>ERZ1643246.901-NODE-901-length-34986-cov-6.967736_pt1 | contig 34986 bp, 32 predicted proteins | sample MGYA00579265_ERZ1643246 | MGnify/ENA primary metagenome ERZ1643246 (study PRJEB29033, sample SAMEA4952261) | chicken gut metagenome | biome: Broiler Chicken; feature: Gastrointestinal Tract; material: Caecum | place: Ireland | collected 2018 | study: Broiler...
CAAAAAGGGCGGCAACATAAAGTGTTCCGAAAAGTCGTGCGACTACTCCGTTCCCGCCCCTGAAGAGAGCGCCGAAGGCGATGGAAAGGATTAAGGTCGTCGGCGCCGGGCTCGCCGGGTGCGAGGCGGCGTGGTGGCTCGCGGAGGAAGGATTTTCGGTCGAGCTTGCCGACATAAAGCCGCGTTCGTTCACCCCCGCGCACTCCAACGCCGACTTTGCCGAGCTCGTGTGCTCCAATTCGCTCAAAAGCAACGACGTATTCGGTAACGCGTGCGGGCTTTTGAAAGAGGAGATGCGCATACTCGGTTCGCTCACCATGCAGGCCGCCGGAGTTTCGGCGGTGCCCGCGGGCGGCGCGCTCGCCGTCGACCGGGGTAAGTTTGCGCGCTTTATAACAGAAAAAATAAAATCGCACGGCAACATAACTGCAGTGTGCGCGGAGGCGGAGGAGGTCCCCGAGGCTCCGTGCATAATAGCCACCGGCCCGCTCACGGCGGGCGCTCTGGCACAGGATATAGAAAGGGTAACGGGCTCAGCTCTCCATTTTTACGACGCCTCGGCGCCCATAGTTGCGGCGGAGAGCATAGATATGTCGCGCGCGTTTGCGGGCGGCAGGTACGGCAAGGGCGGCGACGACTACATAAACTGCCCCATGACAAAGGAGGAATACGCCGCGTTCTATGCGGCGCTTATCTCGGCGGAGCGCGCCGATCTTCACTCATTTGAAAAGCGGGAGATATTCGAAGGCTGCATGCCGCTCGAGGTAATGGCGGCCCGCGGCGAAGACACGCTGCGCTTCGGTCCGTTCAAGCCCGTCGGCCTGCGCGACGGCGAGGGACGCTCGTACTACGCGGTGCTGCAGCTGCGCAAGGAGAACGTGCAGGGCAGCGCCTACAACCTCGTAGGCTGCCAGACCAATCTTAAATTCGGCGAACAGAAGAGGGTGTTTTCACTCGTGCCCGCGCTGAAAAACGCGGAGTTTCTGCGCTACGGGGTAATGCATCGCAACACTTACATAAATTCGCCCGCCTGCTTAAACGCCGACTTTTCGCTGAAAAGCGCGCCCGGGGTGTTCTTTGCGGGGCAGATAACGGGCGTGGAGGGGTATGTGGAGAGCGCCGCAAGCGGCATTCTCGCTGCCATACACCTATCGCGCAGTCTGCGCGGTAAACCGCGCATATTGCCGCCCGCATTTACCGTATGCGGCGCGCTTTCGCGCTATATAGCGGAGGCAAACACGGATTTTCAGCCGATGAACGCCAACTACGGGCTGCTCGGCGCCGCGGGTACAGGCATACGCGACAAAAAGGAGCGTTACAGGTATCTTTCGGAGCGGGCGTTAAAATACATAAGGGAGTATAATAAGGACATATGTCAGTAGAATTTCATGCCACAACCATATGCGCCGTAAAAAGGGACGGCGTAACGGCGATCGCCGGCGACGGTCAGGTCACCATGGGCGAAAGCGTAATCTTCAAAAACAGCGCCACAAAGGTGCGCAGGATATTCGGCGGCAAGGTGGTGCTCGGCTTTGCAGGCTCGGTCTCCGACGCATTTTCGCTCAGCGAAAAGTTCGAGGGCATGCTCAACAAGTTTTCGGGCAACCTCATGCGGTCGGCGGTGGAGCTCGCCGAACTCTGGCGCTCGGACAAGCTGCCCCGCAAGCTCGAGGCGCTCATGATAGTCGCCGACAAGGACACAATGCTCATCGTATCCGGCACCGGCGAGGTGATAGAGCCCGACGGCGGAGTGTGCGCCATAGGCAGCGGCGGCAACTATGCGCTTGCGGCGGCGCGCGCCCTCATTCAGAACACCGGCTATTCCGCCGAGGAGATCGCCACCAAGGCGCTCAAGATAGCCAGCGAGATATGCGTGTATACCAACGACAACATCAAGTGCGAAACGGTATAAAAATTCCGCATGACCGCCGCAATACTTTGTTGCGTTGCGGCAACCTTCGGTTATTTACGTCAAAGTAAACTCCCTCGGGTCTTCCCCGTGCGCCTTGTCTTGCCCGGTTCTTTGAAGTTTTCACGGAATAGCGCATGACAGCCGAACCCTGTCGGGGCATTATCGGTTTATATGCCCGTGTGTACCATAGGGGCGCACATATGCCGCAGATAACGGTATTTTTCAGTATAAAAGAGGTGTAAAATGGATCTGTCGCCCAAACAGATAGTCAACGAACTCAATAAGTATATAATCGGCCAGGAAGAGGCCAAAAAGGCGGTGGCTATTGCGCTGCGCAACCGTTACAGGCGCAGCAGGCTCTCGCCCGAGCTGATGGACGAGATCACGCCCAAGAACATAATCATGAAGGGCCCCACGGGCGTCGGAAAGACGGAGATAGCCCGCAGGCTGGCAAAGCTTGTAAAGGCGCCGTTCATCAAGGTCGAAGCGACCAAATATACCGAAGTGGGCTACGTGGGCAGAGACGTCGAGTCGATGGTGCGCGACCTTGCCGAGTGCGCCATAAGGCTGGTGCGCGAGGAAAAGACTGCCGAAGTGGAGTACCGCGCCCGCGCCACTGCCGAGCGCAGGATAGCCAAGGTTCTCGCCGAAAACAACAAGCAGGACCGCGGCGAACTTTCCAAGGATGTGTTCGAACAGAACTTTGTCGACGGTATACACGAGGGTAAGTACGATCACGCCGTGATAGAGATAGACGTAGCCGACCGCCCCAAGGCGCTCGAACTTTCGGCGGGCAGCGGCGCGCCCATAGACCTCGGCTCCATCTTCGGCGAAATGGGCATACCCGGCAGGCGCAAAAAGCGCAAGCTCACGGTGAAAGAGGCGGTGAACATCATCATGGCGGAGGAGGCGGATAAGCTGATAGATAACGACGCCGTGAACGCCGAAGCCATCCGCCGCGCCGAAAACGACGGCATAATATTCATCGACGAGATAGATAAGATAGCGGGCAAGGGCAACTCCTCGGGCGCGGACGTCTCGCGCGAGGGCGTGCAGAGGGATATCCTGCCCATAGTCGAGGGCTGCACGGTGATGACCAAATACGGCCCCGTAAAGACGGACTATATCCTGTTCATCGCGGCGGGCGCCTTCCACGTCTCGCGCGTGGAGGATCTCATTCCCGAACTTCAGGGCAGGTTCCCCATTCAGGTAGAGCTCTCTTCGCTCACCAAGAAAGACTTTATCGATATCCTCACTCAGCCCGAAAACGCAATAACCAGGCAGTATTCGGTGCTGCTTGCCGTGGACAACATCGACCTCAAATTTACCCCCGATGCCATAGAAAAGATCGCCGAGATCGCCGAGGAGATAAATTCCACTTCCGAAGATATCGGCGCGCGCCGCCTTCACACCGTAATGGAGTACCTGCTGGAAGATATCTCGTTCAACGCGGGCGGCGGCGATTACCCCGTGATCCCCGTAGAGATAAACAGCAAGTACGTAGAGGAGCACCTGGAAAAGCTGAGCAAGAACCGCGACCTCAAAAAGTACGTGCTGTAAACGTCCGCAAGCGCAACAAATCATTAAAAAGAAAAAAATCCGTTGCCGCGGCCTGCGCTTGCAGAGCTCGGCGAGAGGGCATCTATATGATAAACATACCCAAAGGCACAAAGGACGTCCTTCCGCAGGACGCCTACAAATGGCACTACCTCGAAGACACCGCGCGCGAAGTGGCGCGGCTGTATAACATAAGGGAGATCCGCACGCCCGTGTTCGAGCACACCGAGCTGTTCCTGCGCGGCGTGGGCGACACCACCGACATCGTAAACAAGGAGATGTACACCTTTAAGGACAAGGGCGACCGCTCCATCACCTTAAAGCCGGAGGGCACCGCGGGCGCGGCGCGCTCGTTCATCGAAAACGGCATGGCGGCGGGGCTGCTGCCCGTGAAGATGTACTACATCATCCCCGCGTTCCGCTACGAGCGCCCCCAGGCGGGCAGGCTGCGCGAATTTCATCAGTTCGGCATAGAGGTGTACGGCGCCGCGGGCGCCGACGCCGATGCCGAGGTCATCTCGTGTGCAGCGCTGTTCTTGGACAGGCTGGGCATAAAGGGAGTAAAGCTCAACATAAACTCCATAGGCTGCAAGAGCTGCCGCGCGGACTACAACGCGGCGCTCAAAAATTACCTCCGCCCGCGCCTCGGCGAGATGTGTGCCACCTGCCGCGAGCGGTTCGAAAAGAATCCCCTGCGCATACTCGACTGCAAGGAGGAGGGCTGCAAGGCGGTCACCCGCGGCGCGCCCCGCATACTCGACTATCTGTGCGGCGACTGCGCTTCGCACTTCGAAAAGGTGAAGGAGCTGCTCACCGAAAGCGGGCTGGAATACACCGTCGATCCCGACATAGTGCGCGGGCTGGACTACTACACCAAGACGGTGTTCGAATTCGTATCCGACAACATCGGCGCGCAGGGCACCGTGTGCGGCGGCGGCAGGTACGACGGGCTGATAGAGGAGCTGGGCGGCAACCCCACCCCCGCGGTGGGCTTCGCAGTCGGGCTGGAGCGGCTGCTGCTGCTCATGGAAAACAGCGGCGTCCCTTTCCCCGCGGACGAAGGGCCGGAGGTGTTCATCGCGGGCATGGACGAAAGGAGCCGCGCGGCGGCTTTCGGGCTGGTCGGCAGGCTGCGTAAAAGCGGCGTCTCCGCCGAGTGCGACCACATGGGCAAGTCGGTAAAGGCGCAGTTCAAATATGCCGACAAGATAGGCGCGAAGTATGTGATAGCGCTGGGCGGCAACGAGCTCGAATGCGGCGAGTGCAACATAAAGTGCATGGCCGACGGCAGCACGCGCGCCGTTAAGCTGTGCGACGTGTGCGAATGTTTCAAAAGTTAAAAGAGCGGCATATATGCCGCAACCAATAAAAAATAAAGGATAAGGAAGGTGTTTTTATGAAACAGCTGACACAGCAGCAGTTCAATGAACTTATCGCGGGCGGCAAGCCCGTGGTGTGCGATTTCTTTGCCACGTGGTGCGGCCCCTGCAAGATGCTCGCGCCCGTGCTCGAAGAGGTCTCGGCAGGCTACGCCGACAGGGCGGAGTTCGTAAAGGTGGATGTGGACGAGGCGCCCGAGCTTTCCGTAAAGTACGGCATAATGAGCATACCCTTCGTGGCGGTGTTCAAAAACGGCGGGATGGCTGCAAAGTCGATAGGCTTCATGCCCAAGGCGGAAGTGAGGCAGTTCCTCGACGAAAATCTTTGAGCTATCTTCATGCCCGCAGCGCGCCGCTGCGGGCATGAGAGCTACATGAGGGGATATATATGGACAGAAAAAATTTAATTAAGATCGCGGCGGCGTTGTGCGCGGCTATAGCGCTCCTGCTGCTTGCCGTAAGCTGGCTCTCCTTCGCGTTCGAATACGCGCAGCGCGGCTACATAGTCGATTCCGCCGGCTCGCGCATCGGGGAGGAGCAGGCCAACTTCGTCTGCAACGGCTACATATCGCTGATACTGCTCTGCCTGCCCGTATTTGCGGGAACGCTCGCCTGCGTGCTCGTGCGGGGCGGCAGGCTGACCGATACCGTCGTGGCGGCGGTAACGCTGTTTGCCTGCCTCGCGCTGTTTGCGCTCGCTGCGGGGCTTGCCGGACATGTGTCCACATATGCATACGACGACGATGGCGACGTGAGCAATTCGTTCATGCTCGTGGCTACGGCGTTCCAGTCGGAACTCATTCCCGTAATGGTGTATTCGCTCGTGCTTGCAGGCGTTTCGGGCGTTCGGCTGTGCGGCGCCCTGCGCCGCGAAGAGGGCAGACCCGCCCTGCGCGGAGAGGAGGCGGCGCAATGAAAAAGTTGTTTGCGGCGCTTGCCGCCCTGCTCGCCGTGCTCTTCGCCCTGCCCGCATGTGCGTCGGTGCCCGCCCCCGAGATGAGCGGCAGGCTGAGCGTGGAGCCGGATGAGAACGGTCGCTGGCGCTATCTCTATTTTGATCACGAGATCACGTTCTCAGGCTCCTTCGACGACATCTACAGCATCGAATATACATATACCGTGGTGGAGACAGCTACCGGAGAGCAGGTCGCTTCCTATAGCAGAACGCGCTACGAGGACGCCTTTACCGAAGAGGACGGGGTGTATGTCTATGAGGATTCTCACGCAGTGCTGACCGATTACGACAATGTGATCTCTGCAAGCGATTACCGTGCCTATTGGACGGTGAACTATGTCGATAAGGCGCCAACCAGCGTGTGGCTGCCGGCGGTGTTCGGCACGCTTGGCTGCGCCTGCCTTGTGGCGATAGCCGTGTTTGCCGTTCCTGCGGCAATAAAGCGGAAAAAGTAAAACCGTAAAAACGCGGGCGCGCGGCAAAGCCGCGCGCCTTTATGTTAAAAATCGTCCTCAATCTGTTGAAAAATGCAAAATAATGTGCTAAACTAATTATATAAAAAACATTATATAAAAAACACACAGGAAGTGCAGTTATGATCGATATATCTCTCATCGAAAAGACCGACCCCGAAGTTGCCGAAGCGCTCAGGCTGGAACTTGCGCGCCAGCAGGGCAACATCGAGCTGATCGCAAGCGAAAACTTCGTTTCCCCCGCGGTGATGGCTGCGGCGGGCAGTCACCTCACCAACAAGTATGCCGAAGGTTACCCCGGGCACCGCTACTACGGCGGCTGCCAGTTCGTGGACATAGCCGAAAACCTCGCTCGGGACAGGCTGAAGGAGATATTCGGCTGCGAATACTGCAACGTACAGCCCCACAGCGGCGCGCAGGCAAACATGGCGGTGTTCTTTGCCGTGCTTCAACCCGGCGACACGGTTATGGGCATGAACCTTGCTCACGGCGGACACCTTTCCCACGGCTCGCCCGTAAACATCTCGGGTAAGTATTTCCACATCGTGCCCTACGGCGTAAGGGAGGACGACCAGCGCATCGACTACGACGAGATGGAGCGCATCGCCCTCGAATGCAAGCCCAAGATGATAGTTTCGGGCGCCAGCGCATACCCCCGCATAATCGATTTTAACCGCATCCGCGAAATATGCGACAAGGTGGGCGCATACATGATGGTGGATATCGCGCACATAGCCGGCCTCGTTGCGGCAGGACTTCACCCCTCGCCCGTGCCCGTTGCGGACTTCGTTACGTCCACCACGCACAAGACGCTGCGCGGCCCCCGCGGCGGCGTGATAATGTGCAAGGAACAGTTCGGCAAGGCGATAGATAAGGCGGTGTTCCCCGGCATGCAGGGCGGCCCGCTCATGCACATAATCGCCGCAAAGGCCGTGGCTTTCAAAGAGGCGCTCTCGCCCGAGTTCAAGGCCTACCAGCAGCAGATAGTAAAGAATGCCGCGGCAATGGCGGACGAATTTTCAAAGCTGGGCGTAAAGATGGTTTCGGGCGGCACAGACAATCACCTGATACTGCTCAACCTCACAGAAAAAGGCATGACGGGCAAGGAGCTGGAAAAGATGCTCGACGAGGTGCATATCACCGTAAACAAGAACGCCATCCCCTTCGACACGCAGAAGCCCTTCGTAACTTCGGGCATCCGCCTCGGCACGCCCGCGCTGACTTCGCGCGGGATGAAGGAGGAGCAGGCCCGCACGATAGCCCGCCTTATCACCATGATAATCGACAAGAAGGAGGAGGCCTTCGAGGAAGTAAAGGCCGAGGTTGCAAAGCTCTGCAACGCATTCCCTCTCTACGAAAACGACATAATGTAAAGAGATATCCAAACGCCGCGGCGCAAACTGTTGCGCCGCGGCGTTTTTAATGCAACGGTGCCCGCGCAGCTTAAAAGCTGCGCGGGCACCGCATTTTTTCAGTAAACAGCCGGAAGTGAGGCAAGCGTGGCGCAGGTGGCGATGCCTGCTATAATGCCGCCCAGCAGTCCGAGCACTACCTCTACGACCACGCCTATTATGGCGCCCTTTCCGCACGACTTGGCGCGCAGCGGGTATGTATCCTGCCACACCAGGTAGAGTATCAGTCCCACTATCGGGAAGAAGAAGCACAGCACGGAAAAGCCTCCGCTCGGCGCGTCGTCGGCGGCAGGCCTTTTGCCCCCGCCGTTGCCGCTTGCATAAAAGTTGTCGGTGGGGCAGCCGCACTTAGGGCATACCACCGCCATGTCGTCCAGCTTTTCCCCGCAGTTTTTGCAGTACATAAAATTTCCTCCTGTAATATATTGCCCGCCATATATGCGGCAAACACCGCACCGTATGGCGGTTATTTATGCGGCGTACGGAAGTATCAGCAGCATGATCACCCCGTATATCAGCGAGTACGCGACTATGAACACGACTACCCATGCAACCATGGAAAGTATGCTTATCACAAGGCTTGCCACCGCCATGCCGCGGCCCGCGTTCCGCTTTTTGGCATAGACGAGCGCGATTACGCTAAGGATAAGCCCTATCGCCGGCACTATAAGGTAATAAATGCCGAGTATCATGCCGAGGATCGATGCGACGAGCGCAGCTATAGCCACTCCGTTTAGCCGCTTTGCCGCGGGCATCGGCGCTAAGTAAAAATTATCGGTCGGGCAGCCGTAATCGGGACATATTACCGCGTTTTCGGTAATTTCCTTGCCGCAATGAGTGCAAAACATTTCATACTCCGGATGGGGCGCTGCCCCTGATACGTTATAAGTATATACCTTTATGCACGATATGTCAATACCCGCCCTTTTATTCGGCCGGCACCGTCATGCGGCGGAAACGATTATCATAGCAAGATAAAAAATTCCCCACAGCAGAGTGGTTATTATCGATATGGTGAGCCCCGCCGCGGCAAGCCCGCCGCCGGAGTTTTCCTTTTTTGAGGCTTTAAGTCCCGAGGCGCTCAGGGCAAGCGCGATGATTGGTACTATGCAGAAAAGCGCCCCGAACCACAGGCTGAAGATAGAAAGCACGAACCCCGCAACCGCAAGCCCGTTGCTCTGTTTCTGCGGCGCGGCGGGCGTTGCCTGCCTGTAATAATTGCCCGTTGGGCATCCGCACCGCGGGCATACCACGGCCATGTCGTCTATATGCGCTCCGCATTTACTGCAAAACATTGTGACCCTCCTTTGTGTGTTGTAAGATCGATTATAATCATATTTATGACTATTGTCAAGAAAAAGTAAGCTTTCCGCGGGATAAGTGCAGGGGATGTTTAAGGAGCTATTCACGGCATATATGTGACCAATCGCAATAAGGCGGACACAATAAAAAACTCCCGCGCGGAATTGCCCTGCGCGGGAGAATTTTTTGTGAAGCATGCTATAGTTGCGTGGGGGGGGGGGTAGGGGTTCTTCCCGATACTCTATTATGTCTTCCACTCGGCAGCGCAGTATGCGGCAAAGGTCGTCTATCTTCATGGTGCTTATTCCGCCGCCGCTGCGCATGCGCGCTATCGTGGCGCTGCTTATGCCGTGCTTTTTTATGAGGGAATAGGTGCTTTCGCCCCGCGCCCTTAGCGTCTGCCAGAACGGTGCGTAACTTATCATAAAATCATTATACGGTATTGTTACTTTGTTGACAATAGTCATAATTATGACTATGATGAAGATATGCGGCGAAAGCCGGAAATCACAAGGAGGACGGGAAAATATATTTTGCAAAAATTGCGGCAGGGAAATAGACGACTACGCAGTCGTATGCCCCTTCTGCGGAGTGGCTACGGGCAGGCACGCGGTGCAGCAGGCACCGCAGACCGGGAGCAACGGCTTTGTCATCGCGGGGTTCGTGCTCTCGTTTTTCTTTTCTCTGCTCGGGCTGATATTCAGCATAGTAGGGCTCAGAAAGGTGTCCGAATGCGGTTCGGGAAAGGGGCTTGCGGTTGCCGGCATAGTCATTTCGATAGTGAGCATGGTGCTGTACATAATAACCATAGCTTCGGCATCGTGCGCCGCTGCGGCATTGATGTGATGTACTGAAATATGCCGTAAGCAACTGCCGCGGGGCGGAAATTTTCCGCCCCGCGGCCTCTTTTTGCCTTAAGCCCGACGAAAGTTGTGCGCCCCGCGGCGCCTGCGGGGAAAGCCAAAAAGGGGCGCGGCTTTACAGCCGCGCCGGTACAGATTTACGATATCATTGCGGGTATTGCGGAGAGCGCGCCTGCGTTGCTGAGTATGGCGACCGCGATTATGGCATAGATTATCACGAACACCACATATACTATTACGCCTATTATGGCGCCTTTGCCGCACGATTTCGCGCGCAGAGGCAGACTGTCCTTCCATACGAGGTAGAGTATAAGCCCCACCACGGGGAAAAAGAAACACAGCACGGCAAATCCCGCGCTCTTTCCGTCCTGCGTTGCCGCCGGTCTGTTTTGCGGAGCGTAGTTGTCAGTCGCCGTACCGCAATTCGGGCACACTACGGCGTTGTCGTCGATCTGTGCCCCGCATTTTTTGCAAAACATCACATATCCTCCCGTTAAAGTTGTCCGGCGTGCGTCGCCGTTTCATTTATTATATTATACACTATACGCGCAGACAGTTTCTTAACCTGTATCATATTAAATTGTTTTTATTTCTGCGGCGTCTTACTGCAACGTAAACAGCCGCCGCGGAGCTGAGCGCTCCGCGGGCTGAAATAATATTTTCATGGCGCATACCTGCAATGCCGCGGTATTTTTTGCCATATATGCGGCTTTCAGTCGTGAATGAACAGCACGCCCAGCGTATTTTTGCCGCAGTGGCCCGTTATGACGCCGCCGGCTACCGTCTCGTACACGTTTTCGAAGTCGAACGCCTCGTCCACCAGCCCGCGCACCATGTCCACGACGTCCCTTTCGCAGCTGCTGTGCGTTATAAAGCAGCGCGTCCTGTCGTAGGAAGGGTATTTTTCGGCGAGGTCGGCAACGTAATTTTTAAGGCAGCGCACAAGCGAGCCGGCATATTTTTTGGTGGCGTGCAGCTGACCTTCGTCCATCTCGATGAGCGGGTGCAGTTTGAGCACCTTTGCGCCGAGCAGCGCGGCGAGCGAGCACCTGCCGCCCTTGTGCAGGTATTCCAGCGAATCGGGCACGAACGAGGTGTTCACCTTGGGCCTCAGCGCCTCGACCCTTCTTACTATCTCGTCGGGGTCCAGCCCCTCTTTTGCAAAGTCGCACGCTTTGAGCACCAGCAGTCCCTGACCGGTGGAGAGGGCAAGGCTGTCTATAACCTTCACCCTGCCGCCGAAGCGCTTTGCCGCCTCCGAGGCGTTGCGGTTGGTGACCGACGCCTTGGACGAAATGTTGAAGTGTATGAGCGCGTCGTGCCCTTCAAGGAACTTTTCAAACTGTTCGGCATATGCCTCCTCGGTGCACGCAGCCGTCTTGGGCAGTGTCTTTGTTGCGGCAACGTAGTCGAATATCTGCTGCGGCGTTATGTCTATGCCGTCGCTGTACACGTTCTCGCCCAGTATCACCGAAAGCGGGATGATGCCTATGTCGTGCCCGGCTGTCAGCTCGCTGCCGAGGTCGCAAGTGGAATCGGAACTTATCTTTATTTTCATTGTTTCCTCCTGATGGCGCGCATACAGCGCCGTCATCTACATGATATCACAATGCGCGCCCGATTTCAATACCGCCGGCGGCAGTCGCGCAAATGTTTCATTAAAATATCACAATCGCCCGCGCGCGGCATAAAAAGCAATTTATGTTCCTCCGCGCAAAAAAATGCCCATTGACACGGCCCTGCGGTTGTGGTAAAATTTTTGTATAAAAGGTACATACGCAAGAGGGAGAATATGCGCAATATAGCCATAGTCGAAGACGAAGACGGTGCGGCGGAGCTGCTCGCCTCGTACATACGCAAATACGCCGTCTCTGCCGGGACGGAGTTCAACATAGTCCGCTTTGCAAACGCCGTGGAATTTCTTTCCGGCTACCGCGCGGTGTATGCCGTGGTGTTCATGGATATCCAGATGCCCGGAATGAACGGCATGGACGCCGCCGCTGAACTTCGCGACCGCGACAAGACCGTTTCGCTGATATTCATAACCAACCTCGTACAGTTCGCGCAGAAGGGGTACGAGGTGGACGCGGTCAGCTTTCTCGTGAAGCCCGTAAGCTACTTTGATTTTTCGCTTAAATTCAAAAAGGCGCTCGACGTGTATGTGATGAACGAGGAGCGGAGCTTCACCGTAAAATACTGCGGCGGAATGTGCCGCATATCCACCGACAAGCTTATGTATGTCGAGATAATCGCGCACAGGCTGTATTACCGCATGATCGACGGCGACATCGAAGTGACGGGCGTGCTCTCCGAGGCGGAAAAGGAGCTCAGCCGTTTCGGCTTTCTGCGGTGCAACAAGTGTTACCTCGTCAATCCGCGCTTCATCATAGGCATCAACGGTTCCGACCTTCAGGTGGGCAATGCCACGCTGCAGATAAGCAGGCCGCGCCGCGCGGCGTTTTTAAGCGAGCTTGCAAAGTGGTATGCGGGCAGGGGCGGCGACGAATGATCCAGGATGTATTCACCATATGGTGGCAGATACTTTTAGAGTTCCTCGCCGAGTTGTATATCTTCTGCACGCTCATCATGTACGGCTTCCGCCGCGCAAAAAAGTTTCCGCTCAGGTTGTTTGCCGGCATTGCCGCAATCGCCGGGGCGGCGTTCGGGCTTTCATTCTTCTATTACTATTTCGGCGGCAACGTGTTCGGCAGGATAGGGGTATATCTCGTGCTGTTCGCGCTCGTCGTGTGCCATGCGCGGCTGTGCTTTGCCGAGGGGATAAAGACGGTCCTGTTCGGCTGTTCGTTTGCCTATGCGGTGCAGAACCTCGTGTACAAGTGCTTTCTCGTATTCTACTGCGCGGGCGAACATTTTCGCCTGTTCGACGGCTGGGGCACCATGTTCGGCGTATATTACCGGCTCATGTACTATGCCTTCTTCATAGCGGCAGCAGCGGCGGCGTGGTTTTTGTTCATACGCAGGTATGTCAGGCGCCTTCCGGACAGTTACATCGACTATCGCCTGCTAATAGCGTCGCTGCTCGTGCTGTGCATCACCGTGATACTCTGCTCTGTCGAGGACGTGCATTTCGCCGGGCTGAGCTTTGGCAGGGAGAACAGGTTCGAAAACTACGACGTGTATGTTCTGCGGCAGACGGGCAACATCTTTTCGGTGCTGTGCTGCGCGGTGGTGCTGCTGCTCGTTGCAAAAACGATAGTCGAGCGCGACCTGCGGCAGGAGGTGGAGTATCTGCAACACGCAGTGCGCCAGGCCGAACGGCAGTACGAGATCTCCAAGGACACCATAGACCTGATAAACGTCAAGTGCCACGACATAAAGTATAAGCTGGGCGCGCTGCTGAGCGAAGGCAATAAGCCGGCTTCGGAGGCGGTGGAGGACTTAAAGAGCAGCATCTCGATATACGATACCCGCATCTCCACGGGCAACAAGATACTCGACGTCATTCTGACCGAAAAGAGCCTGTACTGCGAACAGAACGGCATAAACTTTTCCTGCATGGCCGACGGCGCAAAACTTTCGTTCATGGACGACGGCGACCTTTACTGCCTGTTCGGCAACATAGTGGATAATGCGCTCGAGGCGGTCGGCAAGCTGCCCGAACGGGAGCGCAGGGTGGTAAATCTTGTGGTAAAGGAAAAGAACGGCGTGCTCACCGTGCAGGAGGAGAACTACTTTTCGGGAGAGCTGAAGTTCGTCGACGGGCTGCCGCGCACCACCAAGGGCGACAGCGACTATCACGGCTTCGGCACGCGCAGCATACGCATGATAGTAAACAAATACGGCGGCGCGTTCACCGCGGGCGCGAAGGACGGAGTTTTTTCGCTGACTATCGTTTTTGTCCCCGATAAAGATAAAAAGTTACAGAATAAGTAAATATTTTACAGTTAAAGGAATGCCCGTTGACAACGGGCGTTCTTTATATTATATTGTAAGCACTATGAAGATAAGATTTTTAAGGGCCGCGGCGGTACTGCTGGCGGCGGTGAGCATAGCGGGCAGCACTGCGGCGTTTGCCGGCTGTGGCGACTGGATTGAGGATTGGCTGCAAAACGATTCTTCGCAGACCCCGGGCGAAGATAACCCCGGCGAAGATAACCCCGGCGAAGGCACGGGCGGCGGCGAAGATAACCCCGGCGAAGGCACGGGCGGCGGCGAAGATAACCCCGGCGAAGATACGGGCGGCGGCGAAGATAACCCCGGCGAAGGCACGGACGGCGATGAAGAGGATCCCGGTGAAGAGCCGCCCGAAGAGATGCCTTCCATGCCCGACGCGCCCGTCATCGCCGATTTTACGGCGGGGCAGAGCGGTGATTTTCACGCTTCGCACGGGTGGACAAACGGCGGAATGTTCAACTGCGTATGGTCAGGGACGAGCGCCGTGCTTGCGGACGGGCTGCTCAGCCTCACGGTGAGCAAGGGCGACGACAAGTATTACGGTGCGGAATACCGCACGTACGGCCGCGGCTACACTTTCGGCTACTACGGCGCCTGCATGAAGGCGGCAAAGTGTTCGGGCGTGGTTTCTTCGCTGTTCACTTACACCGGCCCTTCCGACGGAACCCGCTGGGACGAGATAGACATCGAATTCCTCGGCAAGGACACCACCAAGGTGCAGTTCAATTACTATGTGGACGGCGTCGGCGGGCATGAATACCTTTACGACCTCGGCTTCGACGCCTCCGAAGAGTTCCACGAATACGGCTTTCTGTGGCAGCGCGACAGGATAACGTGGTATGTGGACGGAGAGGCCGTCTACACCGTGCAGTCAGACAATCTGCCCGTCACGGACTCGCGCATAATGATGAACGCGTGGAACAGCATCGGCGTGGACCACTGGACCGGCCCGCTGGACGAAAGTTCGCTGCCTGCCACCGCGCAGTATAAATGGGTGCGGTATATGGCGGTATGAACGCATGCGCACATGCGCAGACAACGATATTTAACCGCGCAAGCGGAGCAAATATAATAATTTTATGGGGGAAACCTGTATGAAGAGGAAATTTGTGTATTCCCTTACGGCGATGGCTGCGGCCACGGTCATGACGTTCGGCGTGTTCTCGCTGGCGGCCTGCGGCGACAAACTGCACACGCACATCGACGAAGACGGAAACGGCAAGTGCGACATCTGCGACGAGGATATGCCCGCGCATACCCACACGGATGAGGACGGCGACGGCAAGTGCGACATCTGCAAGGCGAAAATGGAAAAGCCGCTCACCGACGAGCCGCTGAACGCCACCACGGTGATAGCCGACTTCACGGCCGAAGGAGAGAACGAAGAGATCTATGCCTCCGACGGCTGGTCGAACATGGGCAGCTTCAACTGCGAATGGGATACCGGGCGCGTGGCGTTCGAAGATGGCTATGCCAAGTTGACCATAGCCGAGAACCCCGACGGCAGCGAGGCGAACTGCAACGAATATTTCGGCGGCGAGATGCGCACGCGCGGCTACTACGGCTACGGTGACTACGAGGTAAGCATGAAGCCCGCAAAGAAGGTCGGCACGGCGAGCACGTTCTTCGTGTGCACGGGCGATTACGACTATCAGCCCGGCTCTTCCATGCCCAATCCCTGGGATGAGGTGGATATCGAATTCCTCGGCCAGGACACCACCAAGGTGCAGTTCAATTATTTTGTGAACGGCGTGGGCACGGGCGTGCATGAATATGTGTATGATCTCGGGTTCGACGCATCCGAGGATTTCCACACCTACGGTTTCCGCTGGGCGGAGGACCACATAACGTGGTTTGTCGACGGCGAGCCTGTATACAGGGTGGACGCGAGCGCCGATAATCCCATGCCCTCAACTGCCGGCCGCATGCTCATGAACTACTGGTGCGGCAACTCCAAGGGCTATGGCTGGATGGGGCAATACTCCGATCCGGGCGACGAGGGCGCGGAATATCAGTGGATAAAGACCTCCGCGGTAAAGGCGTACGATGAATCGGAGGCAGGCCCTCCCGCAGAGACGCCCGACATCGAAGGCGTTGACTTCACCGATGTTGATATGTCCGCCGTGAACGGCGCCGACAGCGGTAGCGGAGCATATGCCGTTACAAAGGCGGAAGACGCCTTCAATGTAACCTATGCCGACCTTGCGGGCAACTACCAGAACGTTGCTTTCACGGGCATGGATGCGCTTGCGCAGGCAAACAACCTGTTCAGGGCAGAAATAACCAACAACGGCGAACAGGCGGTGGGCGTGCGCATAGACGTGATGAGCACCGAAAAGGTGAATGAACCTGCGCCCGACCAGTTCATGTATGTTACCAACCTGCTTGCCATGCAGGACGGCGAGGCTGTGACTACCGACCTCGAATGGGGCGGCTCGCTGTTCACGGTGGAAGCGGGCGCCACGGTTGAGATAGTCATCGAATACGACAACAGCTATCCTTACAGCAACATCCAGTTCATGATAGATTCTCACCTTGCCGACGGCCTTACCCACAGCGGCAACGTGACTATCGGCGGCTTTGCATTCGGCGCAAACGATAACGCCTCCACCGAGGTAAGGCCTCCCGAGCCCGACATACCCGACATCGGGGGCGTCGAGTTTGAAGATGCCGACCTTGACGCCGTTACGGTAGGCGGCAACACCGATATATATACGACCGAAAAGGCCGACGGCGCGCTCAACATAACTTACGGCGAGTTTGCGGCAAGTTATCAGAACGTAGACCTCTCCGGCTTTGCCGCGCAGCAGGCAAACAACCTGTTCAGGGCGAACATAGCCAACAACGGCAGCAAAGCGGTGAGCGTGCGCATAGATATAATGGCGACATTCGCGCATAACGGCAACACCGCGGCTACCAACCTGCGCGCAATGCAGGACGGCGTGCAGGTGAACACCGATACTTCATGGGGCGGTTCGTTCTTTACGGTGGAGGCGGGCGACACCGCAGAGATAGTCATCGAATACGACAACAAGTATCAGCAGGCCTCTGTGCAGTTCATGCTCGATTCCGCATCTAACGGCACACCGGTAACGGGCGGCGATGTTACGATAAGCGGCCTTGCCTTCGGTGCCAACGGCAACGTATATACGGGCGAAACGGTGCTTCCTCCCGAACCTTCTGAAAATTCCATGATAAGTTTTTCTACCGAACATGAATATGTCATATCCGAAGCGGGTGTTCCCTCCGAGGAAGTAAACATTACATATTCGGGCGTGAAGAACGAATATCATTGCGTTTACGGTGCTATAACTGCTGATGACACTCAGGGTAAAAATACCTTTACTTTCACTGTTGTAAACAACAGCGCAGATAAACCCGTTGAGTTCCGCATAGATTTGCAGAACGCTTCCGGCACAAATGTGGTGACGGCAATAAGCAGTCCCGCTTCATGGAGCGGCGGCGACGGAAACTTTTACTTCCGTGTGGCTGCGGGTGCAACCGAAACCATAACTGTCACTTTCAGCGATTCGCTTACGGGAGTGTTGCTGTATATCGACTCTACGATATATATTGAAGGGGACGACGCGCATACGACCACATATTCGGGCGACATAACGCTCAAAGATTTCAAGTTTACCAATGTTGCATAAAACGTGCAGAGCATATGTTTGGATAATCAAGGTGATGGATAATGAAACCCAAGACTAAAAAACTCGGTATAATACTCTGTTCCGTGGGCATTGCGGTGATAGTGGTGTTCTCGGTATTCCTCAATTATCTCGCGCTCACCACGTTCGATACGCTGTTCAGACAGTTTTTCAAGACGAGCGAGGATAAGGTGGTCTCTTCGGAGAGCGCGGGCGAAGTCAACGTGGATTATTACGAGAGCGATTTCAAAGACGCCGCGGCGCTGTACGATTACGAAGAGCGCAAAGTTGCCGAAATGGCGATGGAGGGCGCAACGCTGCTCGAAAACGACGGCCTGCTGCCCCTTGCCAAGGGAACTGAGCTCAGCCTGTTCAGCCATTCCTCGGTAGACCTCGTCAGCGGCGGCTCCGGCTCCGGCTCGGGCAGCTTCGAGCTGACTGCCGACCTGAAGACCGGCCTGGAGGCGGCGGGGCTGGAAGTCAACGAAACGCTGTGGAACTTTTACAAGAGCGGCAACGGCTCCGGCTATAAGCGCGGCGCAGGTTCGATAGAATACGGCAGACGCCTCGACTGGAAGATAAACGAATGCCCGCTTTCAAAAATAACTTCCGAAAGCGGCCTTGCTGACACCTTCAAGGGCACCGTTGCAATGTTCGTGCTCTCGCGCACGGGCGGCGAGGGCGCCGACCTTGCAAGGGACATGGCGGCCTTCGGCGGAGAATCGGGACAGCACTATCTCGAACCCGATAAGACCGAGCTGGAGATCATAGACTACCTCAACGAAAAATTCGACGACGTTATCATACTCGTCAACGCCAACAACGCCATGGAGCTCGGCTGGATAGACGATTACGAAAACATCAGCGCGGTGATAAACTTCCCCGGCGCAGGCAGGACGGGCACTTACGGTCTGGGCTATATGCTCACCGGGCTGGACGCGGACGGCAACGAGATCTCCGCTTCGGGGCACCTCGTCGATACGCTCGTTTACGACAACTTCTCTTCGCCCGCCATGCAGAACATGGGCGATTACCGCTACACCGGCAGCGATTATTATTACGTGAACTATGCCGAGGGCATATACGTCGGCTATAAGTACTACGAAACGCGTTACGAAGACGTGGTAACCGAAAGGGCGAACGCCGGCAGTTACGATTACGCTTCCACCGTGCAGTATCCCTTCGGTTACGGGCTTTCTTACACCGATTTCACCTGGTCGGACTTCGAGCTCTCTCCCGTGGATCCCGAAACGGGCGAAATGACGGTAACGCTCGAAGTCGCCAACTCGGCGGACGGTCGCCGCGGCAAAGAGGTGGTGCAGATATACTTGCAGTCGCCCTATACCACGGGCGAGGTGGAAAAGGCGTCCGTACAGCTCGTGGGATTTGCCAAGACCGATTATATCGAGCCGGGCGAAAGCGTGCCCGTTACGATAACGCTCGACCTTAAAGATTTCGTTTCGTACAACGACGAATTCGACAACGGCGACGGCACAAAGGGCGCTTACGTTCTGGACGACGGCGATTATTATATCACCGCCGCAAGCGACGCGCACAAGGCGCTCAACAACATCCTCGCGGCGCGCGGCGTGGACGAGGGCAAGCTCGTTGCGGCGGGCGGGCTCGACGCGGAGGAAAACGCCGCCGACGAAGGCATGGTGGGCGTTTACACGCAGGAGAGGGAGGACAGCGAAACTTACTCCGTGGGCAAGGACGGCGAGGCGATAGTAAATCAGTTTGCCGAATACTCCACGCTTGCAGACGCAAAGTACCTCTCGCGCGAAAATTGGCAGGCGATGGATAACGACGGCCTGCGCTACGGCACGGCTTCCTCTGCGGACAGCGGCGCCGAAATAGGCGGCAAGCAGTGGCAGCACGAGCTTTCCGCGGCGCTCAAAGCAAAGCTCGATTCGCGCGCTTCGCTCAATCCCGAAGAGGGCAAGGAGGAATATAAAAAGCACACTTACGGCGCGGATAACGGGCTGGAACTCATAGACATGAGGGGGCTGGATTATGACGATCCGCTGTGGGATAAGCTGCTCGACCAGGTGACCGTGGCGGAACTTTCCAAGCTGATAGACCAGGCGGGCTACACCACCGTCGAAATGAAGTCGATAGTAAAGCCCGAGGTCACCGACCTCGACGGCCCCGCCGGCATCAACCTCGTGGTCGGCCACGGCTCCGTGCCCACCGGCAAGGACGAGAACGGCAAACAGCTCTATTCCATGACCTGGCCCAGCGAATACCTGCTCGCCAGCACGTGGAACGCACAGCTCGCCTTCGATATGGGCCGCGGCATTGCCGAGGACGGCCTGTACGGCGACGTTCAGGGCTGGTACGGCCCCGCCGTGAATATCCACCGCACTCCGTTTGCCGGGCGCAACTTCGAATATTATTCCGAGGACGCGTTTTTAAGCGGCAAGCTGGGCTATCAGGCGGTAAACGGCGCCGCCACCAAGGGCATGTACGCCTTCCTGAAGCACTTTGCGTTAAACGATCAGGAGACGCACCGCGACCACCTGGGCATCGTTACGTGGGCGGACGAGCAGACCATACGCGAAATATACTTAAAGGCGTTCGAGCTTGTCATCGTCGATAATAACGTAACGATCAACTACAACAAGGGCACTCAAAACGAGGACGGCACGACCACTTACACGTTCACCACGGTCGAAGTGCCCGCGGCAACGGCGATAATGTCGTCGTATAACCGCATAGGCCCCACCTGGGCGGGCGGCAATTACGACCTTATAACCGAAGTTCTGCGCGGGGAATGGGGCTTTAACGGCTTCGTGCTCACCGATTACGAGGTCGCAACGTATATGTTCAACGACCAGTGCCTTGCGGCGGGCGGCGACGCCAAGTTAAAGACCGTAGACCTTGACGGTAACTTTATACAGGGTTACAACCTTGCAGATCACCCGCAGGATATGTATTTCTCGCGCGAGGCGGCGCACCACATCCTTTACACCGTGGTGCATTCCAACGCGATGAACGACTTTATCCACGGCGCAAAATATATCCCCGGATTTGCATACTATAAGATAATCCTCATCGTATGGGATGTTCTCGCTGCGGCGGGCGTGGGAGTGCTCATATTCTTCATAGTAAAGAAGGGCCGCAACATTGCGATCTCAAATCAGGCAGGTTGAGCTGCCGCGGCAACTTAAAAACAAAAATATATGCGGGCTTCGTCCCGCATATATTTTTTATGGGTAAAATTATACTCAATGTAGTTGACATGGCAAAAATTACGCTATATAATATAGACACAATTCAAAACAAGTTCTTTGGGGCGGGGTGCAATTCCCCACCGGCAGTGATTGCTTTTGCATAAGTCTGCGACGAAGGGTGCATGCCCTTCCTGATTCGGTGCAAGTCCGAAACCGACGGTATAGTCCGGATGGTAAAAGAATTTTTATCAAGCAGCTTTTGCGCGCCCCTTTTTTCGGGGCGCGCTTTTTGTTGCGGGGCAAAGAACTGCTTTGAAAATAAATTTTTTAAGGAGTTCTTTTTATGGAACAAAATGTTGAAATGGGCGAAACGCCCGAAGTCCGGCAACCGGAAAAGCCCAAAAAGAGCGCGAAGCAGGCGTTCGTCGGCTACTTTACGCCCACGCGCATGGCGTACATAGCGATATTCACCGCCATAAGTTATGTGCTCTACCTGCTCGATTTTCCGTTGCTGCCCGGCACTCCCGTCAGCTTCCTGAAGCTCGACTTTTCCAATGCCTTCGTAATGATAGGCGGGTTCACGCTCGGGCCTGTCGCGGGCATTATAATATGCGTGCTCAAAGAGCTGATACACGCGCTTACGGTGGGCAACACCATGTTCATAGGCGAGCTGGCGAACATACTGTTCATACTGCCCTATATGCTCATCCCGGCGATAGTATATAAGAAGCACAAGGGCCTTAAAACGGTAATAGTAACGCTCATACTCGGCTGCCTTGCGCTGCTTGCGGTGTGCATACCCGTAAACTACCTGCTCAACTTCCCCGCCTTCTACTACTTCGGCGGTTTCGGCACGTGGCAGGAGGGGCAGCAGCTCACTCTCGACCTGTGGTACTGGGTGCTGCTGTTCAATGCCATAAAAGTGGCGCTGATAACCGTTGTGACGCTCGTTCTGTACAAGCCGCTTTCAAGGCTGATAAAGGCTACAAATAACAAGTTCGAGAACATGCGCGCAAAGCGCGACAGACACTCCGGCGGAAACAAGGCGGCGTAATTTGCCGCGGCCTGCAGCAACGTGCTTCAATTTAATTGCAAAAAACTGCCGTGCGCGCTATAATGTATGCGTATGGCAGTTTTTATTTCACATTCCGCAGAGCAGACCATGAAGTTTGCCGAAGAGTATGCAAAGACCCTCAAGGCGGGCGACGTCGTTTTATTGGACGGCGGGATGGGTGCGGGCAAAACGGTGTTTGCCAAGGGCGTGGCACGCGGCCTGGGCATCACGGATGAAATATTGAGCCCTACATATGCCTATATGAACGACTATTACGGCAAACTGTATCACTACGACTGTTACCGCCTTGAAAGCGGCGCCGGGGCGGAGGCTCTCGGGCTTACCGACTACTTTTACGGCGGCGGGGTGTGTCTTATAGAGTGGGCGCAGAACATCGCCGACGTGCTGCCCGAAAATTGCAGGCGGGTGGCGATAGTAAAGGTTTCGGAAGAGGAGCGCAGGATAGAGTATTGAGCGCGGCTTTGCTGCAAGGGAGAGAGCAATGCAAAAATTTCTGGCGGTGGATACTGCCGCGGCGCACCTCACGGTGCTGGCATGCGGAAAAAAGACGGCGCTCAGGTTTGTTGAAAACTGCGCTTTAAGGCAGTCCGTGATGCTCATGGGCGAGGTGGAGAGCGCGATGGAGGAGGCGGAACTTGCCCCCGCGGAGTGCGATTTTTTCTGTGCGGTGACCGGCCCCGGTTCGTTCACGGGCATACGCATAGGCATATCGGCCGCCAAGGGCTTTGCCCTTGCCGAAGGCAAGCCTCTGCTGCCGCTCACCTCGTTCGAACTGATCGCATATAATGTAGACTGCGAAGATTTTTTTGCCGTGGTGGACGCGGCGCACGGGCACAGCTATGCCTGCCGCTTCACCGGCGGCGCCCCCGGCGCGCCTGCCTATGTGTCGGACGAAGAGCTTGTTGCAAGCGGGCTGCCGCTCTACGGTTTCGAAGAAAGAGCGCTGCCGCGCTACACGGCGCTCAATGCCGGCGACTGCCTTCTGCCTGCGATAACGGCCAGACTTTCGAGCGGCGAACCGTTCGGCGAAATGCACGCGCTGTATGTGCGCAGGTCGCAGGCGGAGGAGGGGCGCAAATGAATATCCGCGGCTGGAAATTCGAGGACATCCTGCGCATTTCCGAGCTGGAAATGGAGTGCTTCCCCAAGGAGCCGTGGAGCTACCGCATGCTTGCCGACAGTTTTGAAAACGAAAATTTCGTGGGCATTTTGTGCGAAGAGAACGGCGAGATAGCGGGCTACGGCGGCGTCACCGTCGGTTATGATACCGCCGATATAGACAATATCGCCGTGTCAGAACGCTACCGCGGGTGCGGCATGGGCGCCGTCCTGCTCGAAGAGCTCGTAAGGGCTGCCAGGGAGCGCGGCGCGGCAAAGATATTTCTCGAAGTGCGCGTTTCCAACGCTGTGGCGATGTCGCTGTACTTAAAGCACGGCTTCAAGGGCGTCTATGCCCGCACGCGATATTATACCGACGGCGAAGACTGCCTTGTGATGGCAAGGAATATAGACGGCTCTTAGAGCGGTTATCTGCGGCATATGTATGGGGGGATCGCTATTTTTACAGACGGGCTGCACATTGCGGTAAAGCGTTGCGGGCGGGGCAAAGACCTCGTCATGCTGCACGGCTACATGTCGTGCAAAGAGAGCTTTTATAACAACATCCCGGCGTTTTCGGGCAATTTTTGCGTAACCGCGCCCGATTTTCCTGGGTTCGGCGCCTCTTCGCCCATACCGCGCGGCTGGTCGGTGGGCGACTACGCCGCATGGCTGGAAAAATTCATGGCCGCGAGCGGGATAGAGGGGGCATACCTTCTGGCGCACTCCTTCGGCGCGCGCGTGGCGATAAAGTTCGCTGCGGAAAGGCCGCAGCTTGTAAAGGCCATGGTCATAACGGGCGGCGCAGGCATAGTAAAGCCGCGTTCGCGCGCATATATGCGCAAAGTAAGGGCGTACAGGTTTGTAAAAAAGTTTGCCCCGCGCTATGCCGAGCGCGCTTTCGGCAGCGAGGAATACCGCTCCCTTGCGCCGGTGATGCGCGAGAGTTACAAAAAGATAGTGAACGAAGATCTGCGCGCCGACGCGGCAAGGGTGCGCTGCCCCGTGCTGCTTGTTTACGGCAGCGGCGATACGGTCACGCCCGCGGCGGAGGAGGGGCTTGCCTTTGCCGCGGCAATGCCGCGCGCCTGCCTTAAAATAATAGGCGGCGGGCACTTCTGTTTCATGCAGAACAGCGAAATTTTCAATGCGGAAGCCGCCGCGTTCCTCGGCGGCCTGCGGGAGATATAATGGGTATATTCATATCTTGGGAAAAAACTTTGGAGTGCGTGCTCATCGCGCTGTGCTTCGGCGCGCTGCTCACCATGTCGTCCACAAAACTTCTGGGCGCGCTGCAGGAGTTCGGATATTCGGGCAGGAAGCTGCTGCGCTGGGCGCGCAAGCGCAACAACATGTCGTTTGAAAGGCTGGCGCTGCTCGGTATGCTCTGCGCGCTCTCCTGCGCGATAGTCTCGCTGTGCTTTTCGTTTGCCGGGCAGTGGGCGGCGCTCGTGGGACTGGTGCCGTACGCGGTATTCTTCGGTGTATACATCTATGCCGACGGCAAGATAGCGCTGCGCGTTCCCGCCGTCCGCACAAGGCGGTTCAGGCGGCTGGAGGTGGTGCTCTTCCTCGTGTGCGCCGTCGCCTCGTACATAATAATCACCCTGCTCAACTTTGCGGCCGAAGTGTGGGGCAGCCCTGTCTTCGACGCGCTCCGTTACTGTCCGCTTGCTGTCATGCCGCTGCTTCTGCTGCCGCTCATCTGCGCGGCGAACGGCATAGCAAAGATGTATGAAGTTCCGCACAACCGCACCTACATCAGAAAAGCCACCGAAAAGCTCGCCGCGTCGGGGATAGCCGTCGTGGGCATAACGGGCAGCTACGGCAAGACGAGCACAAAGAACATACTCGCCGCCATGCTCGGCAAAAAGTTCAGGGTGCTCTCTACGCCCCGCTCGCACAACACGCCGATAGGCATCTCGCTCGCCGTGAACGCCAACGATCTTTCTGAATACGACGTCTTTATCGCCGAGATGGGCGCGCGCAACGTGGGCGACATATCCGAACTCTGCGCAATATGCCCGCCCGACTATTCGCTGATAACGGGCATCTGCGCCCAGCACCTGGAAACTTTTGAAAGTCTGGAGAATATAATAAAAGCCAAGGGCGAAATACTCTCTGCCACGCGCAAAAAGGCGTTTATCGCCGCCGACTGCGCGCAGTATTTCAAGGATAGCCCCTGCCCCGCGGAGGTGTGCGACTGCGTTTCGGATATCGACGCCGACTGCGGAGGCACGCAGTTCACGCTTACCCTCGGCGGCAAAAGCGTGCGGGTGCATACAAGACTTCTGGGCGCGCACTGCGCCTATAACATAGGCATCGCCGCCTGCCTCGCTTTCGAGATGGGCGTGGATCTTGCCGACATCGCCGCCGCGGCGGAGGGGCTGGAATTTGTGGAGCACCGCCTGCAGCTTACGACGGTAAACGGAATAAACATACTCGACGACGGCTACAACGCCAACGTAAAGGGTGCGCGCGCCGCGCTCGACGTGTTGCACTCGTTCGGAGGCAGAAAGCTGATAGTCACGCCCGGCATCGTGGAGCTCGGCATCCTCGAAGAGAGTGAGAACCGCGAATTCGGCAAGCTGCTTGCGGGGCTGGACTGTGTGATACTCGTCGGCGACACGCTCGTGGCACCCGTAAAGGAGGGCTATGCCGAGGCGGGCGGCGACCCCGAAAAGCTGCTCTTGCGCGAGACGCTGAAGGACGCGCAGGCCGAGCTTAAAAAAATGCTCGAGCCGGGCGATACCGTGCTATTCTTAAACGACCTGCCGGACATCTATTAAAAAGGCGCAGCGTTCGGGCGGCCCTTCAACTTAACGGTAAAAGATTCACCAAAGCTGAAAAATAACGGCGGAGGTGATTTTTTTATGCTTAAAGGCAGGATAGCCGTGGTATTCGGCGGGGCTTCCAACGAGAGCGAAATTTCAGTCATCACCGGCACGATGACGGCAAACGTGCTCAAAGACGGCGGTACAGACGTGATCGCCGTGTACATATCTCCGAGCGGAGGCATCTTCTGCGGCGCGGAACTGTGCGATATAGGGGTATTCAAGCGCGGGGAGGAGCTGAAAAGCCCGCGCTGCATCGTTGCGGACGGCGGGTTGTACGTGCTCGGCAGGCGTGGCAGAGTAAAAAAATTTTTGCCGCTGCATGCCGCCGTCAACTGCTGCCACGGCGGGCTGGGCGAGGGCGGCGGCGTGGGCGGCATGTTTGCCTGCGCCGGCATACCCATGGCGGGCGGCGACATCTTCTGCGGCGCGGCGTTTATAGATAAGTGCCGCACAAAAATACTGCTCTCGGGGCTCGGGGTGCCCGTGCTGCCCTCCTTTGAACTGCGTTCAAAAGAGGATATCCCCGCGGCAATTTCCACAGTCGGGCTGCCGGCCATAATAAAGCCCGCTTGCCTGGGGTCGAGCATAGGAGTCGCCCGCGCCGGCAGTGCGGAGGAGTTCGGAACGGCAGTGCAGGCGGCGTTTGCCTACGACGGCAAGGTGTTGTGCGAACCCTGCATTTCCGACCGCCGCGAAATAAATTGCGCGGCGTATTGCGGGCGGGAGGGAATAACCGTCTCCCCGTGCGAAGAGGCGTTTTCCTCGGGCGGGCTGCTCACCTTCGACGACAAGTACGCGGGCGGCGGCAGGTCTGTAATTCCCGCCGACATTCCCGAAGAGCTCTCGCGGCGGGTGCGCGCGCTCACCGAAGAGGTGTATTCGCGGCTGGATATGCGCGGGATAGTGCGCTTCGACTACCTGCTGCGCGGCGAAGAGCTGTGGCTTAGCGAGGTGAACACCGTGCCCGGATCGCTCGCGTGGTATCTGTTCGCGCCTTCGCTGCGCAAGTTCCGCCGCGTTGTGGAGGAGGTGACGGAGCGCGCCGTGCGGGACTTCGGCGAAGCTCGCTCCAAACTGCTGGTAAAGACGGGCATACTTTCGTCCGTGCCCGCAAGTTCCAAACTCAAATAGCCCATTTGTTTGACAAACTGCCGCCGCGATTATATAATCGAATATATAATCTGTTTGCAGGAGGTGGCTGTATGGCCGGCAGGATAGTTATGAAGACGCCGCTCGTGGAGATGGACGGCGACGAGATGACCCGCGTGCTCTGGAAGTGGATAAAGGAGATACTCATAGAGCCGTACGTCGATCTGAAGACGGAGTACTACGACCTCGGTCTGCCCGAGCGCGACAGGACTGACGACAAGGTAACGGAGGAGGCGGCTCTCGCCGCCAAAAAGTACGGCGTTGCCGTAAAGTGCGCAACCATCACCCCCAACGCCCAGCGCGTTGAGGAATACAAACTCAAAGAGATGTGGAAGAGCCCCAACGGCACCATAAGGCGCATTCTGGACGGCACCGTGTTTCGCGCGCCCATAATCGTAAAGGGTATAACTCCGTACGTCCCCGGCTGGAAAAAGCCTATAGTGCTCGCCAGACATGCCTACGGCGACATCTACAACTCGGTGGAGACGCGTGTCTCCGCGGGCGACAGCGCATACCTCGTCATCTGCGGCAAAGACGGCAACGAGCGTTCGCGCCGCCTTATAAAGCAGTTCGGCGGCGACGGGATAGTGCAGGGAGTGCACAACCTCGACAGCTCTATAACGAGTTTTGCGGTCAGCTGCTTCAACTACGCGCTGGAAAACAGGCTGCCGCTGTGGTTCGGCGCAAAGGACACCATCTCCAAGACGTACGACCACCGCTTCAAGGACATCTTCAACGAAATTTACGAGCGCGACTATAAGCAAAAGTTCGAAGAGGCGGGCATATACTTCATGTATACGCTCATAGACGACATAGTGGCGCGCATCGTGCGCAGCGAGGGCGGCGTGCTCTGGGCGTGCAAGAACTACGACGGCGACGTCATGAGCGACATGGTCGCCACGGCCTACGGCTCGCTCGGCATGATGAGCTCGGTGCTCGTCTCTCCGGAGGGCAAGTATGAATACGAGGCGGCGCACGGCACAGTGACCCGCCACTACTACAAGTACCTGAACGGCGAGCAGACGTCCACCAACTCGGTGGCGACCATCTGGGCGTGGACGGGCGCGCTTGCAAAGCGCGGCGAGCTGGACGGCATCCCCGAACTTACGGCTTTTGCAAAGAAGCTGGAAAAGGCCGTTATAGATACGATAGAGAGCGGACAGATGACGGGCGACCTTATTCCGCTTTTCAGGCGCGAGGGGATAACCCCCGAAAAGCTCGAAAGCCGCGAATTTTTGCGGGCCGTGGCTTCCCGCCTTTGATTGCATTGTCTGCGGCATATATGCCGTTCAATTTGCAAAAAATGCCGCCGCGCTTCAAGCGCGGCGGCGTAATTGTATCTGGAAACTTTCATAAGGAGGGCGCCCGTGTATTCTTACGATCTGAGCGGCGGGAACAAATATATGACGCTCTATAAAGGCCTGCGTGACGACATACTCGGCGGCAAACTGAGGGCGGGGCAGAAGCTGCCCGGCAAGCGCACGCTCGCGCGCGACCTCGGAGTCAGCGTGGTCACCGTGCAGACGGCCTACGAACAGCTGCTCGCAGAGGGATATATCCGCTCGGAAGAGCGCCGCGGCTATTTCGTGTGCGCTGCCGACATGGCGGTAAACGAGCGTCCGCCCACCATTCCCGTCGCGAAGGAAGAAAGGCGTGAATATGCCGCTGACTTCGTGGGAGGCAGCACCCCGGCGGAGCTGTTCCCCTTTTCAAGCTGGGCAAAGCTGATGCGCGGCGTGCTCACCGACTGCGGCGAACATCTGCTCGAACGCGTGCCGGCCGCAGGCGACGGCGAATTGCGCTGCGCCTTATCCGACTATCTCTACCGCGCGCGCGGCATCTGGGCGGACCCATCGCTCATCGTCATAGGCGCCGGCGCAGAACAGCTCTACGACATAATCGTGCGCCTCGTCGGTCGGGACAGGCTGTACGGCATCGAAAACCCCGGCTACAGCACCATCCGCCGCAGCTATGCCTCTGCAGGTGCGCGCTGCGTTCCGCTGCCCGTCGGTGCGGAGGGCATGGACTGTAAGGCGGCACTCTCCTCGGGGGCAGACGTGCTGCACATCTCGCCGGCGCACCAGTTCCCCACCGGCGCGGTGATGCCCGTCACGGCGCGCGCGAAACTCATCTCGTACGCAGACGGACGGGACGGCTACATAGTGGAAGACGATTACGACAGCGAATTCCGCCTGGTCGGCAAACCGCTGCAGCCGGCGTATGCGCTCTGCCCGGACCGCGTCATCTATGTGAATACATTTTCAAAGACGCTCGCGCCGTCCATGCGCATGGGCTATATGGTGCTCCCGCGCGGGCTTGCGGGCCGTTATTTCGAGCTGTTCGGCGACGCCTCGTCTTCGGTGCCCCTCTTCGAACAGCGCGCGCTGGCCAGGATGATCGCCGGAGGCACGTTCGAGCGGCACATAAACAGGCTCCGCAACTACTACCGCGGCGTGCGCGAGGTGCTGCTTTCAAAGTTGGGGGAGCTTGCCTGTCCGCACAGCGTGTGCGAAAACGGCGCGGGACTGCATTTCACGGTAAAGTTCCCTTCGGCTTCGGACGGGGAAATAAAGTCGCGCGCGTTGGCTGCGGGCATAAACCTGCGCTGCCTTTCGGACTATCTTATCGCCCCGCGCGAAGACTGCGCCCGCACCGCCGTAATAAACTATTCGGGTATAACGCTCGACCGCGCACGCGCGCTCGACCTTAAAAATATATGACCTGAAAGCGGGGTCGAGATGAAAATAACAGAGGTAAAGGAAAATAAAAAACAGTTTCTTTTTCTGCTGCTGATGGCCGACGAGCAGGAGGACATGATAGACCGTTATATCGACCGCGGGAATATGTTTGTCCTGGATGACGGCGGGGTCAGGTGCGAGTGTATAGTGACCGACGAGGGCGGCGGCGTACTTGAAATCAAAAATATCGCCACGGTGCCGCAGTTCCGCGGGAAAGGCTATGCGAAGGCCATGATCAAATTTATCGCGCAGAAGTACGGGCGGCGATATTCGGTTTTGCAGGTGGGTACGGGCGATAGCCCGCTCACCGTCCCGTTTTACGAAAAGTGCGGATTTGTGCGCTCGCACGTCGTCAAAAATTTTTTTACGGATAATTACGACCACCCCATCTGCGAATGCGGGAAACTCCTTGCCGACATGATCTATCTGCGAAGGCCGTTGTAAAGTTACGGCCGAACGGAGTTCCCGTCTGCCTGCACCGGATCGCGGCTGTTTATAAAACGGCAATGCGCCCGCGCAAACTTGCGCGGGCGCATATTTTCAGCAGCTGTCTGCCTTTCTTTCGTGTTCAACGCGCCGTGCGCGTCTCTTTGTGCGATTACCTCGCGTTGATGAGCGCAAGGTAGAAGCGGATGGCGGTCTGAAAGTCGTCGCCGCTCCCTTCCGATCTGCGGTCGATGTCCCGGAACATGCTTCCGAGCAATTTTTCGAAGAACATAGCTTTTATCTCCTTACGTCTTATTTCGGAGCTTTCCCGCCCCGATTTCATTTACAGTATAGCATCCGGGCAAATTGTTAGTCAATAACATTTTCAAAATTTTACGATTTTTCATTTTTGTTATATTGCAACATTATTATATGTTTCAAGCTATAAAAAATGTTAATTATCTGTACAATAAAATGCGTAATGTTAAATAATTTCAATCAAATTCTAAATTAACATTTTTACACGGGCGAATCCCGAGTACGGCGGAGCCTTGACGCGGCCGCCTTGCGGTAGTATAATTAAACAAAAAAACTTGTTTTACGGAGAGAGTTATGGATATCAGATCTATGAAACGCGCGGCAGACGTGGCTGCGGGCAGGTGCAAGGCAGATCTTGTAATAAAGCGCGCCAACTACCTCGACGTATTTTCCGCCGAAGTGCGGCGGGGCGACATCGCCGTGTGCGACGGCAGGATAGCGGGCATCGGCGATTACAGCGGCGAAACGGAGTGCGATTTCGGCGACTGCGTGGTGGTGCCCGGGCTTATAGATGCGCACATGCACATCGAAAGCACCCAGCTCTCGCCCGAAAGCTTTGCCTCGCTCGCAGTCCCGCGCGGCACCACGCTTGCGGTGGCCGACCCGCACGAGATAGTAAACGTCTGCGGCATCGAAGGCGCGCGTTACATTGCGCGCGCGGCGGCGCGTACCCCTCTGCAGGTAAAGCTCATGCTGCCCTCCTGCGTGCCCGCCACTCCGTTCGAGACGAGCGGCGCCGTTCTCACCGCCGAAGATACCGCAAAGCTGCTGCGAAGCAAAACGTTCTTCGGCCTCGGCGAAATGATGAACTACCCCGCCGTGGCCGCCGGCGACGACGAGGCGCTCGGCAAGATGCTTGCGGCGCGGCTCGCGGGCAAGCCCGCCGACGGGCATGCGCCCGCCATGAGCGGCAGTCAGCTCAACGCCTATGTGGTTTCGGGCGCGCGCACCGATCACGAGTGCGACACGGCAGAGGAGGCGCTCGAAAAGCTCTCTTTGGGCATGTATGTGCTGCTGCGCGAAGGCTCTGCCTCGCACGACCTTGCAAACCTTTCAGGGGCGGTGAACGAAAGGAACTTCCGCAGGTTTGCACTGTGCACCGACGACAGGCACGCCGACGACCTCGCGGAGGAGGGGCACATGGACCACGTGCTCCGCATTGCGGTGAAAAGCGGCATACGCGGCGAAATTGCGGCCGTAATGTGCACGCTGAACGCCGCCGAATGTTACGGTCTTAAGGGCAAGGGCGCCATAGCGCCGGGCTGCGACGCCGACTTTGCCGTATTTTCAGATCTTAAAGATTTCAACTGCCGCGCCGTGTTCGTCGGCGGCAAAAAGGTGGCCGAAGACGGAAGACCTCTGTTCTCCGCCCGCGGCGGATTGCCCCGCGCCGTAAAAAATACCGTGCACGTGCGGCCGGTGAGTGCGGACGACTTTACCATAAAACTCACGGGCAGCCGCGCGCGCGTCATAGGTATACAGCGCGACACTCTCGTGACTCGGTCGCTCATCGAAGAGGTGGAAAGCCGCGGCGGAGACGTGCTGCTCGAAGGCACCGACCTTCTGCGCCTCGCCGTTGTCGAGCGCCACTTTGCAAGCGGAAACATCGGCCTCGGGCTGGTAAAGGGCTACGGCTTTAAGGGCGGCGCTGCGGCAACCACCGTTGCGCACGACAGCCACAACATGATAATTATCGGCGACGACAGGCAGGCCATGGCGCATGCGGCTGAGGAGCTTGTGCGCATAGGCGGCGGCATGGCGCTTGTGCACGGCGGCAGGGTGATGTCCGTTCCGCTCGACATAGCAGGGCTGATGAGTTCCGCCCGTGCGGAAGTGCACATCGCGCGCCTTAAAAAGCTGCAGGCGGCCGCGCGGGCTGCGGGCGTAAAAGACGGGGTGGAGCCGTTCATGACGCTCTCCTTCCTCGCCCTTGCGGTCATCCCCGAACTGCGCCTCACCGACAGGGGACTGTTCGACGTCGCCTCGTTCGGATTTACCGACATAAACGCGTGAACGGCTTTCATCGTGCGCCCCGCCGCGGCAGTTTGCTGCCGCGGCGGGGCGTTTTTTATGTAAGGGAAACCCCCGGATAGTCCGGGGGTTCAAAGATAGGCTTTTGCCGATGAGTAAGAAAAAAAGTATGTACGGCAGTCCTACCCTTGACATGGCTCGTTCAAGAGCCTTGCCGAGGCTCCCGCAGGGAAACGGCAACATGGGAACAGCTTTATCCTTGCCTCCTTGCCTTGGCGGCAATCTCCATACCTTGCCCCCCTTGCCTTAAAGGGGGACGAGCAAGGCATTTCATAGCACAGCGGACACCCGCTGTGCGTGCCGCAGCGAGATGAGCGAGGGCATAAGTCACGCCCGAGCGGTGACCGAGCCGCCATGACTTCCTTGATGGCGGCGAGACATTAAAGGGGGGATACGAGGTGTTGAAATAAAATAGAATGTTGCATAAAAGCATTTAACGCCGCGTACTCATATCCCTCAGTCACGCTGTCGCGTGCCAGCTCCCTTTAGGCAAGGGAGCCACGTTAGCGCCGCGTATTCATACCCCTCAGTCACGGCGTTGCGCGCTCCGCCGTGCCAGCTCCCTTTAGGCAAGGGAGCCACGATTGCGGACAAGAATGCCTGTATACAGGTAGCAAGGAATAAGCGCAGCGACTGGCAGGTCGACAAATGAGCGCGTGGCGCTCGGACTAGTAAACTAGGGCTATGCCCGAAAATGAAGAACCACCCGCTAGGTGGGTGGGTTACTTTTTCGCGCGGGCAAAATTTTTTTTCGAAAAGTTAAAATTTTACTAATTTATTACAACTCTGTGCTGATTTTATTGCATCTGTGCGCTATACTATAACCGATGCGTGGGCAAGGGAGGCAAAACCCTTACCCGAAAAATCCTTTTTTTTCTCCACTCCGCGCCGTCTTGTTCCAAGCCGGCGCGGAGGCTTTTTTATAACCATATCTGGTATTATCAAATTATCCCTGTCTGGGTATTACATTGATATCAGATTTGACTATAATCTTTAATATCCGCAGCTTGCGGGCAAGGAGAACGATATGGATAATAAAAAGATACTTACTATACAGGACCTCTCGTGCGTGGGGCAGTGTTCGCTCACCGTGGCGCTGCCCATACTCTCGGCGTACGGGTACGAGACGTGCGTGCTGCCTACGGCGGTGCTCTCCAACCACACCATGTTCAAAAAGTGGAGCTATCTCGACCTCACGCCCGAGCTGGACAATATTTACCCGGTATGGAGGGAAAACGGTTTCAGGTTCGACGCCTTTCTTCTTGGCTACCTCGGCAAGGCGCCGCTTATGGACGCCGCCGAGAGGGCCTTCGACGAATTTTCCGCAAAGGACAGGTTAATCGTCATCGATCCCGTGTTTGCCGACAACGGCAAACTCTACGGCGGCTTCGACATGGATTACGTAAGGGCGATGGCGCATCTTGTGCGCCGCGCCGACATAATCCTGCCAAATATGACCGAGGCATGCTTTCTGACCGGCACGGAATACAGGACGGAGTATAATGAAGAGTATGTGAAGGGGCTGCTCTCCTCGCTCAAAAAACTCACGGTCGGCATACCCGTCGTCACGGGCGTGGAGCTGGACGGAAAGATAGGCGAAGCGATCCTGAAAGAGGACGGCAGTGTGAGTTACGTAATGGGCGAAAAGCTGCCCGTGAGCAAGCACGGCACGGGCGATATATTCGCCTCTGTATTTACCGCGGAATATCTTGCGGGCAAAACGCTCGAACAGGCCTCCGACAGCGCTTCCGTGTTTGTTCAGGACTGCCTGCGCGCCACTCCTGAAGAGCATTTCTACGGCGTGGTATTCGAGCGGATACTTAAGGGGCGCCGCGGCTGAATTTTTACAATATCGCCGAAAAATTGGTATAACAGGCAATAAAGCTGCCCGCAGTTCTTGACAAACCTGCGGGCAGTTTTTATAATTTTACTGTATATTTCAAGTTTCGGGTGACGCCTGTGAAGGCCTATTTCAAAACAATTCTGCGCAGCTTCGTCGGCAACGCCGCAAAGCTGATATCGCTCACCGTGATAATGTTCCCGGGCGTGGCTTTCGTATCGGGGCTGGGCACCCTCTCGCCCACGGTGGAAGGTTCGCTGGAAAATTATCTCGCCGCGTCGGACGTGCCCGACCTGACGGTAAAGGCCGGTTCTGCCGACGGAATACCGGAGGAGCAGCTGGAGGCGATAGCGGGGCAGGAATACGTGTCTGACGTGCTGCCGCTCACGGTAATGGATGTGCAGGGCGAAAAAAACACCCGCATATATGTGCCGGACGATTTCCTTTCGGGGGTAAATACGCTCGGTATAGAGGGCAGGCTGCCCGCTGCATACGGCGAGGTGCTCGCCGAGAGGTACAGCGACTATACCGAACAGTTTTCCGTCGGCGACGAGGTAACCGTGCTCGGCATGCAGTGCAAGGTCGTGGGAATAGCCTCGAATCCGCTGATATTCGACCGCCTGGGCGAGCCGGACGTGATCGAAAACGAGCCTCTCGAAAACATTTTCTATCTTTCGTCGGCATATATGCCCGTGCGTATGCCCTATACCGACGCTTATGTGCGCGTCGAGGGGCTTGGCGGAGACTATTTTTCACAGGGCTATAAGGACGCCGCTTCCGAACGGGCGGAAGAGCTGTCTGCGGTGCTCGGCGACGGGTTTACCGTGCTCACGCTCGCGCAGAACAAGAGCATGATCACCGCCGAAAGCTACCTCGACAAGGT
>ERZ1643246.902-NODE-902-length-34978-cov-10.978782_pt1 | contig 34978 bp, 38 predicted proteins | sample MGYA00579265_ERZ1643246 | MGnify/ENA primary metagenome ERZ1643246 (study PRJEB29033, sample SAMEA4952261) | chicken gut metagenome | biome: Broiler Chicken; feature: Gastrointestinal Tract; material: Caecum | place: Ireland | collected 2018 | study: Broiler...
CTTTATTAATTAAAATAACTATCTTTCTTCTTATTTGAATTATATTTTTCTAATTTCTGTTGCTCTTTTTGCTCCATACTTATTTCTTTAATTCTTTTTGAATAAACTTCATCGACAACAAGACAGCCATCAATGCATTGAATCGTTATATCTATATTATTTCCTTTCAAAGTTTTTACAATTAGTGTGTCTCCATTTTCTAATAAGGCTATTTTTTTCTTATTATCATCGTATAGTTTCATTAATCTTCCCTTTCAATTTTTGAAAATAGTTCATCATCAAAGAAATCTTTTAAAGGCATATTTAATCCTTCACATATCCTAATAATAGTTAATAATTTTGGATTTCGTGATTTTCCAACAACTAAATTTTGTATGGTACTTTGCGTAAGACAGCAAATACTAGCTAATTTATTCGGGGTTATATTTTTCTCTATACATATTTTTTCAATTTTTTGTGATATCGCGTCAGCCAGTTTCATTTTACCACCCTACAAAAAGTATACCAATTTCACTATAAAAACTATTAACCCCACAAGGTTAAAATAAGGAAAAACTATCACTTTTTGCAAGATTCCTTTCTTTTCTTGGTAAATTATACCAATTGGGAAAGACTACTTTTGTCGAATTTTTAAATATTTGTTATTGACTTTTAATTTTGATTTCATTAAACAGAAAAAAAGCTTTCAATTGAAAGCTTTAACTACTAAACTGGTGGCTCGCTAATAGTTTTTCCTTAACTGACTGTTTTAGCTTCATTTTCTAATTCCCTCCTCATTCTTTTAGCTTCTTTTAAAATGTAAGAAGTATTTAATTTGTATTTTCCTACCACTTTATCTACCGGTATTAATATTGGCCGGCTATTAAAATAAGGCTCATTGTTTGCTTCCATTTCTTCCAGTATTTTTTCAAATTCTATTTTTAAAGTTTTTTCCGATAATTGTGGAAGTAATATATTCATTTGCCGGCGATCAATCCAATATGTGTTTAATACTTCTTCCATTTTAAGATAATTTGGCTTTTTTGGTTTTTTTGACATTGTTTTTCACTTCCTTTCGCGTTGTGTTTTTTAGAGTTTTGCAGAACTTTTTTTCTTGTTTTTTAATCGTTCTCCTTTTAAAATATTTTTTTAGAAAGGAGTTTTATATATGTTAGATAGAAATGCACGTAAAGTCTTAAAGTTTTTTATCAAAAATGACACTAATCAATCTTGGAGCTCAATTGCTTTTAAATTAAATTTAACTAAATCTAAAAATACGAACATTGATTTTATTCATAAAGCAATTGAAGACTTATTAGAATTAGAGCTTATTAAACCTGTTGGTTATAATTCTGAAAAAGTCTATAAATTGACTAACAAAGGTAAAATGTATTTTAAAACTTCACGTTATGATTGGGTTAAATCTGTATTAAATGGAATACTTTTTCCAATCATTGTGGCTTTAATAACATCATTAGTAACAACATTGACAACAATATACCTATCAAAATATCAAAACAATACACAAGTAATCGAAATCCAATGTAATTATAATAATGATAAAATAGCCAATCCATAAAGCAATAATCTTTCAATGTTACTTTGTGGTCTTTTTTCTTGTAGTAATTCTTTGGATCCATACTCTCTCCTATCCCTTTTTTCTGCATATTTGCAGATATGATATTAAAAAAAATTGATGGTTTTAAATCATATGCTGACAAGATTTTTTCAATCATATCTAGTTGCATTGATGTACTATTATTTTCATATCTAGTAACAGTCATCACGTCTATTCCAGCCTTTTCAGCAACTTCTTTTTGAGTAAAATTAAATTTTGCTCTAAGACTTCTTAATTCGCTGGCTACTTCTTCTTTAAAATTTTCTCGCATACTTACCTCCTATCTGCCACTATTATATTATGCTTATTTGCAGATGTCAATACTAAAAATGCAAATAAGCATAATTTTTATTGTTTTTTTTATGCTTTTGTGCTATCATTCATATAAAGGAGGGGAAAATGAGCACATTTAGTAATAATCTTAAATTTTTAAGAGAAGAAAAAAAATTATCTCAAAATAAGTTGGCAGAGTTAGCTGGTGTTAATCAGACTACTATTGCTAGATGGGAAAATGAAGAAATATCTCCATCATTAGATAATATATATGACTTAGCAAACGCACTGCAGGTCAATATTGCAACTTTGACTGATGAAAATCTCCTGAATAGTAAACAGTTGTCTCAAACAGAAGTCCTATTTGATAAAACAAAAGATATCTTATCAGATGATGATCGAGCGACAATCGAATTTATAATGAAAAAAACAATAGATAATTACGAAAAGAATAAAAACAATCAATAAGTACAGCAGTATCGTACTTAATAAAGAAGAAAAAGGGAGTATTAAGTATGAGTATAAAAGAATTGATTACAGGGGTTATAAATCAACAAGAATTGCTTAATTATTACAATGCTAGCGTAATATATGAAGAGCTACCGCATGGCATACGTGGATTCGTATTTAATCACGATGGTGTATATTTTATTATCTTGAGTAAATACTTATCTTATTATAAGAAAAAAAAGACACTACTACATGAATTAGCTCATATCGAACTAAATCAATTGTGTCAATCAAATAAAGATTTATTTGCTTTCTTTATAGATAGCTATGAAGATGAAGCAGATAGATATATTGAGAAGATAAAAAAAGAGATAACCGATTAAGGATATCCCATATCAATTGGTCATTGATAAAAATATAATAACATCTTTTATAATCTATAAAGTTATTTTATAACTATTTGATTATAAAAGTGTTAAAAATAGATTGGAGGTGTGAGGTAGAGTTATGAAGAAATGTCCTGATTGTGGAAAAGAAGTAAGTAAGAGTGCGAAAACATGTCCTAATTGTGGAAAAAAGTTGAAAAAGCCAATCGTATTATTTGTTATCTTAGGTATTATAGTAATTGTGATTATCGGGGCTGCTTTAGGTGGTGGTAACAATGAAAACAGTCAAGAAGAAAAATTTACTCATGCAGTTACTAATTCTTATGCAGACGAGTTAGGTCTAAGTTACTACATTGAAGGAACAGTGCAAAATAATACAGACAAAGAATACTCATATGTGCAAATCGAATTTGTATGCTATGATGCAGACGGAAATAATCTTGGAACAGCAATAGACAACACGAACAATTTACTCGGAAACGAAACCTGGAAATTTAAAGCTATGGGAATGTTTACTGATGAGAATGTTGATCATTGTGATTTTAAAGAAATAACAAGCTGGTAAAAAAAGAATAGCCTCCTGCAAAAGCTATTCAATAATATAATAGCAATAATATAAAAATTAATCAATAAGAAAAAATCCCCTACCACTGCAATGGTAAGGTAGAAAGGAAAGGAGAAAGAAGTTATGTGTAAATTAGGAGATATTATAGTTGTAAGTGAGTTTAAAGGAGAAGATGGTGTAAATCTTCCTACCCATTCTTTTATTGTTGTTGATGATACACACGATAAAATAAAAGGATTAAGTTATGATTTTGTTGCACCCATCATGTCTAGTTTTAGAGATGAAGAACATAAATCAAAAATTCTATCATATCCTGTTAACAAAGAAATTACCAATAATGATTTAGACGGAGATTTCAAACTAAAAAAAGCATCTTATGTAAAAGCAAATAAACTATATTATTTCGACAAGAAAAATATAAAATATTATGTTCTTGCAAGAGTAAATGATGATTTTCTAGAAGAATTAATGAAAGTTATACTTACTTTAGATGAAAAAGATAGGTTATCAATTATAACCACAAACCTAAAAGAAGAGCAAGATAGTGAATTAGAAACTGTTTGACAACACAAAAAAAATATGCTAGTATACTCACCAAAACTAATTGTTAAATTACACCAATTCGTGTATAATATAATTAGAATAGGAGGGAATCATTATGGATAAGAAAAAGACATCAAATGTAAAAACAAAGTTTCCAAAAGGTTTTTTTACCAAAGAAAGACCTGAAATTAATTTACAAGATGCTTTAAAAGATGTAATTCCAGTAAAATGGATTAAATCTAATATCCAAAATGATAAAAAAACTTTACGAAAGGAAACAATGTGAGTATCTAGCAAATATCGATTTGATATTTGCTTTTTATATTAAAAAATCCCCTAGTCTCTGCAAAGACTAAGGGTACGGAGCATAGAAAATACTCCTAAGAAAAATACACACAAACTCGAATTTATGGAATTTTTCTATGCTCTAATTCTATCAAAAAAAACAATTTTTGTAAAGAAAAGGAGCTGATATTATGGACATGAAAGTCTATAAGAAAACAAGATATCAAAACATATATAAGCATATAAAAAACGGAAACTATATAATTTCAATGAGTAAACCTGTTAAAACAAGTATCTCACGAATAGACAATAATAAAATTTTTAATATTGACGAGGCGTTAAAGATTAGAGATAATGTTCAAATAAGACAGCAGCGAGCCACAGAAACGCTTCATAAAGAAGATTTTGATACATTGTGGGAAAAGTATATGTATAACTGTAAATACGTCCAAAAATTGGCTTATAACACGTTAAATAGAAAAGAAAAGACTTACAACAAATATTTAAAAAATAAAATAGACAAAAGAGTTGCTAAGACAACAAAAGAATTTTGGGCTAGTTTTATTGACGAACAAGATTGTAGCGATAAACAGAAAAATCAAATTATTAAAGAATTAAAGACATTTTTCAACTGGTGTATAATGGAACACATTGTGGTTAATAATCCTATCTCTACTCTATTAAAATATAAAGTAGAAAAAAGCGAGATGAAGTTCTGGACACCAGAGCAATTAAAGCAATTTTTAGATACTGTAAATAATGATTTAAATTCTAACAATCGAAGTATACAGTTAAAAGCTAATACAGTTAAAATATTGACTATAATAGGTTTTACAGTCGGCGATAGAATTGGGGAAACAAGAGCATTATCTTTTGAGTGTTTTCATGACGATAAACTAACGTTAGACATTCTTCATTCTATTAATTATGATCCTGACTCTCAAGACTTTGTTTCTCACACAAAAACATACGAATCACAACGAGTAATAGACATTTCGGAAAAAGTTATTTTAGCAGTTAAAGAATATAAACAATTCTTAGAAGATTTCTTAGATAAAGAAATACCAGATAGCAATTTATTATTCTTTAATTACAAAAATAACAAGCCATACAGTGATACAGTATTGAGAAAGCATTTTTATTACTACTGTGAAAAAGCTAATGTTCCGAAGATTAGAATGTACGATTTAAGACACACTTATGCTGCAACAATGATGTCAGAAGGTAAAGAAGCCTATATGTTTAGCAAAAGAATGGGACATAAAAAAATAAACACAACAATTGATGTTTACGGACATCTATCAAATCAAGCAAGAAAGGAGATAGCTCAATCAACAGATAAATACTTTTAAAATATATTTCGGAGTAATTTTGGGAGTAATTATTTAAAAATCCCCGTAAACACGGGGCTTAACAGTCATATATGGTGGCTCGCTCGGGATTCGAACCCGAGACCCTTTGATTAAAAGTCAAATGCTCTACCTACTGAGCTAGCGAACCAAAATAAGAATGGCTGCCTCGGGTGGGTTCGAACCACCGGAATGTCAGAGTCAAAGTCTGATGCCTTACCACTTGGCTACGAGGCAATATTTTATTTTTTCTCTTTCGGACAATTTTTAATGGTGGAGGGACATGGATTTGAACCATGGAACCCGAAGGAACAGATTTACAGTCTGCCGCGTTTGACCACTTCGCTATCCCTCCATTAAAAATGGTGCCGAAAGAGGGACTCGAACCCCCAACCCATTGATTACAAGTCAATTGCGCTACCAATTACGCTATTTCGGCAAAAAAAATAATGGTGGGCGTTTACGGACTCGAACCGCAGACCCTCTGCTTGTAAGGCAGATGCTCTAACCAACTGAGCTAAACGCCCGTTTCTTTAAGACACTTAAAATATTAACAGAAACACAAGAGATTGTCAATAAAAAAACTTGTTTTTTTATTAAAAAATCAATATTTTAATTAGAAAAAGGAAAAATAATCCTTTTTCTAATTCATTTTATGCAAAATATTGATCGTACCATACTAAAAAGCAATAAATATTATAGATTTTCCGCCCATTATTTTTTATTCCTTTGTAATGTTCTTCTAATAATTTATTAATATAATTTTGATCAAAATATTTTGATACGTACCCTTTATTAAATTCTTCTTTTACTTTATTATAAAATTTTTCTTCTCGTATCCATTTGGAAAAAGGAACCGGAAAGCCACATTTTCTTCTTTTACTCCATTCTTCTGGAATCTTCTTGGACGCGATATCTCTAAATAAATATTTTGTTTGCTTTTTCTTTATGAGATATTTATTTGGTATAGTTCTCGCATATCTAAAAACATCGATATCCATAAGTGGTGTTCTTAATTCTATAGAATGAGCCATGCTCATTTTATCTGCTTTTAATAGAATGTCTTGAGGAAGCCAGAAAAAGAAATCAATATACATCTTTTTCGTTAATTCATCCTCATTTTTAATTTTTTTATAAACTGGATTTAATACGTCAGCAATTGTTTCATTGTTTTTTAGGCGATCTGCTAAAATAGCATTGGCTTCTTCACTTTCCATATAAGATCCATGTCCTATATATCTTTCGTTAAAGGGCAAACCATATTTGATTAATGTATTTCTTCCTGGAAAATGAGGTAAATGTTTACAAAGATTACGGATTCCTTTTCTAATAATTAAAGGAATATGAATATACATTCTTAATAGAAGAGGATCGTTATACTCATTATATCCTGCAAACATTTCATCACTTCCCTCTCCTGCTAACGCAACTTTCACTTCCTTACTAGTTAAATCTGATAAAAAATATAACGGAACAGTGGATAAATTAGCATGAGGTTCATCGGTATGCCACTCTACTTTGGGCAATGCTTCAAAAAAGTCGTCAGCACTAATTTTTTGACGTGTGTTTTTAATTTTTAACATTTTAGATAAATCTGCTGCATAATCTGTTTCATCGAATCCCTCATAAGAAAAACCTACCGAAAATGTTTTTTCTGGCTTAGCAACACTGACAACATAAGAAGAATCCACTCCTCCAGATAAATATGCTCCAACTTCAACATCACTAGTTGTTTGATGATAATAAATAGATTCTTCTAAAACTTTTTCAAGTTCTTCAAATGCTGTATTATATTTCATATCTTTTTTGTTATAGCTTACTTCAAAATAAGATTGTGTATGCAACTTTCCGTTTTTAAAATGAAAAAAATGACCCGGTTTTAATTTATACACATTTTTAAAAAATGTTTCTTCTTTAACTGAATATTGAAAAATTAAGTACATTTTTAATCCGTCCGTATTTAATTCTTTCTTAAAATTTGGATGAACTAAAAATGATTTGATTTCTGAACCGAACATAAATTCTTGATCTTCAGGATTATAGTAATAATAAAACGGTTTGATCCCAAAATGATCTCGTGCACCAATTAGTTCTTGATTTTTTTTATCATATATGACAAAGGAAAACATTCCTCTTAATTTATCATACAATTCATCTTTCCATTCAGCATAACCATGTAAGATAACTTCTGTGTCGGTTTTTGTTTGAAAAACATACCCTTTTTCTTGCAACTCCTCTTTTAAAGCTTGATAATTATATATTTCACCGTTAAAAATAATAGCTAATGAACCGTCTTGACTATAAATAGGTTGACTTCCCCCCTCAACATCTATAATAGATAAACGACGATGTCCTAGAGCGACAAGATCATCCGTGTAATATCCTTCTCCATCTGGCCCACGGTGAAGAATTTGATCCGCCATATCTTTAATAATTTTTTCTTTTTCTTTTTTCTTTTTTTTATCTACAAATCCAACAATTCCACACATAATTTATTCCTCCCAATCACTGTTTTCATATTCTTTATGGTAATGCCATAGTCTTTTTTTCATCATTAAAAATCTTTTAAAATTTTTATCTAATGGACATTGCATGGGACTTACTCTATTTTTCCATAAACGAAGTGCTTCTTTTTTAAATTCTTCATTCGAGCAGTATTTTATTAATACTTTTTTAGGAATAAATGATAAAAGAACTTTTTCTTTTAGATCCATAAAAGGCAAATCATGATGAAAAATCAAATCCTCAGCCATTATTTTTACCAAATTGGCTTTTAATGGAACTAGATAATAACTACATCTTCCTTGACGTGCATTAATTTCTAAAACTTTAAACTCTTTAGTTTTCTCATCATATTTCATATCGATTTCAAAAAAGCCATTCATTCCAAGATTTTCCATGAATTTTATAATATTCTTTTTAGATGTCTCACTATCTCCATCAAATGTATTCAAACCATTGATTAAAGCCGCGGCATTTCCTACCATACTTTTTGTTCGTTCTTGAATTCCGATTTGAGCAAAACTAATTACTTTTACTTTTAAATTACGATCCACATAAACGACACAGTCAAATAAATGCGAATCATCTCCTGAAATAAATTCTTGAAGAATTAAACGATCTTTATATCCTGACTTTTTTATAAGAGCAATTGTCTTCTCAAGTTCTTTTTGAGATTTTATTTTATATATTTTTTTCTTTCCTTCAAATTGGATATGATTGTAGGAAATCACATTAGCTGGCTTAACGATCATGGGGTAGTTCATAGTTGGAATAATGCTATCTTTTTCTATATCAAAATAATATGTTTCTGGAAAGGACAAACAAGAATTTTTATATGTTTTATAAAACAATTCTTTGTTCATTAAGCTTAAGATCTTTTTTTCTTCCTGGTGAAAAAATATTAAATTTTCACGTAATTTTTGCTGGTTTCGAGCCAGGAATAAGGAATAGGTCTCATTTGTACTAATCGTCAATATTTTTTCTGGATGATCTTTGGCATATTGATTTAAAATTTGAACAAAAGCTTCTTCTTCCCATAAATCATCATGATACTCAATAGTTAAAATGTTTGAAAATTTTGTAAAAGCCAGACGATTTTTTGCGATTAAATGGGCTTTTTTTCGATAGGCTTCATAAGAAGCTCTAGCCATATAATATGCATTGGCATCACTTCCTATTATAAGTACTTGAAAATTCATTAGACACCTCCTAATATGTAATTTCTTCCTCTTCATTTTCATGGATATGAACTCTTACTACTCGATTGCTTATTTGATTAAACAAATGATAGGCATTTATCCCTAATACTTTACACACACTAGAAATTGGAATATGTGTACCAAAAATTTCTACCTTTGTTCCGATTGAAAATTTTTTTGGACTAAATACCAACAACATATCCATGCAATCTCCAACAATTTTTAAATATTCTCCATTGATATATACATATTTAAAGCTTTTGTTTACTCCATCGGCATACCCTATTGGCAATGTTAAAATATAACCTTCTTCTTCTATTTTAAATGTATTATATCCAACTACGTCGCCTTTATGTACAGGTCTTATACTTATTGTTTCTGTATACAATTCCATTGCTGTTTTTAAAGATAAGTCGTTTTCTAATGTCGTTTTACTGCATTTATATTTTTTTTGAAGCCAAGTTCGTTTTAATTTGCGAAGTTTACTTTGAAGAGATTTTCCATCTTTACGACTTTGAGAAAATCCATAAAGGATTATTCCTAAACGAATTCCGTTGCAAAAAGAAAGTTTTGGATGATTCACTAAAGTTAAACTTCTTCCCATATGAACAATAGGGATCTCTTTTAAAGGAATACTTTTTGTAATTTCTAAGAAAGTCTTTACTTGTTTATCAAAATATGGATCCATTACTCCTGATGTAGCAAAATGACTAAAGACTCCTTCTATTAAAATATGAGGATTTTCTTTTAGTAGATCATATGCTTCTTTAAGTTCTTCAGAATCAAAAAAGCCTAATCGATGCATTCCTGAATCAATTGCTAAATGAATTTTTAAGGTATCATATAAATCCATTTTAATAAGTTGTTGAGCATATTCTAAAGACTCGACAGTTAAAGTAACATTGTTATTAATTGCATCCATTATGTAATCTAAATGAATTGGCTCTAGACAAAGTATAGGTATTTCCGTAGCATACTTTCGAACTTTTATTGCTTCTTCTAATGAAGAAACTGCTAAATAATTTACTCCACCTTTAATTAAATCTAAAACGCTTTTTGTTCCGTGATGATAGGCATTGTTTTTTACTACTCCAAAATAGTATTTATAATCTGGATACTTTTTGATAATTTCTTTTACATTTTCAGTAAGAATATCTCCATTTATAGTTGCATAAGTTTTTCGCTGCATTTTATCACCTTCATATCCCTTTTATTATAACAAAAACTTGCCTTTCTTTACAGATAAACGCCAAAATTTGACAAATCTAAACAATGAATTTAGGCAAATTGACAAATGAGCTACAATTTTTTTATAATATTTTTATGAACAAAATTACTGTAAACAATTATGATCTTGATGAAGAACAATTAAAACCCATTTTAGAAAATGCAAAATATTCTTTAATTATCGCCGGAGCTGGATCTGGTAAAACTTTAACTTTAATTGGAAAGATTAAATATTTATTGGAAAATAATTTATTCAAGCCGGAAGAAATTTGTACGATTTCTTTTACAAATGAAGCTACGAATAACTTAAAGAAAAATATTTTGAAAAATTGTGGACTAGAAGTCCCTACTTTTACCTTTCATAAATTGGCTTTAGATATTTTAAAAAGAGCTCAAATACATTATACTATTGCAACTCCAGATTTATTGGAATTTACAGCAGATGAATTTTTTCAAACAAAATGCTTTGGAAATAGTTTTTTAGCTAAAAAATGCTATAAAATTTTTGATATTCCTTCTTTTTTCTCATGGGAAAAAATTTTGAAATCGAATAAATATTCTGGAATAAAAAAACAAATTCTCACTTTTATTAATCTTTTTAAAGCCAATGGATATTTTCAAAATGACTTAAAGGAAATTTTGAAGGGTGCTCAAAAAGAACCTCTGCTATATATCATTTATGCTATTTATTTGTTCTACGAATCTAATAAAGAAAGTTCTGGAACTTTGGATTTTGATGATATTATTTTGAAAGCCACAAGTTATTTAAGAGAACACGAATGCTCTCTTCCCTATAAGCTTTTAATTATTGATGAATTTCAAGATACTTCTTTATGTCGATTTCAGTTTGTAGAAGAAATTCTTAAACAAACTGATGCTTCTTTATGTGTGGTTGGTGATGATTACCAGTCGATTTATCATTTTTCTGGTTGTGATTTAACTATTTTTTTGAATTTTTCTTCTTATTTTCCAAAGGTTAAAATTTACAAATTAGAAACTACTTATCGCAATAGTGATGAACTTATAAAATCGGCAGGTAACTTCATTCAAAAAAATCCAAATCAAATAAAAAAAGAACTTAAAAGTTCTAAACATCTTTCAAAACCAATAAAATTAATTTATTATAAAAATAAAGATTCTATTTTAGAAAAAGTCTTAAAAAGAATTCCAGAAGATCAAGAAATTTTTCTTTTAGGCCGCAACCATTTTGATTTAAAAAAGTATACAAAAAATTTAACTTATTCTTTAAAAGAAAATAATGAGCTCGTTTTTGCTAAATTTCCTAATCACAAGATTCGCTTTTTAACCGTGCACGCAGCTAAAGGACTGGAAAGTGATGTTGTTATTTTACTCAATTTGGAAAATTCTTTATATGGTTTTCCAACTCTTTTAAAAGATGAGAAAATTCTTTCTTTGATTAAAAAAGTACAACCTTATCCCTATGAGGAAGAACGAAGACTTTTTTATGTAGCCTTAACCCGAACAAAATCTTTTATTTATCTGCTTGTTCCTAAATATATGCCCTCTTGTTTTATTAAAGAAATTAAAAAAGACAAGAATGTTGAAAATTTATTCTTGTGAATTTTTTTCTGTTTTTAAATTGCTTACGATGGTTGTATGACTTATTTTTTCATAAGATAGAGTTATTCCAAATATTCTTTTTAATATTGCTATTAAATACAGCATTAATGTTAAAGCTATGAGAACTATACAGTAATATTCAAAGAAGTTTGTAGATATTTTTCTATCATTCCATAGTAAATAACCTCCTATGAAAAAAATGGTTGGAATGAACAAATAGAAGAAAATTTTCCAAAAATAGTAAGCTATGATTCGATACCAAGTGATTTTACGGTCTGAGGCAAATTGTAAATGAAAGAATTTCATTCCTAAAGTTTTTCCTTTTAAGATAAGAGGCAATAGTAAAAAATAAAAAATTGTCCATATGCTGAAAACTCCTATATAAATAAATATATTATCTTTTATATAAATATGAATTAAATAAAAACTTGCGGTTAAAAATATTCCATATCCTAGGAAATCCATCATACATGTTATTCCTCTTTTTATAAGACTTACTTTTTGAGCTTTTTCTTTGGATTCTTCATCAATTTCTTTTCTGGTTGGCAGCAATTTTATTGGTAGATAAGCTATAAAGTAGCCAATTATTCCTCCAAAAGTATTTAATATTAAATCATCTACATCAAAAACGCGATAGCCACGAGGATATATAAAATATAAGCCACTTAACTGAGTAAGCTCAAAAAATAACGTTAAGCAAAAACTATAAAATACCGTTTTTTTAAAATTAAATTCAAAATAATAATGAAGATACAATCCAAATGGTACAGTTAAAAGAATATTAAATAAGGATTCATAAATTGCTGGATTTTGTAATGTTGGAAAATACGTAGCAAAATCATTTGCTGAAAATGTAGATAAAGAGAACAATTCTGAAATAAAATGAAATGGAATCAAATTATAACTTGGAGTAGTCATTTTAGATACAGTTTCAATACTTGGCAGCGGCAAGATTACTAAAAAATAAGCTGTCATTAAATACAATAAGAACGAATAAATAATTATAGAGCGGTAGGCACTAATGGAACCATACTTATGATATTGATGGATCATATAAGGAATTGTAAAGAGCAAACCTACTACTGGAAAAAGTAAAATTGCCATTTTAATTGCATAAGAAAAAGTTTCCATATTATCACCATCTTTAGTTTATCATAAATTTATAAGTTCTGATATTGATTCTTTATTTTTTCTACTTCTGCTTCTAATCGTTCAATAATTGTTGAACTTTTGTAAATATCGATTAATTTGCTCTTTTCATCTTGTAAGCTATAGTAATACTTTTGATTGATATTTTTTATTACTTCGTATGCCTGCTCTGTTGTTAAATTTTCTTTACATAGTAAATATTTAAATGCTAAATCGGCGGATTTTAAATCATCTTTTTCTTTTTTCTCTGAAATTTGATTCAAAAAAGTACTAAACAAAGCATTTGTTTCGCAAACTTTAAGGGATAATGTAAGATCAAAGGGCTCATTAAATTCAGTTTTTTCTACTTGTAAATTGGGTGAATTTTTCCAATTGCCCAATTCTTTTTTATTTTGAATTGAAAAATATAATTTTATAAAATCTAGTAGTTCAATAATATGATTGTCTTTATAAAGTTTATTTAAACACTCTTCATACCCCCGGATACCTGAAGAAGATATTTTTAAAAAATAGTTTTGATCATGATATGTTGAATGATATATTTTCTTTTGAATATCACGAATATTTTTATTTAAAGAAAGCATATCAATCGGTTTTACTTTTACTTGGTCGTTGGTATATTCAGATATTTTTGATTTCACTTCAAGATCTACTTCATTCGTAATTTTGATGCTTAAAAAAACGTTTTCTAAGTTTTCTTGGTTTTTAATTAGAGTCATGATTGTTTGTTGGCCGTTATTGATTACAGGATTCATAATCTCTATTTCTCCTCCATGATCATAAACTTCTCCAGTTATACTCACCCCATTATTAAATTTCACAAAATTTTCTGGTTCACTTTCGATTGTATGGAGCATTTTTTTATTCGTTTTTAATTCTCCACGAACATTATCATAAAAATATTTTGTAAACGAATCTAATTCTTGTTCTGTATTTTCCACATTTATTGCTTTAAGCAAATATTCAATCAATTTTTTAGCAGAAAGGAAAAACACAAAATTGTTGTTATCTAATTTTGAAACATTTAATGTATTTCCATCTTCTATTCTTGGCTTTGGAATTATTAATACTAATTCATTTGTTGAAGGAGGAAGAAATTTGTTTTCAAAATATTTTTGATAAATTTCTTCTGGAAGATAATTGCTCTTTTTGTTTGAGTTTTTTGAAACACTAGCATAGATAACATCTTTTCGATCTAAATTTGTTTTATTTTTTTGAATAAAGTAAAATAAGTCTTTTCCATTTTGAGGTTCTATTCCTTGACGACAATCTAAATAATTTTTTTTCATAATTTCGTAAGCATTATCCTTAATGTCGCCAATTTTAATTTGATATACAATTACTTTTTTTCCATTGTAGTATATGGCATCAATCCCGCCGTCTAAGCTTCCATGAACTATGTATTTTTCTATACTTTCTTCATAGCTTATATGGTGAATAGTAGAAACTGCTAAAACTTCAAAAGATAGCCCGTAGCCGTTTTCTTTTTCATCAATATTCTTTTTTTGTTTTAATAATTTACGAATATAATCTAAATCTTTTATAATAAAACCTGCACGTTCTTTTCCTATTTTTTGACATAATTTTATTCGATATACTTGATCAAGATTTTCTTCTAAAGAATATTCATTACTAATGGTTCTTACTTCTTCTTGACTCTTCCAATTATCTGTAGTTATAATAAAATTATTTTTTTCACTTCGAATATATTTTTTAGAATTTGCTTCTTCAGCTTCTTCAACATTTTTCCATTTTCCCGAACGAACTTTTTCTGTAGTAAAAAGATTTTCTCCATTAAAACTTTTCGATTCAATACAATTTTCTTGCAACCGGCCACGAATTTGACTTTTTAGAATATAATTATTTTCTGTTTCTAAAAAATCGGCTACTTCTTGATAGATTTCTTTTAATGTGGCATATTCTTTTCTTTCTCTTTGGGTAATGTTTTTGATACACTCTTGAATTACATATTTTAGTTTTTCTGATTTCATAGTACCTCCTTGTATAGAAGGATAACACAATTTGTTTTAATGATCAATAGTTTCTATTAAAGATCTTGAAATATAAAGATCATTTGAGCGATGTACGTTGTTTCATAAAAAAACTTTCGCCTAAAAGCGAAAGCCTATTAACTAAAAATCTTTGGTAAAATATAGCATACTAGGAATAAAGTGATTGCATATGCAGATGTAAATACATAATTCATTTTGTTTTTATCAATTTTGCTTAGTTCTGTAAAACCATGATAAATATTTAATAAGAAAATTATACCTGCTATAGCTAGTACAAAAATAGCTAGCCAAACATTTATAAGCATGCAGATTGTAGCTACTAAAGTAGTTATTGTTGTAAACACTGCATTTACACCAAGTAAAGCCATGATGGATTTAAAATCTGAATCTTTTTTCATGATGGTTCCACAGAAGAAATGCAATAAGCCACCCAAGCAGAAGAAGAAAACTGCCATAAGTAAAACTGCATAAAAGAAGACACTGATTGGAACATCAACATTATAATTTCTTAATAATGAACCATATCCGCTTAGTCTTGCAATTAAGTTTACACTTTTACCTGCAAAGATATAGACAAATAATCCAAAGACGATCACATTAATTCCTAACATTACTAATGCTAAAACGAATTTAGAATTTTTGGCATATTTTTTCATTGTATCCATAGGTTTTACAAAGATACCTTTTACTACATCTAAGTAATCGTTTACAATTTCATTTGCGTTATTTGAAACAACTTCAGCTTCAACTGTTTCCTTTACTTCCTTTTTTTCTTTTTTCTCGCAATCACATGGTTGCCCATCTACTAACTTTTTTCCACATTTTGTGCAAAATTTTGCCATAATAACCTCTCCTCACTTCTATTTTATTTTAAAATTTCCGTTTTTATTACCAAGTTGAAAAATAATCTACTGTTCCACTAATGTTGTTTATTTTAAATGCGTTTTCTAAATAATCATAGGTAATCGTTGTAGAACTTGAGCTTTTTCCCTCTTTGGTTTTTACTTCATCGTTATAATTTTTATAGTCGATTGTATAATTGTAATTGTATTTAGCCGTTACTTTTAAACTACCATCGTCTAATGTTACTTTTGTAAGAGTTACGGATGAAACATCAAATTTCTTTAAGGTTTTATCTTCATCTGTAACAATTTCTTCATAAAGATCTGTATACTCATCTTGTAAATTTATTAAACTTGCATCTCCATAACTGTAGCTTTCTTTAACAGCATTCCAGTCTTTTTTGGCGATGAGATTTGCATAAAGAGCATTGATATCACTTTTTATTTGATCTTGTAATTTTGTAACCGTTTCATCATTTAAATCTTTTAAAGTAATATTTGCTTTATATGTTGTATTATAACTAGAAACATTCATCTCATCTGTAACTTCAATACCATACGGTAAGTTGATTTTGATTGAAGCATCCGATTCGAAAATCTGAGGAAGTACATAAACATCCAATTCATCCGTTGATTTATCTGCATTTAAATATTTTGAATCTAAGGATACGTCATTTACTTGAACCGTTGATCCTTTTGGAACGGAGATTTGATAATCCTTCACTACCAATGAATCTGAAACGTTTGCTACTTGCCATGAATCAAAAATCAAAAATTTCTTTTTACTATTTTTAATTACTCGTATTGTAACCGTATCTTCATCACTATTTTCAGAAGCCACTTGGAATTTAACATTTGCACTTAGTTTACTTTCGTTGTAAGAGATGTCAATTAACTTGTAATTTAAAACATCGTCAAATGCGTTAGAACTTTCTGCAAATATTTTTTCAAAAGTTTCCTTACTTGTAAATGTAGTGTCGCCAGTTAATCCTAATGAATCATAGATTCGACTAGCATCATTGCTTATCATAGCCTTTAAGTATTCTGTCGCTACTCCTTCTGGACCAAAGCGATTATTTAAAAAGCAATATCCGCCGATTAAAACTAGAGCTACAACAACTATTACACCTATTAAAATTTTTTGCTTTTTAGAAATCGTTTTTTTAGGTTTCTCATTTTTTGCTTTAGATGTTTGTTTTTCTTTTATTTCCTCACTTTCTTTTTTTACTTTCGTGCCACATTCACCACAAAATGCAGCATTTTTCTTTAATTTCGCTCCACATTCGCTGCAATACATCCTTTTCACTCCTTTTCTATATCCCTATTATAATTTTTTTCGACAAAAAGTACAACCAAAAAGCCTAAGTTTTCACCAAAAAAACACATAATCTATGTAAAATTATATTTGCAAAGAAAAAAAATTATGATAATATGATGTTAAGCCGATTTAGTACAGTGGTAGTACAGATGCATGGTAAGCATCAGAGAACAGTTCAATTCTGTTAATCGGCACCAGATTGGTAATTGCTCGAGCATACGAGTTATATATAGAGGACTTGTAATAAGTTCTTTTTTAGCATGTAAGCAAGCGAACTTGCATAAAATAAAAAAGAGGAACATTCTATTCCGTAAGCGAATGTTCCTCTAAAAATTTAGGGTTGGCACTCAATCTAAGATGATGGAGTGTCTTTTTTAATTGCTAACACTATTAAAATGATGACAATGTATTTTCTAACTTATTTGTTTTAGCTTCTTGTAGTATTATTATTTGGTTGCTCAGATTGATTCAAACCATAGCAATTTACTGGAATAAGATTGTTATTTTGATCTCTTGCAAAAACATTTGTAAATCTATAAAAATTTTGGTATTTGTTATCATAAAAGACAAAATTTATATCTTGACTACTCGTTACTAGGCAACCTACAAGTTCCACTTCTCTATTTTTAAAAACTGGATTTTCTTCATTCATTTCCATAAAAGAAGTGAAATCTCCCAAAGAAAAATTTTCATGAAAGCTTCCAATAGGTGGATGAGAATGTCCATGACAAACCACTAATCCATTTTGAATATTTTCAGCAATTTTCTTTTGCAAACTTTCTATCATTATTTGATTAAAACTTGCGGATGTATTCTGACGATCTTTACTTGATGTTATAAGTTCATTAAATTCAATTTGATTAGAACTCGTTTCTTTTCCATACAAAAAGAAAGGAAATTCCTGAAGTGTTTCATTTGTTACTTCACTAATTGCTAGTAAATGTTGATAGGCATCCCAACTTAATATTATTTTTTCACTTGGCATATCATTTAAAATTGCTGAATTTATTGGAGCCATTTCTCCTAAATTATTATAAGTTGTAAAATTTTGTTGATGATATCTTCCGTACGGATTCTTTTTTATCATAATTTCTTTAACTTTTTTGACATATTCTTCTCTGGTCATTTTAAATCTCACTTTCCTTATAAAAACGTTACGGTTTCTTCTAAATCTTTTCTTACATTATGTAATGGATTTCCTTGATAATCCTCTGCTTTATATCCTAATGGAATTAAACAAATCGGTTCAATATTTTCTCCTAGTTTGAATTCTTCTTTTAATTTGTTTTTATCAAACATTTTTATCCATATATTATCTACTCCAATATTTGTAGCTTCGAGCATCATATGAGTGGCTACAATAGTAGCATCCATTTCATAAGTTGATTCTCCTTCTTTTTCCCACGCAATTTCTTTGTCGCTGCACACGATTAGAACTGTTGGAGCATTATATCTGCAAGGACTTACTTTGTCTATTTTTTCTAATGCTTCTTTAGAAGATGCTACATATATTTTTTGGGGTTGTAAATTTTTGGCCGTTGGTGCAATTCTTCCCGCTTCTAATATTTTATTAAGTTTTTCGCGATCTATTTTTTCCTCTTTAAATTTTCTTGTAGCCGTTCTTTTTCGAATTACTGTTTCAAAATCATTCGAATCTTCTTGATAAACTGTATATCTTTCTACTCGCATTTTTAAATTGTATTTTTTTCTTAATTCTGCAATTTTTTCCATCATGCTAGATTTATGATGAAGATCTAAAGCTTCTTCATTTTCCCATTCATCAATTAATAACACCGTTTCAGGATCTTGTTCTGGAAAGAAATACTCGTATCTTTTATTTCCTTTTTCATTACGAATTTGATCTACTAATCCACTTGAAATCATTTCTTTAGCAAATTCAATCGCACTTTTATTTTTTCCAGTATAATAAATATTGATAATTAAACTCATCTTTTTCTCTCTCCTTTTTATCTAACGTTATTATATCAAAAAAACGACCTTTTGATCGATTTTTTATTTTTTAGAAAAAGTAATATCCATATTACTCGGCCCTTCAATACACTTACCGTCTAGATCGAATCTTGATCCATGACATAAACAGTCCCATGTTTTTTCCCATTCATTAAATACTAACCCACATTTCATATGTGGACACCGATTTAAAACAATATGTTCTTTTCCTTTTTCATCTACATATATTAAAACACTTTGACCATCTCTTGTTTCTTTTTTTATTTTTTGGTTGTTAATATTGTTCTTTGTGCTTTTTAAAACGGCTTTACCACTATACATTAAATCCCAAGGAAATGCCTTGATTTTTTTAAAATTTAAACTTCTTCGCGGGTCAAAAAGTTCTTCAAATGGATTTTCTTTTTCAAGCAAAATATCTTTTAAAACTACGGAAGCAATTGAAGCATTTGTCATTCCCCAAGTATTGTATCCACAAGCAATTAAAAAGGAATTGTCTTGCTTAAATATTCGTCCAATATAAGGTATTTTATCATTTGTCATGATATCTTTATTACTCCAAAGATAATCAAATGAAGCTTGACTTTTTAATTTTTTAAAATGACTTTCAATACTTTTTATATTTCCTGTCGGCATAGAATCTATTAAATAAAATAAAGTGTTTTGATATGTTCTTAAAGATAGTATTGGATGATCTATACTTATTGCACTAAAAGGAAGAGGATTCTCTTCTTTTTTTACTCCGATAAAGGAAGTTTCCACATGATTTTTTAAAGGAAAAAATAATGGCTTTAAAAAATAAGGATAGTGAGTTGCAATTACGATTTTTGAACAAAAAATTTGATATTTTCCTATACTAACTACGTATCCATTTTTTGTTTTTTGGATTTTTTTGACTGGAGAATTTTCATAAATAAAATCTTTTAAAATTCTTTTTAAATGAAAAAGATATTTTAATGGATGAAAAAGGTATGTATCTTCTACTTTTAAAGCAAGTTTATTTGGTATTTTTTCTAATTTTTCTTTGTTCATTTCTATATGATTCTCTTTTAAAAATAAATATTGTCGTTCTAGTTTTTGAATGTTTGCCGAGTCATTCGTAAATAAATAAGAAGGAGATTTTTCAAAATCACAATCTATTTTTTCTTTTGTAATTATCTTTTTTATTTCTTTTATGGCTTCTTGCTGACTTTTTAAATAAAGACTTGCTGTTTTTTCATCTTTAAAATCTGTTACGAGTAAGTCTTGAAGATAAGTGATTTTTGCAGTACTTTTTGAAGTTACTCCTCTACCACACATATTTTTTTCAACTAAAATAGTTTTAAATTTGGAATCCTTTAATTGATACAATAAGGAAACTCCTGTTAAACCTCCTCCAATGATTAATATATCTACCTTTTTATCTTCACTTATTTTTGGAAGAATTTCGGTTTGTTCTTCATTCCATATACTATAATTTTTCATGATTTCACCCATATATAATATGGATCAAGAAAGAATTTTTATCCTAAAATACTTGGAATATTGTCGTTGTTAAAATACATAAAAGTATTCCTATTAAGGTTGGTAAGAGAAAAGCTAAAAACATGTAGAAAAAGCTGTTTGTTTCTTTTTTTATTGTTAAAAGAGTTGTTGCACAAGGAAAGTGTGATAAAGAAAAAATTAGAAAATTTAATGCTGTGAGCCAAGTCCAATGGTTTTCTATAAACAATAATTTTAGACTTTCTAACGATTCATAATTTACAAGCATTGATCCTCCACTGTAAATCAGCATTACTATTGGAATTACAATTTCATTGGCAGGAAGTCCTAATAAAAAGGCTAAAAGAATAGCTCCATCTAATCCCATTAAAAGGCCTAATGGATTTAGAAAATCTTTTAAATACATTAATAATGAAGTATTTGAAATGGTTATATTTGCTAAAAAGTAAATAAGTAAACCGGCTGGAAAAGAAACCACCATTGCTCTTTTTAAAACGTGCAAAGCTTTTTCTTTTATAGAAAAATAAATCGTTCTTAAGATTTTTGGCTTTCTAAATGAAGGTAATTCTAAAATAAAAATAGGTTTTTCTTCTTTTAAGAGAAAAAAGTTTAATATTTTGGTAACTAAGAAAGTGAGAAGAATTCCTCCTAAAATGATTACTGAAAGAATAAATGCTGAAAAAAGGCTTCCTTTTAAAGTATGATCGTTTATGAAAAACATTCCAATAATGCAGATCATGGCTGGAAATCTTCCGTTACAAGGCATGAAAACGTTGGTTAAAATTGCCAAAATTCGCATTTTTTTGGATTCCATAATTCTAGCTCCAGTAACTCCAACTGCATTACATCCTAGTCCCATGCACATTGTTAGACTTTGTTTGCCACAGGATCCACATTTTGAAAACGGTTTATCTAAATTAAATGCGATTCTTGGTAACAAACCATAATCTTCTAATAATGAAAATAATGGAAAAAAAATTAACATTGGTGGTGTCATTACAGAGACTACCCAGTATAAGGTGCGATATCCTCCGTATATTAAAGGATCTAAAAGAAATGAAGGTATAAAAGATAAAATTTGATACAAAGGTTTTTCTAAAAATTCAAAAAACTTGAATAACAAATCGGATGGAATATTGGAAAAATAAATTGTTAGCCATAAGATTCCAAATAAGATCAACATCATTAAAGGAAAACTTGTAAAACGATTCGAAAATAAAAAGTTCCAAAAGCGATCTTCTTTTTTTTCTTTTTCCTCTTTTCTTTCTATCACCCCATTTAGTATTTGTTTGGCATTTTCATGATAGCTTTCTCGAATTTCTTTAAAAGTTATATATTTCGTATAGAAGAATAAAATTTTTTGATCTTCTATTGAAAGTAGATTTTGATTTTCTGTATAGAGTAAACTTATTGCTTTTCCCTTTTTCTTACTTTCAATTTTTGGCAAGAAATACTCACAAAATCGTTCTATTTTAGCTGTGTGTTTTAATGTATAAGGCGAAAGGTTTTCTAAATTATTCATTGTATCTAGAAGTTCTTTAAAGCCTCTTTTTTCTTTGGCACTCGTTAGTATTACAGGAACCTTTAAATTTTTTGCCAGTTTTTTTTCATCAATAAAAATATTTCTTTTTTCCGCTTCGTCCATTAAATTTAAACAAACGATTACATTCTCTTGTACATCTATTACTTCTAAAATTATTTTTATACTTCGTTCTAAATTGGTTGCATCGGCAATAACGATGGCCACATCGTACTTTCCTTCTAAAACAAATTTGCTTGCAATTTTCTCTTCCGGACTTTCCCCAATTAAAGAATAGGTTCCAGGTAAATCGATCAATTCCCATTCGGTATCTAAATATTCAAAAATTCCTTTTTCATTTGCAACAGTTTTACCCGTCCAATTTCCTGTATGTTGTAATGAACCTGTTAATGTATTAAAAATTGAAGATTTTCCTACATTTGGATTCCCTATCAAACAAGCTTTTTTCTTTTTCATTTTTCCACCTCGATTTGATCTGCGTCTTCTTTACGCATAGCAAAAACACATCCTTTAATTTGATAAGCGATGGGTGAATGAAAAGGATTTTTAAATTTACAAGTAATTTCCTCTTCTTCTATTAATCCTAAATGAAACAATTTTGCTTGTTTTTGCTCTTCTAAGTAAATTTTTTTAATTCTCGCTTTTTCTCCAATTTTTAATTCACTACATTTCATTTAAACCCGACCTTTCTAAGGTAGTATATGAGAATTAAAAAAAATAGCTATCATAACATAGCTACTTTAGTTATATGAACAACTCTAAACGTTCTATCATAAGTTGATATCCAATACATAATTTAGAAAAACTAAAAACTTTTTTCTTTCCACAAAAAACTTGTATTTCTTGTACTCGATCTCCTTTTATTACGGTTTTTGTGATATCATCTATGGTAAATTTTCTCGGTTTACCAAAATGAGGAATTACATAAACTAAATTACCTTTTACATAAACTTTAAAACGCCGGATAAAGAAAAGTGTAAAAAGAAAGAAAAAGAAAATACCGCTAAAAAGCAAATAAAATGGCAAGTCTTTCATGGAAAATCCTTGATATGCTACAACAAGAATTTGCAATCCTACACTTAAAGCACACATTAATAAAACTACGATAGATACTGAAGTATGATATTTTAAAACAAAATGATTTTTATCAAGTCTTTTAGTTTTTCGATCGGCTAAAAACATAATTAAGGAAGACCCTAAAGTCATGATCCCAACTACAAAAATATAGCTATATGTATCCATATTTCTCTCCTACTCTTTTTCATTTAATACGGATTCAATTTTATCCCCATTTTGATAAGAAATTATTGTTTGCAAATTTACTTTTTCAGTGCTGCGGTAAATATTTTTATCAATATAAGGATTTGTTTTACGTAATTCTTTTAGTAATTCTTTAATTTCTTTTCGTTTACTATCTTGTTTTTTTAAAACAAATATGCACCCACAATTTAGAAATTCTAGATGATTGTATTCGGCCCAACTTATGATATCGTTTTCTCTAACAAAATAAAGAGGACGGATAAGCTCCATATTCTCAAAATGATCGCTTTTTACTCTTGGCATCATCGTTTTAAATGATCCACTATAAAACATTGCTAATAATATGGTTTCAATCACATCATCAAAGTGATGAGCTAAAGCAATTTTGTTACACCCAAGCTTTTTAGCATAATCATATAAATAGCCTCTTCGCATCCTGGCACATAAATAGCATGGATGTTTTTCGTTTAAAAGATTGGATACGTCAAATACATTGGTTTGAAAAATTTCTAATGGAATATTTAATCTCTCAGCATTTTCTTTTATCTTTACAAGATGATCTTTTTTGTATCCAGGATCCATACAAATAAATTTTAAAGAAAAATGAATTTTTCCATGTTTTTTTATTTCTTGCAAACATTTTGCTAATAAAAAAGAGTCTTTACCACCAGATATACATACAGCTATTTGATCGTTTTCTTCAATTAAAGAAAAGGTATTTATCGAGTCTATAAAACCTTTCCATATTGTTTTACGATATTTTTTGATTATACTTCTTTCTATTTCTTTATTTTCTGCGGTTTTCACTTATTAACTCCATTTCTACAGAAAGTTGTTTGATTCTTTCCATAATTCTTCTTGCTTTAATTTTTTCATCACTTTTTTCTGCTGTTATAAAATGTTTTTCTAATTCTTCTAAGTTTAAGTTGGAAGTAAAGAACGTTGTTAAATTATGATTCATTCTTGTTTGTAAAATGGTTCCTAATACTTCATCTCTACCCCATTCACTTACTTTTTCAGCACCAATATCATCAATGCATAAGATATCTACTGTTTGATATTTTTTCATTCGAGCCTCATAAAGTTCCCAATCACTCTTTAGCTCTCTTAAGATCTCTGGAAAATATATCAATTCTGTTGGCACATCTTTTTTTTCTTTTAATTCATTTAACAAAGCACTAATCAAGAAGGTTTTTCCACTTCCAAAATTGCCGTGCAAATATAAGCCTTTCATATTTTTTGAAAAATCATAATTTTCATAAAATTGATCTAGCCATTTTATTACATGAACTCGATTTTTGTCCTTTACATCAATATCTTTCATTCTTGCATTAGAAGAAAGAGCTTCTTCATCAATTTTAGCTTTTTTTAAATTCCATTCTTGCTTTTTGTACTTACATGGAATATAAGTAGAATATATTCCTTCTTCATTTTTTTCTAAAGTAGAGATATGACCTTTATATGCATTTTGACATTCATAAAGGCCTCGACATTTTTGGCAATTTTCTAATTCTTCTAATGTATCTAATAGTTTTGTCGTTCTTTTTAAAGCTTCTTCTTCCGTTAACTTTAAATGTTTTATCAATTTAGAAAATTTAGGATTTGTCTTTGCTTCTTCATAATTTTTCTTTAATAGTTCATAGTTTTTATTGGAAAATTCTATTTGCATTTTACTTCCTCCTTCTTTTTAGAATTTGTAAATTTTCTTCTACTTTTTTTTGCTCTTGTTCTACATATTCTTTGCCATATTTTTGAATAAAGTAAGAATATGGAATGAGATCATAATGATACCAATATGGAGTATCGTATAAAATCAGCTCACTTGGATTTTCTTGTTTTATATAATATCCATTTTCAAAATATTCTATTTTTTGACCACCCGTTATTCGTTCAATTTTTAATCTAAGAGTAAATATTTGAATTTTTTCATCTTCATATAAAATCTTTATTTCTTTTTTATTAAACGCATCTTTTAATAAAGTTCTTTTTATTTGATATAAAAAACTTTTTTGTTCTATAATAAAATTTTCAGAAAATTGATTTTTAAAAGTAGCCGGCAAAAGAATTTCAGGTTTTTTCACCCAAAATTTCTTTTCTTGATCTACTTTTCCAACGAAAGCCGGTTGATGTGTTGTATACAAATTTTTAATTTTGCTATTATATTGTTTTTTTAACTCTTCTAAAGTTTGTTTTTGCTCTTCTTTTAAAACAAAAAATAATTGATGTTCTTCTAAATCTTTAGCTAATTGTTGTAAAATAAAATTTTCAAAACAAGATATTTTATAACTTTTTCGTTGAATGTATTCTTCAAACTTTTGAAAAGAATTTATTTCTAAAATATGCATAAAACCCCCACACTTTACTACTTAATCTTCGTATTTTTTCAAAATACTTTCTAATTCTTCCTCTTCTTTTTCTGTTAAAGTTTCTTTGCCTATTTTTTCATCAAACCAAACTGGAACTTCATTATTTACTGGTTTATTTGTTTCTTTCTTTAATTTATTGGTATATTTTTTATGTTCCTTTTCGGCTACTTCCATAGCATCTTTAGCGGTTTCTATTCCTAGACGTTTCCATTGACCAGCGATGGTTTCTACAAAAGCGGTATTTAATTTGTTATTATTTTTCTTTAGCACATAATCAATTAATACATTCACTACTGCTGGCTTTAGTTCTACATCAATGAGAAGATACTCTAATAGTTTTAAATCTCTTGCTGTTGGATTTCCATTATGATATTTGCTTTTCAAAAAATCATAAGGTGTCGTATTTTCAAATACTTCTATAATTCTTCCTTTTTTGCTCGTATCTCCAGTTGGACTTTTTAAATATTCCGGTTGAGTTCGATACACTAGGGTTGGCAATTTTCCATGATTGTTATATTGATAATATTTTCTCGTTTGTATTCGTAAAGCATCTTTATCAATTGCCCCATTTTCATTCATAGACATTCTTAAAATTTCAACCATTTTTAACGTATCTAAATTATAGACAAAGGCTAAATTATTAATTAATTCGCGAACTCTTTTATTAAAGGTTCTTTCTTTTACTAAGCCTTTTGGAAGACTACTAATTAATAGATCAAAATCTATTTGATCTTGCATATTTAAAGGAAGGACTTCTCTTCCTATCGCTTCAAATCCAACTTGGTTATTGCTTGATTTAAAAACTTCATCAAACATAGAAGTAATTTCTTCATAATCTTTTAACGGAATAGACATCGAAGAATATTCTTTTTTTAACAATTCATATTCTGTTGCACCGATGTTATTATACAAAACAACATTAAAAATTGGGTTGGCAAAAAATTCTTTAGGACTCATTGGCGAGTATAATTCATATACATAGCTATTTGGCTCCCCACTTTGAAAGAATGTTCTAAGTAATCCCATTGCTTCTAAAGCTTTACGAGCTAATTTAATATTTTCTAAATTTGTTTTTAAAAGAGTCATTAAGTGATGATGTGTATAGTCAATACTTACAAATGTATAACGATCTAAATCTCGCCATAAAGTGAGGTATAAGCTTACGGCAACTGAACCGATTATAGGCTCATATAAACTCACGATATTCTTACGATCTTGTTCAGTTAAAACAGTTTTATTCACCACAATATATTTGTCTGCTGGTAAAAGTGTCACTACTGCCATCTCTTCACCTCGTTTAAACTTATTATAATAAAAAAAGATAAAAAAAGAAAGAACTAACATCCTTCATTGCAAGTTCCTTCAGTCATTTTTTCAATCATATCCGTATATATTTTTTTTAATTCTTCTTTTTCTTTCTCGGTCAAAGGATCATAGCCACTCTTCTGGGTTTCAACACTTCCTGAATGAAAACCTACAATTTTTCCATTCGAAACTGCAAGGACTGTTGGAGCATACAATCTTTTTTCGCCTGTTGAAATTTCTTTCCCTTCTTTATCGGTTAGAGTATATTCTTCTAAATAGTCATCTAATAATTTTACTATACGATAGTAGTTGTTACTTCCTTCTTTCGTGGTAACAATTTTTTCATTCTCATCTAATTCTAAGACATCACGAATATTTTCAATGTTTAAATAAGCAATTTCGGCTACATTTTTTTCAGCAGCGGCTTCTTCTAAAACTGGAAGTATACTTCGGCACCATGGACACGTTGAAAATCCAAAGTAAATTAAACCGGTTTTGTGTTCTAAAATTTCTATGACTTGCTCTTCATTTTTATAAACAAAAGGATTATTTTCACTTAACTCTACTAGTGGATAAGTACGATTTACACTTTCATTTGTCTCGTTATTATATTGAGCATACTCTTCTTGAATTTTTTTTGAATCGCTTAAAACTTCTTCTTTTTCTTCTTTTTGAAAAGCCAAAAATCCACAGCAACAAGCAATGACAACAATTATACCTAGTAAACCTAAAAAAACGAAATTTTCTTTTTTCAAAAATACCACTCTCTTTTAAAACATTATAACGAGATTTTCAGAAAAAAACAAGATTTCTATAAACTTAGTGTAAATGGAATCTAAAATGGATCGGTGCTTTTTTTCTTAAAACGATTCTTTAATAAAAGTAAAGAATACATAAGCATTGGTACTATAATGGATAGAATCAATAGTATAAAATATTGTTTAAAATAAAATTGAAATGGGCTTAATTTTTGAAAATAATTTCTACATATTACGTTTTTTAATACTACAAGATTCAAACTATATAACATTGAAGATAAAATTGAACAAATTACCATAAATACTAAAAAGTCTTTTAAAAATATTGAACGATCTTTTTTCTTAATAATACATCCTATCACTATGATGACGAATATAATGAAACTAATAACTCCAATTACTAAAAAGAAAGGTTTTAAAATGGAATTTAAATATAAAATATGATAATATTCCTCTGAAAAAGCGGTTTTTATAGAAAAATTTTTTTCGTTACTCAATAATTTTGGAAAAATGGAATTTATTTGATCTTTTGATTGTATAGGATACATTACTCCAGTTGTTATACATGGATCTGTTTTTTTCATATTATCAATTAATTCTTTTTTTACATAAATTTTATTATAAATATTTTTAGCTTTTCGAATTAAATCATCGCCAATTTCTAATTCTTCTTTTGTTAATTCATCCCATTTTTTATTTTTTAATATATCATATTTTGATAAATCATAATCAATAATCCCAGAAATTTTTACTTTTGTATGATTTAAAGCAAAAAATGTGTTTTCATCGAGTAATTGTTCATAGTTCGAAATTTTATAATAATCGGTAGTCAGTGTATCATGACTATAAATTTTAATCCCACGATTTATAATTAAATCTGCTATATAATTGGAAATCATTATCTCATTTTCTTCTTCAGGCAAATGTCCAATTATTTTTTGATTGGTCAAGATATCGGAAGATAAATCGACAATTTCAACGCGATCTGATTGATATGTATAAGCATCGTACTGATCACCATATTCATTTCGAATATTTAATAATTCATATATATCTTTATTAACCTTATCCTTACCTTTTATTTTATACACTAGAATTCCATTAGAATTTACTAAACTATTTATTTGATCAATATCTTCTTTTGTTAATTCCACTAAATTTTTATTATAAAAATCTTTTTTCTCTAAAGAATCATATTTTTCTATTTGAAAGAAATCTTCTTTTTCTTCCCCAAAAAGTTCGATAAATTTATTTGCTCCATCCCATTGATTATATGAAATTAGTAAATCGCACAACGATATCATAACATTAAATAAAGCAAAAAAGAAAATCATGAAAATTAAATATATTTTTTTCTCTTTTTTTATTCTTTTCATAGCATATCCTTTTACTATCATTCTTTATATTTATCCCAAATTTCCGAATATATCATATTATATTCTCTAATACTTTCTTTACTAGTTCCTTCTGGAAAAACAAAATCATAATTTGAAATCTCTTCTAAATTTAGAGAATTTTGTTTATAATTATCTAATATTTTTCCTTTTTCTGAAACAGAAATATGTCCATATTTCACACTTGTATACACATAGGAATTTATAATGTTTGCATTCTTGGTATTTTTTAAAAAAACTAGGTACTCTTTTTCTCTTTTTAAAGGTGTGCTTCCACCTAAATAGACACTACCATTATTATTCCATAAAGCAACAAGATCATAGATTTTTATATTTTGCCCTTCTTTAACCTCTTCTCCTTTAATGACTTTTTTAATTTGACAATTATTTATGATTCCATTTCCTTTGAATTCTGGATATTGGTTACTACTCACAATTAAAATGTATTCTGAATTTTCTTCTAGATCTTTTAAAGATTTTACTTTATCGTCAATAAAAAAGTTTTCTAAATCATACATATTCTCATAAGTCATTCCTTCAAAATTATTGATTGTATCTTTTTCACTGGCAAAAAAACTATATAAGCCATTTTGAAAAAGTGCTTGATTATCAACGTGTTTAAAATTATACTTTGTATAGATAACTATTCCAGCGGAAAGAAGAATAAAAACAATTAATATACACAAATTTTTTCGATTCATAATTTTATCTCTCCACATATTCTTCCATCATCTATTTGAAATATTTTATCGCAAAGTAATCGTAAATCATCTTTATTATGGCTAGCTATTAAAATAAGCTTATTTTGTTTTTTTAGCTTTTTTATAATATTATGTACAATTTTAATACTTGCTTCATCTAATCCATTGGTTGGTTCATCTAAAATCACCAATTTTTGATCTTCCATAATAGCTTGAGCAATCCTTAGTTTCTGCTTCATACCTAAAGAATATTCTTTATATTTTTTTCTCGAATTATCGCCTAACCCAATATCTTCAAGAACTTTATTTATATATTGATCATTTTTTTTATTGTTAATTTCATATAACATAGATAAGTTTTCAAATCCTGTTAAATGCGGATAAAATCCTGGTTCTTCTAGCAACAAGCCAATTTGACTTAAGTCATAATCATCATTAATTAATGATTTGCCATCTATGATTATATCACCGCTTGTGGGGTATATTAAGGTAGTTATTGCTCTAAAAAGCATTGTTTTTCCCGAACCATTTCTTCCAAAAAAACCATAAACGTTTCCACTTTTTAGTTCTAAATTCACATTATCCAAAACCATTTTACCTTTTATTTTTTTTGAATAATTCACTACTTTCAATTTCACTACTCCATCCCTCCAATATCATAATTTAAATATATTTTTTTTATAATTAGAATTCCAATTAATATAATAAGTATTGTAACAAGAAAATTACCGCTTCCAAAATATATATTAACAAACGGTATATATATTTGAGTCGAAATTAAAGATAAATTCATTGATGAAATTAAAATAATAAAGTTTAAAATTAAAAAGAAAATAATTGAATACATTAACTTTTTAAAAAGCAATGCAACTAACATTATTTCAAATATCAAAAAAATATTTTCAATAACATATTTTAAAATAAATATTAAGTCATCTATATTTATATTAAGGCTATTTGGTATAAAAAAATTTATTATGAACAATTGGGATAATTCTAATGCCAAAATAAAGCAAAATGATTCTACTATAAATGAGATCAATACTTTTTTGATATATTTTTTTCTATTTTTGCTTCGTAAATCAAAAGAATTTAATTTGTAAAAATATTTTTTTGAAATTACAAATATTTCAAATATAATTGGTAAAAACCATATTATATTCACAACTTGATTATCTCCCCAATAAATAAGAATATCTTTTACAAGAGTAGATGCTTCCCCAGTACTGATTGCATAAATATAATTTTTTTTCAAAAAACAAATAATTACTATAACTAATATATATATTATTATTTTTTTTAGATCAATTTTCTTCATGTACATCATTTAACATAAAGTCCTTTTTTATTCGCAAAAAAATTGATAATAAATTCAAGAATATAGTTATAATAATTAAAATAATTGCTAAAACAACATAGTTTTTATAAATGTATGGTAAGCAAAAAATGTAACTCATATCAAAATATATATTTTCGAAAAAGAAGTAATTTCCATGCTCTAATAATATATCAATTATTGACAATATAACCAAAAATATGGCACAAGAAGTTGTCCTATTTTTAATAAAAATATCAATACTTTTAACTATCGATAATATGAATAAAGATATTATTATATCATTAAGATACATCATTAACATAAAATAAAAATTTTGAAAAAAAAGACTAAAATTTTGTAACATAATTGGTATTTCAAAAGTGCTAAAGATCAACAATAATATGTATACCTCATATTTTATGTTATTTAATATTGCATTAAAAAAGTTTTTCTTTCTCATGCATATTGCTAGACCGTTTTGTTCTTTAAAAACTAATGAACTACTCGATAAGATTATTGCTATTAAAAGATATCTTACCGGAAGTTGTGTCAATTTAGACGAATATAGCATAAGAAAATCTTCTGATATTCCGTATCCAATATAAAATCCTAAAACGATGACAATTATAAAGCATAAAATTATTAATGGTGTTCTTAAAATGTATTTCATACCAATATATCTTTCTTTTTTAGATAAAAAATTAGCAAGCTAAGACTAATTACTGTAATAATTCCCACACACCAAAAATAAGAAACTATATTATATTGAGAAAAAGGTTGAAGACACTTTATAAAAGAAAGATTATTTAGATTAAATATTGGAAAAAGTAATTCAGTTAAAATAATAAAACACAACGGTATAAAATAAATCACAAGTCGATTTTTTACAAAAAATGATACAATATATGAAAAAGCAACAAGTAAGCTATACATAAATGATACTAATACATTTATAATAAAAGTAAAAAGTAAAGGATTATCTAATCGGAGTTTATCTAAAAACCAAGTTGGTTGAGCCGTTAAATGAAACGCGACTTCTTGATAATAAGTTATTCTGTTTCCTGAACCATATATTATTCTCAATAATATATAATTAAAGGAAAAACTAATAAAGCATATTATAAATGTTATAATTGCTGATAAAAATACTCTTGAACATATATTTTTTTTGTTGTTTATTCTTAATGCTAACATATAAACTGTTTTTCTTTTGTTTTCTAAAAAATTTGAATCCGAATAAATCATTGAAAACATTATAGGAAAAACGATTATTATTAAAGAGCTTAAAGTTACTATTGGATTATAAAGAATAAATTGATATTCACTGGATGGCATTGCTTCGTAAAATATATCTGTTCTCATTGATTCTACTACGCATAAAATCACGTGAATTAAATTTAGAAAAAAGGCAATAATAATAGCAACATAAAACTCCTTTTTGTGGAATAAATAATTTATGTTAAATTTTAATTCTTTCATAAAAATTTCCCCTTAAAAATGAAAGGCCTGGTCGTAAGACCTTAATTGGTTTTATTAAAAGTATTGCCAAGTTCCAGCAGTTACTCCAGTATTCAAGTTCCACGCATTGTTACGGAATCTTGCTTGAACAGTTGTACCGCTACCATAATTATTGTCAAAATTCACAACAAAATTTTGATTTGTTCTAGTTACAACGGTTGTAGTATACCAGTTGTTCCAATTACCAGCGGAATTTTTACCTCTAGCTTGAAATTGTAAGGCATCATTTTCTTTTCTGCTCAAAATCACTCCAGACATATATGAACTTTGATCTTTTGTACGTTCTGATAACTCTTTCCAACCTTGAAGAATTGGAGTAGACTCAGTAAAAGACAATATACCCGCACTAGCTGTAGTTAAAAACATAATGGCAATTGCAAAAGCAAATGTAGAAATTTTTTAACCATTTTTTAGCTTTTTTCATTTTTCTTACCTCCTTTTATTTTACTAATACGAACTGGATCACTCTTAAAAATAACGACCCTATTTTAAAACTGAAATACTGCCATCCTTATTAGTTATTATCATTTTAGCATACTTTAAATCATTTGTATATAAATTATGAAATTTCGGTGAAATTTTTCTAAAAATATGGTGAAAAGTGCAAAATCCATTTTAATCCTTTAGTTTCTTGTGTTTCTTTTATAGATACTGAATTAAAATAAAATGCGTAAATCTCGATACTGAGCTTACGCATTTTTAATATAAAAGCAAGTATTTTGAAAAAACAAAATTTCTATAAACTTAGTTTAAATGGATCACTTGATGAACCTGTTCCTCCACTTATTTTTACACTAGAGGATAGATATATAACTGGTGAAGCTGAAAGTCCAAAAACCATATCTTCCGATATCATGTCTGGTGTTGTATCAAATACTCTTTTGTCATTATCTATAAAAAATACTCGATTGAACGACGTTTGAGGAGTTAATGTCCATTGATCTGCATCTTCTTTATATAACCAATTATTATTAGAACAATCGTTTAAATCACTATTATACCAATTATATATATCTTCATTTAAACAAACATTTCTATCTGCCTTACTTCCTCCACTTGTTGCATATCCATAATCTGAAGGATACATTAAACCTATTTTTCCTATCCAAGTATATGGATTATTATTGTATACAACCGTACTTCTTTCTGCTGTATAAAATTCTAATGTCGTAGCTGAATTCGTAGAATGTCCACCAATATTCCACTTAGCATCTCCTATCATGTCCTTGTATGAACTTTGGATAGTATTTAAATAAGTTCCATTTAATTCTTTTTGTAAACTTGCCTGTGTCCAGTTATTTTGACCAGAACTATCCCATGCGATTGATTCATTATATGGTTCATCTCTAATAATTTTTAATCTTGTTTCTTTTTTTCCTGTCCCATCATCGATGTTATTAAATGTCCCGATAATTCTCCATAATTCATTATTGAAAGATACATAGTTATTTGGATTTGCTCCAATATATCTTAAATTGTTATCGGCAGTTTTATCATAAGCTATTTCTGTTGGATCCGCATTTTCTAAAATAACATCTTCAATAGTTTCTTTTTTAAAATACAATGTACATTTAGTTCTTGAGGTTGTCATGTTTAATACTTTTATAGACCAATCATCCGTATTAAACTCTACACTTGCTCCATTATTACAAGTTGTTTTTTCTGTATCTATTACATAGCCTTCTCCTTTTTGGGGCATTGTCTTTGATATAACATTATCTACATAAAAAGCAAAATAAAGATCTCCTGGATCTCCCACTGTTCCATTTATGATATTAAAATCTTGTTTTACTTCAAATGAAGCAAATGAAGTATAGAAAAATAAGCCTGCAATTAACAAAATACAAGCTACTGTAAAGACTATTACACCTATTTTTTTTGGATCTCTTTGTTTAAATCGCTCTAATTTCATTATCCTCACCTTTTATAGTATGGCACTATTTTTTAAATTCTTCCATATTTTCTTATTCATATTTTATCACAATACCCCCCCCCCCCACGTCAATATGATTGGTTAAAAAAAACAAGCATTGCAGAGTAAATTTTTTATTTAAGTTCCCGAATTTCAACCAACGAGGTCTTAAGTTTGG
>ERZ1643246.903-NODE-903-length-34953-cov-8.694309_pt1 | contig 34953 bp, 30 predicted proteins | sample MGYA00579265_ERZ1643246 | MGnify/ENA primary metagenome ERZ1643246 (study PRJEB29033, sample SAMEA4952261) | chicken gut metagenome | biome: Broiler Chicken; feature: Gastrointestinal Tract; material: Caecum | place: Ireland | collected 2018 | study: Broiler...
GGAATGGGGATCTCTCCCGGGACCGCTGAGGCAGGCTCTGATCCGGGAAGGGGAAAAACGGCTGGGCTATACATATCCGATCCTCACAGCTTCTGATTACATGGAATTCTCAGAAATGGGTAACCGCTCTCATTACGAGGAAGCTATGTTTGACAGGCGGCGGGCGCTCAATGCCCTCGTCCTGGCGGAATGTACGGAAAACAGCGGGCGCTTTCTCAAAGATATCATAAACGGGATCTACTGTATCCTGGAAGAGAGCACGTGGTGCGTCCCGGCACACAACACCTATATGCGGGATACGCCCCAGGAACCGCTTGCCGACTACACCCGCCCGGTGATCGACCTGTTCGCCGGGGAGACCGCTGCAGTCCTGGCTGTGGCAGAATATCTGCTGCGCCCGGTACTGGAAAAGGTCAGCCCGCTTATCAGCAGGGACATCAACTTCCGTCTCCGGGAACGGATCTTAACCCCATATTTTGAGCAGCATTTCTGGTGGATGGGCGATGGGAAAAGCCAGATGAACAACTGGACGGTCTGGGTCACCCAGAATATCCTCCTGGCTGCATTCACCCGCCCGGATGCTGTCCTGCCCCCGGAGAGGAAAAGAGCAGTCCTGGACAAAGCCGCTGCCTCTGTGGACTATTTTCTTGCGGAATACGGCGAGGACGGCTGCTGCGATGAGGGCGCACAGTATTATGACCGCGCGGGCATCTCACTCTTCCACTGCCTGGACATCATGGACCGGGTCACCGGCGGGGCGCTCTGCGAAGTCTTCCGCCAGCCAAAGATACGCAATATCGCGGATTACATCCGTAAAGTCCACATCAAAGACAACTGCTATGTCAATTTCGCGGACTGCTCCTTAAAAGCAGGGCGGAGAGGCGCCGGGGAGTATCTCTTCGGGAAGCGCGCCGGTCTGCCTGCCCTCTCTGCTTTTGCCGCAGAGGATTTCGTACAGGATGAGGACCGGCTGCTCACAGATGAACAGAGCCTGTACCGACGGCTCGTCCAGATCATGCACTGGAACGAGATGGAAACCGCCTGCCGGGAGAACTCCGGCACGGGAAACTCCGAAATGGGGAACTCTTACACAGGGAACGCTCTCCCGGCAGGAGCCTTCTGCCCGGAAGACGCCTGGTTCCCGAGCGCCGGCCTGATGGTGAGCCGGGACAGCCGCTTCCTCCTCGCCGCCAAAGCAGGTAGCAACGGAGATTCCCACAACCACAATGACGTCGGCTCATTTATGGTCTTTAAAGACGGAGAGCCTCTCTTTATTGACCTGGGCGTGGAAACTTATTGTAAAAAAACTTTCTCTGAACAGAGATATGAGATCTGGACCATGCAGAGCCAATACCACAACCTTCCTGCATTCGGCGGTTTTCTCCAACAGGCAGGCAGAAGATTCTGCGCTTCCGATGTGTCATGCACAATGGACGGAAAAAGAGCGGTCCTTCATATGGAAATCTCCGGCGCCTACCGGCTCAGGGGTTCTGATACAGGGTCTGTCCGGACGCCGGACGGGACGCTGACGCTGACAGGCGGTGCGGAGCAGATCCGCTCTTACACACGTACTGTCTCCCACACAAAAGAAGAAGGGATCCTGATCGAAGATTATTACGACGGGGATCTCCCTGCTGTGCTCAGCCTGATGACAAAAAATATGCCTCGTATACACCCGGCTGAGGGAAACCGATGGGAACTTTCCTTCGGAGACCTTGCAGTATGCACAGTGACAGGCGCATCCACACTCAAAGCGGAGAACATCCCCCTTAACGATCCCAAACTCCGGGACGCATGGGGTGGGAGCGCATGCCGGATCCTGGCTGAGATACAGGAGGAGATACATCTGAAAATACGATAAGTACAATTCCGATGAATACAATATAAAAGCAGAGGACGCAGCAGCTTTCCGTCAAGCTCCTGCGTCCTCTGCTGTCCCAGAGCTCTGCGGCTTTTCCCTCACAGAGCTCTTTTCTCTTTTAATTCTTTATATTTATGTCCGCTCAGTCTGTCTCATCCTCTTCGGCGCTGTCTCAGCGCGACTGCAATGCCTGCAAGCGAGATCACTGCCATCACTCCGGCCGCTGCCGCTGACCTTCCGTCTGCATCGCCGGTCTTCGCCGCATGTGCGCCGGATGCCGCAGCGTTCTGGCCGGAACCGTTTCCTGTCTGGCTGTTGTCCACGGTATTATTGCCGCCGACTTTCACCAGGCCGTCATATGCCGCCTGCAGTGTTTTCTGTGCCTCATCTACCTGCGCCTGGTCTTCTTCCGACAGAGCCGCGTCCGCAAGGATCGTATTTGCAGATGCCAGCGCCGCGCGGAATATGCTTACGCTCTCTTCCGTGTAGCCTGACAGATCCAGCCCGGATACCTGATCCACCAGATCCTGGAGTGTAGATTTGTCCGCTTTGAGTCTGAGCATGCTGATCGCCTCTGCAAGAGCATCCCATGCCTCATCAGTCTCTGCCTGCATCGCATCTCCGTCTGCCATCACTGCCTCGGCAGCCTCTTTTGCCGCCAGGTACTCGGCCTGCCCTGCTTCCACATATTTTTCCAGGTCGATCATAGCCGCCAGCTCCAGGGCCATCTCAAGGTCCGTTTTATCTGCCGCCTTCATCCCTGATGCATGGATCGCGATCATCAGTGCTTCAGAAGCATCGATAACCTCCTGCCTGGTAGCATTTGCATCCGCCATCACTGCCTCGCCTTCTGCGATCGCGTCTGCGAACATCTTCTGCACGGACTCTACAAGATCGCTGACTGTCCCGTCTTCCACAAGGGCTTTTGCTTCATTCAGGAAATACTCCAGCAGCTTTTTGCTCACTGGTTCAGACTGCTCTTCCAGTGTAAACTGGAATGTGGAAGGCAGCGACTGGTTGCCGTTCTCATCTTCTGCCACAATACGCACATAGTGGATCACATCTGCCGCCACGCCGTCCAGCGTATACTCTGTCCGGTCTGTCTCGCCCGCCTTTACTCCGTCAAGGTAGAGGATATATCTGACACTTCCACCCTGTGCATCCTCGGACGCATCCCAGAGGATCCGTACCTGTCCGGTCTCATCGCCTTCCTCCATGCGGATGCCTGATACTGCGGCCGGCGCCTCTGTATCTGCTTCCGCGAGGGTCGCGGTCATGACTGCCATCACATCCTCCGACTCTCCCGCGCGGTTTTCCGGGCAGATTTCAAACAGATAGGATGTGCCCGGCTTCAGTCCGTCGATCTTAAACCATGTATCCTCTGTCGTTCCGACAGATACCTTTTCCTCCGTGCCTTTTTCTGTCATGTATACATTATATGAGTCCGCATCATCCACTGCATCCCATATCAGGGTCAGGGACTCTGTTCCGATCCCTGCCGCAAATACTTCCGCGCCATCAGGCACTGACGGGATCTTCGCCGGAGCTTCTTCCAGCGCCTCCCGGGCCGCATCCAGCTCCTCTGCCAGCGCAGCCGCATCTTCTTCTGTCGTATCAGAGCTGTTCATCGCCGCCACTGCCTCTGTGTAAACTGACTCAAATCCTGCCCATGTGTCTTCAGTATAGTCTTTCTCTTTCATCCCGGCGCACGCCTCGATGGCATCCTGAAGGGCTGTCTTATCCACAGCATCCGACGGTGAGAACACTTCCAGATAATCCAGATTTGACTGGATCCGTCCGTCCCGCGCCACGATCGTGCAGGTGATCGTATGCTCTGTATCCTCCAGATCCATCTTCTCAAAGAGAAGCTGCTGGTCATCACCCACACTGCTTCCGTTCATGCTGTAATTCCCAAGGTCCTCCCCATCGATCTCAATATCAAAGCTGGAGAAATTCTGATGCTTCTGCACGTACATCCGGATCCCGGTCCCGGTAAATGTATAGCTGAAGGATGCGCCTTCCTGGCTGCATTCGGTCTTCGTGCTTCCGTGATGGCGGTCCGGTTCACCCGCCCATGTGGACCAGTTCCCGTTCCAGGTGATCGCCGGGTTCGGCGATGCTTTGTCCACAGAGTCTTCGATGATCATGCTGTTGGCTTCCGCCGATGCGATCGCTGCTGTGATATCCAGGCTGCCAGAAACCGTGCTGTCAGATGCCAGCACCGCTGTCACAGTCACGATGCCGTTGCCGCCGCTTAAAGCAAGCCTGCCATCCTCATCTATCGTCCCAGCCGCGGAGCCGCTCTTTGTCTGAACGCTCCAGACCACATCCCTGTCCGTCGCATTGTACGGCGTGATGACAGCCTCCATATCAAGGACAGAATCTGCCCTGGATACGGTGGTCATGCCGCTTAAGGACCTCACTTCGATGGACTCTGCCTTTACAGCAGTGTCGTCCAGTACATTGAAGGCATCGATCTCAACCTTTGCCTTGCTGCTCGCCTCGCATTTTTCGGCTGTCGCTCGCACCACGATCCTGTGTACTCCATACTCCAGGTCATCCTTTGAGAATATCTTCACCTGTCGTCCTGTCTGTGCGGAGTAGGTATCGTAAGTGCCGCAGTCCTCTCCGTCCACTGTGACGTTGATAAAGCCTCTGTCATAATTCGTGCACACGATCAGCTCGATCCCTGTACCCAGGAACGTAAGCTCCGCGGTCTCATTGCCGACCGGATTTTCCAGATATTTGATCGTGCTCATATAATTGGGGTCATTCGCCTGGTACCAGTCTCCCCAGGCTCCTGTGTAGACGATCCTCCCGTCCTGGTCGTCGATCATGCCTGCCATGTTTCTGAGATCCGTCACACCGACAGCCTCACTCAGCGCACTTTCTTTTCCTCCGGTCACTGCAGATACTTTGTACCTGAGCGTACCGAGTACGTCATATGCGTCCGGGTCTTCCCAGTTCGTCTCCTGACAGCCTGTCTCCAGTCTGATCCATTCCCCGTCTTCAATCCGGCGGTATACATTGTAGGTCACTTCGCCTTCCGCTTCCACTGCATCCCAGCTCAGTTCCGCCGTACCGTCTGCGGTCTTGAGCGCTTCCAGGCCGGTAGGAGCTGCTGCCGGACTCTCCTTCTCCGGGATCATGGAGATAGTGTATGTCTTGCCTGCCTCTGTGTCAAAAGAGATCCTGTCAGCCTTGACAGCCTCGAAGTCCACCGGATCGCCATCGCTGTCCGTGACAGCCGCAAGGGCTGCGTTGTCCAGCTGCACTACTGCCTCTCCTCCGTTGTTTGACAGGATGGACGCGTTCTCGATCGTCTTGTCCTTCCATGTCATGCTGACTTCAAAATTTCCTCTTGCCACCAGCCCGTCCACACTGCCGTCTGCCCATACGTCAGGCAGCGCCGGAAGGAGATTGATGTATCCCGCATTGCTCTGCACCAGCATCTCCGCCACACCGGAGGTCATGCCGAAGTTTCCGTCGATCTGGAACGGCGGGTGCGTATCCCACAGGTTAGAATAGATGCCGTTCGCGAACAGATCTGTGATCAGCTTGTGCGCCCTGTTCCCGTCGCCAAGCCTTGCCCATGTATTGATCCTCTGGCCCATGCCCCAGCCCGTGCTGGAATCTGTCCTCAGGTTCATGGACACTTTTGCCGCCTCAAACCATTCCGGCGTATCCTCTGTGATCAGGTCGCCCGGGAAAAGCCCCAGCATATGGGAGAGATGACGGTGACCGTATCCCTCACCCAGTGTATTGCCGTCGGCGTCATGGTTGTATGTTGTCTCGATATACCACTCTTTGACCTGTCCGTCCTCGCCGATCTCGATGGGTCCTTTCAGATTGTCGAGTTTTTCCTGCCAGTCCGCGAGCACAGCCTCATCCTCGCCCACGAGTTCTCCCGCGGTGATCGCATCAGTAAAGAGCTGCCAGATCAGGGACTGTTCGTATGTATTTCCATTGGTCCTCGGACCTGTCTCCGGAGAATAGGTCGGGGAGGAAACATATTTTCCGTCTTCGTCCTTCACCAGCATCTCGCTGTACATCACAGCCTCTTCCCTCAGCATGGGATAGATGTTCTCTTTCATGTATTCCAGGTCGCCGGTATATTCATAGCGCTCCCAGCAGTTCTGGAGGATCCATGGCACAGCTGCCGGAGACCATCCCCAGTCAAAGCTCCATCCCGGACATGTCCACCCGAACGGCGTATTCTGAGTATGCGCCATAAATCCGTTCTCCTCGCCGTCCTCACTGACGATCCCCGCATAGATGGCCGCGGTCACCCGCCCCGGCTCCCTCAGGGAATCCACGTAATCGATCAGCGGCTCCGAGCACTCTGCCAGATTGGTGGAGTACGCCGGCCAGTAATTCATCTGCAGATTGACATTCATGTGGTAATCCGAACTCCAGGACGGATTATTCACATTATTCCACACACCCTGCAGGTTTGCCGGGAGCTCCGAATCTTCTCTGGAAGATCCCAGGAGCAGATAGCGCCCGTACTGGAACAGCATGACTTCCAGCTGGCGCTGCTCTTCCGCTGACGCAGAGCCGGACTTGTACGCTGCCAGCAATTCGTCAGTAGGCTTTTCTGACACTGCTTGTCCCAGGTCAAGCTCCACCCTGCCGAACAGGCTGCTGTAATCCGTGATATGGTCTGCCTTTACATCCTCATATCCTTTTGCAGCCGCGTCCTCAACGGTCTGCTCTACCTTTGCATGCAACTCTTCCGCTGTCTCTCCGGTCCTGTACTCTGGATATTCATTCTTGTAATCCGTGTCCGCGCTGACATACACAGTCACTGCATCCGCGTCCGTAACCGTGAGCGCGCTGCCGTCCGCTGTCACTTCTCCGCCCTCGGGCACAGCCTTCAGCACAGAATCATACTTCATCTGGTTGTCAGACACTTCCCCTGCGAGTACAAGGGTATCCCCCTCTGCCACGGTCGTCCCGCCCTGGTTCGACGGGAACGTGATGTCCAGGTTCAGCTTCTCCCCGCCTTCCGCGGTCAGACGCGCCACAAGGACATTGTCCGGATTGCTCACAAAATACTCTCTCGTATAGTGTGTGCCGCCTTCGTCAAACTCCACGGATGACACCGCACTTCTTAGATCCAGGTCTCGGACATAATTTTCCGCGCTGTCCCCGCTGATCCCTTCATAGGTAAAATAGATATTTCCCCACGACTGGTACGCGCCGTATCCGTCGCTCGTACCCACCAGCTGGTTGCAGAGAGACGACGCCTCCGAATCCTTCCCTTCGGCAAAAAGCTGCTGGATCTCTTTCAGAGTCTCTCCGTATTTTCCCTGATCCTCCAGGTTGCCGCCGTTATAGTCGGGGCGGCTGTCGCTGGGACCGCCTGTCCACAGCGTCTTCTCGTTAAACGTCAGCCTTTCATTTACGATCTCGCCGTACACATTGGCTCCCATGTCGCCGTTTCCGATCGGGAGAGTGTACTGCTGCCAGACGTCATTCTCTCCCGTCGGTCCCCCCTGGGAAGCGGGTTTTGTGTACCACATGCGCAGATCATTCTGCCCTTCCTGCGCTGCGGTCTCTTCCCCGTCCGCCGCATAGGCACTGATCCCTGTATATGGGACCATGGTTACCGCAAGAGCTGCTGACAGCAGAAGCGAAGCCGCTTTCCTTCCTCCTGCCTTTTTCCCTGTCTTTCTGCCTGTACCCATAAACTCTTCCTTACCTCCTAACTGTTGTTGTGCAGAACTTGTTCTGTTATCCATTATACACAAAACAGAACCGTTTTGCCTTATAAAAATACAACATATTTGTATTTTTATGTCGCATTTTCGTACTTTTTCACATATAAATATACAAAAAAGAGGGCCGAAACCCTCTTTTTTCTTCCAGTTTATTTATTTCAATGCGCTTACTTCTTCGTTCATCTTCTGGATACCTTCGTCGATAGAGATATCTCCGTTCATGATGTCTTTGTGGTATGTATCCAGGATCGTATTGATCTCTGCTACGTTCGGATCATACGGCGCTTCCAGATATACGGTTGATGTCTGGAGTGCTTCCTTGCTCGCCTCATCTGTCGGGAATCCGTCCATGCTTGCGATCTCATTGATAACTTCATCGCTCATGATCGCCGGGAATGCACCTGTAGCCGCAACTGCTGCCGCGCCTTCCTCTCCGCCTGCGAACTTAATGAAATCCCATGCCTCGTCCTTCTGATCAGATACTGTCGGGATCGCAAGGCTTGTCAGCTGTCCGAGCGTAGTGCCTGCCTCGACACCTTCCGGATGCGGATATTTTACGATACCCCAGTTGCCGCAGAGCTCTTTGTCATACTCGCCGCTCGCAAGGCTCGGGATCAGAGTGGAGATGTACCATGTACCCATGTTCATAGTCGCTGTATTTCCTTCTGAGAATGCAGCGGAATAGTGGAGCTGGGATGCGTTTGTGTCAACATATGTACGGCAGATGCCGTCCTCTTCCTGCTTCTTCACCATCTCATAATACGGTTTTGTAAAGTCATAGTTCCCATCAAGGATCGTGTGCTGTCCGTCAAGTACGCCAAAGAGCTGTACGGCACTTCTCCATGTGTGGTAATGTGAACCATAGATCTGGTCATCGCCGAATCCTGTCTTTTCGACTGGTCCGCCCTCAATATTGAGATCTGCGGGACCGCTTCTAACGGGGACGCTGCCTGGGAACTGATAAATGAACACCGACCCGAGATCGTGATCACGGACATCCAGATGCCGTGCTCGTCCGGACTCGAGCTGGGAAAACGCTGCCGGGATGAGTTGGGACCGCTGCCGGTATTCATCATACTGACAAGTTTCGAAGATTTCCAGTACGCCCGCGAAGCCATGAGCTTCCGCGCGGCAGACTATCTGGTGAAGATCGACCTTTCCCCGGAATCGCTGACAGAAGCCGTCAAACAAGCGGTCGAACAGGTAAACCTGATCCGTCAAAAACATCCCGAGTTCCAGGATACACGCCAGAGTCTCCTCTTATTCCAGGAGCGTTTTTATATCAAACTCCTGAATAACCTTTTCGAAAGCCGCGAGCAGTTCCGGCTCCAGAAGGAGGAATTTGAAATCTCCCTGGACGCCGGTTCTTATGCCGCGGCCACGGTCCAGTTTATCCGGAATACGGATCCCGGGAATGATCCGTCCGGTGCGGGCAGGGATATCCCGCTGAATATATACAGCCAGACGCTCCAGATGTTCCAGGAGCTGCTCTCGAAATATATCTCCTGCCATATCCTCGCGCTGGACACCCACTTCCTGGCGGCCATTTTTCTTCTGGACGACAGTTATACCGGAGACTGGAAAGAGCAGGTGCGCAGCGCGCTCGAAAACACCGGAAAAATGCTGCACAATTATTACGGCGTATCCTTCCTGGCAAGTATCGGCGGGCTGGTCCATAACGCCCTGGACCTCTCTTCCTCATACAGCGATTCCAGGCAGCTTCTCCCGTACCTGTCAGACAGCGCTCCCATCCTCTTCAGCGACGAGCGCTCTGACGCGGGCTCCCTGCGCAATGTATTCAGCATGTCCCTTTTCCGCGACGACATCAGCCGGGCATTCCAGGAGCTGGACGAATCTTCCCTGCGCACTACGCTCGACACGATCCGCGCCCTTCTGGAAGAGGACCATATCCATTTTTCCCAGGCATTGGACGCGGCGTCCAGTATCCTGCATTTTGCAATGACCCTTTTATCTGACGGCCCTGATATCGTCAGCCAGATCTTCAGCAATGAGCCGGATACCTTCGGGATCAGCCCGAATTATTTAAGCCAGCTCTTTAAAAAGCATATGAACGTAGGGATCAGCGAATACATCACCAGCCAGAAGATCGATGAGTCCAGGAAGCTCCTGAAAGAGACAAACCTCAAGATCTACGAGATCTCAGACCAGCTTGGCTTTGAGAGTTCTTTCTATTTCAGCAAAGTATTCAAGAAGATCACCGGGCTCTCGCCGAAGGACTTCCGCAACCGGCCTTAACCGCCGGCAGACAGCCGCAGCAGCCGCTCATGCGGGCATGGCGGCTGCCCTGCCCGGCATATACCTCAAAAAAGGACAGCAGCGGGATTTTCCGGTCCCACCGTTGTCCTTTTTCCTTTGTCTCTCGCTATATACGCATTACATCATTCTCTTATACTACGCTTCTCTTACACTTCGAAGATCAGGTCACCGTAGGACGGCATCGGCCATGCCTCTTTGTCCACGATCATCTCCAGCTTATCGACCGGCGCCCTGAGCGCTTCCATAGCCGGGAACACATCGGAATGATAGAAGTTCGCCTGTACTTTTCCTTCTTCTTTCGCCGCTGCCTCATTTGTCACTTTGATCAGTGCATCCAGTGCTTTCTTCGTCTCGCCCATCAGCTCTGTCACTTCATTCAGGCATTCCATCTGTACGGATGCATCCGCGCCTGCCTCCTTCACTGAATTCACGGTATCTGCCAGCGTCTTCGTATATTTGATGAACGCCGGGAGGAACTGCTTGCTCGCCATATCGATCATAGTACGCGCCTCGATGTTGATCGCCTTAGCATATGTCTCATACTGGATCTCCGCGCGGGATTCAAGCTCAGCCTTTGTGAATACGCCGAATCTCTCGAACAGGCTGATCGCCTTGTCTGTCACCATCGCCGGGATTGCTTCCACCATGGAGCGGATATTCGGAAGTCCTCTTCTCTCAGCTTCCTCGACCCACGCCTCAGAGTATCCGTCTCCGTTGAAGACGATCCTCTGGTTCTCGATAGCATACTTCTTGATCAGGTCATGCACTGCCAGGTCGAAATCATCCGCCTGCTCCAGCACATCACACGCATCCGCGAAGGATTCTGCTACGATCGTGTTGAGCACGATATTCGGGGACGCCACGGAATCGCGGGATCCCACCATACGGAACTCAAATTTGTTTCCTGTAAACGCGAAAGGTGAGGTACGGTTTCTGTCTGTCGCGTCCTTTGCCAGCTCCGGAAGCGTGCGCACACCGGTCTCCAGTTTGCCGCCCTTGATGCTGTGAGTCGCCTCGCCTGTGCTGATCAGCTGTTCCAGTACGTCCTCCAGCTGCTCGCCGAGGAATACGGAGATGATCGCCGGCGGAGCCTCGTTCGCTCCCAGCCTGTGGTCATTGCCCGGATCTGCCGCGGACTCTCTTAAGAGGTCTGCATGCAGATTCACTGCCCTTAAGATACAGGTGAGTACGAGCAGGAACTGTGTATTTTCATGGGGTGTCTTCCCCGGATCCAGCATGTTGATCCCATCGTCCGTTGTGATGGACCAGTTGTTGTGCTTGCCTGAGCCGTTCACTCCTGCGAAAGGCTTCTCATGGAGCAGGCACTTCAGGCCGTGCTGGCAGGCAACCCGCTTCAGTGTCTGCATCATGATCTGGTTGTGGTCCACTGCGATGTTCGCCTCTGCGTAGATCGGAGCCAGCTCGTGCTGCGCCGGAGCCACCTCATTGTGCTGTGTCTTCGCCGTGACGCCGACTTTCCACAGCTCTTCGTTCACATCCTTCATGAACGCCGCGATCCTCTGGCGGATTGTTCCGAAATAATGGTCGTCAAGCTCCTGCCCCTTAGGCGGCATCGCGCCGAACAGGGTGCGTCCTGTATAGATCAGGTCTTTTCTCTGCTCGAACTTCTCTGCATCCACGAGGAAATACTCCTGCTCCGGCCCCACTGACGGGGTAACCTTTTTGGATGTGGTATTACCGAAAAGTCTCAGCAGTCTGAGCGCCTGCTTGTTGATCGCTTCCATGGAACGCAGAAGCGGTGTCTTCTGATCCAGCGCCTCTCCCGTGTAGGAGCAGAACGCTGTGGGGATGCAAAGTGTCGCGCCCGCTGCGTCCTGTCTCACGAACGCCGGCGAAGTGCAGTCCCATGCTGTATATCCTCTCGCCTCGAAAGTCGCCCTCAGCCCGCCTGACGGGAATGAAGACGCGTCCGGCTCTCCCTTGATCAGCTCTTTTCCGGAAAAGCTCATCAGCACCTTTCCGCTCGGCTGGGGAGCTGAAATAAAGGAATCATGCTTCTCCGCGGTAACTCCTGTCAGAGGCAGGAACCAGTGCGTATAGTGTGTCGCGCCTTTCTCGATCGCCCATTCTTTCATCTCATGCGCGATCACATCTGCGGTCTCGAGATCCAGCTCTTTGCCTTCCTCGATCGTTTTCTTCAGATTTTTATAAACCTTTTTCGGAAGACGCTCCTGCATCACAGTGTCGTTAAATACGTTTTCCCCAAAGATCTCTGCTACATTGATCGGTTCTGTACTCATTGATTTTCCCTTCCTTCCTGTCTGGTTAGAAATGCGGGCTTTCCGGCCTGCTCTGCAAGAGATACGCTGCACCCCGTCCCATAAAAAAAGGGCACTCCAATCTCTATTGGAACGCCCTTGTTCATTTCTATGTCAGTCAGTATAACCCACCTGCCCGGAAAAGGCAAGCATTTTTTACATCAAATTTTTATTCAGGTCTTCTAAAAATTTTTCAGGCTTTTCCGATCGATCCGAATAATTCCATTTTTTCTTTCACTTTTGCCATGATAGCTTCTGTGCCCGGTTTCAGAAGTTTACGCGGATCGAAGCCCTTGCCCTGCTGATCCTTGCCTTCCTCGATGTATTTGCGTGTCGCCTCTGCAAATACGAGCTGGCACTCTGTGTTTACGTTGATCTTCGCAACTCCGAGATCGATCGCTTTCTTGATCATATCGTCCGGGATACCTGTTCCGCCGTGGAGAACGAGCGGCATATCCCCTGTCTTCTGCTGGATGGCATCCAGAGTCTCAAAGCTTAATCCTTCCCAGTTGTCCGGATATACGCCATGGATATTGCCGATACCTGCTGCCAGGAAATCAATGCCCAGATCAGCGATCCTCTTGCACTCGTCCGGATCCGCGCACTCGCCTCTTCCGATCACGCCGTCTTCCTCGCCGCCGATGGATCCGACCTCAGCCTCGATGGACATATTGTGGTCGTGAGCGATCTTAACGAGTTCCTCTGTCTTAGCCACGTTCTCATCGATCGGATAGTGTGATCCGTCGAACATGATGGAAGAGAATCCAGCCTCTACACATTTCAGGCATCCGTCATAGCTGCCGTGATCCAGGTGAAGCGCTACCGGAACAGTGATGTTCAGCTCTTCGAGCATCCCGTTCACCATGCCTACGATCGTCTTGTAGCCTGTCATATATTTCCCCGCTCCCTCAGATACTCCGAGGATGACCGGTGAATTGCACTCCTGAGCTGTCTGAAGGATCGCCTTCGTCCACTCAAGGTTGTTGATGTTGAACTGTCCTACTGCGTAGTGTCCTGCTTTTGCTTTCTGAAGCATTTCTGTTGCTGATACTAACATACTTTTTTCCTCCAATTCTACCTTCCCACACCACAGAGCATCTCCGGGCGCTGGGATCGTTTGATTGTTTTGAACCTTTTCTTATTATAGCCTATCCTATGGGAAAACACAATCTTATTTTATCTTCTGAAACAGTTCACCCTGAAACAGTTCAGCCATCGGGCTGCGCGGGCTGAACTGTTACTATCTTCTGTTTTTACGGATTATTCCCCCAGACGCTCTCCACTTTACACATCTTCCATGCCGTCACTCTGTTTATCACGATCAGTCCTCCAATCAGAAGCAGCATCTCCGTCACCGGCCATGTAAACACAAAGTACGACAGCTTCTGCTCCATATAATACCGCACCGGCAGAAGCGCCGCCACTCCCGCAGTCAGTAAGAGCCCCGCCGTGAACAGGCAGTAATAAGCCCCCTCATCCGCGATCAGCTTCCTTTTCTGTCTCTGCGTCATGCCGATGCTCTCCATGATATCCAGTTCCCTTTTCCTGGCCAGGAAGCCTGTGGCCATGATATTGAAATAATTGGTAAAACCGGCCAGCAGGAGCACTGCGCTGATGCTTCCCAGGATCATCCGGCTGCCCCGGATATAGGAAGCCGCCTCACTCATCAGATCGGATTTGCTGATACAGAAGATCCCGGCTTCCCCGCTCCCTTCTTCGTCAAAGGATGTTTCCGTCATCTGGCTCCGCCTCTGATTTTCTTCCGAGATGATCCTCTGGACCGCAGCGTTTACTGCCGGCTCCTTTCCCGGGTCAGCCGACAGCTCCATGTACAAAGTTTTCTTTTCGGTCGGTATGTTCTCAAATCCTTTTTCGCTGATCAGAAAATACAGGCTCCCTTCTGCTCCATGCCAGGTCTGCCGGATAGCAGGGAAACCATCCGTCCGGTTATCAAGATAGCCGCAAAGGGTAAACTCTTCCGACTGCTTCATCGGAAAATCCCCCGTTTCCTCCTGCTCCGTCCGTTCCGCATCATCCGTTCGGTTCCATCGGATCCGTTCTTCTCTCGAAAGCATCGTCTTAAAGTACACCGGCTCACCCACACTTTCCTGAGCCAGCTTTTCCTGCGCAGGGGATAATGCATGGTCATGGAGGATCAGGACTCCCGTGCCGTTCTCAAAAGAATCCATATCAACCGCGAGATCCTTTTCATCCACATATTTTTTCAGGGATCGGATCTCCTCTTCTTTCAAGATCTGCACCACATCCGGCGACCATGACTCGATCATTTCATGGCCATCTGCATCAACTGCATCCTCGTGCGGGTAATTCTTTTCAAGCGGCCGGATCCCTTTTTTAGAAATCAGTGGATAGAGGTAAGCGCCTTCCATGATATACGATGCTTCCGGCTCCACTCCGTCCAGATCTATCAGTTCGTCTCTGACATCGGCTGAGATCGGTGAGAACTCATCATAATCATTATCGTACAGGAGCTCGAAGCAGGAGCCTTCTGTCAGCATCGGATCCTGACCGGCATCCCGCGTCTTATATTCTTCTCCGTATCCGTTTTCGCGCCCCCAGGCACTGAACTGCCCGGCGATCAGGAAGTCCGGGCGCTGCCCGATCACATAGGCATAATCGCTCCCCGAAGTGACCACATCCGCCCAGAGAAATGTTTCCAGACCGAGAAAAAGGGAGAGCACGGTCAGGAGGAACCTCTTCCTGTGACCGGCAATATTTCTTCTTGCCAGATAGCGCATTTCCCCGGCCGGGCTCCGTTTCTTTTTTATGAAGACAGGATCCTTTCCCCGGCGTTTCCTGACACTGCCCTGGACGGACGCGTCTGTATATCCGACACTCTCCCGGCAGGACATCTTTACTGTCTTTCTGATCACCCCGGCGGATGCCGCCAGAACGATCCCGTCCGTGAAGAGGATTGACAGCAGAAGGATCCCCGGATGGAAAATATGCAGTCCTTCCGCTCCCCCGGTCTTTTCCAGATATTCCCCGCCCAGGGCTGCAGGGATGATCCCTGCCAGCAAAACAGCAGACAGCGCCGCTCCGGCTGCGGTCCCGGGACTGAGGATCCGCCGGATCTGGCTGTGATAGATCCTGGAAAGCTGCTTCTGTGTCGCTCCGATCGTATTCAGAAGTCCCAGCTGCCGGATATCGCCCGCCATGGAAATCTGCAGTACATTATGGCACAGGAAGAATATGCCGCACAAAACGACGACCGCCCCGAGGACTGCCATCCCATATCCGCCCATCATGCCGGACACCGCCTGATGCGCCGCTGTGTCGCTCACTGTGATCTTCTGCCCCTGGTCTTTCATTTGCAGATCTTCATACAGGCGGGTTTCCGTCTCCTGCCAGTCCAGCCGGTCTGCCTGACGGAAGATCAGGTCCGCCTCTTCTTCGGGACGGATCCCCCAGCCACTCAGTTTTTTCTCCGAGACATATCCCGGCGCAGCCCCACTGCCGTAGTCAGTGAACCACCCGCTCAGCAGGAAGGTTTCTTCTGAACTTTGAAACAGGCTGTAGGAAACCCGCAGCGGGATTTCCATTCCCACCTCAGGATCTGTGATCCCCAGTGCTTTCAGCGCACGGACGGACAGCATGATCTCCTGTTCCTGCTCCGGGTAGTTCCCACGGATCTCCGTATAGGCCGGACGCAGGAGCTTTTCCCAGGCGTCCGCATCCGCCCATCGGATCGAGCAGACCGGCCCTTCGGACTCCGACGGTCCCACGGTCACGCATCTCCCCGCCTGGCTGATGTACCCTGCTGCCTTAAGAGACGCATACTGGGAAGCATTTCCGTCCTCCACGACTCCGGACGCCGCTGTCCCTGCCGTCCGGATCGTGTTCAGCTCTTCTGCACGGATCTTCCCGCGGGTGATCCCGAACACCATGGTCAGGGCAGCGATACACAGGATCACCGTCACAAGGAGAATCCGGTTCCTTCCTCTGGCGGATCCGGCATACCGGACGGAAAGAAGACGGATCACATCACGGGTGTCATTCGGGGTATAGCCTCTTCTACGCATGGTCCCGTCCCTCCTGTATGTGATCTCCGCCGGCACCGCAGATACGCCCGTCCGAAATGCGGATGATCCGGTCCGCCATCTGGGCCACCGCCTCCTGATGCGTGACCGCAATCACGGTCTGACGGAACCGGGACGCGCAGGATCTCAGAAGCCCGGTCACTTCCATGCCGGTGACTGAGTCCAGGCTGCCGGTAAACTCATCCGCCAGCAGGACAGCCGGCCGGGGCAGCATGGCTCTTGCGATGGCTGTCCTCTGCTGCTGACCGCCGGAAAGGGTGCCCGGCAATCTGTCCAGTTTATCAGAAAGTCCCAGAAGATGCGTGATCTCCTCAAAAAGGCCTTCATCCACACTCTGTCCGTCCAGCCTGAGCGGCAGGACGATATTTTCATACACAGAAAGAGACGGGATCAGATTATACTGCTGAAATACAAATCCGATATTCCGTCTCCGAAATACAGTGCGCTCCTCCCTGTCCATATCCTTTAGGCTGCTCCCCCGGATCCAGACCCCGCCGGAATCCGGCACATCCAATCCGCCCAGCAGATTCAGGAGCGTGGTCTTCCCGCTGCCCGAAGTCCCGACCACCGCGAGGAACTCCCCTTCCTCTGCCGTCAGTGAGACGCCGTCCAGTGCGCGGACTTCATACGTGTCCGCTATGTAATATTTTTTCAGATTTACTGCTCTTACCATATCCATAGCTGATCTCCTGTTGATTTTTTGTTACGCATTCACAGTAACTACTTTTTCAGTATACACAGCAAATCTTACAAATTCCTGACATTCCCCTTTATCAGGATTCATATGGGTAAATTTACTTCGAGCAGAAGCCCCGGCTCCATCCGTTTTGCCGTCACAAAACCGCCGTGGAGACGGATGATCTCTCTTGCGAGATACAGTCCGATCCCGAAACCTTCCTGGACAGTCACCCGCCTGCCCCGGTAAAATCTCCGGAAGATCTGATTTTCTTCTCCTTCTTCTATGCCGATGCCATAGTCCCGTACCCGGAACTTCATATACATTTCATTCTCCTGCAGGGCAGCCTCGACCCTGCAGCCAGGTCCGCTGTATTTCACCGCATTGTCAAGGATATTAAAGAGCGCTTCCCCAAGCCAGTTCGGATCATGGGCGCAGACTGCCCGCTCCGGCATGGAAATGCTGAACGAGATTCCTCTTTCCTCTGCCCGGTTCTGGATCTGCCCGAACGCGTTCTGTACCGTTCTCAGCAGATCATTTTCATCTTTGCGTATCTGGATGATATGCTGTTCCAGGCGGGCCGTTTTCACAAAACTGTCCACCAGAAAATGCAGTTTCTTCTCACTTTCTTCCAATGCGGCCAGGTACTGCTGCCGTTCCCGGTCCGTCTTTTCAGGCTCATCTCCCGCATCTGTATTTTCAGCTGCGTCCCGTAAAAGACAGGTATAACTTTCAATATTGGCCAGAGGAGTCCGCATCTGGTGCGCGATCTCCGAGATCAGCTTCTGGATCTCGTCCCTGCTTTTCTCCGCCTCTTTTCTCCTGCCGTCCAGTATCTCCTGGATACGGACAAGCTGATTTTCGATCCGTGCCAGCAGGAGTTCATCCCCGGGGGACGACACAGAGAGTTTCCGGTCCGCCAGGATGTCCTCCGTCATTGCCGCCGCTTTGCCGAGCTCTTCCATGCGCAGTTTCCTCTGGCGAATATACAGGATACTTCCGCCTGTGATGGCTCCGATCAGAAATGCGATCAATACCGTCATGTCCATCTCCCTATTCTCCCATACGGTAGCCCAGACCGAAAACATTTTTAATATGTGACTGCTCTCCGCCCAGCTTTTTCTTCAGCCTGCTGATGGTGACGCTCACCGTATTTTCTTCGATAAACGCCCCGTCGATCCCCCAGACCCGGTCCAGGATATTCTCTTTTGTCAGCACCTTGTCCTGATTTTCCATAAACAGTTCCAGCAGCTGATATTCCTTTGCTGTCAGAAAGATTTCTTCATTTCCGGAAAACACCTGCTTTTTCTCCGGATACAGCGTGATATCCCCGCAGGTAAGCATGCGGCCTTCCCTGTTCATTTTCAGGATCCGCTCGATCCGTTTCAGCAGCACCTTCATGGAAAACGGCTTTACAACATAGTCATCTGCTCCCAGGTCAAAAGCCCGCAGCATATCCCGCTCATCGTCTCTGGCTGTCAGGAAAACCGCCGGGACCTGTCTCACAGCAGACAGTTCCCGGTATAACTCGAGTCCGTTTCCATCCGGAAGTCCGATATCGATGAGCCACAGATCCGGATGACCTGCTGCCGTGGCAAGGGCTTCCTCTCTGGAATGTGCGCAGACAGTGTCATATCTGTTGTCCGTCAGGAATTTATTTAACGCCTGGTTTAAAAGGCGGTCGTCTTCAATAATGCCTATCGTCATATGTCAAATGCCTCGCTTGTCTGTCAGATAAACTGATTATACTTCCATGGCGGCAAAATGACCACTCCTTTTCTCACAGCACGATTTCATATTTCACCGGATATAGCGCCAGGATCAGCTTTATCTGTTCTCCCGCTTCCCATGCGTCTTTTTCTATCGGGAAAGCAAGCGTCACTGTTTTCGTTTCTTCTTTTCCGAGGACAATGTTCCCGCTTACTCCCGGATTTAAATACGGATAAACATACGGATCGACTGAGCCGCCATGCTCCATCCCGATCTGCAGGGTAAATGGGGTAAGATTGAATGTCTGCTCCTCATCTGCCATGTTTTTCACCTCTGTCCTGATCATGATCTCATTTTCCGCCAACACCTCTTCAGGGATTTCCTGATACATACTTTTCAAGTCATCCGCGCTGTAAATGTCCGCTTCCATTCTTACTTGAAACCCATTATATTAGAAGGTTTCTCCCACTTTATATGTATACGTTTGTCTTACCTGTTGTTCCGCATTGACGTACATGATCCGGACAACGGACAGCACGCCCATGATCATTAACAGGCAAAATATGATCACTCTTTTCTTTGTAACTCTCATGCTATGATCCCGCCCTTTGATATTTTTATGATCTCGTCTGACAGAAATTCCAGTTCTTCTCTGTCATGACACGCCACAATGATAACGGAACCTCTTTCTTTTAATCCTCTGAGTATCTCTCTTACCTTTTCTACCCCCGCTTCATCTATCGCATTGATCGGTTCGTCCAGTATCACGATGTCCGGACTCCCCATAACCGCGGCGGCAATCCCCAGTTTTTGCTTCATGCCCAGGGAATATTTCCTGTAAACCCGTTTATCATCTGCATCTAATCCAACTTTCGCCAGTCAGTCCCTGAGTTCTTTTTCTTCTATCCTGCCCTGGATATCTGCCAGAAGTTTCAGATTTTCCAATCCGGTATAGCCGTTTAAGAATGACGGATTCTCCAACAGAGCTCCTATATTTCTCGGGAACGAAATATCTTTATGTAAAATCTCTCCATCGATGTCAATCTCCCCGTCAGACAATGTGATCAGCCCGCAGACCGCTCTCATGAGCATCGTTTTCCCACTGCCGTTCTTTCCCTGTAATCCGCAGACTTTTCCACCCCGGAACTCAAGGAATATGTGATCCAGCAGAATATCCTGTTTGATTTTTTTGTCACATTTTTTAATCGAATATACATTTCCTACTTCCTTTCCATGATGTCCTGCCTGCGGAAGATCCATATGCCGGCCGCCAATGACAAGATCATTATCCCAGTTGATATGAGCACAGCCTGCATCACATCGATCCCATCTGCGCGAAAGATACCGCTCCGCGCAAGCATAGAAAAATTGCCTGTTAAAAATGGGGTGCAATAATATGCTGATGAAATATATAAAACTGCCATAAACAGAAATCCCATAAAGGCGGAAGTAACTAAAGCAACCACAAGCTGGACGGATACAGCCGCCATGGATGAAATGACCGGCAGGATCATCACTTTTACAGTATCGATCAGTGTACATTCAGAAACCGGTGATAACAGATCCTGATATTCTATCACTCTTATATCAAAACTGACCGATACCTGTACCGCCAGACAAAATACCGCCACAAATGCATATGCCACAAGATAATACAAGATCACGCCCGCCATGCACCACAGCCATTTTGACAGGAACCACTTATCCCTTGAACCGCCTTTCATCAGCACATTCGCGCCATGATTATTGTATATTTCTGAATAGGGATATTTCCCCGTGAAATAAATTTTCCTCTGCTATCTGAAAATGAAATGCGATCCCTGCTGTGACTACGATGGCGGCAATGATCAAAAGACACATGATATTTTTTCTGGATCCGATCTTCAGATCATACTTAAAATACATCTTTTTCCCTTTCTTTTCGCAGAAATGATATTGCAGCAAGAACTATGAGGAGCAGAAACTCTGCCAAAATAATAGCCGGCTTTGCATTGCACAGAAACTGCGTCGGCTTTAAAAACTGGAGGGGGCTGAATTCAGTTCCGCCCGTCAGCATCATAATATAGTCGACGATCAGATATAAGATCATTCCTCCTGCAAATACAAACAATATATTATCCGCATAACAGCTTATCCCAAGCGCAATGGCCGCTATCGCGCCAAAGAAAACCGCGTCAATAAAAATGTAGCTGAGCGTATAGATCAGCGGATGCGTATAAAACAATCCCGCCAGCATCGCAGAGCTGTCAAAAGGACAATATGTTCCTGTCGTCACTTCCGGCATCAGCGCCGGGAAAAATATTGCGGAAATCCACAGGCTGAAAAGCAGTATCATCAGTGTAACTGCAAAACCACTCAAAAAAACAGAGAGGTATTTTGCCGTATAGTAATCTTTTTTGTCCGCTTTTATCAATATATTTTTTATATACCCGCTTTTTTTGTCGCGATAGTAGCTGATCGCATGGGGCAGCGTCACCAAAAGAGGGAAGATCGTATACAGGATCGTTGACGGCAGATAAGCATAATCAAGACCGATAAAAGAATTGTACAGAGAACGGGGATAATATAATCCCGCCTTCTCGATACCATACTCCCGGATCAGCCGATCGACCTCTCTTGCTTCTGCAGTCTGTATGCACAAAAGCCAAATGCATAGGATTGCCCCTATCCCCAGACACAAATAGAATGTCTTATTGAAAAACGCTCTCTTACACTCTGCCTTTAAAAGCCTCTTCATGATCTTCAGTTCCCCTTCCGGATGGTGATTTCGATATAATTATCCTGGCTGTCCTCTGTTTCGATCACTGTCGGTATCAGGAGAAACTTTTCACACTTCATCATCGCTTCATCTGCAAAAAATCCGACTGTGAGCTCTGTCGTCCCCGGATGTACCACGGCGATCCCGCCCTCGTGGACATCAGTGCCTGTTCTTTCGCCATCCTGATAGAAGCAGCTCGCATCAAAATATTCGTCCTTACTGATCCCTCTGAGAACGAATGAGGCTGTATTTATATTTAATTCCTTTTCGGATCGGATATTCAGCTTCACACCGACAAAGGAATACCCGTCCAGTAGATTTCCCTGTTCATCTATAAAAGCTCCTGTGACATCTTTTAATAAATCCAAAGACGCTTCTGTGATCTTCCCTGTTTCCACGTATGTATCCGCAACGCTTATATCCACATGATCCGTAAGTTCTCCATTTTCATCCATAGCTGTGGCTATTGAGACAGTCTCGCTCTCACCCACAGCGTGTTCTTCCATCTGCGCGATCTCTTCTGTCATATTTACAGGGGGTTCTTCTGCAGTATCATTCTTATCATTCGGATAGCTGCAGGCGCACATTCCTGTAATCGTGAGCAAGATCATCAGCAGACTCCACATCCTTCTCATGTCGTTTCCTCCGTTCCTGAATTTTCCCTCAGTATATCCGGATCACCGGCAAATTCAACTGCTTTTTCCCGAATATTCTTGAGGCCGGCATTTTATATTGGTACATGTGCGGCGTATTTGCTGTAAAGCACTCTAAAATACAGAGAGCTATTACAATTTCCGCAGGATATGGGATTTTATTTTTACTTTCTTTTATCAATTCCGTCCAGATCAATGCGATCGCTTTTACACTGATCAATTTTATTATCCTAAAACTCTTGTGCTGCGCAAAATGGCACATGTGTTTCTTTCACGCCCTTATCCTCTCATGCTTTGCCGGAACTGGAGAAATAGGCTCGTTCGCTGTCTTTTCTCAATTTAAGGAAACCGGCTTTTATACGGATACCCATATGCTTCTCATAGTCATCGTAACTTTGCTGAGCAAATTATTATACTTTATATGCGTATCTGTGATCAGATGGAGATTTGCCTCAAAAGATAATTTCGAATATACCGGAAGAGTTACCGCTTTATTGAATACCATTCCGCTGATCCTGATATACATCATCGTGACGCTTTTAGCTTTTATATTAAGTACCGCTCCGTCCGCCACTTTAAGATATATGCTGTCAGTCTCGGCGTTCCTTTTACTTATAATAAATTTTGTTATCATATACATATATCACTATACGCAGAAAAAGAATGCCGAATTTGTTGAGCTGTAATTACAGCTGCAAAAAGAATACGACATGGCCCAATACTACAAGACATTATTTACTCAGAACAAAAATCCAGCAATATCTGGAGACGCTTTTAGATTCTTCCAAACTGCAGGATTCCGTCCGGGTCTCTGACAACGATATGCTGAATTCCATATTGTGCCACTATACAAAAATTTGCCATGACAAACACATTACATTTAAAACAGATATACGGGCAAACCTGCTCAAAAAGCTTGTCAAGATGTATTATGACAGCCGCTCTGCTGCCTTTCATACGATCATGATCCTGAATGATGTGTAGGGTCTTGCTGCTTTCTGTTGTAGCGACGGATATACATCCTCCCCGCCAAACGTCTGAAACGGAGTATTTAACACGGACTCCAACATCCCCTCATCCCTAAGGCCTGATGCTCTGCCCGTTTCTTTTATGAGTTGTTCATGAATCATAATGACCTGTGCTTTTGATAATCTGATCATTTAGCCAGCACCTCATAAGCCTGGCGATTCTTTTCAATTAAACGTCTGGAGATATCCATGACATCCTCATCCGATGCCATCTGCTCTTCCTCCGCTAATGAAAACTCTACCACCATATAGCGCGGCACATTATTCTTTAATATCACGACCGCCCCCTTTTCATCTACAAGCCGGGCCACTTTGGAGAAATTCTGATTTGCTTCTGTAATAGAAATCAAATTATTTGTATCAACGATCATATCAATCCATCCCTTCGTAATATTCTACTTATATTATATGCAAAAATAGGATAAATACAACCTATTTTAATCAGGTTAAACTTATAAAACAAGCAGCATATCTCCAGTTCTACGATAGGCTAGCTACAGATAAACTAATCATTGAATACTATAACGCTGAATGATCTCTGCCGTATTCTGGATTGCGACATTCAGGAGCTTTGCAAATACATTCCCAGCGCCGCAGACCAATCATTATAGAATTCGTTTTACCCTCAAAAAGGCCCTGACAGTTTTTCTGATGACTGTCAGGGCTTTCTATTCTTAAAATATTTAATGATTCCTGCTGATCCATTGTCTGATAATGTAGCAGTACTTTATCTTTCATCAATCTCTTTCCATTCTTCCCCTATCGTCTGCACTCTGCCAGCCTCCATATCATGAATGGCATCATCCAGTTTCGTAAGAAGAATATCCATTGCATCATCCAATGTATAAGTTGTTTCATGAGATTTTGTCGCCTGTACTAATGCCATATCCATCACCCTTTCTTTTCTTTTATCTTACCATCAAACTAAAAAAATAACCACAATTTTATTGATCGGGATAAAATTTTCAGACACGAAAAAAGCCCGTAAAAACGGGCTTTCCAAGTGACTCCGAGGGGAATCGAACCCCTGATTCCAGCGTGAGAGGCTAGCGTCTTGACCGCTTGACCACGGAGCCTTATTCATATCCGCTGTTCAGCAGTGCCTCACAGCGAATATTAATATACCATATGATTTTTCATAATGCAAGTATTTTTTTCAATTTTCTTCAATTTTTCCCGAAACTTTTTCGGAGCCTTTTTCAGCGGCCTGCCCTGAGACGGATAACCCGGCTGCCATCTCCTGTCTGACCATGATCCTCAGCGCCTGCTTTTTGTCCGTCACTGTGACCTCCCTGTGCTTTCCGCCGAACTCTCCGTCCAGAGTCCAGGGAATCTCTTCCTCGCACTCGAAGCGCACGCACCCTGACTTAAACGAGTACATCCTCTGGGGATTGATCTGTTTCATCACGATCGCACCGAGCAGTTCATTGAGCTCAAGCGGGTTTTTCGGCGTTCGGATCAGCGTCACCTCAAACTCACCGTCATCAAATACTACATCCGTGCCTATGATCCCCTTGAAACCGCCCACAGACCTGGAATTCGTCACCATCCCGAATATAAATTCATCTTCAAACTCTTCTCCGTCATGCGTCACTCTGATCCTGTAAGAGGGGATATTAAATATCCTTTTTGTGCCTTCCAATACATACGCCAGGTGTCCCAGGATATTTTTCATGCTCTGCTTCGTCTCATAGGACACATCCGTAAACAGGCCGAATGCGGCTATGTAAATGAAGGGATCACCATTAAACAGGCCCACATCGCAGGAAAAAGGCACACCGTTCACCGCGGTGTCCGCTGCTCCCAGGATATCCTTTGAGATCCCGAGGCTGGATGCAAAGTCATTTGTCGTGCCTGCCGGGATATATCCCAGAGGGATATCCGTCCCCCGCAGCTGTATGCCAGTGACAGCCTCATCCAGGGTGCCATCCCCGCCGCTGCAGACAAGCAGGTCATACTCCCCGCGGAAGGACCGGATCTTTTCCACCGCATCATGGGGCCTCTGCGTCGGATAGACCGTCACCTCATACCCGCCTTTCGTAAAAATATCCAGCACATCCGAAAGCTTCGGTTTCAGAGCACCTGTCCCTGCATTCGGATTATATATAAACAACATTTTCTTCATACCCTGTCATCCCTCCCGTCCGTGTATCCCCCGATGCTCCGGCTCACAGGCATACATCCCGCCGCTTTTTCATCCTGTGAACAGAAAAGGCTGTACCTTATCCGCACAGCCTCACAAGTCTCATCCTCTATTTATCTGGCTTCTGCCTGTTCCGGCAGATATGCCCTCACATCAGCATGCGCAGTTTGCAAAAAAAGTACGGATTCCTTCCGCTGCCTTCTGCTCGTCCTCTCCCTCTGTGACAACAGTGATCTTCTCACCGTCTGTAAGGGTCAGGCTCATCATGCCCATGATGCTCTTTGCATTGATATTTTTCTCGCCGATCTGGATATAGATCTTGCTCGCATACTGGCTTGCTTCCTGCACGAGCAGCGCGATCGGCCTTCCGTCAAATCCCTCTTCTGTCTTCACTACAACAGGTGTTTTAATCATAATAATCCTCCTTGTGTTCCTGCCTTACCTTGTCTGCCAACTCACTCAGCCTGCGCAGCCTGTGATTGATACCGGACTTACCCACGGGCGGGGCCAGCGCCTCGCCGAGCTCCTTCAGGGTGGCCTCCGGGTTTTCCAGACGGGCATTCGCCGCCTCGACCAGATTTTCCGGCAGGTTGTCAAACCCGACCGTATCCCTGAGATATGTAATGTCCTCTACCTGTTTCACTGCTGCTGACACAGTCTTATTGATATTGGCAGTCTCGCAGTTTACCTTCCTGTTTACGGAATTTCGCATTTCCTTGAGGATCCTGACATTTTCAAGTTCCATCAGGGATACATGGGCTTCCATCACATTCAGGATATCCACTATCTGGGATCCTTCCTTAAGATACACGACAAATGCTTTTTTGCGCGGAACGGTCTTCGCATCAAGACCGAAGCTGCATATCACGTTCTGGATCTGCTGCGCCGCTTCCGGCGATGAACAAACGATCTCAAAATGATATGACTTCTTCGGGTCGCTCATGGAACCGGCCGCCTGGAACGCTCCCCGGAGGAAGGCCCGCTTACAGCATGTCTGTCGGATCACGAGAGGGCTGAATGCCTGTATTTCATCCGCACTCCTCTGATGGTCCCCGACCATCTTCGCCGCCTGAAGGATCCTCAGTGCATCTGCATGGTTTCTGACAATGACCGCATAAGATACACTTTCTTTCCTGATATTTCTCCTGACAGAAATATCAGCTTTAATATTAAATGTTTTTTGCAGCAATGTAAAGACTTTTCTTGCGACAAGGAGATTTTCGGAATGGATTTTAATACTGTATCTGTCGAAGCTGTTGATGACCACAGTCCCGCACATTCCGATCAGCGCCGCCGCTTCCGCGATCCGGCAGTGCCTCGCCGGGCTGATATAGCCTGCCAGCTCTTCCCTGACTTTTCCGGAAAATGACATCTGCTCTCACTTCCTTTTCGTGATCGTATCTTTCCCGATATCCCTGTGTTCGATACGCACCCCATAATTTCCCTGTTCTTCCAGCATCTGGTACAGTACATTCGCCAATGTGACTGAGCGGTGCTTTCCGCCGGTGCAGCCGATCGATATGACAAGCTGGTTCTTCCCTTCCAGGATATAGTTCGGTATCAGGAATTCCACCATGTCCCTCAGCTTATCAAGAAACACACGGGATTTTTCATTTTCCATCACATAGTCCTGCACTTCGGCATCATTCCCTGTTTTCTCCCTTAGGTCATCTATATAGTAAGGATTCGGCAGGAAACGCACGTCAAATACAAGGTCCGAATCCTGGGGGATGCCGTACTTGAAGCCAAAAGACATCACTGTGATATAGAGATTGCAGAAGCTCTTGCCCTCCACAAAGATCTTCTCCAGCTCGATCTTAAGCTCCCTGGTCAGCAGCTTGCTCGTATCAAGTATATATGTTGCCCTCATTTTTAAGAACATGATCTTTTCGCGCTCTTTCGCGATCCCCGTGTCCACTCTCCCGGAACCGCTCAGAGGATGCTGCCGTCTCGTCTCCTTATACCGCTTGACCAGCACGTCGTCACTGGCATCCAGGAAAAGGATCTCATACTGGATCTCCTGCTTATCCATCTCATCCAGGACTTCTTTCAGCCCGGAGAAATCCTGCCCGCCCCGCACATCAAGCCCGAGGGCGATCTTTTTCACCTCTTCATCCGGCTCCCTGAACATCTCCACAAAGCGCGGGAGAAGGGGGATCGGCAGGTTATCCACGCAGAAATACCCCATGTCTTCCAGCATTTTAAGGGCTGTTGATTTTCCCGCCCCCGACATTCCCGTTACGATAACAAAACGCATCCTCTAAAACTCTCCTATCTTCTTAACTTCCGGCTGCAGCCTCACGCCGAACTTCTCTTCTACCCTGTCCGCCACATCTTCCATAAGCTGCGCCACCTCTGCTGCGGTCGCGTTCCCCCTGTTGATCACAAACCCGCAGTGTTTTTCCGATACCTGGGCATCTCCCACACGGTAGCCCCGGAGCCCTGCATCCTCGATCAGCTTCCCTGCGAAATAGCCTTCCGGGCGTTTAAACGTACTCCCGGCGCTTCCATATTCCAGGGGCTGTTTTTCAACCCTTTTTTCTTTCAGCTCTTCCATCCGCGCGCGGATCTGCTCCTGCTCTCCCCTCTTAAGCTTCAGGACCGCCCCCAGCGCCACATAGTCATTCCGCGAGATCACACTGGTGCGGTACCCCATCCCCAGTTCCTCCACAGACAGGGTCTTTACCTCTCCTTCCGGGGTAAGGATATCCGCTGACTCCACGATATGCTTCATCTCGCCGCCGTAAGCCCCTGCATTCATCCTCAGGGCGCCGCCCAGGGTCCCCGGGATCCCGGACGCGAACTCCATGCCCGTCAGCGATGCCTCGCACGCCGCCGCAGCAGTCTTGGAGAGCAGCGCGCCCGCCTGCGCGTAAATCCTCTCTCCTTCTACACGTATCTCACTCATTCTCTTAAAAAGCTGGATGATGACCCCCCGGTATCCTTTGTCCCCCACGAGAAGGTCGCTCCCATTGCCCATAATATAATACGCCGCCGAATTCCTGCGGCATGCCCCGAGGACCTCCCTGATCTCCTCCACGGAGGACACACTGACAAAATAATCGGCCGGCCCGCCGATCCGAAATGTCGTATGCCTGCTCATGGGCTCATCCACAAGTACATTCTGAGCTCCCGCCGCATCACATAATTCTCTGTATAAATCCATAGATTGCTCCATCCATTTTTCTTTTTTTCTATTTTTTATTTCTTAGACATTATAGAGCACACAGGCGTCAAAGTAAAGCCAGCCGCCGCAAATCTTGCATAATCTCCAAAAACAGTGTATACTGAACCAGTATCTGTACATTTTTTATAAACCATTATGTTTGTTTTTATTGAAGGAGTGAAATTAAAACCGTGGATTCTGGTGACAGTTTTCAACTAATCATACTTGTAATTCTTTTAATGCTGTCTGCATTTTTCTCGTCTAACGAAACAGCGCTGATGTCAGTGAGCAAGCTGAAACTGCGGACACTGGCAGATTCCGGGAATAAGCGCGCTGCAATGGTGCTCGATGTCACGGAAAACCATACTTCCAAGATGCTCAGCGCGATCCTGATCGGAAACAATATTGTCAACCTCTCCGCATCCGCCCTTGCCACATCGCTTGCTTACGCATTCGGCGGCTATATGGTCAGTATCGCGACCGCTGTCCTCACAGTAGCGATCCTTGTATTCGGAGAGATCACGCCAAAGAACTATGCAACAATAAATGCCGAAAAACTGGCGCTCAGATATATCGGGGTCATCCGTTTCTTTATGGCTGTCATGACGCCCGTGATCTTTATCATTAATCTGTTTTCCCGGGGCATCATGTTCCTGATGAGGGTAGATCCGGATGCGTCCGGCAAAGGGATCACAGAGGACGAGCTCCGCACGATCGTGGACGTCAGCCATGAAGACGGCATCATCGAGTCCGATGAGAAAGAAATGATCTATAATGTGTTCGACCTGGGCGATGCGAACGCAAAGGACATCATGGTCCCCCGCGTACACGTTACATTCGCGGACGTGGACAGCACCTACGAAGAACTGATCGAGATCTTCCGCAAGGATAAGTTCACCCGCCTGCCCGTGTACGAGGAGACCCAGGACAATATCGTCGGCATTATTAATATGAAGGATCTGCTGCTGTATGATAAAAACCAGCCCTTCCACATCCGCGACATCATGCGCAAGCCGCATTTCACCTATGAATATAAAAGTATTTCGGAACTGCTCGTGGAAATGAGGGACTCTACCTTTAATATCGCGATCGTGCTCGATGAGTACGGCGAGATGGCAGGCCTGATCACACTGGAGGATATCCTGGAGGAGATCGTGGGCGAGATCCACGATGAATATGATGAGACAGAGGACGAGCTCATACGCCGGATCTCCGACCGGGAATATATCATCGAAGGCTCCATGAGCCTGGACGATGTCAACGACCGTCTCCACACGGAACTTGCCTCTGAGGACTATGATTCCCTCGGCGGCCTCATCATCGAATACCTGGACGACCGCCTGCCGGAAAAAGGGGACGAGGTCATCACTGACGACGGCATCCGGCTCGTCGTGGAATCGCTGGACAAAAACCGTGTGGAGAGCGTGCATGTTTATCTGCCGGAAGCGCCGGTGTCAGAAGGAGAGCCCAAAGAGGACCGGCAGGCTGACACAGCGGAAGTCTCCGAAAAGAAAGCGGTATCTGATACTCAATAATTGTGATCCAAAGACTGATAAACCTTGGGCAAACTCAAAGCCTTAGTTTTATCAGTCTTTAGTATTTTTGATCATTTCTACAGCCAGGCACTCACCAATATATATTTTTCGGATCCACACTTCAATTTATCGTGCCCTCTTTCAAAGTGATCGGTTCCGTGCCCGCACATCTCAGGGAAATATAATACTCCCCCTCTTCCTCAGCTGTGACCGTAAACTTCTGGATCCGCTTATTATCAGCATAAGAGTCCGGCGACAATTCTCCATCCCTGATAGACCTGTATTCTATCCATTGTCCGCCGTCACCGTTCCATCCATTTTCTAACGGGTATTGCTCTGCCTCGAATGTAAGGCTTTCCCACTTGTCAAGGAACCATCCTTCCCCATTTTCTCTCGTAAATATGACCATCACATCATTAGTAAATATGATCTCCGGCGTAACGTCATACCCATCCGCTCCCGACACCTCAAACTCTATGATCGTTTTAGGGGCAAACACATCTTTCGGCACTGCTTCGATCAGCCTGCTGTCCCACTGGTAATCCCCATCCATTGAACCGCTCCTGCGATTTACAGGGAAATCCGTGCCGCTCCCATCGGAAGCCGCCACGAGAGCCTGCCCCCTCTGTACTTTTCCGATCAGGTCTTTATTGTATTCCGAAACCTCTTCTGCACCTCCGTCTTTTACCAGATCCCTTTTCCTCACAGCAATGCAGACAGATGACATCGCTGTGATAAGGATCGCAGCGATCAAAAATCTGATCAAAACTGTCTTCTTTTTCCCTGTATTTTTTATCAGTCTTTTCTCTTTCCGCACTTCTCCGGCTATCATTTTCTCCACGCTTTTGATCGTTTTATCCGGGGAAAAATTATCGTGCAGATACCCGTCATCTCTGTCGTCCAGCAGGCTGTCTACGATGTCGTCCGTAATGATCCCAAGTATATCACTGTAAGTCATTTTCATTGAAGATCCCCTCCTTCTCTAATATTTTTTTCAATTTCATCCTGGTCCTTCTGATCTTTGTTTTCACCGTAGCCTCGGGCTGTTTTGTCTTTTGGGAAATCTCTTTCATAGACATGCCCTGAAAATAGTACCGGATGATAAGTGTCTGTTCTTCCTGTTTCAGGCTTCTCAGCGCTCTGTCAATGCGAGATTTCTGGCGATAGCTCCCAGATACGGTTTAAGGTCATCATATTTCACACAGTCGATCTTAGACGCATTTTCCCACAGCAGGAAAAACACCTGATTCACAAGCGCCTGTATATCAATCTCAGGCACGCAGTCTTTTAAAATACTGTAGACTACAGCGGCAACATAATGATTATAATTCTGTATGATCAGTTCCAAAGCCTTCTGGTCTTTTTCCTTCAAACGGTTTATCAGCTCTGTGTATCCCATATTTCCCCTCCCGGCCTGTTCCTGTTATCCAACCTTTTATACGGCCTTTTCTTCTTTCCGATAGATATGTTGTCTTACTTTCTTTTACTTTGTATATTCTATATACTCTTCTTTTTTACAGCGGGATTCATTTTTGTTTTATTATCATTTTTTCTTTTTACGCATATTTTACTATAGAACACTCTTGCAAGGAGCTATAAATATGCCATATTCTATCATGCTGGATGCCGGACACGGGGGAAAGGATCCCGGGGCGGTCTACAACGGCCGTCAGGAGAAGGACGACACGCTTGCCCTCACGCTTGCTGTGGGAGAGATCCTGCAGGGTCGGGGGATCGACGTGCTGTACACCCGCACTACGGATGTATATGAATCCCCTTATCAGAAAGCCATGGAAGCGAACGAAGCGGGCGCGGACTTCTTTGTGTCCATCCACCGCAACTCCTACCCGACTGACAACACTGCGTCAGGGGTCGAGACACTGGTCTACGACAAATCAGGCCTGAAGCTTCAGATGGCAGAGAACATAGACGAACAGCTGGAGGCCATCGGCTTCGTAAACCTCGGGGTCAAGGAGCGCCCGGGCCTGGTCGTCCTCCGCCGCACCCGGATGCCGGCCGTGCTCGTAGAAGCCGGATTTATCAATTCTGATACTGACAACCAGCTTTTCGATGACAATTTTGACGACATCGCCCTTGCGATCGCAGAAGGCATACTCGATACGCTTCAGATGAACGGACTGATCGGGAACGACATGCTCCCGGACAGCGATCCCGGAGATACAGATAACATGCCCGGCGGCGGGAATGTGCCCGGCGGGGAAATGACGCCCGGCGGCGGAAACATGCCAGGCCGTCCCGGAAATGATCCCGGGCATTCTGAGGGGATCCCACAGTATACCGTGCAGGCAGGAGCTTTCCGCAACGGCGCTTATGCAGACCGGCTCCAGAAAGAACTGCTGGAGCAGGATTTCCCCGCAGTGACCAGCCAGGGCGGCGGACTCTACCGGGTGACCGTAGGTACATTCCCGACCCTGGATGAGGCGGCAGATATGGAAAGACGGCTGAAACGGGCAGGATATCAGACAGTGATCGTGAGTTCATAAAAGCAAAGGAGCAGACAGAGTTCTCAGCTGACTCTATCTGCTCCTTTTCGCTCTTCTTTTTGTATCCACTATCCGCGGTCAGATCACTCTGCCAGGTCTTTTGTTCTCATAAGGAGAGGTCACTCTGCCAGATCTTTTTTCTTCCGAAGGACAGCTCCCGCTGCCACGCCTGATCCCGCCAACGCCCCCAGCGCCAGAAGGAGCGCGCTGCTGTCTCCAGTCTTCGGGCTTACAGCATTCTCCTTTCCGCCGGAAGCCTGTCCGTTCGTATCCCCCGGCTTCTGCTCTCCTTCATTTCCAGATGGTTTCTGTTCCGGATCTTTCTGGCCGTCTCCCGTCTGACCGGAGCCGTCCTGTCCGGGATCCGTACCGCCCTGGTCCCCGGGGTTTTCCGGTGTCGGATCCGGCGTCTCTGCTTTGTCCTCTGTTACAAAGTTTCCGTCTTCATCCTGCACCAGCCCGGCATTCTCAGCCCCGTTTATCTCCACCTGATTCGCGTCCGCATTCTCGATATAGATCGCGTCCAGCTCCTTTCCCGAAGTATCCTGGACAGTTACTTTCGAACCTTCCGCAAAATTCACCCCGGACTCACCGTTGATCCCGTCAACATTGATGCCTCCCCAGGAATTCTCTCCGAGGATGATCTCAAGCCCGCCGGAGATATCCGCTGTTCCGCCGTTCACGATCATGCCTGCTCCGCCTGTGGTATCCGTGTTATCCAGCGTGATATCCTGAAGCGCTGCCCGCGATCTGTAAATGTGGAGCGCCGACTTGTTTGCCGCGTCTGTCCTAATCCCAAGATCACTGAGTGTCACCACGTCAGACTCTCCCGCCATAACGGTCACCACATTGTCCTTTCCGATCGCAGCCGTGCCGTTGAAATAGAATCCCTGTCCATTGACTGTCATCTGCTCTTCCAGATAAAGCGGCTCGCTCAGCTCCACATCATGCAGCAGTGTAACAGATACCACATCTTTCTCCTTTTTCGCTTTCAGGAATCCCGGAAGGTCTTCATCCTGCACATAAGCTGTCTGCCCATCCGCTGTCACTACCTCTGTTGTATTTGCAACCTTGCCCGGGATACTTCCGCCGTTCTCCACACACACGACTGACTGTGTTGCCACCGGAGTATCGATCTTTGCGATGGACGCGCCGGAGAAATCTGCCGACGCATTGTCCACGTTCACGCCGTACCAGGAAGCTGTTCCCAGTTTCAGAGCAAGATTTCCTGTAAATGCTGCGCTTCCGCCATTGATGATGACCGGCGCCCCGCCCGCCGCATTTGTGTGGTCGATCGTAAGATCCTTTGCAGTGAGCACAGTCCTGTATGCATGCAGCGCGGATTTGTTTTCCGCTGCCGTAATGATCGTTACCCCGTCAAGTGTGGCCTCATCTCCGGTAAGCGTTACCAGATTGTTGTATCCGACACCCGCTGTTCCCACCAGCGTCCCGCCTGTGATCGTCACGCTGGTACTGATTGTGAGCGGTCTTTCCAGAGTGATCGTCTTTCCTGTCAGATTGATGGCGCCTCCCTGGGCAACCGCTGCTTCCAGGGATGTCTGGTCTGTGATCTCTGTTCTTGCTGACTTCTCCTGTGCATTATCTGTCGGATATGCCGCAGACGCATCTGACGCTTTCATGTCTTCTGCGGTACCAGCCTGTACGGTCTCAATTTCCGCCGTCTCCGCCTCTGCCGTCTCAACCTCTGTCGTCTCGGCCTCTGTCGCCTCAACTTCTGTCGTCTCGGCCTCTGCCGTCTCAACTTCTGTCGTCTCGGCCTCAACTTCCGCCGCCCCGGCTTCTATTGTCTCTGTTCCTGTTATCTCCACTCCGGCGCCGGATGCCGCGCCGGCAGCCCCTGTCTCTGCCGCTTCCTCCACTGCTGCCACTGCACCATTATCCGCCGCAGTCTCCGCAAAAGTGATCACCGGTGATATATTGATTACCATAGCCGCACCCATCACGGCTGCCAAAAATTTTTTCTTCATAAGTTCCTCCTGGTGAATATTTATTTTGTGATCTTTTCTTTCGTTTTCCGGCGGCCAGTTCTGCCGGAATCCGCTGTCACGGGTCAGATTATATCCAGAGGAATGTATTTTTGTCAACGAAATCGCCGCTTGTAAAATTTCCCACCCATACGGGAATTACTGGCATAAATCCTGAAACCAGCACGGCCGGACAGGGGCAGCCGCCTGCCGGGCACCACACAAAAGGAAGCCGGAGAGTTTTGATCCTCTCCGGCTTCCTTTTGTTTTTATCTGTTATACGGTTTCCCGCCGTCAGGCGTTCTTATTACTCAGCGTCAGCAGCGTATACGTCTACCAGTTTCTTCAGGTATGCGTATCTCTCCATAGCTTCCTTCTCGTTGAGGGCAAACAGTCTTGCCGCCTTCTCCGGGTTTGCTCTCTTCAGAGCATTGTAACGGACTTCTCCGTCAAGGAATGCCTGGTAATCCTCTTCCTTCGGCTCTTTGCTGTCAAGGAAGAACTTGTTGCCCTCAGCAGCCGGGTTGAACCGGAAGTTGTTCCAGTATCCGCACTCTACTGCAAGCTGCTCCTCTGTCTGAGCCTTGCTCATAC
>ERZ1643246.907-NODE-907-length-34888-cov-12.129016_pt1 | contig 34888 bp, 23 predicted proteins | sample MGYA00579265_ERZ1643246 | MGnify/ENA primary metagenome ERZ1643246 (study PRJEB29033, sample SAMEA4952261) | chicken gut metagenome | biome: Broiler Chicken; feature: Gastrointestinal Tract; material: Caecum | place: Ireland | collected 2018 | study: Broiler...
CTGTATTTTCAACATTTTTTTCGATTGTTAAAATGGAACAAGTGGCAAAGTCGGGATATAACACAATATCACAGACCTGTCGGATTCCAAAACCTCTGTGAAGAAAATGCTTGAATGCATGAAAGATCAAATACAGCATATGATCGGTATGTCCCATTGTATAGATCGGAACACCCTGTATTTCTGTCTGAATCTTTCGACGGAACACATCTTCAAAGAAATGATTGAAATCTCCGTACGCTTCCGATTGGGAAGAAAAGAGTTCTTTGTGAAGTTCAATGTGAAGCACGCCTCCCTTTTTCAGGTAGGGAACTTCTCCTTCTTTCTCCACCTCCAACTCCGGATTCAGATATTGCATCCCATTCTCGCGAAACACGCGGTCACAGGCAGGAAACTGTTCCCAGGGAATCAGTACGTCTTCATCCCCGGAAGTTCTGTAATTTGGATTTTCATACAGTTCTCTGCAAATCATCCCCTTTACAACCACAGGAGTCAGATGTTCTTTCAGCAGCTTCTGATAGAGATTCAGAAATTCCGCTGTTTTTTTCTCCTGCAGCATTACCTGCCAGATCACTCTTTGGCGGACAGCCCCCTTTTCATTCTCCGGCAGTGACCGGAAAGCCTGGCATTTGCAGACAGTTTCATAGATCATCGGGAGAACCTGATGCTGAACTGCCATCTGAAACAACTCCATCCACTCTTCTCCTGAGATCCCCGTCTCCCATGTAACCTTTTTTCCTTCCGGAAAGCATCGCAAAGCTTCCAGTAATCTGTCACTCACTTTATTTTCTATCTGCATCTTTTTCCCTGCTTTCATTTGTGAACAGATTGCTTCTGTCAATCATAAAAAATTGCAAACTTCACGACTTACTATTTTTCTTATAAAGTATATCACATCAAAAAAAAATACCACCTCATACTTAAGTGGGTGGTATTTTCCAGTTTTTTCTATTTTTTGTTGAATTTTTGATCTATGCGATTCATCTTTCTATTCGAAGCACAGCGATTTCCGGCGGATTATTAAATCTCGGCGCCGCTTCCCGGTTTGTTCCCAGGCCGCTGGTGACAAACAGCTGAAGGTTCCCTTTCCGGTACAGACCATGAATATACTCGGGAAACCATCCCTGATCTCCGCCGTACACGCCGCCCAGAAACGGCAGGACGACCTGCCCGCCGTGGTCATGCGCGCTGACCACCAGATCGATATCCCATACCTCGCTGGCGTCCCCGAAGATAAAGCTGTCCGGCCGATGGGACATCATAATTTTCAGCCGGTCTGTGTCCTGAAATTCCTGCAGAAACGTCAGCGTATCCGCAGGAGCGCTCATCGCCTTATTCTCCCCGGTCTTCCGGTCAGGTCCGAAAGCGCAATCGTAGAGACCGCCCAGCCGGACAGGAATTCCTTCTATTTCAATGTCTACGTACTCCTTATCCAGGACCACCGCTCCGGCGGCAGTCAACTCTTCAATAAGACTTCCGTCCACCTGTTCCATGTATGAGATCTCATGATTGCCGAGAGCGTAGTAGATCGGCGCCGTGTCCTTCAGCTGCCCGATCAGCGTTACCGGCACTTCCGCCGACGGCGAATTGCCGTTCAGCAAATTCCCGTCCATCAGGATCAGATCCGGCTCCCGTTCCCGGATCTTCTCCACAAGCTTTTCGTTATCCTCTCCAAACTCATGATCGTGCAGATCGCCGATGACAACCGCCGTCAGCGCTCCGCCGCCGTCTCCGGTCTGAACGTCATATTCGCGGACGACAAGAAAATTGACCGAAGCCCAAAGGCTTCCCAATATATATGCGATCGCAAGAAAGGCCGCCAAACCGACGATCTTCAGGACTCTTTTTTTACGCATACTCATTTCCTGTGCACTGCTCCTTTTCGCTTCATTTCCTTTCACCGGTAGCAGAAGAACGGTTCCGCCTGCCATTCATGAAATTTTTTCGCCATTTTCCAGCGCATCGCAGAATTTTTTCAAAAGCACGCCATCCTTTGCCGCCTCATCCTGAAACATCTCCAAGATCTGCCCGGTAAAAATGCTTCGGATCTCCAGATTCGGAATGGCCAGCTGCCGCCGATTCCCCTCGCCGGCTCCCCGCAGTGTGAGATAACCGGTCATAAACAGGATCCTCCATCATACATTCGCCCTTTCCTGAATTATGACCTCCGCTCCACCTTCTCCGCCTTCCGGAAAAAGAAGAATCCCACCAGGAACATCAGCGAGAGCACCGCCACGCCATACCGGGAGTTCCCCGTGATCATCGTGGAAACGCCCATCACCGTCGTGCCGATAAAAGCCGCGCCTTTTCCGAAGATATCGTAGAATCCGAAATACTCGCTGGATTTTTCCTTCGGAATGATCTTTGCGAAATAGGAACGGGACAGCGCCTGGATCGTTCCCTGGAACACTGCGACGCAGACCGCCAGGAACCAGAACTCCCAGGCCTTGTCCAGCTGCAGGGCAAACACTGCGATGAAGAAATAAGCCAGGATGGAGATCTTGATCAGTCTTCCGTTCTCAAATTTCTTTGAGATCTTTCCGAAAGCAATTGCGCAGGGGAACGCTACAATCTGGGTCATGAGCAGCGCCAGTACCAGGTCTGTGTCGGAAATCCCCACATCGCTCCCGTAGGTCGTTGCCAGGTCGATGATCGTATAGACGCCGTCGATGTAGAAGAAGAACCCGATCAGGAAAAACAGGATCTGCCGGTTGTCTTCGCTCCCCAGGCCCTTTACCACGTCCACGATCCGCAGGAGACTTTCCTTCACCGGATGCCCGGCCTTTTCCACGTAATGGATCTGCCGGTAGCTACGGATCAGCGGGAGCGTCATCGCCGCCCACCAGATGGCATTGATGAACAGTGCAAGCGTCATCGCCAAGCCGCCGCTGATCCCGATGGAGTCAGCGCCGAGGATCAATACCAGGGATGCGATAAACGGAACGCAGCTTCCGATATACCCCCAGGCGTACCCCTGGGATGAGATCTCATCCATCCGCTCTTCCGTCGTCACATCCGTCAGCATGGAATCGTAGAAGATCAGGCTCAGCTGATATCCTGTTCGCGCCACGCAGAAGACCGCAAGAAACGCCAGCCATTTGCTGGCGAAGGCCATCGCCATACATCCGATCGCTCCCGCGAGGAAGGAACTGACAAACAGCGGTTTTTTATAATTCTTCGTGTCCGCCATCGTCCCGAGCGTCGGTCCCAGGATCGCGACGAGGATCGTGGACAGGGACAGTGTAAAGCTTAAAAATGCCGTGGAATCGCTGTCAGCCACGTTTCCGGCCTCCGCGATATTCTTAAAGTAGATCGGGATGATCGTCGTACACAGCATTGTGAACGCAGAATTTCCCACATCGTACAGGATCCACCGTTTTTCCAGGCGTGTCATTTTTCCGGCCATAGGTTTCTCTCCTTTTTCTCTCCAAAGTATTATTCAAAATTCCGGTTGAACCGTCCGGACAGAGGCGCTCCGCTGAGGATCGACTCGTTCAGTCCCTCCAGTTCGCCTGGAGCCTCCTCCACCGCTTTCCGGTACAGAGTCAGGAGATTCCTGGTGGCTGTCTCGCATTTCGGATTCGGCTTTTTCCGCATGATCTGTCCTTCCATCGCATCGTAGTGTCCGCTCAGCCGCAGCGCCCCGAGCAGGACCGCCCGCTTCACTCCATTGCGGCAGATCGGAAGATGCGTGTAGAATTTCATTCCTTTCAGACATTCCAGGATCTCCTCCTGGGAGAGCTTCGGAAAGCATCTCTGAATCACCCGGTTGCCGTCGGTATCCGGGCAGATCGAACAAGCCGGCTCGTAGTGGAACGGATCCTTTCCGTCCATCTCCATCAGTTCCCGGTCCAGATGTGTCTCGATCTCGGCGTGGGAGATCCCTGTCTGGTTTTCATAAGCGTTGATATACGGATGGCAGGTGGAATCCAGAAGAAAATGACAGGCGAATCCCAGAAGATAGACGCGCATCGCGTCGTCCGGCCTCTCCTGAAACATGGAGATCCGCTCCCGGAAGAATTCCGCCGCGGTCTGCTGGTGCAGTCTGGAACCGTATTCCGAGATCGGATTCTTCGCGAACGGATGGTAATAAAAGAAAATGTCCGGACCGTGCAGTCCGATCAGGTAAAGCTTTTTGTGTTGTCTGACGGTTTCTTTCAGTTCCTTCGGCAGCTTCTTCCAGACCTCTCTGCCGAACCGGTCATGTGCGTACGTTGTTGGCATAACTACCGCCTCCTTCATTTTCGTAGTTCTGTGATACCCCGGCATCTGTGTATCTCTGTGCTTGGCCCCTGACGCGCCAGGTCTGTCCGTCTCTGCATTTTCCGGCGTTTAAATATCCAGTTTGATCTGGATCTCTTCCTCGGCCTCCGCCTTGAAGTCTTCCAGCTTGACCGGGCTGATCGTCGGCAGGTGTTCCGTGGAATCCACGCCGAAATTTCTCAGAAATTCCTCCGTCGTCCCCAGGAGGATCGGGCGGCCGGGCGCGTCCAGCCGCCCGAGCTCCTGCACCAGGTTGTACTCGATCAGCTTGTTGATGGCGTGGTCACATTTGACGCCGCGGATCTTCTCGATCTCGATCCTGGTCACCGGCTGCTTGTAGGCGATGATAGAGAGGGTCTCCATCATGACGTCGCTGAGTGTCGCCTTCTTGGGCTGCAGAGCGATATTAACCAGATATTCATAGTATTCCTGTTTTGTGCACATCTGATAAGCATTTTCCAGTTCGATGATCCGGATGCCCCGGTCCTCTCTCTGGTAATCATCCATCATGTTCTGGAGCACCTTGCGCGTGGTCTCTGTGTCATGTCCGATCGCCTTGGCGATCTTCGACAGTTCCAGAGAATCACCCATCGCAAAGAGCACCGCCTCGATGGCCGCCTTGGTGTGTTCAATGGTGTCCGGGCGGTGTACCTCTCCATAACTGTCTGTCTTCTGCTTATTGTTCTGTTCCATTATTCTAACTCATCCTCGCTGTCATCATTCTCCGTATAGGGAATCACCACCGTTCCCTCATCTTCCAGGGATTCCACCAGGATCTCCCCGAACGCTTCCTCCTGAGAGATACGGATCTTACCCGTTTTCATCAGTTCCAGGATTGCCAGGAACGTGACGATGATCTGGGTTTTCCCCAGCTGTGCTTCCAGCAATGCTCGGAAGCTGAAGCGCCGGTGGGCGATGGCGTAACGTTCCACGTAAGTCATCTTGTCCGGAAGGCTGACCTCTTCTTTCTCAATCTTTCCGAACTTGCTCCGGATCGGATCGATCTTGTTCTCCTGTCTGCGCAGGATCGCCCGGTATACGGCGTTGAGCCGTTCCAGCGTGACGCCGGAGAGCAGTTCGCTGGTATCCACCGGCTCCCGGTACTCCAGGACCTCCTCCGGCAGCGTCGGCTTTTTGTACACGGAGCGGGACGCCTCGTTCATTCGGTCCCGCAGCTCGTAGGACATGTATTTATACATTTTATATTCCAGCAGCTGACGGACCAGTTCCTCCCTCGGATCCTGCTCCTCGCCTTCCTCGCTGACCTCCTTCGGCAGCAGCATCCGGCACTTGATGTCCAGCAGCGTCGCCGCCATGACCATAAACTCGCTCATCACGTCCAGGTTTTCCTGCTCCATCTGCTGGATATAGTCCAGATACTGCTCGGTGATCTCCACGATCGGTATGTCGTAAATGTCTATTTTATTTTTGTCAATCAGGTGCAGCAGAAGGTCCAGCGGACCCTCAAACACCGGAAGTTTTACAGGAATTCCCATTCCAGTCCTCTCCTATACCATTCTGTTGTCTGCCCTCTGCCCGGGAACCGTCCCGCCGACCTCCAGCACCACCAGTTCCCTGGGGTTATGGATCCGGAACGGAATCGTGTGCTCCCCGCAGCCGGCGCTTATGATCCGGTAAGTCCCGTTGTTCTCATAGCATCCATGACAGTTTTTCGGGAACAGCCGGAAATCCGGACTGACCAATCCCCGGTTTCCGAATCCAACCACTCCCCCGTGATAATGGCCCGACAAAGTGATATCCGCACCGAACCGGTCGTAGGTATCTCCATAGCCCGGATGATGGGCCAGCAGGATCGACAGCGCGTCCTCCGGAGGAGTCCCGAAGACCTCCGTCAGTTCCGACACGGGAAGTTCCCGCCGACAGAACCGCTCATAATATTCTTTTTTCATCTCAAATCCGTAGATCAGCACCTGAAGGCCATTCTTCTGAAAGGACGCCGTCTGATTCTCCAGATACACCGCCTTCGTCTTTGCCAGAGCCTCCCGCAGCCGGTCGTAGGCGTCCCCGTACACTTCCGGGTACAGCTTCAGGCGGTATTCATGGTTTCCGCAGGCATAAAAAAGCGGATACTCCTCCGCAAGCGTCTTTACGGTCATAAGGCCCGGCTCCAGAGGATAGCCGGGCTTCGCCACAATCTGATCTCCGCCGATCAGCACCGCATCCGGATGCTCCCGCCGGACCAGTTCCAGCATTTCCCGGTTTTCCGGGCCGTAGACCGCATTGTGCTGATCGCTGATAAAAACAAACCGCAGGTTTTTCCCCTGTGGTCTGCATTTTCTGATTTTCAGATGATATCTGCTGACTTTTAATTTCTCCATGTTCTGATTATACTGCAAATCAAAAATACACACAACCCCTGGATTTTCAGCAAAGGCGAAGAGCTTCCTTTGCCAGCCGATCCGCCAGGTCGTTCCAGGTATCGCCGGAATGGCCTTTGACTTTCCGGAAGGTGATGTTCAGTTTCTCCGATGCCCGGCGGTAAAAATCCCGGTAGGCTCTGGTGCCTTCTTTTTTGGCCTCCCACTGGCCCTCGCACCATTTGGCGATCCCCTCGTAATCGTGGAAAATACACAAGCTGGAAATTCCGTGTTTCAGGCAGTATTCCATCGCTTTCTGCGCTCCTTTGATCTCGCCGGCGACGTTGCGCATCGAGGCGAGATCCGGGTCAGTGTAAGCTTCTTTGAAATGGAATTCCCGCCCCTTCCAGAACAGCACGACGCCGCAGGAGAACTTTCTGTCCGGATGGTAATAGCTGCCGTCCACATAGGCGACCGCCTCCGACCCTCCGTTTTCTTTCATCATGTCAAAAACAGAAAACGCGTCCGGAGCCGCATCCGCTTCCAGCCAGCCGTCATCTTCCATTTCACCCGCGTTCTCCTCTCGAATGCTATCTTTATCTTCTGCGTTGCTGATCCTCTCCTGATCGGACCTGCCCTCAGTTCTGCTGAAATTTCTCTGACTGGCACAATCCTCGATTCCATTGGAATTTTCCCGGCCATCACCGTCGGTCTCTGCCGCCCTTACGTCCGGCTTCCCGGCGGCGCCTTTCACGAACTGCCGGGCCTCCTCCATCGTTGAAAAGCTTTTGAATGCTGCCCCGGAAAAGCCGTCCACCTGCTTTTTACATTCATCCCAGGTCAGGTACACGCCGGGGACCCGGCCTTTCTGTACTGCATAATATTTTTTCTTTGCCATTGTCATCTCCCTGTTTTTCATTGTCCTAATATGTTTTTCGCCCCGATCCTCATGCCGTCGGCAGGAGCTTTGTCAGCGCTTCTTCCAGATAATCGAGAAAATCCGCGGATTCCACATCGTCCATATATACGATCGCCGTGCTTCCGATCTCCTCGCCGTTCCAGGTATAGACGGCCCGCCCCGCCGTCTCTCCTTTCCGGACAGGAGCCTTCACTTCCTCCGGAAGTTCTATGGTTTTCTCCACATCCGAGATCTTCTGTCCGCTGCAGTCAAGATAGCGGAACTCTGTCTCAAAGGCTACCGGAACCTCTCTCTCTTTTCCCTGAACGACTGCGAGCGGCTCCAGTTCCTCCTGATTCTCATCGATGTAAAGACTGCACGTTCCGAAACCGTAATTCAGCAGCGTTGTGGCGTCCGCAAACCGCACCTTGTGATCCGGCGCTCCCATGACCACGGCGATCAGCGTGATCCCGTCTCTCTGCGCCACCGCCGAGACGCAGTATTTCGCCACAGAAGTACTGCCTGTCTTCAGCCCCACACAGCCGTCATACGTCGAGATCAGTTTGTTCGTGTTCGTCAAAGTGAACGGCTTCGTCCCCTGGGCGGTCACATGGGTAATGTCCTCCATCCAGATGGAAGAGTATTCCAGGATTTTCGGATACCGCTCGATCAGTTCCCGGGACGCTGTCGCCACATCTCTGGCCGTCGTATAGTGATTTGCGGAATCTGTCAGGCCGCTGCAGTCTTCAAAATGGGTGTTATCCATCCCCAGTCCCGCCGCCCGCTCGTTCATCCGGGCGACAAATTCGCTCTCTGCCCCTGCGATATGTTCCGCCATGGCCACCGCCGCGTCATTCCCCGACGCCACAACGATACATTTGATCAGCGTCTCCACCGTCTGCTTTTCGCCCTCCTCGAGAAAGACCTGGGAGCCGCCCATACTCTTCGCATATGCGCTGGTGGTGACCTCCTCATCCAGCGTCAGGTTCCCTTTTTCCAGTTCATCGAAGATCAGCAGCAGCGTCATGATCTTTGTGATGCTGGCAGGACTTCTCTGCTCGTCTGCATTCTGCTCATAAATCACCTGACCGGTGCTGACTTCCATCAGGAGTACCGAAGGAGACGCCAGCGACAATCCCGCGCCCTGCAAAACGGTCTGTTGATCGTCCGTTGTCTCCGACGGATCCTGCTGCGGATCTTCCTGCGTCGTAACAGCCTCCTGGCTTTCCTGCGTCTCCGTTTCGGACAGCAATTCTGTCCGGGCCGTCTGGATCTGCCCTGCCAGAACGGGCGCCGCCGGCCCCTGTGCCGACACAGACAGGAAAAAGGCACAGATCCCACAAAGAAATCGTTTCATACATACACCCCGTCTTTGCTTATATGGTAATGTATGAGGAATCCATGCCTTTTTATACCTTTCTGTTTACAGCAGCGGTGCGAACAGCCGGAGTACCGACTGGGCCATCCGCACGATCAGATTTCTAGAACGGACGCGCTCCAGTTCCATTTCCTCCGACACCTCAAAAGTATTCAGCGCATCCTGCTTGATCTGTATGACGGAACTGTTTCTGTACAGTAGCACGCCGCACTCGAAATGGAGATACAGGCTCCGGTAATCCACGTTAAACGTTCCACAGGCCGCCAGTTCATCGTCGCAGACAAAGCTTTTCGAGTGGATGAAGCCGGGAAGGTACTCGTAAATCCTGACCCCGGCCTCCATCAGCGGCTCATAGTAGGACTGCGTCAGCAGAAAAACACTCTTTTTGTCCGGGATCGACGGTGTGACGATCCGCACGTCGACGCCGCGCTTGGCCGCCTGGCACAGCGCCGTCAGCGTCTCGTTGTCCGGGATCAGATATGGAGTGAAAATATACAGATACCGCTTCGCATAATTGATCATGTTCAGGTACACACTCTCTCCCACCGTCTCGCTGTCCATCGGCGAATCTCCGTAGGGCTGTACCAGTCCGTCGGACGCAAACTCCCCGATATGGTGGATGTGGGGACGATACCGCTCAAACTCACAGGCGGTTCCGGTGATGACACTCCACATCTGCAGAAACATCACGGTAAAACTCCATACCGCGTCCCCGTGCAGCCAGACGCCGGAATCCTTCCAGTGTCCGAACCTCATTTTTTTATTGATATACTCGTCCGCCAGATTGATACCGCCGGTAAAAGCCGTGTGGCCGTCGATCACCGTGATCTTCCGGTGATCACGATTGTTCATGACCACGTTCAGCACCGGCCGGAACTGATTAAAGGCTGCGCAGCGGATCCCGTAACCCTGAAGCGTCCGGTAATACTGCGCCGGCAGTGTATTGACACACCCGAGATCGTCGTAGATCAGGCGGACCTCCACGCCCATTGCCGCCTTTTCCTTCAGCACCTCCAGGATCGAATCCCACATATATCCCTCGGCAATAATAAAGTACTCCATGAAAATATAGTATTCCGCCTTTTTCAGTTCCTCCAGATACTTCGCGAACCAGTCCTCGCCGACCGCGTAATATTCCGTCTCTGTGTTGGAGAACAGCGGCGCATGGGCATATTTTGCAAGGTAGCGACACTGCCCGGCGATCCCGGGATTCTCCTTCTGCAGAGCATCGATCTGGGGATTTTCTTTCTCTATGATACTCTTATTTTCAATCAGAACTTTGTCGTAGGCCACCCGGAACTTATGCGCCAGCCTGGAATGTCCGAGTACCGCATACAAAATGATGCCGATGACCGGGAACACCAGGATACAGAACGTCCACATCAGCTTATATCCCGGATTCAGATTCTGGCTTACCAGCCACAATACGGTAATGATCGCTATAAAGGTCAACAGGTAAGTCACGTAGATTGATTCTTCATTCAGAATCAGGATCACTCCGATGATCCATGCAAGCTGCAGAGCCAATGCAGCCAGAATGATAAACAGGCGGGTCGACACAATCCTCAGAATTTTTCTGACCAGCCCGAAGATCTGGTATAGCAGGTTCCAGATTGCTTTCATTTTACACCATCTTTCTATTGCCGGTTGATCTTTTGCGGCAGTTCGTCTATCTGACCTGCCGCAAAATTTTACATTGATTTAAAAATCCCCGGGGAGATATGACACTCACCGGGGATTTTCCAGCACAATTAATTATACTTACGTTTTCTGGCAGCTTCAGATTTCTTTTTGCGGCGAACGCTCGGCTTTTCGTAATGCTCTCTCTTGCGAATCTCCTGCTGAATTCCTGCCTTTGCACAGCTACGCTTGAATCTGCGTAAAGCGCTGTCCAACGTCTCGTTCTCTTTTACGATTACATTTGACATAGTCTCACACCTAACCTCCCTCCAGTTGCAGATTGTGCATAATACAACTGTATGGGTATTTTTTTGCACTAGATTAATTATAACAGAAATTTCTCATACGTCAACATTTTTTTGGGTTTTTGTTGAGATTTTTGTTGATGCTGAAAGTTTATTCTTTGATCTGTCCTTCCAGAACTTCCGGCACTTTGGCGATCGCCTCCGGGATCTTGTCCGGCTGCTTTCCGCCTGCCTGAGCCATGTTCGGACGGCCGCCGCCGCCACCGCCGACGATCGAAGCCACAGCCTTGATCAGGTTGCCGGCATGAGCGCCTTTCTTCATCGCACCGTCTGTCGCCATCGCAAGGAGACTGACTTTTCCGTTCTGTGCGGACGCCAGTACAACGACGCCCTCTCCCAGCTTCTCTTTCAGCTGATCGCCCAGATCGCGCAGTCCGTTCATGTCCACGTCCTCCACAGAAGTCGCCAGCAGTTTCACACCTTTGACTTTCGTTACCTTGTCCATGACATTGCCAAGAGAATTCTGTGCCATTTTGCTCTTCAGAGATTCGTTCTCCGAGGACAGTTCCTTATTTTCCGCCATCAAATGACGGATCTTTCCGTCCAGTTCCGCCGGAGTCGTCTTCAGCAGAGCCGCCGCGCTGTGGAGCAGCGCTTCCTGCTCTTTATAATAGTTCAGGACGCCTTCTCCGGTCAGGGCCTCGATCCGGCGGACGCCTGCCGCCACACCGGACTCGGAGACGATCTTAAACAGCATGATCTCGCTGGTATTGTGTACGTGTGTACCTCCGCAGAGCTCCTTGGAGAAGTCTCCCATGGATACCACGCGGACCTCATCCCCGTATTTCTCGCCAAACAGTGCCATCGCGCCAGACTTCTTGGCAGACTCGATGTCCATGATATCTGTCTGAACCGGAAGCTGTGCCTGGATTTCCTGATTAACCAGTGCCTCGGTCTTCGCCAGTTCCTCCGGCGTCATCGCCGCAAAATGCGCAAAGTCGAAACGCAGGCGGGTCGGGGTTACCAGGGAACCTTTCTGCTCTACGTGAGAGCCGAGCACTGTTTTCAGCGCTTTCTGGAGCAGATGGGTCGCACTGTGGTTCTTTTCGGTATTTTTTCTCGCCGAGCGGCAAACTTCCAGTGTCACCTCATCCCCTTCGGAGATCATTCCGGATTTCATCACACCCACATGGCCGTATTTTCCGCCGCGCAGCTTGATGGTCTCCTCAACCGCAAAGACGCCGTTGGCAGTGCGGATCTCGCCGCAGTCGCCGATCTGGCCGCCCATGGTCGCGTAGAACGGAGTTTTCTCCACAAAGATCGTTCCCTTCTGGCCTTCCATCAGGGCATTGACGATCTCTGTCTCGGTGGTCAGCACCGTTACCTTTGAAGTGTCGGTCAGAGTCGTGTAACCGGTAAACTCTGTCGTAACAGACGGGTCGATCTCATCGTATACGGTCGCGTCCGCGCCCATATAGTTTGTCGTCTCGCGGGCGGATCTCGCACGGGTTCTCTGCTCTTCCATCGCTTTCTGGAAGCCGTCCTCGTCGATCTCGTACCCTTTCTCCGCCAAGATCTCTCTGGTCAGGTCCATCGGGAATCCGTAAGTATCGTACAGCTTGAACGCGTCGTCTCCGGAAAGGACCTTGCTTCCGTCGGCAGCCATCTTTTCTTCCAGTTCCGCCAGGATGGAAAGTCCCTGGTCGATGGTCTTGTTGAACTGTTTTTCCTCATTATTTAATACATTGAAAATAAAGTCTTTCTTCTCGTCCAGCTCCGGGTAGCCGTCCTTGCTTCCCTCGATCACACCGGCGCTCAGTTCCGCCAGGAACAGGCGGTCGATCCCCAGAAGACGTCCGTGGCGCGCCGCACGACGGATCAGACGGCGCAGAACGTAGCCGCGCCCCTCGTTGGTCGGCATGATGCCGTCGGAGATCATAAAGGTCGCCGAACGGATATGGTCGGTGATCAGGCGGATGGATACGTCCTTCTCATGATCCGTCTCATAGGTTACCCCTGCGATCGCGCAGACCTGATCGCGCAGCGCCTGGATCGTATCCACATCAAAAATGGAGTCTACATCCTGTACAACCACTGCCAGACGTTCCAGTCCCATTCCGGTATCGATATTTTTCTGGGCCAGCTCGGTGTAATGGCCTTCTCCGTCATTGTTAAACTGGCTGAACACATTGTTCCACACTTCCATGTAGCGGTCACAGTCGCAGCCCACGGTACAGTCCGGTTTTCCGCAGCCGTATTTTTCTCCGCGGTCATAGTAGATCTCGGAACACGGTCCGCAGGGGCCTGCGCCGTGCTCCCAGAAGTTGTCCTCTTTTCCGAAACGGAAGATCCGCTCCGGCGCGATGCCGATCTCTTTTTCCCAGATTTCAAACGCCTCGTCGTCATCCTCGTATACGGACGGGTACAGACGATCCGGATCCAGCCCTACCACCTCGGTCAGGAACTCCCAGGACCATGCGATCGCCTCATGTTTAAAGTAATCGCCGAACGAAAAATTTCCCAGCATCTCAAAGAACGTACCGTGGCGGGCAGTCTTTCCCACATTCTCAATGTCGCCGGTACGGATACATTTCTGACAGGTCGTCACACGTCTTCTCGGCGGAATCTCCGCTCCGGTAAAATACGGTTTCAGCGGAGCCATACCTGAATTGATCAGAAGAAGACTTTTATCATTCTGCGGCACGAGAGAGAAACTCTTCATTGCCAGATGTCCTTTGCTCTCGAAGAATTCCAGAAACATTCTACGGAGCTCATTCACGCCATACTTTTTCAACGTTTTTTCCTCCTAAAAGAACCTGCGAAAGAGCCAAAAGCAAATGCTCCGTTACAGTTCAGCCAGCTGAACTGTAACAATGCTTCTGACTCTTTCACAGAGAATATACCTTATTTACTATACCACAACACGTTACCCGACGCAAATCTTTTTAAATTTCTTTTTGCCCCGTCTCAGAACAGAGCCTTCCGGCAGGATACTCTCTTTTTTCACCTGGAATTTAATGTCCGTGATCTTCTCTCCGTCCAGAGTCACGCCGCCCTGTTCAATCGCGCGGCGGCCTTCATTTCTGGTTTCGACCAGTTCCGCCTTCTGAAGCAATGTGATCAGATCGATGCTGCCGTCGGTAAAGTCCTCATCTTTCAGTTCCGTAGTCGGCATGTGCTCCGCATTCCCGCCGCCGGCGAACATGGCCTTCGCGCCGGATTCGGCTTTCTTCGCTTCTTCCTCTCCGTGGACAAGCGCCGTCAGTTCGTATGCCAGGATCTCCTTCGCACGGTTCAGCTGGCTGCCCTCCCAGGTATCCATCTCGTCGATCTGCTCCAGCGGCAGGAAGGTCAGCATCCGCAGACATTTCAGGACATCAGCGTCCGCCACATTTCTCCAGTACTGGTAAAAATCAAACGGGGAAGTCTTGTTCGGATCCAGCCATACGGCTCCCGACTGGGTCTTGCCCATCTTCTTTCCTTCCGAATTCAGCAGAAGGGTGATCGTCATCGCGTATGCATCCTTGCCCAGTTTCCGGCGGATCAGCTCTGTGCCGCCAAGCATGTTGCTCCACTGGTCGTCGCCGCCGAACTGCATATTGCAGCCGTATCTCTGGAACAGCTCGTAGAAATCGTAGCTCTGCATCAGCATGTAGTTAAACTCGAGGAAGCTCAGTCCCTTTTCCATTCTCTGCTTGTAGCACTCTGCGGTCAGCATACGGTTGACGGAAAAATGGGGGCCGATCTCGCGCAGGAAATCGATGTAATTCAGATCCAGAAGCCAGTCCGCATTGTTGACCATCAGCGCCTTGCCGTCGGAAAAGTCGATAAAGCGGCTCATCTGCTTTTTAAAGCAGTCGCAGTTGTGCTGAATAGTTTCCTGAGTCATCATCTGGCGCATATCAGTACGTCCCGACGGGTCGCCGACCATACCTGTTCCGCCGCCCAGCAGAGCGATCGGTCGGTTTCCTGCCTCCTGGAGACGTTTCATCAGGCAGAGCGCCATAAAATGTCCCACATGCAGGGAATCCGCGGTCGGGTCAAACCCGATGTAAAACGTCGCTTTTCCGTTGTCAATCAGTTCTCTGATCTCTTTTTCGTCCGTCACCTGAGCGATCAGGCCGCGGGCTACCAGTTCGTCATAGATTTTCATTTTCCTCTTCTCCTTTTCTCTCTCTGCAGCCGTCCCTTTTCCGGCCGGCTGCCGTCCGCAGCAGTTTTGCCGGCTGAGCAGCCTGCGAACGTTCTGTTTTCTTTGCGATATCGGCGGGCGTCTGCCGGGTGTATCGCAGAAACAAAGAGTTCCGCTCGCGGAACTCTCGCGCCGAGCGCGGTCGCCTTAGCGACAAATTTCTGTTTCGCGCGAGTGCGCATCCCGCGGAGCGTTTTTATATAACAGGGAACGAAGTTTCCTGTTATATAAAAAAACTCCCGCCCTTTCACTGAAAGGACGAGAGTGTACATTCTCCCGTGTTACCACCTTACTTCACAACTGCCTCACGACAGCTGCCTCTGTCGGTATCCAGACTTCGAATACCCTGACGCTGTAACGTTCGTCTCTTACGTCGCAGCCTACTTACAGTCTCTCTGTCCTGTGTTCGGTGCGCAGCTTGGGGAGGTATTCCACAGCATTTCATCATGCGCCTCTCATCAGCCGGCAGCTTTCTGTTTTCATCCCTGCTGTGTACTTGGTCCCGTCATCGCCTTTTCGTTCAGTATAGCCAGATGTCCGGGATTTGTCAAGAGGCGGAATGAAATTTCTGTCACATCATGTTACCGTTCAGCCAGCTGAACGGTAACATGATCACTCAACCTTCACACTGCTGTTGAATTTATCCAGCGCCAGCGCCGCGATCACTCCGACGACAAGGCAGATCACGTTGACAATACACTGGCTCGGAACCGTAAAGCCGTCAAACGGAATGATCATAACGGTCGCCGCGATCACGATACCGATGATTCCATGAAACGCGATGGAATAATAGTTGTCGAACAGGGCATTAATCGCCTTCGCCAGGCAGATCACTGTGACCAGCGCCCCGATCCCGCCGGGGACCAGAATCCCAAGGTCAAAATGTCCGATCCCGTCGATAAACGGTGTATAAAGACCCAGCGGCATCAGCAGAGTGGAAAAACTCATACCCGGAGCGATCACGCTCAGCGCCAGGCAGAATCCGCAGAACAGATACCAGAAAAAGTTCGGCGTCACTTCCACAGAGAACATTTTTAATCCGATCAGCAGCGCAAAAACCACGCATATACAGATGATCAGGGAGACGTAAGAACCTTTGCTCCTTCCCTGCTCGCCGGCTTCCCGGAACAGAGAGGGCAGCATTCCCACGATCAGGCCGATAAACAGACACACAGACGGATCCGGATATTTCTCCAGGAAAAAGGAGAGGATGTTCGCAACGCCGAGAAATCCGATGACTCCTCCGATCGCCACGGGAATCAGTCTGGGAACATGGGTCCTGAAATTCTTGATAGGATTCGACAGAAGCTCCATGATCGGCTTGTAAATGCCGAAGATAACACTGAGGACTCCGCCGGAGATCCCCGGAAGCACCGCCCCCAGACCGATCAGCGCACCCTGTACCATACGGAACACAAACTGTAACGGATTTGCGCCACTATTTTTTTCATTGCTCATAAATGAAGATCCTTTCAATGCTTATTTGTTATCCACGCAGCATCATAATATATCTCATTCTCATCCTGGTATGGCTGCCGCGGACAATACTGTGATTATACTATCAATCCTGCCTTTTTTCAAGTATTACGCGCCCTGATATTTTTGTCTCCAGAGTCTGTTGTTCTGTGTCTTCTCTCTCTTCTCTTCACTCTTCTCCGCCACCTGCTCCACTTCCTGCTCTTTCGCGTTCATGATCAGCATCTGGAGCCGGTTTTCCACGTTCGCGAAGCTGACATCCGGATCGTAGTCCAGCGGGAGGATCTGCACATCCGGATAGATTTCCTTCAGCTTTTTACTGATCCCTCTTCCGACCACATGGTTCGGCAGGCAGCCGAACGGCTGGAGGATCACAAACGCCTTGCATCCGTGTTTCGCATGGTGAAGGATCTCTCCCGGAATCAGTACTCCTTCCCCGGCGTCGAACGTGTGATGGATGATCGGATCGCTGTCTTTCACCAGATCCTGCATTCTGCAGGGCGGCTCATACAGCGGATGCGCCGATGCGATCCGGTCGGTGAGTTCGTGGGCAACATTGAAGATATTGTCGGCCGTGCGGTACCAGATCTTTTTGTCCAGCGGTTTCTTCAGGTGATACTCCTTGATCTGAGCGTCCTGATAGAAATAGGTCTTCCGGATCACGTCGGTCATCCGCGCCTCGATGATCTCGAATCCATTCTTCTCCAGATAAGCTTCGATGTCATGGTTGGCTCCCGGATGGAAGTTCAGCAGATACTCTCCGACGATCAGCACCCTCGGCTTCGGATGCGACCGGTCGTAGGGAACCGCCTTCATAATGGCGATGGCCTGCCGGAACCCTTTCGCCGCTCCTGCGACGCCGTGTTCCTTCAGTCCGTCCACCACCGCATCCATGGCTTTCTCAAACGCCTCGTCCGCCGCGCCTTTCTTACGCTCATAAGGACGGATCTTGCGCAGCAGTTCTTCCAGCGCGTCGATCATCGGCATCGCAAAGGCGATCCGCATCGCCGACGCCAGGTTCATCTTGAATCCCGGATGCATATTGTGGGCGTCGACGTCATCGTTCGTCAGGATCGGAACATGAGAATATCCCGCATCGTCGAGCGCTTTTCTCAGCAGTGCACTGTAATGCGTCAGACGGCAGTCTCCCACATATTTTCCCATTCCGATCGCTACCTGCCGGTCGTCGTATTTTCCGCTCCGCAGCGCCGCCAGCGCTTCTCCGATGACGATCTGGGCCGGGAAACAAATATCGTTATGTACATACTGTTTGCCGAGACGAATCGCCTCCTCGCGGCCGATCGCCAACGGTTCCGCCTGGATGCCCTGAGCACTCAGCGCCGCGGACATGATCCGGCAGAATGCGTGGGAAGTATTCGGCACGAGAACGACCTTTTCTTTTCTGCTCTCCTTCGTAAACTTCACCGGATAAGGATCCGGCAGTTTATGTACGGTTCCCTCCCAGTGTTTTTCCCGTTTCATCGAAACGGTTTCCACAAAGGAACGTACCCGGATGCTCAGCGGCCCCTGGACGTCACTTTCATCTACCTTCAGGACCAGCGGAACTTTTCCGGAGATCTCTTTCATCATCCGGATGATCTCGTCGGAAAGATACGCGTCATGACCGCAGCCGAAGCTGACTAGCTGCACATACTCCAGATGAGGATTCTCAGCCGCCAGGACGGCGGAGGACAGCATCCGCGCATGGAAGTTGTTCACGACATCCAGCCGGCAGCCGCTCAGATCTACCTGCTCCGTTCCCGGAACAGAATCCGCCGTCAGCACCGGGATACCCAGACGGGCAAACATCTCCGGCAGTTCATGGTTGACAAGGCTGTCGTTCTGATACGGGCGGGACGCCAGGACCACCGCACAGGTGTCGGTCCGTTCGGCTTCCTCCAGAACTTTCTGCCCTGCTTTTTTCAGTTCCCGGTGGAAGGCGTCCTGCGCCTGATCCGCCATACGGATAGCCGCGAGAACATTCTCCCTGGAGATCTGAAAATTTTCTTCCATATATTTCGTCAGCTGGCGGTCCCTGTCCTCGGGCTCATACCAATGGAACAGCGGCGCGTCAAAAGGAACCTGATCCCGTGTCTCAGGATTGTCGGAGTTCCGGATCACAATGGGATATCCCTTTACCACCGCACACATGGACTGGCTCGTCTTTTCCAGATTCTCGGACGGCATAGTGGTGACGGACGGCATAAAGATCCGGTCCACCTTTTTCTTTGCCAGGTTCCGGAGATGTCCGTGAACCAGCTTCGCGGGGAAACATACTGTGTCCGACGTGACCGCCGACAGGCCGTTCTCATACATTTTTCTGGTACTCGGATCGGAGAGCTTCACCTGGAATCCGAGCGCGCGCCAGAACGTCGTCCAGAACGGCATCGTCTCCCAGAAGAAGAGCACCCGCGGGATTCCGATCGTCACATCCTTTTCCGGCTCCAGAAGAGTATAGGGGTAATCCTGAAACAGCAGTTTTTCCCGTGTGCGGTACAGATTCGGAACTTTCTCCTTTTTCTTCTTCTGTTCCAGCAGCTGCGCCTTTACCGCTTCCTCCTTCGGATCTCCCAGCACTTCTCCCCGCTCGCACCGATTGTTGGTGATCCAGCGCTTTTCATTGGAAAACGTGACGATCGTCCTCTTACAATGGTTGGTGCAGAAGGGACAGAGAACATTTGCTTCCTGTTTGTAATCAAACTGCTCCATCGCGTCAAGGCCGATAAAGGTCGGTTTCATCTGTTCCTTCCGGAAACGCTCCTTCGTGATCAGGGCCGCTCCGATCGCTCCCATCATCTCCGGATACGGCGCCCGTGTCACTTCTTTTCCAGTATACTGCTCCATTGCCCGGAGTACTGCGTCATTGCGGAACGTTCCTCCCTGCACGACGATCTTGTCGCCGAGATGATCCAGGTTAGAGATACGGATCACTTTCGTGAAGACATTTTCGATGACTGAACGGCAGAGACCGGCCATGATATCCTCCGGCGTCTTTCCGTTCCTCTGTTCCGTGATCACGCTGCTGTTCATGAACACCGTGCACCGGCTTCCGAGAACCGCCGGATCCTCCGACGCAAAAACCGCCTTGGCGATTCCCCGCGCCGGGATGTTCAGGGACGCCGCGAAGTTTTCCAGAAACGAACCGCATCCGGAGGAACATGCTTCGTTGACCACGATATTCGTGATGACGCCCTGGTCCACCCAGATCGCCTTCATATCCTGTCCGCCGATATCGAGGATGAAACTGACGCCATCCACATATTTCGCAGCCGCACGCGTGTGGGCAACGGTTTCCACCACATGGCACTCCGTGTCGAAAGCGTTCGCAAACAGCAGCTCTCCGTATCCCGTCGTGCCCGCGGCGATGATATTCAGCCGCGCGCCTGCCTCCTCATACCGCTTCTTCACGTCAAGCAGCGCCTTTTTTGCCACCGACAGAGGATTCCCCTCGTTGGAGGCATAAAAAGAATACAGAAGTTCCTCGTCCTCATCCATCAGCACGAACTTCGTCGTCGTGCTTCCCGAATCGATTCCCAGATAAGCATCCACCGTCTCTCCCGGCTGCGGCTCCTTCCACTCATAGGACGGCGCCGGATGGCGGCGTTCAAAGGCTTCCCGCTCTTCCGCCGAGGCGAAGAAACGGATCCCCTGCGGGGAATCATGCTCAGAATTCTTTCTGTATGCATCGTAGTCGATCTCATCCATTTTTTTCAGCAGAACGTCTGCCGGGAAAGACTCCCTCTCGTCCCGGTAGATGCCCTCCAGTGAGAGCGCTGCTCCATAGGCGATCATAAGCTCCGGATGCTCCGGAAGGATCACATCCTCCCGGGAAAGGCCCAGCCGTTCACAGAATACACGCACCAGCGTCTTATGGAACGTCAGAGGGCCGCCCTCGAACACCACCGGCTTTTTGATCTCCAGTCCCTGGGCAAGTCCTCCGATCGTCTGCTTGGCGATCGCGTGGAATGACGACAGCGCAATATCCGCCTTCGCCGCGCCCTGATTCAGAAGCGGCTGGATATCCGTCTTCGCGTACACACCGCATCGGCCGGAAATATCGTAGACACAGGTGCCCTGTGCCGCCAGCTTGTCAAACTCTTCCACCGGAGTCTTCAGAACAGACGCGATCTCATCGATGAACGCGCCGGTGCCGCCTGCACAGCTTCCGTTCATTCTCATATCTGCAGCCTGCAGCTGCCCCGTCTTTTCCTCCTGCCGGAAAAAAACGATCTTTGCATCTTGCCCGCCGAGCTCGATCGCTGTACCGGCAGTCTCATAAAGCTTACAGATCGCCACCGAATTGGCGACTACTTCCTGGATAAACGGAAGTTTCATGCTCTCCGCGAGGATTTTCGCGCCGGATCCTGTCAGGCACACCCGAAACTTCGCCTCCGGAAACCGCTGTTTCAGTTCTTGAAACACCGCCCGGACACTCTGGGCCTGCTTTGCATTATGTCTCCGGTAATCCGAATAGACCAGTTCTCCGTTTCCAGGCACCGCAACAGCCACCTTCGTGGTGGTAGAACCGATATCAATGCCCGCAAGTAATTCCGTCATTTTCTGCCCTTGATTCCATCTCATACTGTCCAAACGTTTCCTTTCTTATATAAAATACGCTTTCACCCACACTCCATATCTATGCAGTATAACTCTCCTCCCTGTACCAAAGTCAATAGTTTTTTCAAAAATTTTGCAAAATATTGTCGAAAAAGAAACCGCACTTCCGGCAGACCGGGCAGGGCAGTTTTTTTCTGCCGCCGCGTCCTGGCCGAAAGTACGGTGTTTTGCGCTCCGCAAAGTCATGCTTTTCCTGCTTTTTCATGCAAGCATGAAACTATGCCGCTTGTCTCATATTATTGAAACTGTGAATAATAAAGTTTTGCGTAGAGACCGCCCTGTTTCAGCAGTGTGTCATGGGTTCCCTGCTCAACGATGTCGCCGTTCTGCACCACGAGAATATGATCCGCGTTCTGGATCGTGGACAGCCGGTGCGCGATCACGAAACAAGTCTTTCCCTTCATCAGTTCCCGCATGGCCAACTGGATCTTCTCCTCTGTCTGCGTATCCACATTGGAAGTCGCCTCGTCGAGGATCAGCATCTTGGAATCCAGCAGCATGGCTCTGGCGATGGTAAGCATCTGCTTCTGTCCCTTGGAGAGACCGGAGCCGTCGCCAGTCAGAACCGTCTGATATCCCTCCGGCATCTGCATGATCGCGTCATGAATATGCGCCGCCTTGCAGGCCCGCACAACGTCATCCATCGTCGCGTCTTCTTTTCCATAAGAGATATTCTCGTAGATCGTTCCGGTGAACAGCCACGTATCCTGGAGCACCATCGTATACGCCCGGCGCAGACTGCTCCGCGTCAGCCGGGAAATGTCCTGCCCGTCCACAGTGATCGACCCGGACTGCGGGTCATAAAACCGCATGAGAAGATTGATCAGCGTCGTCTTGCCCGCGCCGGTAGGTCCGACGATCGCCGTCAGGCTTCCCGGCTCCGCATGGAAACTCAGGTCATGGAGGATCGTCTGACCCGGCAGATATCCGAAACAGATGTGATCCATCCGGACGTCCCCCTTCACATCGGTCAGTTCCTTCGCGCCCTCTGCATCCGCAGGCTCCGGAACCTCGTCGATCAGGCGGAAAATACGCTCCGCCGCCGCGGTGGCCGACTGCAGTTCACTTAAAATGTTCGCTGCCTCATTGATCGGTCCGGAAAACTTCCGGGAGTAGAGCACGAAGGAAGAAAGATCTCCCAGGGAAATGCTCTGAAACAGGTACAGAACCGCTCCCAGCACACTGATCAGCGACAGGGACAGGTTGTTGATAAAGTTGACGGACGGACCGGTCATGCTTCCGTAATAGTCGGCATTGTAATAGGCGTCCACCGCCTCCGTGTTCTTTTTGTCGAAGCGGCCTATCATCGTCTCTTCCTGATGATAGGCCTTTATGGTCTTCTGTCCGCTGATAATCTCCTCGGAGTATCCGTTCAGCTCTCCCAGCTTCGCCGAACGCTTGCGGAACAGCGGGCGGACTTTCCGGGTCATATACCGGGTCATAAAGATGGATGCCGGGATTGTAATCACAAAGACAGACACCAGAGCCGGCGCGATCATCAGCATCATAACCAGCGAGCCGATGACCGTGATCACGCTGGTGCAGATCTGCAGCAGATCGTTGGACAGAGAAGCGTTGACCGTATCGATGTCGTAGGAGATACGGCTGATGATATCTCCGGTCTGGGTGCGGTCAAAATAGCCGACCGGGAGGCTCATCAGCGTGTCAAACACATCTTTCCGCATCTGATAGATCACCTTCTGGCTGAAGCGGATGGTGATTCTGGTCAGTATGTACATCAGCAGCGAGGACAGAGCGTAGAACCCGATCATCAGCGCCGCATAAAAGAATACCAGCGGGAAATCTACATCCCCTGGTCCGTGAATCGCATCGATCGCATAGCCGGAAAGCATCGGACCGATCAGGCCGAGCAGGTTGCTGACGATCGTGAGAAACAGTGCCAGGAACAGCAGCCATTTATACTGATACAGATATCCCCACAGACGAACCAGGACGTAACGCCTGTCTCTGGGTTTTTCTTTTACATATTTTTCATCTTCCTCGGAAACCGGCGTTTTTTTGAAGAAAGAAAAAGAACTAGACTGCTTCATAACCGTCGCCTCCCATCTGTGATATACTGATCTGCCGGTACGGCTCGCAGGTTGCCATCAGTTCCTCGTGCGTTCCGTATCCGATCTCTTTTCCGTTCTCCAGCATCAGGATATGATCCGCATGGCGGATGGAGCTTGCCCGCTGGGCAACAATGATCGTCGTTGTCCCGCTGAAATTCTCAGAGAGCGCCTGGCGCAGCCTCGCATCCGTCTGATAATCCAGCGCGCTGGAGGAATCGTCCAGGATCAGGATCTCCGGATGGGACGCCAGTGCGCGGGAAATCAGGACACGCTGTTTCTGACCTCCGCTCAGGTTGGAACCGCGGATCGCCAGCCGGTATCCGAGACCGCCCTCCAGTTCTTCGATAAACGGGCGGGCCTGGGCGCACTCGATCGCCTGGTCGATCTCCTCCTGGGAGATATCCCGGCCAAAACGGATATTTTCCTCCACCGTGTCCGCGAACAGGACGTCGTTCTGGAACACGATCCCGAATTTTTCGTGGAGCTCGCTGAATGGGATTCCGCGGACGTCGTCGCCGTCGATGCGGATCGTTCCCTGATCCGCATCGTAAAACCGGATCAGAAGATTGATGATCGTACTCTTTCCGCATCCGGTCGCGCCGATGATCCCGAGCGTCTCTCCTTTTTTCAGGGCGAAGGAAATATCCGTGAGCACATTGGCACGTCCGGAATGGTACGCGAAGGACACATGATCAAACTGGATATGATACTCCGAATCCTGATGATCTCTGGCTCCGGTCTCCAGATCTTCCGGCGCGTCCAACACTTCGCTGATACGTTTCGCGGAAGCCGAACCTTTGGAGAACAGCATAAACATACGGTTGATCGACAACATCGCGTTCAGAATGATCGTGAAGTACGTCAGAAACGCAAGGATCGTACCGGTCTGCGTCTTTCCGCCGTAGACCCGGAACGCCCCGGCCACGACCACCAGCGTCAGCCCCGTATTCAGAAAAAGGTTCATCAGCGGATTGCTGGCAGCCATCGTGACATTGGCTTTCGTCTCTTTCTCCACGATGTTCCGGTTCGCCGCTTTGAACCGTTCCTTTTCATATTCCGTCTTGGAAAGCGCTTTGATCACACGGATCCCGGACGCATTCTCCCGGACCACGCGGGTCATACGGTCCACCGCCTGCTGCAGCTGCGTGTACAGCGGGATGCCCTTTTTCGAGATATAGAAGACGGTCACCGCGACGAACGGCAGCACCGCAAGAAGCACCAGCGTCAGGACCGGTTCCATGAACATGGTCATCGCGATCCCGCCGAGCAGAAGGATCGGCGCACGGATCCCGAGGCGCTGCATCATTCCGATCATCTGATGAATGTTATACGTATCGGAGGTCAGACGGGATTCCAGCGAAGCAATGGTGAAAGAATCTGTCTGGCGGCAGGAAAGATAGGAGATCCTCCGGAACAGATCGTGCCGAAGACTTTCGGTCGTATCCCTGGCCACTCCGGACGCCATCCGGTTGGCGATCACATTTCCGGCCCAGGCCACTACAGAGCAGACCAGCATCAGAAATCCGTAGAGAAGGATCTCGGCCATATTTTCCTTCGGGACGATCACATCGATCAGGTACGACAGAATCCACGGCAGGAACAGATCCATGATCGTCCCGGTGAACTTGATCGTAACCCCGAGGATCATCCGCGGAACATGCGGCCGCAGATAATAAAATACTTTCTTCAAAGAAAAACCACCCCTTTTGCGATAAATTGAAATGCATGACTTTTTGCCGCCTGTCTCATAATATTGCATCAGCAATTATTGCATGCGCAACTATATAGACAGCATACTATTGTACACGTAAAAAGTCAATATTTTACACAGAGAAAAAAATGATAAAAGTTACAGTTCAGCTGGCTGAACTGTAACTGATAAAAAACGGCAGGTTCCCGGCAGCCTGTATCCGAACGGTCGCCTCTTGACCATTCAGACATACTGCCGCGGAACCTGCCGCAAGTTTTTCAATATCAAAAACACATCTGAAAGATGACGTGTATTTCCCGAAAACCGGAATGTTCCATTCTGCGTGTTACATTCCGTAAACGAAATACCGATCGGCGTCATGTTGTTTTTTTACAGCCGCTGCTTTTTCACTCCCGCCGTCCGGAGATCAAGATCCATGTCACTCGATCATCATCGCATCGCCGAAGGAGAAAAATCTGTATCTTTCACGGACCGCTTCCTCGTAAGCCGCCATAATATGATCCTTCCCTGCCAGCGCCGATACGAGCATCAGCAGCGTGGACTCCGGCAGATGAAAGTTTGTGATCAGCCCGTCGATCATCCGGAACTGATAGCCGGGATAGATGAAGATCTCCGTCCAGCCGCTCCCCGCTCTGAGAATTCCATCCTCGCCGGTGGCGGCCTCCAGCGTCCGGCAGCTGGTCGTACCCACGGAAATCACCCGATGGCCGGAAGCTTTCGTGTCATTGATCAGCTTCGCCTGATCCTCCTCGACCACATAAAATTCCGAGTGCATGTGATGCTGCGTCACATCTTCCACCTTCACCGGACGGAAGGTGCCGAGCCCTACATGGAGCGTCACATGGGCGATCTTCACACCCATCTCCTCCACCTGCTGCAGAAGTTCTTTTGTAAAATGGAGTCCTGCCGTCGGAGCGGCCGCGGATCCTTCATGTTTCGCATACACCGTCTGATAGCGGTCTTTGTCTTTCAGTTTATGTGTGATGTACGGCGGCAGAGGCATCTCGCCGAGACGGTCCAGGATTTCCTCAAAGATCCCTTCATAGCTGAACCGGATCAGCCGGTTTCCTTCCTCCACCACATCGATCACCTCTCCCGTCAGGATCCCGTCCCCAAAAGAGATCACCGTGCCGGGCTTGCATTTTTTTCCCGGCTTCACCAGTGTCTCCCAGACATCGTTCTCCTTTCGCTTCAGAAGCAGGATCTCGATCGCTGCGTCTGTCCCCACTTTATGGCCATACAGCCGGGCAGGGATCACCTTTGTGTCATTGATCACAAGACAGTCTCCGGGTTTCAGATATTCCAGCACATCCCGGAAATGTCTGTGCTGTACCTCCCCGGTCACTTTGTCCAGATGCATCAGACGGGAAGCGCTCCGGTCTTCCAGCGGATCCTGGGCAATCAATTCCTGGGGCAGGTCATAATAAAAATCACTTGTCTTCATATTCTCTCCAATTATTTATCCACACCGTAAAAATCAACACAGTCTTCTTTCCTGTAATATACTTTGTCTTCCTCCAGAAGTCTGCTCTTTCCATCGCAGACCTCCACAATGTTCACCGCGCAGTTCAGTGGCACGCCACCATGCCAGAAATCGCTGGTATCCGTATAAACATTCCTAAGCAGCGCCCGTGTGGCACAGCCGTGAGATGCGATCAGGATCGTCTTATCCTGATATTCTTCCTTCCGGATCAGTTCCTCGTAAAAATCTCTCGTCCTGTCGCAGAGCTGGCGGATCGTCTCGCCGTCCTCCGCCGGCTGAAAATGTAACGGATCCGTATAAAAATAGTCAAAATGTTCCGACGGGATCTGATAATTTCCCTTCCTGCAGCCAAGACCCTCCCAGGAGCCAAACGAAAGTTCCTCAATTCTGCTGTCCTCATACAGAGGAACGTGACGGTCTCCGAGGATGATCTGCGCCGTCACCTTTGCACGGCTCAGGGGACTGGTGATCCCCAGATCAAAGGGAACATCCTTCAGCGCCTCGGCAGTCACTTTTGCCAGCCGGATCCCCTTCTCATCAAGCTGGGTGTCCGACTGGCCCTGCAGACGCCCCTCAACATTCCACTGCGTCTCTCCATGACGGATAATATATAATAACATCTTTCCTTCTTTCTGACGCATCTGCTGCGTCAATCATGATAGTGTCATCAGGGCAGTTCCGCCGCCATCACTGGCGGAGTTCTGCTCCCAGTCCCTGAAGACCGTTCAGGATCTTCTTCATCGCACCGTTGATGTCATCCTCGGTCAGGGTTCTGTCCTTGGAGCGGAACACCACGGTATATGCCATAGACTTATAGCCTTCCTTGATCTGCGCACCCTCGTAGATATCGAACAGCTGATAATTTTCAAGGATCTTTCCGCCTCTCTGTACCAGTACATGTTCAATGTCGCCGGCCAGAACATTCTTCGGGACCACCATGCTCAGGTCACGGGAAACCGCCGGATATTTCGCCAGTCCCGTATATTTCCGGTCAAAGGTCGCACACTCCAGAAGATTCAAAAGATCGATGACCGCCACATAAGCACGGCCGCCGATTCCGTAATTGTCCGCCACCTGGGGATGAACTTCTCCCAGATATCCGAGATCCATGCCTTCATAGTAAACCTCCGCCTGGCGTCCCGGATGCAGGAACGGTTTTCCGGCCTTCGGATCGTATTCCGGGCGTTTTCTCATGCCCAGCTTATCCAGCAGTTCCTCCACAACACCTTTCATATCATAGAAATCGCCGTCACCGTACATCCCCAGCGTAAACATCATGCGCTCCTCCGGCAGTTCCTTCAGCGGCAGTTCCTTCGGAAGATAGATGTTGCCAAGTTCATACAGGCGGACATTTTTGTTGCGGCGGTTATAGTTGGTCGCCAGCGAGGTCAGCATACCGTTGAGCGAAATCGTTCTCATGATGGAGAAATCCTCTCCCAACGGATTGCGGATCGTGATCGCCTGGCGCAACGGATCGTCTTTGTCCAACAGCAGTTTGTCAAAAACCTTCGGACTCTCGAAGGAATAGCACATTCCCTGGGAGAATCCACAGTACTCCGCGACGTCTCTCGCGACCGCCTCCACTCTCATCTTGAACGGGAGCTTTCCGGTCGTTGCCTCTCCGCTGGGGAGCGTCGTCGGAATGTTGTCATAGCCGAAGAATCTCGCCACTTCCTCTGCAAGATCTGCGGTACAGTGGATATCCTGGCGGAACGTCGGAGCCACAATCTCATTGGACGCCTCGTCGTAAACCAGTTCCACACTCTCCAGATATTTCAGCATTTCCTCACGGGTCAGGCTGGTGCCGAGCAGTGCGTTGATCCGGTCCGGCTCAAATTTCACACGGGCAGGCTCTCTCTTCACCGGATAGACATCCACCATGCCGCCGACAACCTCTCCGGCTCCCAGCTCCTCCATCAGCTGGCAGGCGCGGTCAATGGCAGCCTGGGCATTGTTCGGATCCAGCCCCTTTTCGAATTTTCCGGAAGCGTCGGTGCGCAGGCCGATTCTCTTGGCGGACAGACGGATATTGGTCCCGTTGAAGCATGCCGCCTCGAAGAGCACCGTCTTCACATTGTCGGTGATCATGGAATTCTCGCCGCCCATGATCCCGGCGATCCCGACTGCCTTCTCCGCATCGCAGATCATCAGAACATTCTCGTCCATCGTGCGCTCCTGTCCGTCCAGCGTTACAAACTTCTCATTCTCAGAAGCGCGGCGCACAATGATCTGACGTCCGGCGATCGTATCCAGATCATACGCATGCATTGGCTGTCCGTACTCTTCCATCACATAGTTTGTGATATCCACCAGATTATTGATCGGACGGATCCCGTTGGACGCCAGCGCCCGCTGCATCCACTTGGGAGACGGACCGATTTTTACATTTTTTACGACTCTCGCGCAGTACCGCGGACACAGTTCCGTATCCTCCACCTGCACCTTGATATAATCCGCCGCGTTCTCGCTGTTTCCGGTCTCTTTCACCTGGGGCGGGCAGAACTTCTTATGGAAGGTCGCAGCCGCCTCCCGGGCGATACCGATCACACTGTAGCAGTCCACACGGTTGGAAGTGATCTCGTACTCAATGATCGTATCGTCCAGCCCCAGCGCATGAATGGCGCTCTCGCCAACCACCGCATCTTCCGGAAAAATATAGATTCCAAACTCTGGAGCCTCCGGATAGAACTCTCTGGAACTGCCCAGTTCCTCGATGGAGCACATCATGCCGCAGGACTCGACACCGCGCAGCTTCCCTGCCTTGATGCGGGTTCCGTTCTCACTGAGATGGCCGTCATGATCCCCTGCCACCATGCCACCGTCCAGGACCACCGGCACTTTATCGCCCTCTTTGACATTCGGCGCGCCGGTGACGATCTGTACCGTCTCATTTCCCACGTTTACCTGACACACGATCAGCTTATCCGCATCCGGATGCTTCTCGATTTTTTCGATCTGTCCGATCACGATTCTGTCCAGATGCTCGTCCAGGCGCTCATAATTTTCCACCTTGGTTCCGGATAACGTCATCGCGTCGGTATATTCCTGCGCCGTCACATCCAGGTCCGGCACATACATTTTAATCCATGATAATGAAGTATTCATTGTTCTCCTCCTGATGCACTGCATTTTTCACGCCCCGATGCGGGGACTTTCTTTTCCGTTGTCTGTCAGAATTGACGCAGGAAACGGTCGTCATTCTCATACAGAAGACGCATATCGTCGATCTCATATTTCAGCAGTGCGATACGCTCCAGACCGACGCCGAATGCAAATCCGGTGTATTCGTTGGGATCAATCCCGCACATTTCAAACACATGGGGATGTACCATTCCACATCCCAGGATCTCGATCCATCCGGAACCTTTGCAGAACCGGCATCCCTTCCCGCCGCATTTGAAACAGCTGACGTCCATCTCGGCGCTCGGCTCCGTGAACGGGAAATGGTGCGGACGGAACTTTGTCTTGGTCTCCGGTCCGAACAGCTCTTTCGCGAATACTTCCAGCGTTCCCTTCAGATCGGAGAAAGTAACGTTCCTGTCGACGACAAGGCCCTCGATCTGATGGAAGGACGGAGAGTGGGTCGCGTCCACCTCGTCGGAACGGAACACACGTCCCGGAGAGATCATACGGATCGGCAGCTTGCCCTGCTCCATCACACGCGCCTGCACCGGAGACGTCTGGGTACGGAGAACGATCTCATCGTTGATGTAAAACGTATCCTGCTCATCCTTCGCCGGGTGGCCCTCCGGAATGTTCAGCTTTTCGAAGTTGTACAGATCGTACTCCACTTCCGGACCTTCCGCCACCTCATACCCCATACCGATAAAAATGCGTTCCACTTCTTCCAGCGCGATGGTATTCGGATGGCGGTGTCCCACATTCGCCTTCTTCGCCGGCAGGGTCACATCGATCACTTCCGACGCCAGTTTCTTCTCCCGGAATTCCGCTTCCAGCTTCGTCTTCGCCTCCTCCAGCTTCGACTCGATGTCCGCACGGGCGTCGTTCACCAGCTGGCCGACTTTCGGCCGGTCCTCCGGCGCAACGTCCTTCATTCCTTTCAAAACTGCGGTCAGTTCTCCTTTTTTTCCAAGGACATTGACGCGCACGTCGTTCAGCTTATCCAACGCATCTGACGCCTCAATGTCGGCGATCGCATGCTCCAGGATCGCCTGAAGTTTCTCTTTGATTGCTCCTTCACTCATTGTTAATGATCTCCTTTTTCTTTTTCAACATATACGGCGCCGCAACACCGTCAGGCGGTAAAAGATCCTATAGAACAAAAAAAGTCCCATCCACAAAGGGACGAGACATTTGTTCGCGGTACCACCCTGATTCCCGGAAAAATCCCGGGCGCTCATGATGCGCTGTAACGGGCGCAAACCGTTTATCCCTACTGCAATGTTCAGGATAACTGCTCCGGCGCGAACCTCAAACAACCTCTGAACTTAAAAGGGCTTACAGCCGGTGACCCCTTCTCTCTGTAAGAAAAGACTGTTCTACTGACACCTTCCATGCAGGTAACGATATTTTTTCACTGATTATCACCTATTCTATACAGGAACCTTTGAAATGTCAAGATTTTTTTCTCAGTTTTGTCAGGGCTGCGGTTTCCAGCCAGCGAAGCTTGTCCTCAAAATAAGAGTTGATCTCCGCTCCGATCAGCACGATCCACATGCAGAAATACAGCCACAGCATGATCAGGACCAGCGTGGTCAGGCTTCCATACATATTTACCGTCCCCGGCGCAAAGTCTATGTAGATAGAAAACGCCAGGGAGAAGATCGACCAGGCCACAGACGAGACGATCGCTCCCGGAAACTGACTTTTAAAGCTGGCCCTCCGGTTCGGCACAAACTTATAGATCAGCAGGAACACCGCGCACAGCATCGCCAGCGTGATAAACGTACGCATTCCTATGATAAACGAGGTGACTTTCGCGATCATCGGAAATTTTGCCGCGATCCCGGCCTGGATCTGATTGCCGAAAACCAGCAGGATCAATGTGAGCGCCACCGCCAGCACAAAGATCAGCGTGTAGAAGGTGGAGCGCAGACGATTGATCACATAACCTCGCGTCTCCTCCACACGGTAAATACAGTTCAATCCGTTCGTCAGAGAATTGATGCCTTTTCCGGCAGACCACAATGCGATCACCGCCGACAGCGGAACAAACGCCGGAGATTTCCCGAAAACTTCACCGACGATCCCCTTGATGAAACTGCTGAACTCCGTGGGAACAAGGCCCACCAGTGCGTCTGTCACGATCTCCTGCGTCAGAGGCGTATACTGCACGAGCGTCACCAGCAGAAGCACAAACGGGATAAAAGACAGCAGGATAAAGTAGGCGCTCTGTGCAGCGTAAGCGCCTACATGGTCCTCATTAAATCTTTTCAGAAATCCCCGGATCACTCCGAATACATTGTTGTCTCTCTTCACTGTCTCCGTTTCCTTTCTTCTGGCTGCCTGAATTCTTCCGAGGATCACACCTCTCCGCTGCGGTCAGATCTCCGTCAGTTCCACGTTCGTATAGAAAAAGTGCAGGATCTCCTCATAGCTTTCTCCCCGCTCCGCCATATGGGCCGCGCCGTTCTGAGACATCCCGACCCCGTGTCCATACCCGCCTCCGTCAAACCGGTAACCGGTCACTACCCCGTTTTCCGTAACAGGACTGCAGATAAAATAGGCGCTGGGCATCAGGCTCATCTCCGTCGTCGTCTTTCCGTCATTTTTCAGAATCGGATAACCTTTTGTCGAAAATACTTCCCGGATCTCATACTCGCCGGTCAGCGTCCTGCTCCCGGCCGTTCCGTGAATCGTCAGCGTCTCGACCGCCCCGCCGCTGGAACGCTTGACGATCTCAATGGAACACAGTGTGCCGATCCCGTACGATTCAATCCTGCTGTTCAGATAAGCGATGGGAAGCGTGACCTGCCAGCGATACCATCCGTCCTCCGCTTCATAACTGTCCGCATCTTTCGAGGTGATAAAACTCGCGAAAGCTTCTTCTGTACTGATGTCCGGAGACTCATCCTCTCCGAGATAGACGCTCTCCAGATACGACTCGTCACTGCTGGAATCCCACACCTCGTCCGTGCTGGTATAACCGCTGGAGGTAGAAAAAAAGTAAGCGGTGATCGGCTCCCCGTTACAGGTCAGGATCTGACCCGCCGTGGCGTCAACCGCCTGATCGGTAGAATCCTGCCGCTCAATATTATTATATACCTGATAGGACACGCTGTCATCCACCTGGGCGTGATAATCCGACAGACTGTTGTTCAGCATTTGCCGGTAAGCGTAAGTCCGCGCACAAACCGCCTGCGCCTTCAGCGCTTCCTGGGCATAGGAAGCCGGCATCTCGCTGGGCACCACATATTTCAGATAAGTCTCCAGCGGAAGCTCATTGACCAACACGATCCCGTTACTGCCCTGATAGATCTCAAAGGTACCCTCATAGACAGGCACTCCCTGCGTCCGCTCCAGATTCTCCACCGCTGTACCTGCCTCAGTATTTTCCGGGCTCACGGTGATACATCCGTCCTGAAACCACGGGGAATCCTGTGTGATTTCCACCGCCTCGCCGGCTCCGGCCACGTATATGTCTCCGTTCAGATGCAGCGGGGAATTTCCTTTCAAAACCAGCTTTTCATGATAATATCCGGCAAAATCCGTCGTCTTGATCAGGACACGGATCTTCGGCTCCTCCGGGGAGGTCTCCTGCACCGCTGCGTCTGCAGTTTCCGTCTCCGGCGATTGACTGGCCGCCGGACTTTGCTGCAGATACGCCTCCTGCTCTCTCAACACCAGTTCTTCCTGCGTCAACGGTTCCGCACTATCCGATACGCAGGAAACATTCTGCGCACTGTTTTTCCCGTTCTCCGCTGTATCTCCGTCCAGCTTCAGTTTGGTCAGACAGAATCCCGCAAACAGCAGAAGACAGCAACCGAAAAGTATCAGTTCAAGACCATCAAATTTCTTTTCCATGCTTTTATTATATGCACATGGAACATCTGCCATACGCCCCGGCATGTCTGAAAATGTATGTCTCCGTCAGTTTTTTGCAGGCCGTAACCGCTCAGCCAGCTGAACGGTCAAAAAAAATCTGCCAGTCAAATCCGTAAAACGATCGACCAGCAGATTCTGATAATGACATCATTCATAGATAAACTTGTACGTCGTTGTTGTATCGTAAGTCTCTCCCGCTTTCAGGATCGGCTTTTCTTCTTTTTCCTCATTAACCGCGTTTGGGATGTACTGGGATTCCAGACAGAAACCGGAACGTTTTTCGTACACGGCGCCGTCCTTTCCTTTCACATGATCCACAAAGTTTCCGGTATAGAATTGAAAGGCGGGAAGATCCGTATAGGCTTCCATCACGATCCCGGTCTGATCGCCCTTTACTGCGGCAAACAGCTGCTGGCCCTCGCCGGTCCGGTCAAGAATGAAATTATGGTCATATCCGCCGGTCAGTTTCAGCTGTTCGAAATCGGCGCCGATCTCACGGCCGATCGTCTTTTCCTCTGTGAAATCCATCGGCGTCCCGCTCACCGGCGCGTGTTCACCGGTCGGAATCGAACGGGAATCGATCACAGGACTGAAGTGAGACGCTTTCAGGCACACGGTATGCTCCAGGACATCGCCGCTGTCGTGGCCGTTCAGATTGAAATAACTGTGGTTTGTCATATTGGCAACGGTATCTGCATCGCAGGTTCCGCAATAATGGATCGACACTTCATTGTCGTCCGTCAGCGTATAGGTAACGTCCACGGAAAAATTTCCCGGGAATCCCTGATCCTTGTCCGGGCTGTCCAGATGAAGGGTGATCGCCTGGTCCTTCACTTCTTTGACCTCCCAGAAACGGTATTCATATCCGTCCGGGCCGCTGTGAAGACTGTTTCCGTTCTCATTCGCCGCGAGCTGATAACGTACGCCGTTTAACTCGAACGCTGCGTTGGCGATCCGGTTTCCGTTTCTACCGATCGTCGCCCCCAGATGGCAGGGATCTGTCACATAGCCGCTGACGTTTCCATACCCCAATACCACATCCTTTTTGCTTCCATCCTTTGCGGGAACCTTCACGGATACGAGATGGGCGCCGTAATCACAGACGGTCATCTCCATACCGCCAGCGTTGGCGAAAGAATATAACTGCGCTTCTCTTCCCTCCACGGTTCCAAATGCTGTCCTGTTCATACCTTTCACTCTCCTTATCACAATGAATAAGAGAGCCATTTTCATGGCTCTCCCTTTTTCTTTTGTAACCCCGGGATGCCGTTTCCTATCTTTTGACTCCTAGCGCTATGCTAGGTGGGTAACCGCAGTCACAACGTCTGCCTTCCGCTGACTTCTGTTTCCAGGGCGGCTTGACATCGGCAGGACAATATGAGTCTCCCGTTTAAAGTAAATGTAGGTTCAAAATAATAGGATCATCGCACATTCCAGGTAATTACCTTTATAAATTTTTTCTTTGCTTTTTTCTATAATGAATTATAAACTAATTCCTATCGTATTTCAAGTGGTATCTTTTTCTTTTGACATTATTCGTTACAGTTCAG
>ERZ1643246.908-NODE-908-length-34885-cov-6.641258_pt1 | contig 34885 bp, 31 predicted proteins | sample MGYA00579265_ERZ1643246 | MGnify/ENA primary metagenome ERZ1643246 (study PRJEB29033, sample SAMEA4952261) | chicken gut metagenome | biome: Broiler Chicken; feature: Gastrointestinal Tract; material: Caecum | place: Ireland | collected 2018 | study: Broiler...
TGATACCGGTCTCCAGAATCTCCACCACCGGGCTCTGCTCCTCAAAGGAGGGCGGATCTCTGTGGATGACCCACTCGGGGGCGTCCGTAATCTGCTCGCCGTCATCGATGGTCTCGCCCAGCACGTTGAACAGTCTCCCCAGGGTCTTCTCCCCCACGGGAACCTTGATGCCGGATCCGGTAGCTGTCACTTCCATATCCTTGTGCAGGCCCTCGCTGGCAGCCAGCATCAGGCAGCGCACCTCGTTGTTGCCCAGATGCTGCGCGACTTCCATCACGCAGGTCTTCCCGTTGTTTTCCACCGTCAGCGCGTCCTTGATATAGGGAAGCTCGCCGTCCGCAAATTCCACATCCACAACGGGACCCATAATCTGTACAATTCGTCCTTTATTCATAAGCTTTCTCACTTCCTCTTGTTCTTCTGCGCTCTCGCGCCGGCGCAGACCTCGGTAATCTCCTGTGTGATCGCCGCCTGTCTTGCCCTGTTGTACTGCATCGACAGCTCCTTTGTCAGCTCTGTAGCGCTGTCCGTAGCCGACTTCATGGCCATCATACGGGCGTTGTGCTCGCTGGCAAAGGCCTCCACCAGACATCCGTAAACCATACCGTTGACATAGTTCGGAACGATATTGTCCATGACGCCCTTGACGGACGGATAGAGCTGAATCTCCTCGCGGTGCACATTCAGCGGCATCTTCATCTCATGGAAATCGCTCTTCTCCAGCGGGAGAAGTTTTACCATCTCCGCCTCGGATTTTATGGAATTTTCCATGCGGGTGTAAATGATATACACCTCATCCAGCTCGCCCTCCAGAAACTGCTCGATGATCTTGCCACCGATATCTCTGGCCCGGTGCATGGTCGGCTTCTGTACCGTGTACTGGAAATGGGTATCCACCTCCACCTGGCGTCTGGCGAAATAATGTCTCCCCAGCTCGCCCACCACGAACAGCTTGTGCTCGCCGGGCGTCTTTAGGAGCTCTTCCTCCAGCTTGAAGATATTGTGGTTGTAGGAACCGGCCAGTCCCTTGTCCGCCGAAACCACGATGGAGCCGATCTTTCGCTTCTCAGCCGGTATGTTTTCCCGCGCGTCAAAGAAGGGATGCTGCGCCATCTCCGGCATGTGGCGAATGATTCTGGAAATTTCTCCCTGGAGCCCGTAAAAGTAAGGCTCCGTATCCGCCAGTTTCTTTTTTGCCTGAGTCAGCTTGGAGGAGGAGATCATGTACATCGCATTGGTTATCTTCATGGTGTCCTTGATGCTGTTGATGCGGCTCTGAATCTCTCTGATATTCGCCATACTAACACCTGCTCTTCTTGAATTCTTTCGCCGTCTCCGTGATCTTCTCGATCAGTTCCTCCGAAATCTCCTTCTTCTCCTCGATCTCCTGTCCAATCTCCGGATGCTTCTCATCGAAATAGCGGAGCATCTCTGTCTGGAATTCCTTGATCTCACGGGTCTCAACCCCCAGCATAACCTTGTGGGTAGCCGCACAGAGGGTAATAACCTTCTCGTGGAGACTTAAGGGATGACACAGCGGCTGTTTCAGCAACTCCATCAGGCCGCTTCCGTACTCCAGCTGCTCCTTGGTGGACGCGTCCAGATCGGAACTGAACTGGGTAAAGACCTCCATCTCCCGGTACTGTGCCAGATCGATACGGATGCTTCCCGCCGCCTTCTTCATCGCTTTCGTCTGAGCGGCGCCGCCCACACGGGACACGGAAAGTCCGACGTTTACCGCGGGACGCATACCTGCGGCAAACAGGCTGCTCTCCAGGAAAATCTGTCCGTCTGTGATGGAGATCACATTGGTGGGAATGTAGGCCGACACATCTCCGGCCTGGGTCTCAATAATCGGCAGCGCCGTGATGGACCCGCCGCCCTTCTCCTCGCTCAGACGGCTGGAGCGCTCCAGCAGTCTGGAATGAAGATAGAAAACGTCTCCGGGGTAAGCCTCACGTCCCGGGGAGCGTCCCAGCAGAAGGGACAGCGCACGGTAAGCTACCGCGTGCTTGGACAGATCGTCATAGACAATCAGCACGTCCTTTCCCTGATACATGAAGTACTCCGCCATAGCCGTTCCGGCATAGGGCGCGATATACTGCAGGGGCGCGCAGTCACTGGCTGTGGAGGACATCACAATCGTGTGCTCCATGGCCCCGTTGGTCTTCAAGGTATTTACCACCTGCGCCACCGTGGACGCCTTCTGTCCGATGGCCACATAGATACAGATTACCCCGTTGCCCTTCTGATTGATAATGGTATCCAAGGCAATGGATGTCTTTCCTGTCTGACGGTCTCCGATGATCAGCTCACGCTGACCGCGGCCGATGGGGAACATGGCGTCGATGGAGAGGATTCCCGTCTCCATGGGAACGCCGACCGACTTACGATCTACAATTCCCGGAGCCTCGTGCTCCACAGGATAGTAGTCGTCCGATTCGATCTTGCCCAGTCCGTCAATGGCTTCTCCCAGTGCGTTGACCACGCGTCCGAGATACTGGTCTCCCACGGGAACGCCGGCTTTCTTTCCGGTGCGGGTTACCTTGGTACCCTCCCGGATCTCACGGTCGCTTCCGAAGAGAATGACTCCGATTTCGTCTTTCTTTATATCCTGCACCATGCCTTTTTCGCCGGTCTCAAAGGTCACAATCTCGCCGTACATGGCGTGATCGATGCCGTAGATCGTCGCGATTCCGTCGCCTACGGACACCACCGTTCCCACTTCGCCGTCTTTGCTGATGCTGTCAAAATTTTCTATTTCCTCTTTCAGGATGGAAATAATTTCATCTGAATTGAATCCGCTCACCTTTTTACCTCCAGGTCAATTGTTCTTGCATTCTCTGCAGACGCCCTTTCAGGCTCCAGTCATACTCGTCGCTGCCCACATGCAGAATAAATCCGCCGAACAGCCCCGGATCCCTCTGGATTTCCACCTGAGCCTCATCCGCTCCGTACTTCCTGCAGAGAAACTGCCGGATCTCTTCCAGCCGCTGCTCATCCGGAGGCTCCACACAGGTCAGCTGTGCCTGAAGAATGCGCTTCTGCTGCCTGCAATAGCTGTCATAGGCCTCAAAAATTTCCCCGATGCGGTTCATCTTCTCATATCTGCAGACAACCTTCAGAAAATTCCGGATGGAAGAGGGGAAAATGCGGTCGATGACCTTCTCTTTTTTCGCGATGAAGATCGTCGGATTTGTAAGTACCTCCAGAAGCTCCGGTGTCTGCGCAAACAGATTCCTCGTCTCCTCAATATCCTCCGCAGGAACCTTCAGTTCATACACCACGCGGGCATATCCCCGCGCCCAGGAAGTCTCAATGATTCTTTGCTGTCTTTTCATTGGCACCACCTGTCTCTTCCAGGAATCTGTCATACAACTCCTGACCATCTGTATTTTCCTGCATAATCTTCTGGGCCGCCGTCATAGCCAGTCCGGCGATCTCCGTCTGCAGAGCGCTCATCGTCTGCTCTCTCTCCCTGCGGATATCATCCTTGGCACTCTCCACCATGGCTCCAGCCTTGACGCTGGCATCCTGGAGGATGCGTTCGTACTCGCTCTTCGCCTCATCCCGGGCTTGCTTGACAATCTTTTCTGACTCTTCCTGAGCGCCGCTTAAGGCATCGGCGTACTCCTGCTTCATCTTCAGGGCTTCTTCCTGCGTATCTCTCGCGTTCTGCAGCCCGTCTGCGATCATCTTCTCCCTCTGTTCCATGATGTTCATGACCGGCTTAATCAGAAAATGCCGCAGAAGCAAAAAGAGAACCAGAAAATTGATGAGTGTCCAGACCAGGGTTGAATTAAACTCCAGCATCTGTCCTGCCTCCCTTTCTGTTCTTGTTCTGTCCGTCTTTGTCCTGTACTACAGAAGAAGAATGATCAGCATTGCCACGATCAATCCGTAGATTGCGGTTGCCTCTGCCAGGGCACATCCGAGGATCAGAGCCTTCGTGATCTTTCCGTCAGCTTCCGGCTGTCTCGCGATCGCGTCCACTGCCTTTGACGTTGCCATACCGATACCAATACCTGCGCCTACACCTGTGATTGCTGCAATACCTGCTCCAATTGCGATAAGATCCATGATTTTTTCTCCTTTTCTAAACGTATTTTTTTCTTTTTGATTTCAAATGAAATATATCTGGGAAACGGCTACTCCGATTCCTCCTTGATAAACAGGGCTGTCAGAAATACAAAGACGTATGCCTGAAGCAAACCGTCGAAAATATCGAAGTAAAAACTTACCGGTATCGGAATAATCATCGGAACCACTGTCTTTACCAGTTCCATAATGATGAATCCCGCCACCATATTTCCGAACAACCGCATACACAGCGACAGCGGACGGATCACGACTTCCATGAGCATGATCGGCGTTACAAGCGCCACCGGCTGTGTGAAATTTTTCAGCCATCCCTTCACTCCGTGCAGTCGGATACCGGAGTATTCGATGATGCACATGCTTAAGATGGCCAGGGCTGCCGTCACATTGAGATCCTTTGTGGGGGGCTTGAACCCAAGCACCGGAATCACATTGGATATGCCGATAAATACCAGCATACTCGTCAGCCACGGAACAAACTTCCGATTTTCCTTCCCGATGATTCCCGTGAAGAAATTGTCGGCCCAGCTCATCCCAAACTCCAGCAAAAGCTGGACTTTTCCCGGGTTTTCTACCCGCAGGTTTCTGGTCAGCAGTATGGATACCACCACCAGCACGGCCATAATGATCCATGTGACTACCACGGACTCCGTGATTCCTCCCACAAGGGGCAGCTTAAACACTACTTTCGGCGCCAGCTCCTCTGTCAGTCTCTCAGCAAAATCTCCCGTGTCTCTCCCTCCCTTCAGAGCAAATAAATAAGGGAATTCATTTATCATGAAATCCCCCCACGCCCTTGTGTTTTTCTAAATATTACTTCCATAATTTTTGTTTGTCAACAAAAAATATGTTCAATGATCACGAAAAAAAACGATTTTTTTTGTTACTTTTTCATCTTTTTCAGCGAAGGTACACCCGGCAATATCCACGTCCGAAAAGGCTCTTTTTGTTTTTTATAAAATCTTTGTAAAGTCCTCCCGGAGATTGTAAAGAATCCGTTAAGAAAATGTAAAATATAAAATTGACTGTGCCATGCCGCTATGCTATACTTGCTTGGGAATTACCCGCATACAAGGAGATAAAATCATGGATTACAACATATCACTTTCCTATTTTATTGATCAGCTGGGTTCGCATCCCATACTGCTGGTCTCGGTACTCCTTACACTGGGCGTTATCTTCGTAAACGGATGGACCGACGCCCCCAACGCCATTGCCACCTGTGTTTCCACCCGCTGTATCGGTGTGAACAAGGCGATCATTATGGCGGCGATCTTCAATTTTCTCGGTGTTCTGATCATGACGTTCTTCAATGCCGAAGTCGCCATGACCATCAAGAACATGGTTAATTTCGAAGGCAACAACAACGACGCGCTCATCGCGCTGTGCGCGGCCATGGCTGCTATTGTCATCTGGGCCATCGGCGCATGGTATTTCGGCATTCCCACCAGCGAGAGTCATGCTCTCATCGCCGGTCTGACCGGTGCGGCGATCGCTCTTCAGGGCGGTCTCGACGGCGTCAACCCTCATGAATGGCTGAAAGTCATCTACGGACTTGTCCTTTCCACCATCATCGGTTTTGGCGTCGGCTATCTTATCTGCAAGCTGATCACAATCTTATTTTCCAGATGCAACCGAAAAAAGGCCAACACCTTCTTCAGCGGTGCTCAGGTGGCGGGCGGAGCCGCCATGGCGTTCGTTCACGGAGCCCAGGACGGCCAGAAATTCCTCGGCGTACTGCTGCTGGGTCTCTTCCTGGTCAACGACATGGACGACACCTCCGGCGCTGTGATTCCTGTGTGGATGATGCTTCTGTGTTCTATTGTCATGGGTGTAGGAACCTCCATCGGCGGTAAGAAGATCATCAAGTCCGTAGGCATGGATATGGTCAAGCTGGAGAAATATCAGGGCTTCTCCGCGGATGTGGCAGCGTCCCTGTGCATTTTCTTTTCCACAATTCTCGGTATTCCGGTCAGCACGACCCATGTGAAAACCACCGCCATCATGGGCGTGGGAGCGGTAAAGCGCATGTCAGCCATCAACTACGCCGTGGTAAAGGACATGGTTCTGACCTGGGTTCTGACCTTCCCTGGCTGCGGTCTGATCGGCTTCGGAATGGCCAAGCTGTTTTTGTTCCTGCTGTAACATACAATCATCTGGATAAGAAAAAGGAGTAAAAGATGAAACAGAAAAAGGATAACTTCTACTACAAAAATCTGGTAACCTGCGTGGAATGCTCTTACAAAGCCGCAAATTTCCTCAAGAACGCTGTCCGCGATTACGACCACTCCGCTCTGGAGAAAAATCTGGAAGAGATGCACGCCATGGAACAGGAAGCGGACACGCAAAAACACAAGATGACCAGCGCTCTGATGCAGGCCTTCATTACCCCCATTGAGCGGGAGGATCTTGTGGCGCTGAGCAGCTATCTGGACGACATTACCGACGCTCTGGACGAAGTGTTGATGGAATTCTATATCTGTGATATCCGGGAAATCCGGGAAGACGTCCTGCCCTTTATCGACCTGCTGCCGGAATGTGTTTCCGCTCTCCACGACGTGTTAAAAGAGCTGAAGCATTTCAAGACTTCCAAAACCATTGAAGATTACATCATCAAAGTAAATGATCTGGAGGAACAGGGGGACAAGCTCTATCGGATTTGTCTCCATCAGCTCTATCAGGAAGAGGATGTCCGCACCATCATCATCTGGCGGAATATCTACGAGGGCATTGAGAAATGTCTGGATACCTGCGAACATGCTGCCGACATCGTATCCACAGTCATCATGAAAAATTCGTAAGCAGCGCGCTGCCGCCCGCGATCAGTCGTTCCTTCTCCTTCCGGGAGAGCCTCTTGATCGCGGCCTCGCGTTTCATGGCAAGGGACTTTGTATCGCTCTCTTCCGCGTAAACCAGTGTCACCGGTGTGCGGGAGCGGGTATACTTAGCCCCTTTTTTTTCGTTGTGGGTACGGATCCGCTGCCGCAGATCATTGGTGTACCCGGTATAATAGGTTCCGTCGCTGCATTCTACAATATAAGTATAATACATTTCTTCCTCTGCGTGATCTATGTACTCAGTAACGCCGGGGCGTTACTGAAGAATCTATATAAAGCAATCTCCCTCCCTGTTTCGAAAGAGAGATTACCCTATATCATATGCCTTATTCTTCTGTTTGTGATCTCCTTCTCCGTCAACACCGCCTGCCGGTTCTTTCGATTCCCGTCACAGTGCCAACGGCGGTCACTCCTCCGTCCCCGTTTCGCTCAGAAAATCCAGCGGATTTCTGTTCTCGCCGTCCTGGCGGATCTGGAAATAGAGGTTGCTGCCCTCCACCGAGTAATACTTGGTGGGCTCACTGATATAACCGATGGTCTCTCCGGCCTCCACCACATCGCCGGTGGCCAGCGGCACTTCCTTCAGCTGACCGTAGACGGCCTGATAACCGTCGCCCAGGTCCATGGTAACGGTAACGCCTGTCTGGGCGTTGGTCTCAATGGACGTCACTTTTCCTCTGGCGGCCGCCATGACCTTATCGTTGACCTTTCCCGAAATAATCAGGGCCGGGTTGTACTTATACTGCTGCAGCGTCGGAAAATAGACGGTCTTGTCCATGCTGTAGGAAATCAGAACATCCCCGTCCACCGGCCAGGACAGCTCCCCGTTGAAATGAAGCGTCTCCTCCTGGGACGATGTCTCCGCCTGCTCCTGCACACCGGTCTCCGTCTGTACCTCCGGATTCAGTGTCGTCTGCTCCTGAAGGACCCCAGCCTGCTCCTGGGTATCCTGGCGGGGAAGGACCACGGCGGAAGCGCTCTCGGTATCCTCCTCTTCCGCCTGCGCTCTGGCCTCCTCCAGGGCTTCCTGCTCCTCCTGCTCGGCCTGCCGCAGCGCGTCCTGCCGGGCGTCATATTTCTGCCAAAAGTAAAGCAGGGCAAATCCGATGCAAGCTACAACCAGGATTGTCCCCGCAATCTGATACTGCAATTTTCTGTTTCTCTGACGATATCCTGTATTTTTCATTTTCCTGCCTCCTATCTATAGTGATAGGATTGCCCGGAAATCATATTTTATTCAGCGGATATCTCGATTCCCGTATAATAGTACTGGAGAATACTGGTGTAGGTGGCGCCCATTTTCGCCATCTCGTTGGCCCCGTAGATGCTGACGCCGAATCCGTGTCCGATTCCCTTCGTCACGATCCGGTATTCGTCGCCGGCGTCCTTGATGGAGAAACTGCAGGATGGCAGATCCAGCAGCCGCTGCATCTCCTCCCCGGAAATCACGCGTCCGTCCAATGTCAGTTCTCTCACATAGCCGGCACTGTCCAGTGTGACATTTTCTATGGTCTCCCCCGGAAGGTTCCAGGTCTGCTGACATGTCTCCTGAAAATCTTTTTTCTTTACAAAAAATACGCTCAGGTAGTCCGACTCCTCCATGTCCTGGCTGCTCTCCACCGACTGGAGATAGGGAAAATCGCTCCTCCCATAGACCTCTTCCATGGAGCGGGTCCTGCCGTCGGACAGATAGTGGTACTCCGGGTAAATGTAATCCCCGCCGCAGGTAATAACCTCCCCGCTGGTGGCAATGATGGCTTTCTGAAATTTTTCATAGTAGGCGCTGTAATTTTCTCCCCACCGCTGCGCCAGCTCCCGCGGCGTCAGTTGGGCAGGCTCCTTCGTCTGATCCTCCTGCGCCTTCCGGCACCTTGTCCGATCGATGACGGCCTGCATTTTCAGGGTCTCCATCTCGTATTCCGGCGAAATCTCAGCCGCCATCATGTAGAGCAGCTTCTCCTCCCCGTCGGCGAAGCGCAGTTTCTCTCCCCTGCTGCTGCCTTTGGGAAACAGCGTGATGATCAGCGACAATCCCAGGCACAAAAGCGCCGCCGCCCCGATAACTTTCCATCTTCTCATAGGGTTTTCCTCTCATCTATTGTTATGCCCTATGAGACCCTTTCATGCCTTTCTTTTTTCCCAGAGCAGATTGGCAAGGCGGGCAAATTCCTCCAGCGTCAGCTTCTCTCCCCGGACGCTGGGGCCATATCCCAGGCTCTCCACACATCGGGTAATCTCCTCCCGGTCCACCGGAATCCAGGGCGCGTTGTTGAGGCCGTTGACCAGCGTCTTACGCCGCTGCTGGAAGGAGGCGCGGATTACGGAAAAGAGAAATCTCTCGTCCGCCACCGCCACCGGCGGCTCTCTGTGACAGGTCAGACGGATTACCATGCTGGACACCTTGGGCCGGGGAACAAAGCAGGCGGGCGGAACCTCCGCCACAGTCTCCGCGACGGCATAGTAAGCCACCGCCAGAGAGAGGGCGCCGTAATGCTTTGAGCCCGGTCCCTCCTTCATCCGCTCGGCCACTTCCTTCTGAACCATGACCGTTACCGAATCCAGGGGCACGCGGCTCTCGAAGAGTTCCATGATGATGGGCGTGGTAATATAGTAGGGCAGATTGGCCACCACCTTGATGGGCCTGCCGCCGTTTTTCTCCTCCGCCAGCGCCCGGATATCCACCTTCAGAATATCTTCGTGGATGACAGTCACATTGTCGTATTCCGACAGGGTGTCGGCCAGCACCGGAATCAGTTTGTCGTCGATCTCCACCGCGATCACTTCCCTTGCCCGCTCACAGAGGTACTGGGTCATCGTACCGATGCCTGGGCCAATCTCCAGAACCACGTCGTCCGCTCCGATCTCCGCCGCGTCCACAATCTTCTCCAGTATGTTTTTGTCTATAAGAAAATTCTGCCCGTATTTTTTCTGAAAATGAAAACCATGTTTTTCCAAAACAGCCATCGTGTAGGCCGGATTGCCAAGATATGCCATCTTTTTTCCTCGTGATTCTTTCCAAAATGTTCCCCGGCCCTGTCTTTACAAAGGCCGGGGGCTTTGTTATCATGAAACTACATTCGCTCGGTGTACACCGATGCCATCTTCAAGGAGATCACAGACTATGACCGATCAAGAACTGATTGCACGCGCAAGAGAAATGCAGAAATACGCCTATGTGCCATATTCCCGCTTTCCGGTGGGAGCCGCCCTGGAATGTGATGACGGGACCGTCTACACCGGATGTAACGTGGAAAACGCTTCCTACGGGGCATGCATCTGCGCCGAGCGTACCGCTCTGGTAAAAGCGATAAGCGATGGCCGCCGAAAAGGGTTTACCCGAATCGCCGTGGTCGGAAACTCCGCCGGATTCTGCCAGCCCTGCGGTATCTGCCGCCAGATGCTGTCCGAATTTGCTCCAGATCTGGAAATCCTCGCTGCGGACGCCAGCGGACGCATCAGCCGCCATTCTCTGCGGGAACTGCTGCCGGAAAGCTTTGGCTCCGACGCTCTGGAAAATCCCCCGGAGCGCTGATTCGCGCCGCCCATGCCACCATTCGCGGGCATTTTATTTTTGCGCCAGATCCTCCACAGCCTTTCGCAGCCGGTCAATCTCCTCCGCGTCGGCCTTCCTTCCATAGAAATAGGAGGAGAGAAACTCTGCCACATCTCCCCTGTCCCAGAACTCTACGAATTCCCGCGCTTCGCTGGCCCGATACTCCTCCAGCGAGATCAGGATTTCGTAGGTAATCCTCCGGCCTTCACGAACCATCTTCAGAAAACCTTTCTGAACAACCTTGGCGATAAACGTGGAAACTGTCTGGGGCTTCCAGTTTTTGCCGTAGGATTCGTTCAGCAGCTTTGTCGTTTCTCCAAGAGACAGGGGATGATCGCTGTCCCACATCGCCTTCATCACAACTTTTTCCGCAGCCGTTAAACTTTTATACATACTACTACCTCCTTTTCTCCTTTTGGAATATTAGAATATTATCTTCTTGATACTATCATAAATTGATCCTATAGTTTTATCAAGTCCTAATTTTCTCTCAGCCCTGTTTTTTTACCAAAAGTTTGATTGACTATCCCTTCTTTATCTCCTAAAATAATTATATAGAAATATTCAAAAAAGGAGGGTCGCATATGAGATATGTGATTGAGGGAGAACCGCTTCCGGTCGTGATCTGTGATCTGGAGAGCGGCGAGACCATGATTACCGAGAGCGGAGCCATGTCCTGGATGTCTCCCAACATGAAGATGGAGACGTCCGCCGGCGGCGGTATCGGTAAGATGCTGGGAAGGGCCTTCTCCGGGGAAAGTCTCTTTCTGAACCGCTACACTGCCCAGGGAGGCCCGGGGCACATTGCCTTCGCCTCCAGTTTCCCCGGCTCCATCCGGGCCTTTGAGATCGGTTCCGGGAAAGATCTCGTCACTCAGAAATCCGCTTTCCTGGCCGCCACTTCCGGCGTGGAGCTGTCCCTGTTCTTCCAGAAGAAAATCGGAGGGGCTCTGTTCGGCGGGGAGGGCTTTATCATGCAGCGGCTCTCCGGCAGCGGCATAGCCTTCGTGGAGTTCGACGGCTATGTGAAGGAGTACACCCTGGCCCCCGGTCAGCAGATGGTAGTTGACACCGGATATCTGGCCGCTATGGACAGCTCCTGCAGTCTGGATGTCCGCGCAGTGCCCGGTGTGAAAAACATGTTCTTCGGCGGAGAAGGTATTTTCAACACCGTAGTGACCGGCCCGGGAAATATCTGGATTCAGACCATGCCCATCTCCCAGATGGCCAATGCTCTGCGTCCCTTCTTCCCGCCATCCAACCACTGACAAAATCCTTTCCGATTCTGCCGAGGGATTGGGATGCGGCAAAGTTTTATCCGCGGATTCGACAAAGGGAACCGGCTCATGCCGATTCCCTTTTCTCTTTTCCTCTATGCGTTTTTCTGCGTCGGAATGGTCTCTAAGATCTCCAGAGCCCGTGAATGTTGCAGTAAGCGTACACTGCCTTTACCTCATCCCCATCGCACAGGGCAAACTCCGCCTTGGGCGCATCGCCGGGGTTGAGCATCTTTCTCTGATATCCCTGAGCCGTCTGCAGGGAAATCCACTCGATGTAGTGCTCCGGCAGCATGGGATGTTCAACAGATCCCACCTGAACACAGACTTTTCCGTCCTTCACTTCCCACACCGGCACATGCTTCTCCTGGGCCGCGTCCACAGAACCGGGCACCAGTTCCTTCATGGGCTTCCCGCAGCACATCAGCGGCACGCCGGCACTCTTTACCATCTCCACCAGATTTCCGCAGGTCTCGCAAATATAATACTTCTGTTCCATCTTTCTGCCTCCTTATTTTCGACAAGTTCCGCATCGGCATAATCGCTGTATTTTCCAGGGGCCGATGCCGCTGACAACAGGCTTCCTCTATAGCATACCCTATTTTCAGAAAAATTTCATTCCTTTTCGCGAAAAGTTCTCTGTTTTCTTCCGCCTCACGCCTTCCAGCGGGAAAGCTCGTTTCCTTTTACCAGATAGGCCTCCCCGGCCAGTCTGGCCATGTAGCAGTCTGAAGGATGATCCGAGTAAAATCCCTCTATTTCCTCCCGGGGAAAAACTTCCCGGAACCGCACCGGCTTCTCCTCTCCTCTGCAGTTCTTTCCCGCAATTTTTCCTGTCCTTTCATCCATCCGGGTGGCAATCAGATGGCGGATTCCCTGCCTGTTACAGATCTCTTTCAGGAGAAACTCCGGCGAAGCGGAAATGATCACGTCATCTTCCCGCTGCTGCCGCTTGTACCAGTCCTTGATCCGCCCCTCCTTTTCATCCCAGAAATCCGATACGGTCTTTTCGACATCTGGCATCTTCGGCAGGAAGGAAAAGAAGATCTCCTTCATCCTCTCCTTGGAAATCTGTCTCAGTTTATAGCGCAGAGCCGCCAGACACTGGCCGGGCAGCCTGGGGATCATGAGGCCCGGGTGTTTTCTGTACATATAGATCAGAAAATCCACCGTGGAATCTCCGTCATAGATCGTTCCGTCAAAATCATAGACGTTCATTCTTCTTCTCCTTCCGATTTCTCCGCCGCAGCTTCCGATGCGACGGATTGCCACTAATGCCGCCCGGTTCTGATCCCGTACATGCGCCGGGCGTTCTCCTCCGTGATCTGCTCCGCCTCCCCGGGAGCGATGCCCTTGATCTCCGCGATCTTTTTTAAAATCTCCGGCAGATAGTAAGAGCTGTTGCGTCTTCCCCGGTAGGGCTCCGGCGCCATATAGGGACAGTCCGTCTCCGAGAGAATCCTTTCTATGGAAATTCTCTTTACTGTCTCCACCAGTTTTCTCGCGTTCTTGAAGGTTACGACGCCGCCCACGCCGATATACCATCCCATGGCCACCAATTCCTCCGCGATCTCAGGAGAGTAGGAATAGCAGTGCACGACGCCGGGATTTTTGATTTCCGGGTGCTGTCCGTGGAATTCCCGCAGGATCTTCATGGTATCCTCCGCCGCGTCTCTGGAGTGGATGATAACCGGAAGTTTTACCTCGGCCGCAAGCTGAAGCTGCCGCCGGAACCAGTCCTGCTGCCTCAAACGCACATCGGAGTCCTTATCCCAGTAGTAGTCCAGGCCGATCTCGCCGATGGCCACCACCTTGGGATGGGCAGACCTTTCCCTCAGCCACTCCATGCCCTCCTCGCTGAGGCACCCGATCTCACTGGGATGCACGCCGATGGCTGCGTACACGTCCTCATACTGCTCTGCCAGAGCAATGCTCTTTTTCGATGTCTCGATGGTGGAACCCACGTTCACGACGGTTCCGATTCCCTTTTCCCTCATACCGGAAAGAAGTTCGATCCGGTCCGAATCGAACTTCTCATCCTCGTAATGGGCATGACTGTCAAATATCATGTCTTACGTCCTTTCTCAGCAGATCTCCGCTCCTGCGGGCATCTCCCTCTCCGGTGTTACCAGCGCCAGATTGCCCTCAGCATCCTCGGAACACAGAAGCATACCCTCTGACAGCACGCCGGCAAGCTTGGCAGGTTTCAGGTTGACAAGCACCATGACCTTCTTGCCCACCATTTCCTCCGGGCTGTAGTGCTTGCGGATTCCGGACACAATCTGCTTTACCTGGCTTCCGATCCTGACCTGGGAACACAGCAGTTTCTTGGATTTCGGCACCGCCTCGCAGGCGATGATCTCTCCCACCTGGAACTGCATCTTCCCGAAGTCCTCAAAAGTAATCTCCGGTTTCGCCTCAATGTCAATGACTTCCTCCGAAGCGGCATCGGATGCTTCCTCCGCTCCGTCGGATGTTTCCTTTTCCGGCTTCGCCTCGGCGGGATGGCGTTTCTCCACCTCCGCCATGACCTCCTCAGGCTTCAGACGGGCAAAGAGGATCTCCGGTGTATCCGTCACCTTATTGCCGTTCTCGTAATGTCCGAACGTATGGAGATCATCGTAGGGAATCTCCTCGGCGTTCAACTGCGCGAGAATCTTTTCCGACGTCTCCGGCATAAAGCTCTTCAACAGCGTCGCCCCGATGGAAATCGCCTCCACCAGATTGTAGAGCACGGTGGAGAGCCGGTCCTGCTTCTCCTCATCCTTTGCCAGCACCCAGGGCATCGTCTCATCGATGTATTTGTTGCAGCGTTTGAACAGAGTGAAAATCTCTGTGATGGCATCTGCCACCCGCAGATCCGCCATCTTCTTCTCCACCCGATCCACAGTGGTTACCGCTACATCCTTCAGATCCGCGTCCACATCCTCGGCTGCTCCCTTATCGCAGACCACGCCGCCGAAATACTTGTTGCTCATGGAGATGGTACGGTTGACCAGATTGCCCAGCACATTGGCCAGATCCGAGTTGATCCGCTCGATCATCAGCTCCCAGGAGATAACGCCGTCGTTCTCAAAGGGCATCTCGTGAAGCACAAAGTAGCGCACGGCATCCACACCGAAAAACTCCACCAGCTCGTCGGCGTAGAGCACGTTTCCCTTGGACTTGCTCATCTTGCCGTCGCTCTGAATCAGCCAGGGATGACCGAACACCTGCTTTGGCAGGGGCAGATCCAGGGCCATCAGAAAGATCGGCCAGTAGATCGTGTGGAAACGGATGATATCCTTGCCGATCAGATGCAGATCCGCCGGCCAGTATTTTTTGAACTGCTCCGAGGAATTGCCGTCGCAGTCGTATCCGATACCGGTAATGTAGTTGGTCAGCGCGTCCAGCCATACATAGACCACATGCTTGGGATCAAAGTCCACGGGGATTCCCCAGCTGAAGGAAGTCCTGGAAACGCACAGATCCTGCAGCCCCGGCAGAAGGAAATTGTTCATCATCTCGTTCTTTCGGGAAACGGGCTGGATAAACTCGGGATGCTCATTGATGTAGTCGATCAGACGGTCCGCATATTTGCTCATACGGAAGAAATAAGCCTCCTCCTTGGCCGGCTGCACCTCTCTGCCGCAGTCCGGACATTTGCCGTCCACCAGCTGCGATTCGGTCCAGAAGGACTCGCAGGGCGTACAGTAAAGTCCCTCGTAGGAACTCTTGTAAATATCTCCCTGATCGTACAGTTTCCTGAAAATCTTCTTGACCTGTCTCTCGTGGTCCTCATCTGTCGTCCGAATGAACTTGTCATAGGACGTGTTCATCAGATCCCAGATACGGCGAACCTCCGCCGATGTCTGATCCACAAATTCCTTCGGCGTAACGCCCGCCTCCTGGGCTTTCAGCTCGATCTTCTGGCCGTGTTCGTCGGTTCCGGTCTGGAAGAACACATCGTATCCCTCCTGCCGGCGGTATCTGGCGATGCTGTCCGCCAGAATGATCTCATACGTGTTGCCGATATGGGGTTTCCCCGAAGTATAGGCAATCGCTGTCGTAATATAATATTTTCCTTTGTTGCTCATTGCTGTCTCCTAATCTTCCTCGAACATATCATTGATTTTCGCTCCGCAGCTGCTGCAGTAGGCGGCATTCTCCGCCACTTTCGCCCCGCAGCGCGGACAGGCTCTGGCCCCCTTTTTCTCCAGGATCTCCTCGTTCAGATCATTGATCCGGCTCATAAGGATCTCGATATCCTCAAAACAATCCAGATCCTCCTCAGGAACCACGTCCTTGTTCTGCTGATAATATTTTCTGCCCAGACGCTCAAATTCCTTTTTCAGATCGTCCTCTTTGCATTTCAATTCATACTGGAGTTTCGCCAGATCCGACATGCCCTTCGCCTTCTGACCCACTTCCTTGGTGGCCGTCATCAGTGTATCGCCAAGCTTATCGAAAAAATCCATAATCCCTGCCTCCTTTGCCGGTTTATTATCTTTTATTATAACCATAACCGGCCTTTATTTTCAATATCCCAGGGTGTGTTCCAGCAAAATTTTAACACCTAAAATCACAAGGATCAGACCTCCCGCGAACTCCGCCTTGGATTTGAATTTGCTTCCGAAAATATTTCCCACAAAAACGCCGGCTCCGGCAATGAAGAAGGTAAGAACGCCGATGATGGCAATATCCAGCCAGATATTGGTCTCCATAAAGGACAGGGTTACCCCCACCGCCAGAGCATCGATACTGGTGGCGATGGAGAGCATGACCAGTTCTTTCATCTCCAGCGGCGGATCCATCTGCTCAATCTCCACCGTCTCATCCCGCTCCTTTATGGCATCATAGATCATCTTTCCGCCGATGTATCCCAGCAGCACAAAGGCAACCCAGTGATCCAGCGCTGATATGCTGTCCGCGAACTGCCGCCCCAGAAGCCACCCCAAAAGCGGCATCAGCCCCTGAAATCCGCCGAAAAACAACGCGATCAGAAAGCACTGCCTCATATTGACTTTGCGCATGGCCAGCCCCTTGCACACTGCCACGGCAAAAGCATCCATTGCCAATCCGACTCCCATCAGAACAATCTCGATAACTCCCATACTTTTCCTCTTTCCTTTTTCTTTTGTTTTCTCCGGAAACAGCGGCACTCCCTTCGTACAGCACAGCGTTTTGCGCCATACAAAAAGACCCATGTATAGACTTCTGCCACAAAGTTTATACATGAGTCTCACATTTTAAGGTTTGCCAGGTCAAACGACCAGCCTGTTGACAAACCACACTCTCGTGCCTGCTACTCCCTCACGGTCTCTTAAATATAACGGACTTGGAAAAGTTTGTCAACATTCATTTGTATACAATCTTACAGAACTTCTTCTTCCCCTTCTTCAGCACAAACTCCTCATCAAAGTCCGCCGCCTCGTAGGCTGTGTGGATGTCGGTAACCTTCTCTCCATTTACCGTCACGCCGCCCTGCTCTACCGCCCGGCGCGCCTCGGAACGGGAAGCCGTCAGTCCGGCGGCCACCAGAAGCTGCAGAATATCGATCTTTCCATCCCTGAAGTCCGCCTCGGTAATCTCCTCAGCAGGCATGTTGGCCGCGGATCCGGTGGAGAACAGTGCCAGAGAAGCCTCCCGGGCCTTGTTCGCCTCCTCCTCGCCGTGCACCAGTTTGGTCAGCTCATAAGCCAGAATATTCTTTGCCTCGTTCAGCTGGCTTCCCTCCCAGCTCTCCATGGCGTTGATCTCCTCCAACGGCAGGAATGTCAGCATCCGCAGACACTTGAGCACATCCGCATCGGACACATTTCTCCAGTACTGGTAGAACTCGAAGGGAGAAGTCTTGTTGGGATCCAGCCATACCGCGCCGGACTGGGTCTTGCCCATCTTCTTGCCCTCGGAATTCAGCAGCAGGTTGATCGTCATGGCGTAGGCATCCTTGCCCAGTTTTCGCCGGATCAGCTCCGTGCCGCCCAGCATGTTGCTCCACTGATCGTCCCCGCCGAACTGCATATTGCTGCCGTACTTCTGGAAGAGCATATAGAAATCGTAGCTCTGCATGATCATGTAGTTGAACTCCAGGAAGCTCAGTCCCCGCTCCATGCGCTGCTTGTAGCACTCCGCCGTCAGCATACGGTTCACGGAGAAATGCGGTCCCACTTCCCGCAGCAGCTCCACATAGTTCAGATTCAGCAGCCAGTCTGCATTGTTTACCATCAGCGCCTTGCCATCAGAAAAATCGATAAAGCGGCTCATCTGTTTCTTGAAGCAGTCACAGTTGTGCTGAATCGTCTCCGGCGTCATCATCTGGCGCATATCCGTCCGTCCGGAGGGATCCCCGATCATTCCCGTTCCGCCTCCGATCAGAGCGATGGGCTTGTTGCCGGCCATCTGCAGGCGTTTCATCAGACACAGCGCCATGAAATGTCCCACATGAAGACTGTCCGCCGTGGGATCAAAGCCGATGTAAAATGTGGCCTTTCCGTTGTTGATGAGTTCCTTGATCTCCTCCTCGTCCGTCACCTGGGCGATCAGTCCCCGGGCAACCAGTTCCTCGTAAACTGTCATTGTTCTGTTCCTCCTTGCATTTCCTTTCTGGATGTTCTGATTTTCAGATTTCTCTCGGAGGGCTCTGTGTGGCCCGGGCATATAACCGTCCGGGATATGTTTTTCATAATCTGTACAAAAAATCCCGCCCTCCATCTTCTTAAAGAAGATAAAGGACGGGAAATATCTCCCGTGGTACCACCTTTATTCACGAATACCTCACGATATCCGCCTCATCGGGTCTCGCCGTAATTCTGCTACCCCGGCACATCCTCATGCCGCAGGCCACCTGCCTGATCCTTTGTAAACCCTCGGCACTGCTAACGTGTGCCACCCCGTCTGATCCTACCTGCCATCGGGCACTCAGTCAGAAGCTCCGGAATGTATTCGGCACAGAACACCTGCCGCCTCGCACCACCCGACGGCTCTCTGAAAAGCCACTCTCTGTCCCTACTTGTTTCCTTCACAGCCTTTCACTGTCGTCATTATAAACAGCCCGACCGGGAATGTCAAGGAAAATCCCCCTGTTCTCTCGCAGGAATTACAGCACTGTCTGAATGGGAGTGTTCCTTTTACTGAAAATCCTGCCCTTGATGAAATGAATGTGAAAAGCATAGATTTTCAGAAAAGCTTTTAGATATTATCAAGAATATAGACTCGTTTTAAGAAAATATATATGCTTTGATTGGATTATATCATCCCGATATATAAAATACAACTGCTTTTTCGTAATCAAAACAGAAAAACCGGAACCGCCAAAAGCACGGTTCCGGTTATATGTAATTCTTTGTCTATGCTGTTTTCAGCTGCAAGTCTTACACTTACTCTGCCTGGCTTGCCTCGTGAGCTGCCTTTCTCTCGTTCAGAGTCTTCTGCACATCGATCATGGTTTCTCTGTCCAGAGTGTAGAACTTCATGGCGATGATGTTGCATATCCATCCGATAATAGCCATGCCATACTGCAGGAACATTGCTACCCAGAAGATACCCCAGGTCGCTTTATCGCCCATCTGCGGAACAGTGGTAGTGTAACCTACCAGCGCGATACACAGAGACGCGATTGTAGATGCGAAGGAGGATACGATCTTGTCGATCAGGGAGTACACACCTGCCAGTACGGCCGGCATGTAGTGTCCGCTTCTCACATACTCGTAATCTACCAGGTCGGCTCTCATGGAAGCTCCAGCCGTGGTCAGAACCATGTTCGCACCGGTTCTTCCGATACCAAGGATCGTAAAGATAATGATCGGTACGCCAATGACACCCAGAGCCTTCATTCCTTCTACGCTGCCGCCATCCATCATACACAGGATCACACACATGGCTACACAAACAACTGCCATCGCGATATTGATCCCAGACCAAACGCTTGTGGCTTTCTTGGAACCCCATTTAGCGATGAAGATACCGCCGGTAAAGGCAAATATAACGCCGACAATCTGTGTAACGTTACCGGACATTGTAGCAGCCGCATAACTTCCGATCAGCACACCGCTCATCAAAGTGGAAACAACACCCTGGCTCATAGTCTGCTGCGCCAGCTTATCGGTAATACCGGTCAGCATGTACATCTGCACGTTCCGGTTATCCTTCACTACAGACCACATATCCTTTACAGAAGTCTTCTCCGCCTCATCCTCGCCGTCCTTCGGCAGAGTCTCAAAGGTCTCCCGCACATCCAGTTTCGCGACACCGATGCAGGCCAGTACCGTAAAGATCAGAGATAATCCCGCGAACCATGCCATCGTCTCGGTCAGCATCGGCACGTCATACTGATTGTTATGCCGCGGCAGGATCACGAACGTGATCAGGTTGGTACAGATCATCGGTACACAGTAAGAATAGATCGTTCCGATCACATTGGTCATAGGACGCTGGGTCGGATCGTTTGTCATAGCGATACCAACGGCACCGCCGGCACATCCGTTGATCGTATTACCGATATCAAACAGAATGTACGCAACAGAGAACGCGATCACACCGAGAACGCCTTCGAATATTCCGCAGAGCCATCCGTAAAGCGTCAAGCTGGCCAAAGCAGCCACTGCCCAGCCGACCAGAAGCATGATACGAACCTTACCTCTCTTCGGATTCAACTTCTCGAAAATGGCCGCTACCACCGCGTCGGATACGCCGTCTACCATACGCAGCGCCGTCAAAAGAATACCGGTCAACACTGTCGTGATGCCGTATCCCTGAGGACCGATCAGGCTGGCAAATCCGAGAATCAAATAAAAGATAACTCCGGTACCGTTATTCGCCATACCGATAATCATCTGGAAGAGCGACGCCTTACGGTACTGGACGCCGTCTCTTGCGCTGGCATTCAACAGACCAGCTTTCTTTTCATTAGCCATAACTTTACCCTCCGTAAAAATTATTTGAGTAACCTCTTGCTACTTATCATTAACTATACATCGTTCCCTCTGTTCGAGCGACCTTTTTTTTGCGTTTATGTCTAAATTTTTGTCTGGAATCTCGATTTTTTTATTTGGACTCTATATTTTATTTATATTTATAAACCTGAAGATCATACTCTCCGGCTGTAAGAACCTGAGGTTTCTCTCCGGGCAGGCGTACTCTGGCCTCTCCATTTGCGGGTATCACAATGTGATATTGGATACCGTCTGTCTCCCGTTTCCAGCCGCACGCAATCCTGCCCAGCGGAGAATCGTAAATCGCCGAGGCTTCCGTCAGCGCCTCCCCCGGCGTTGGACAGATGCTGATCTGATCGCCGCTGACCCGGATACCGCAGACGCTGTCAAAGAGCCAGCCCACAACTGCCCCGTAAGAATAATGGTTCAGGGAATCGTGCACCGTTCCGTCCTCCCGCACACCGTCCCAGGTCTCCCAGATGGTGGTAGCCCCCTTCTTTACCGCGTAGAGCCATCCCGGACAGGTGTCCTGAAGCAGCAATCGATAGGCGGTGTCTGCATATCCGTGTTCCGACAGCACCTTACACAGGAACGGCGTGGAGAGAAATCCCGTGTTCAGATGGTAATCCATCTTCTGAACCAGTTCATTCAGATCCTCAGCCGCCTGACGCTCATCCTCCGGGTCCAGAAGGCCGAGGGCGATGGGCCGCACGTAGGCGCACTGCCGGTCAGAGTGAATCCTGCCATTGTCGATCACGTAACGGTTGAAGGCGGTACGTATTTTCTCAGCAAGCTCAAGGTAAATCTTCTCATCCTCTCCTTTGCCCAGTATGCCGGCAATCTCCCCGAGGAGTTTCGAGGAATAGTAGAAGTAAGGGGTCGTTACCTCCGGGACCCCCTTCATGATATTGTCCCGCAGCACATCTTCACTCTGGCGGTCCGGCTCCAGCCATTCGCCCCAGTGAAATCCCGTGTCGATGATATATCCGGCATACTCGCCGGCCTTCTCTTTTGTCTCAGGACGGGATGTCTCCGCCAGCTTTCTGCAGCGTTCCACCCATCGCTTCATCATGTCATAATTTTCCTCCAGAACCCGGCGGTCCCCGTAAACTTTCCACAGGGTGTAGGGCACAATCACACAGGCGTCTCCCCATCCGGCGGAACCTGCCATCATGACTGCCAGACCTTCCATAGGCTCCTGAACAGGGGCCACTCCCGGAAGATTTCCATCCTCAAACTGCACCAGCCGCAGTTCCGAGAGCCACTTGCGAAATACCGGATACGCGTCCGTCAGATACAGCGCAGTGGGAATATATACCTGAGCATCTCCGGTCCACCCGGCCCGCTCTCTTGTGGGGCAGTCTGTCGGCACATCCACAAAATTGCTCTTCTGGCTCCAGAGCGCATTGTGGAAAAGCTGATTGACATCCGCGTCAGAGCAGACGAAGAATCCCGTCTGTTCCATATCGGAGTACACCGCAATGGAAGTCAGTTCCATATTTTCCACGGGAATATCCGTCTCCACTTTCGCGTAGCGGAACCCGAAAATGGAAAAGGCCGGTTTAAATTCATTGACGCCGTCCTTACATATATAAGTAATTTTCTGATCCAGGTTGCGCGGCGTTCTCCCGTTCGGCTGGAAATTTTCCACCGTAAAATTCCCATCCCTGTCCAGCGTCTCCCCGTGGGTCAGAACAATCTGATCCCCCGCTTTCGCCGTCACCCGGATCTTCGTGTAACCTGCGAGGTTCTGACCGAAATCCGCCACCAGCTCGCCCTTTGGCGTCCGAATCCATGTGGCGGCAAAGGTTTCCTTTTCCCTCACAGGCACACTGTCGCTGCACACAAGATGCGAAAAATCAAATGTTCCCTCCCGGGAGGATTCCACCCTGACCGGATGCCATTTTTCGATCTCCTCCATCCGGGCGTCATAAAACTCCCCCTGCTGCATGTCGTTGGATCGATCCGGCCCCTCCTGACTGGCCTGCCAGGTGTCATCGCTGACAACGGTTACCTGACCATCCACTTCCATCTGACACAGCAGCGCGAGATCGTCTCCGAACACATTTCTGCTGCCGGTAATTCCATTGCTGCCCCTGTACCATCCATTTCCCAGAGAGACCAGAAGAACATTTTCTCCCGAAGTCAGCATATCGGTCACATCGTAAGTCTGATACTGCAGCCGGCTCTCGTACTCGCTGGTTCCCGGCGTCAACACCTGATCTCCGATCCTATGACCGTTTAAGCGCGCTTCATACAGACCATGGGCGGTAATATACAGGCGGGCCCTTCCGATCCCCTCCATCCCGGAATCCAGCGAGAAGGTTTTCTTCAGGTAAGAAGCCGGCTGATAAGGCTCGGACAGCCTCTCCTCCTCCGGATCGATCCACTGTGCCTTCCACTCAGTCCGGTCCAGCAGCGCCATCTCGAAAAACGCCTCCTCGCTCCAGCCCTCTGTCTGTTCCTTCTCATCCCAGAGCTCCACTTTCCAGCCAATGCGCTGCCGGCTTTCCAGTTCTTCGGGAAAGCGTACCTGCATGGCAGAGGAAGATATCTTCCCGCTGTCCCAGATTACTTTTCGATTTTCCGCTCCCTTTTTCCCACTGAGTTCCTCCGCGATAATCCGGTAAGCGCTCTGGCGGACACCCCCGTCGCATATCCAGGAAAGGTCCGGATGCCTTACATCGATTCCCAGGGGATTTACCATACGTTCTGTCTTTAACCTGACTGCTCTCATATTCCTTCTCCTTTCGCTTCGCCGTGCACCGCATGAGGTCACAGCCCCTCTTCATCAACAGAAACTATTTCCTACCCTGTATTTTAATAGGATGTCTTTCGGCTTTCCACCGGGGAAAGGAACAGAAAATATGGTAAAAACTAAATTTTATTCTTCGGCATTATCCTACCGCCGGCCGCGGTACTGCAGAGGCGTCTTTCCGTATCTGGCTTTAAACTGCTCAATAAAATAAGATACATCCTGATAACCGATCTCCGCGGCAATCTCCGCTACCGGCTTCTCCGTCTCCGCCACCAGTCTCTCTCCTTCCTGCAGCCGGATCTCCCGGGCATACTGCAGCGCGGTGTTCCCGGTATATTTTCGGAAAATCCGGTTGACATTCACGCTGGAATAGTGAAAATGCGCAGCCATATCCTTCAGCGAAAAATCCCTGTAATGTTGCTGAATATAGAGAATCATGGGCGCCACCTGCTCCACCTCCCTGGGCAGACGGTCCGACAGAGCGGCCTTTTTCGTACTGGCGATAATTTTCAGGAAAAAAATCCCCAGCAGATGTTCGCAGATCCCGGAGGCATACTTCTCTCCGGATTCCTTTTCCACTATGAGCTGCAGGAGGATCTCCTTGAGATCTTCCATCGGTTCTATGGGAAAAAGAAGATAGCTGCTCTCCTCCTCCGAAAAGATGATATTCTGAAAAAACTGTTGCAGCATATTTCCTCCGGGCAGGTCCGGGAGAAACGTGCGATGAAAGGTGTGGCGGTTAATCAGAATATTGAGCACAACGCTGTCATCAAAAACGGAAATCTCATGCATAGTTCCCGGCGGGATAATCAACACATTTCCCTCCCGAAGATCCAGCGACGCCCTCTGTCCCCGGATCATGATATCGTGATGGCAGGCGCCGGAAAACACACAGGAAATCTCGATAAACTCATGATCGTGCATTCTCCCCGGCGCGTAACGGCAATGTTTTGTGATCTGAATATTCTTTTCACGGCTGAGATCGTAATCCGCATTCGCGATATGCCCCCTGCCCTTCGGCAGAGCATTCATATCCTGGCCATTCTCGTAGGCGTCCTTTAACATCTGCTCGACAGGGTCCAGGCGCATCAGCCTCTCTTCCACTTTCTTCCGCGTAATCATTTCATCTCATCCCTTCCCGCTCCGATGCGATATCACATTCCTGTAAACAAAAAGACGACCTAAGTGTATCCTTAAGTCGTCCAGAAGAGGTGCCAACCAGATTCGAACTGGTGATAGAGGTGTTGCAGACCTTTGCCTTACCACTTGGCTATGGCACCGATTTATATAGAAATTATAGTAAATCGGCAGCCATTCGTCAAGATATAAATTTTCCCTTTTATCCTTTCAGCAGCGCTTCCGCCGCCGTCTGCGCCATGCGTTCTCCTCCGAGAAATCCCGGGTGCAGATGGTCTCCCGAATCACAGGAAAAGGCAAGCATCTCCGGATGCTGCGCATCCCGCACAACCTGATCAAAGTCGATACACCCGTCAAAGAGATCCGTACCGCGAACCCACTCGTTAAACTTTATCCGTTCCTCCTCCCCGGCTTTCAGATATCCCGTAGATCCGGTGCGGGGAAGAATCGTCGTTCCATAGGTCGTAATCTTTTTCTCCCGGCACTTCCTTACCAGTTCTCCCAAAGCCTGCTCCAGCATTTCCGCCGTAATCCAGTCCGACTTTTTGGGGTTTCGCGCCATGCCGATATCATTTGTCCCCAGCGCAAAAATAACAGCGCCTACACCGGCCTCCCCCAACACGTCTCTATCAAAGCGCTCCATACCGGATCGGCCAAACATGGACATGACAGACATAAAGGGGCCGTTCAGCAGGCGATTCCCGCCAATCCCTTTATTTATGACTGCCACCTGTCCCGGTCTCCTCTTCAACGCTTCCTCCATCAGCGGTCTTGTCCAGTGGCTCTGCTGCGTGATAGAATCTCCAAAGCAAACGATACTGTGGGCGCTGTCACTCTCCGTCTGAATCTCTATGGAAGACAACCCCGGTATCGCCTGCAGCATATCGTGATAGCACGCGGTTTTGCTGCGGTGCTGTGTGGCAAACTGCGCCTCCTGCACATAATTTCCCTTTTTGCTGCACTGAACACACTCCGCAATGCCGTTTCCCGAGATCACAGGGCCATCAAAGGCCATGCTGACAACCAACAGTTCTCTCGGGCGTACGCCCACAGAAACGGCGTCGCTGTAACACTCCTCTCCGGGTTTCACTTCCCTAGATTCTTTTCCCTCAAATCGAATTTTCTCCTGCTGCCCGCCCTCTATTTGAATGGCCGCCTCAGCGATGCGGTATGGCTTTTTTCCTTCGAGGTTTGATACCCGAAGACGCACAGCCTCCCCATCGATACAGTTGCGGATGGAAAGCCGCATCGTCCGATTGCTATAACTCGGACTGAAAAAACGAATATCCGTATGCGCCTGCCCCCATGTACTTACCCAACGACTCATCTTTTTATCCTCCTCCGATTCTGATATTTTAAATATACCACTCCTCTGTCCGCTGTGTTATGATGTATGCAGACAAAAAAATACGCCAAATCGGACATATAAGCAGGAGGAAAAGCAGAGATTGAAAAGCGGATACGGCACATGGGATACGTCTATGACAGCGATTAAACAGCGAATGAAAGCCTACATGGAGCGCCACCCTCAACAGAAAGATAAGATATTAACATCAGACGCCCTTTCGGACTTCATGTTTCATATTGTGTCTGAGCATCTGGACGAACCGATCGAGTCTCTCTCCGATTTTTATCAGGGACAAGTCCCGGCTTCCGTGCGCCATCTGATCTCAATTTCCAAAAACGGTCCCGATGATGCCCGGCAAAAAATGTTGACCGATCTCTTTTTTCATCAGTCGGAGGAGGAATATTTTCCGGAGGGTTATGATGTGTCTGTCATGCGGGTTTTCCGCTATATGCCTGTGCACTGGCATTCCAATGAATATTTTACTGTGCTTTTCTGTGTCAGCGGCATCTGTCCGATTCTCTTTGAGAAAGAGCAGGTCGATCTGCAGAAAGGCGATGTTCTGATTCTGGCCCCCAACACGCTCTACGCCAGCCCCTGCTACCGGGATGACAGTGTTCTGATCTACTATACGATCCGTGTCAGCACTTTTTACGACGCTTTCTGGAACAGTCTCTCCGATATGACTCTGCTCTCAGACTTTTTCATGGACGCCCTCCAGAGCCGGCACGGCAGCCCCTATCTGCTGTTTCAGACCGGTCAGGATGAGGATCTATCGGACCTGCTCTATCAGATTTATCTGGAAGCGCTGGAACAGGGCGATTACGCAAACCATATGATCAATGGACTGATGCATGTTTTTTTCGTCCGGCTGCTTCGCCGGTACGCCGGGCAGGTTATTATTTCCCGTTTTGGCGCCGGACCCTGGAAGACAGAGTATGGCCGGATTTTACAGTTTATTCAGAAAAATTATACAGAAGTGACAGTACAGCAGTTGTGCGATCGATTCCATTACAGTGAACGTCAGATCAACCGTATTGTTCTTCTTTGCACCGGGAAAAATTTTTCCCAGCTTCGCGCAAATCTGCGACTGAAAAAGGCCCTGAAGCTGCTGCGGCAGACAACACTGCCGGTAGAGGAGATCGCATCCGCTGTCGGCTACAGGAATCTGAATGCTTTCTATAAGTTTATCGCAAAAAATACCGGACAGACCCCGGCACAGATCCGAAAAAATTAAGACAGCGGAACAGGGGCCGGCCCCCGCGGTCTCCCGCGAAAGTCAGCCCCTGTCCCGAGGTGTTTTATATGTTTTGGAGATTATCGAAATTTATGCAGATCGCCCTCACTCTACCGCGATGGTAACGGTCTTCGGCTCGCAGCCTTCCGCCGTGAAGGTTACCTTGATCTCTCCGGCCTCTCTGCCGGCCCGCACAACCGCCATCACATAGCCGTCAAAGGTCTTCCAGGTGGTGTCGTCGTAGCTTCCGATGGCCCTCGGATCAGCGCTGCCGAATCCCTGCAGGGTTCCTGCTCCCTCCACGGAAACGGTCACTTCCTTCTCGGCGAAGAGGTTGTCGATGCCGTCCTGATCCGTAAGTCTTACGGTCACAAAGGCCAGATCTTCTCCGTCCGCCTTCAGTTTCTCTCCCTCGCAGTCCACCGTGAGCACTACGTCGTCCCCCGCGGTCTTTAAGGTGTATCTTCCGGTCTCCTGGCCATTCTCGTAGCTTACCGCCACCAGCTCTCCCGGCTCGTAGGTCATCTCGTAGGATGCCGCGAACTTATTCGCCTTGCCGGCGGGTTTTCTTCCCAGAGATTTGCCGTTTAAGAACAGTTCCACCTCCTCGGCGCCGCTGAGCACATCCACGTTGGCCGGCTTGCCCTCATATCCGGGCCATGTCCAGCTGGAGACATTGTCCTTCCACATCCATGCGGTCTGAGAGTGGGGCATACCGTATTTATCCACACGCTCCACCGCGATATAGGGCTCCTTGCGCAACCCGAACACGATCTCGCGCAGATAGCTGATGGGACGGCGGTATCCGATGATATTGATATCGCCGATATAGGCGATTCTGTCGGGATAGACGCCGTTGAAATTCATGGTTCCGTCATAGTAGAAGACGCCGCATCCGGCCTCTCCCAGATAATCGTATCCGGTCCAGGTAAAATCGCCCAGCACATGATCGTTTTTCTCCACGATATCCCAGAGACGAACGATATCCGCCGGATAGGTCTCCGTTCCCAACACCGTCTTGTTGGGATGCAGCTCCTTCTCCAGCTCATGACGCCCGGTCAGATAGTTGAGTCCGGTAATATCCATGGCCTGGCTGGCCTCCTCGATGGTCTCCGTCATCAGCGGATGGCAGGCAAAAGCGTCCGCCGCGTCTCCCACCATAAACGCCATCATGGAATTCAACGCGCTGGCTCCCTCTTCTTCCTTTCCCTCCGGCTGAGCGGCTTTCATCTTCTCCATCTCCGCCATGACATCCTTCATGATCAGGCCCATCTTCGCGCCGGCCGCCAGCATACCGTTGATGGCATTGGTGGTAAACCGGTACGGATCCATCTCATGGAACAGATTGCAGATATGGCGGTTGATCTGCGCGCCTCTCGGTCTGCCCAGATCCGGGATCTCGTTTCCTGCGGAGTAGAGCACCACGCTGGGATGATTGTAATCCTTCTTTACCATGCTCTTCACTTCCGCATCCACATGCTCCAGGAAATACAGGGCATAGTCGTTGGGGTTCTTGTGTTTGGTCCACATATCGGAGAGCTCATCCATGACCAGCATACCATACTTATCGCAGGCATCCAGCATCGCCTTGCTCATGGGATGATGGGCGCTCCGGATACTGTTAAATCCGGCTTCCTTCATCTGACGGCACCGGCGTTCCTCCGCTTTGGCCAGAGTCGTGGCTCCGATGACGCCGTTGTCGTGGTGGATACAGGTTCCTCTGAATTTTACCTGTTTTCCGTTGATGCGCAGGCCATGCTCCGCATCCAGCTCCAGCCGGCGGATCCCGAAGTGCTCGTCCGTCTCATCCAGCAGCTCCTCGCCGGCGTAAATCTTCACCTGACACTGATAGAGATTGGGGTTGTCGCAGTCCCAGAGCTTCGCGTCTTTGATGCAGATTCTCTGAATCACTTCCTCCTGCTCCTGACCGAACATGGTCACAACGGAGGTATCTTCTCCCACAACCTTATCGTCAAAGGTAATCGTGCTTACCACATTTACCTTCTCTCTGTCTCTGGAGAGATTCTTCACATCCACGCAGATCTCCACCACAGATGCCTCCGGATCCACGGTCGGGGTGGTAATCCGCACGCCGTCCGTCGGGATATGGATTCTCGCTCCAACCATCAGATTTACATCCCGGTAGATACCGCTGCCGGAATACCAACGGCTGTTGGGCTCCACATTGTTCGCGATGACCATGATCTGATTGTCTGCGCCATAGTTCAGATATTTGTCCAGAACTACATAAAAATTGCCGTATCCGTAGACCTGAGTCGCCGCCAGATCCTCATTGACGTAAACCATGGCGTTGGAATAGACGCCCTCAAACTCCAGAATCGCCGTCTTATCTTTCCACTCCCCGGGGGCGAAAAGCGTTTTCTCGTAGGTGTAAATTCCGCTGGGCCAGTAGCCTGTCTGGGTGCCGTTGGCCGTGTCCGGCGTCCGCTCCTCATGCACCATCGCGTCATGGGGAAGCTGCACAACGATGCTGTCGTCCTCCCCGCCCATCAGCGATCCCATCAAAGAGGGGCCGCCCTTTTTAAACTTCCAGTCCGCGTTCCATTTTTCCCTGATCATACAACCTTCTCCTTTACATTTTTTTGTACTTTATACTATAATGAATGGTAGTGTATTCTGCTGTATTGATATAAACCAAGTATTTCATTTTTATACTATCCTAAGAAATATCAATACTCAAGGACGGATATCAACCATGGAACTAAAATTTTGTGTCTGAATTCAACCAGAAAGGAGTCGCTATCTTGAGCCAGACTTCTCCGTTTGCCAGGGAAAACTATGATCCCCTTATCATTCGTAATATCGAAAACAGCGATACGCTCCTCTACGATATTTCCAGCCCCTACATGATCATGCTGGAGACCTGCAGAGAGAACGACGGACTGTACAGTGTTTTTCGTTTTTCGCCCAACGACTACCAATCCTTCTTCTTCTCGGAAAAGGATCACGAAGTCATGCAGAAACGCCCGCTTCACAAACACTCTTTTGTGGAGATCATGTACGTGATTTCCGGCTCCATTACCAACTATGTGGAAGATCAGGTCTTTACCTACGAAGCCGGTCAGTGCTGTGTCATGAACAAAAATATCTATCACGCGGAACAGTTTTCCGGGGAATTTCAGGTAGTCTTTTTCAGTTTTCAGGATGACTATCTCCGGGATCTGATGGCGGAGTATTCCGAAAAGGGCCATAAAAACCCGAAAACCGGCCAGGCAGATCTCTCCGAAAATCCGATCCTGAATCTTCTCGCCGGATCCAAGCAGTCCTCCTCCGATTTCGACAAGACCTATCTGGACTGTTTCCCGTTGAAACCTCCGGCAGAGATCCACGATCATCTGTCGCCGATCTTCAATATGCTGATCACGGAGGCGCTGAATCAGAAGCCCGGTTCCGGGTTCTTCGTCAAGGGTTCCTTCTGCCGGCTGCTGTGCGAGCTGAGCAACCCCGAATACTTTTCCATCAAGCGGGTGCACTCGGATCTGAACGGCCAGGAATTCCTCTTTGCCAAGATTTCCCATATCATGAAGGCCAGCCACGGCAGATGCACCAGGGACGAGCTCTCCGCCCAGCTCCACTACAACGGCGAATACTTAAACCGCATCGTGAAGAAGTACACCGGCCAGACCCTTCTGGCATACGGACAGTCCATCTATCTGGACGAAGCCAGGGATCTGCTGCTGCATACGGACAAGAGCATCTCGACGATCATTGAGGACCTGGGCTTTTCCAACCGGACCCACTTCTACCGCCTCTTCGAGAAGAAATTCGGACAATCCCCTTCCGATTACAGAAAAAGCAGGTAAGACCTTTTCCATCTTACCTGCTTTTCTTATGTCTTATGGCATATATTTGATTTCCGTTTCGCTTTTCTTATTTTGCCACTCCGTGAGCCTTATCCCAGTCAGCGTTAGCCTTCTCAACTTTCAGGAAGTACATAACGACTGTGGTCAGAGCTACGGCGATCAGCGGGAACCACAGATACATGAAGTTCAGCATGTTGATTGCGGAATCCGGCTGATTTGCTGCACCGTTGATATATCCACCTGCATCCAGAAGGAGACCGCAGAGAGCAGTTCCAAGTCCGTTACCAACCTTGATACCGAAGGAGGAGCAGGAGAACATGGAGCCCTCAATATGTCTGCCCTGAGTACGCACGGTGTACTCGGATGCGGAAGAAATCAGAGCGTTGATATCGCCTGTTACCGGGCTGGTAAACAGACCTGCAATTGCCGCGGTAATCAGCATGAACGGAACGTTCAGGGAAAGTCCGGCAATGACAAAGAGCACACGGAACACCGTCGCTCCACAGTAACCGAAGAAGTTGATTTTCCACATTCCCTTAAACTTCTGTACCAGGAACGGCGTAACTGCCAGACCGACGATCATCGGCACCATCTGCGCTGCGGAGAATGCACCCAACATAGCGTCGCTTCCCAGCACGTATCTGCACCAGTATGCACCAACGCTGGCGATACCAGTCTGGATGTACATCAGCACATAGAAGATAGCGATCATGATAAAGTACTTGTTCTTAAACAGCAGCTTCAGAGACTCCACAAAGGGAACCTTCTCGTCCATACTTGCGGTTGTTCCTGCGGAAAGTTCCTCCGGAGACAGCTCCTTTACGGAGAATACGGAGATCGTGTTTACGATCAAAGCGATGATAGCGTAGATAATTGCCACGTTTCTCCATCCTGCCGCGCCGCCGCCGAGAGTAGTCGTAAGACCTACCGTTACAGAGGATACCACCACGTTGGTTCCCAGAGAGAACATGAAACGGATGGACCCCATCTGCACTCGCTCGTTGGTATTCTTCGTGATCAGAGAGGTCAGCGAAGCGTAAGCGATGTTGTTGGCGGTGTAGAAGATTACGTTCAGCAGCACGTACACGATGAAGAAGTATGCGTACTGTGCTGTCTGTCCCATTCCCATAGGCACAGAGAACAACAGCACCAGACAGATGCAGTTACCGATCTGGGTCCACAGCATCCAGGGACGGGCTTTACCCATCTTGGTGTGAGTCTTATCCATCAGGTTTCCGAAGATGACATCGGAGATACCGTCGAAGACTCTGGCAACTGCGATCAGGACACCAATCACACCGGCGTTCAATCCTACTGTGTCAGTCAGATAGATCATTACGAAGCTGGTAACCAGACCGTAGATACAGTTGGCAGCCAGGTCGCCAGATCCGTATCCGACTTTGTTGTACCATTTTAGATATTTCTTTTCCTCCATTATGATACCCCTTTCTCCAATTAATAAATATTTTATAAATAAATTATAAACACTTTCTAACCCGTTTCAAAAGAACCATTTCCGATACATTCCTGCCGGAAATGTGTCGATTTTCGACCTGTGTTCCCGAGCACACACCCTTTCAGAGCGTGATGTTCGTCTTTTTCAGATCTTCCTCCGCCGAGCTGGATCCCACATAGATCGGATATTCCATATGCTCCAGCTGCCACTCGCGGTATACCGGGTTATACCATTTCAGTTTCTCCAGAGGTGTGACAATCTCCACAACCTTCTCCTCGCCGGCCTTCAGGCTGACTCTCTGGAATCCGCGAAGCTGTTTTACCGGGCGGTCCACCGCGGAATGTTCAAATCCCACATAAACCTGTACGACCTCATCGCCGTCCCGGTCGCCGGTATTCTTAACTTTCGCTCTCACCTTCAGATTGGTCCCGTCCGTCTCCGCCTTGGGATCAGTAATCTCAAAGGTGGTGTAGCTCAGGCCGTATCCATAGGGGATCAGCGGTTTCACACCGTTTTTCTCCAGACGTGTGTACCCGTGATAGTACTCATAGTACTGATCGGTAGCTTCCCAGTCCACATGAGGAAGATCATCCTCGGAATAGGGAACCACATAGGGAAGTTTGCCGGAGGGATTCACATCGCCGTAAATGATCTCAGCGATGGCCGTTCCGCCTTCCATTCCCGGATAGTAAGCCATCATGACAGCGTTGACACATCCGTACCACTCGGTCATCATGATCATGTTTCCGCCGATCAGAACCACCGTGGACTTGTCGTTGACGGGGCCCACTTCCTGCAGAAGTTTCACTTCGTCCTCGTGCAGGCCGAGGCTCTTCTTCCGGTCGCCGCCCATGGAACCGATATAATTTTCGGACTGATCCTCAGAAATAAACTCGCCCTCATCGTCATGGTTATAACCAACGACGAATACAACCGCATCCGCCTCTTTTGCCAGAGCCTTTGCGCTCTCCAGATCCGACGCGTCATTGAAAACAACCTCACAGCCCGGATTTGCCTTCTTCAGGCCTTCCTCCGGTGTAACCACATAGGGAGGACGAACCCAGCTGGATCCATGATCTCCGATATTGGCCACATTTCCCAGTTTTCCGATAACGGCAAGTTTCTTAATTTCATCTTTCTTCAACGGAAGGACCCCGTTGTTCTTGATCAGGGTAATCCCCTTCTCGGCTACTTCCTTCGCAACCGCGATATGTTCGGCGCATCCGACAACCGACATATCGTATTCCTTGTGATCCTTGTCAAAAGCAAGAATCGTGCGGACAATACGAAGCGCCGCCTCGTTAATCTTCTCCTCCGGTACAAAGCCATCCTTTACGGCCTGCACCAGTCTGTCGCCGAAGTACTGGGTCCACATCATCTCCATATCCTGACCGCCGTTGGCAGCTTCTACCGTGTCGCGAACGCCCCAGCAGAAATCGGACATTACAAATCCGTCAAAATCCCATTCCTTCTTCAATACCTGATTGAGCAGGTAATTGTGATGACCGCACTGTACGCCATTGTAACGGTTGTAAGAACTCATGATGCTGGCCGCCCCCGCGTCCACGCAATCCTTAAAGTGCGGAAGATAAACTTCCTGCTCCGTTCTCTGATCGCAGGTAACGCTGCACTTGAAACGGGCGTTCTCCATATCGTTGAACGCGTAATGCTTCACGCAGGCCATGATGTCCTCATCCTGCACGCCTCTGACCAGCGCGGCCCCCATCTGACCTATCTGATAGGTCTCCTCGCCGTAGGTCTCCTGGCTTCTTCCCCAACCGGGATTGTAGGGCATGTTGATGCAGACTCCTGCAAAAAGATTTCCCCCAAACGCACGGACCTCCCGTCCGATGCAGTGTCCTACCTTCTCCTCCAAGGCAGGGTCAAAGGTTGCTCCTCTGGCCATGGAAACCGGGAAGCATGTGGTCTGATTGTTTCCACAGACAACGCCGCGAGGCCCGTCAGCAAAGAGCATGGGCGGAATGTTTTTCTCCTCGATACCACCGGCTGCATAGGGAACCACATTATAGTGATTCTTGTCGTCGGCCATATCGCCCATCATCTCCACCAGCTGTTCCTGGGTCATCTTGGTAATGTCGATGTTTCCACTCATCAGCCATACCTTCTGCTCAAGTGTAAGCTCATCCACAATTTTCTGAGCTTCCTCTGTCATCGCAAGACGATATTCCTTTGTTGCTCTCATGTTCTCCCTCCTTTTCTAAGTGTGCTCGTGAACACTTTTACTAAAGCATAGTCCTCATAGGCAAACTTGTCAACTTTTCTTTGGTTTTTTTAGAATATTTATGCAAGTTGTACAAGTTTCATTCCTGATTTTCTGCAAGAATTATTTCGGAATCCGGTAGAAAGGAGCGGGATTTGCGCATATACGCGAAGATAAGGCTGTGATAAAATCAATCAAAAAGATAACCAGAAAGACATCAGGAGGATACG
>ERZ1643246.912-NODE-912-length-34761-cov-7.752838_pt1 | contig 34761 bp, 33 predicted proteins | sample MGYA00579265_ERZ1643246 | MGnify/ENA primary metagenome ERZ1643246 (study PRJEB29033, sample SAMEA4952261) | chicken gut metagenome | biome: Broiler Chicken; feature: Gastrointestinal Tract; material: Caecum | place: Ireland | collected 2018 | study: Broiler...
AAGGGATACGGCGATTTTTTCTTCTGTTAACTGTCAAAGACGGGAGTATATCATATTTTCCCCGAAAATCATAGGTTTTCCTTGCCAAAGTTCCGTCGGTCGGGTAGAATGGTTCGTAACCGTTCAGGACGGCACATCTTCTTGCCCGGAAGCTTCCTTGGCTGGAGCTTGGGCCAAGGTATATTAAAGGAGTTTTTACATGAGTATTTTAAATGTGGAACATTTGAGCCACGGATTTGGAGACCGGGCTGTTTTCCAGGACGTCTCCTTCCGGCTTTTAAAGGGGGAGCACATCGGATTGGTGGGCGCCAATGGAGAGGGGAAGTCCACCTTTATGAAGATCATCACCGGCAAACTTCAGCCGGACGAGGGAAAGGTGGAGTGGGCCCGCCATGTGCGGGCCGGATATCTGGACCAGCACACGGTCCTGGAAAAGGGTATGACCATCCGTGAGGTATTAAAGAGCGCTTTCGCCTTTCTCTTTGAGATGGAAGAACAGATGAACCGGATCTGCGACCAGATGGCCTCTGCCCCGGAGGAGCAGATGGAGTCCATGATGGAGGAGCTTGGCACCCTCCAGGACCTCCTGATGGCCCACGATTTCTATGTCATCGATGCCAAGGTGGAGGAGGTGGCCCGCGCCCTGGGCCTGATGGAGATCGGCCTGGACCGGGATGTTTCGGAATTAAGCGGAGGGCAGAGGACCAAGGTTCTCCTGGGAAAGCTTCTCCTGGAAAAACCGGACATTCTGCTGCTGGACGAGCCCACCAACTACCTGGATGCCCAGCATATCGAATGGCTGAAGCGCTATCTGCTGGAATATGAGAACGCCTTCATTCTCATTTCCCACGATATCCCCTTCCTCAACAGCGTCATCAATCTGGTCTACCATATGGAAAACCAAAAGCTGAACCGCTATGTGGGAAATTATGACCAGTTCCAGGAGGTGTACGCAGTCAAAAAAGCCCAGCTGGAGGCCGCCTACAAGCGTCAGCAGCAGGAAATCGCCTCCCTCCAGGACTTTGTGGCCCGCAACAAGGCCCGTGTATCCACCCGGAACATGGCCATGTCCCGGCAGAAAAAGCTGGACAAGATGGAGGTCATCCAGCTGGCAAAGGAAAAGCCCAAGCCGGAGTTTCATTTTCTCACGGCCCGGGCTCCGGGGAAATTCATTTTTCAGACCCACGACCTGGTCATCGGCTATGAGGAGCCCCTCTCCCGGCCCTTGAACCTGACCATGATGCGGGGTGAGAAAATCGCCCTCTACGGCGCCAACGGGATCGGAAAAACCACTCTCTTAAAAAGCATCCTGGGTCTGGTCCCCTCCCTGTCCGGAAGCGTAGAATTGGGAGACTATCTGGAAATCGGATACTTTGAACAGGAGGCAGACCCGGACAACACCTCCACCTGCATCGAAGAAATCTGGAAGGAGTTCCCCTCCTACACCCAGTACCAGGTGCGGTCTGCCCTGGCCAAGTGCGGCCTCACCACCCAGCACATCGAGAGCCAGGTCCGGGTGCTGAGCGGAGGCGAGCAGGCAAAGGTCCGTCTCTGCAAGCTCATCAACCGGGAGACCAACGTGCTGCTTCTGGACGAGCCCACCAACCATCTGGATGTGGACGCAAAAACAGAGCTGAAGCGGGCGCTGACCGAGTACAAGGGCAGCATCCTCTTGATCTGCCATGAGCCGGATTTCTATGAAGGTCTGGCCGACCAGGTGTGGGACTGCCGGGAATGGGCTCTGCGCCTGTCCTAAAACAGGTCAAATGCCCCTCCTGTCTCTTTCATCGAAAAACGCATCTCCTTCCCCGTTATGGGATGGACAAAGGACAGCCTCACGGCGCACAGGGCCAACGGCCCCGCCGCGGGGCTTTTTCCATATTTGCTGTCCCCGTACAGAGGCGTGCCGTGTCCCGCCATCTGCACCCGGATCTGGTGATGGCGGCCGGTCAGAAGCTCAATCTCCACCAGAGTCAATACCTGTGATCCTCCGCCTGTTTTCTCCTCCTTCACCTCTCTGCTGTCCACCACCCGGTAGTTCAAACGGGCCAGTTTTCCACCATCCGCCGACTTATCCACAATCCGGGAACAGTTGATTTTCCGGTCTTTCAACAGAAAATCCACATAGGTGCCAGAGTTATCCACAGGTTTTCCACATACAACCGCACGGTAAATTTTTTTCATTTTTCCTTCCTGAACCTGTCTGCTCAAAAGGGCAGCGGCTTTCTGGGTCTTTGCGTACACCATTACTCCCCCCACCGGCCGGTCCAGTCTGTGGATAACTCCTACGTAAGGAGGCTGTCCCCCCAAAGCTCCTGTGGATTTCTTTGGTGATAATTTGTGGATATGTTCCCGGATCCGGCTCACCATATCCTCCTCAAAGCCTCTGGAAGACTGGGATTCAATCCCTGCTGGCTTTTCCACCACAATCAAATTTGGATCTTCAAACAACACTGACAGCATAAATCTTTCCTCTCTGTTTTGTGATACTTTCTTGAATTTTTTTCTCAAAGCCTTGCATATTTTTTTGAAAGGTTGTATAGTATATGATATAAATCTACATAGTTTTTAAAACTACATGCAAAGGTTTCTGATATTCATTTTTCTGTTAAGGAGGTTATATCACATGAAGACTAAGATCATGAAAAATATAACCCGGATCAAGGACCCGGGCAGTGCCATCACTCACTTTATCGCCATGGTCCTGGCCATCGCAGCCATGACCCCGCTTTTGATAAAAGCCAGCCAGAAATCGGGGCATTTTCTCTCCCTGCTGATTTTTATTTTAAGCATGATCGGCCTTTACGGAGCCAGCACCATCTATCACACCCTGGATATTTCCCCGAAGATCAACCAGCTGCTGCGCAAGCTGGACCACATGATGATCTTCATTCTCATTGCCGGAACCTACACCCCGGTGTGCATGATCGTTCTGGGAGACCGGACCGGATGGCTGCTCTTAGCCCTTGTGTGGGCCATCGCAGCCGCAGGCATTGTCATCAATGCCTTCTGGATCACCTGCCCCAAGTGGTTCTCCTCCCTGATTTACATTGCCATGGGCTGGGTGTGCATCCTGGCGATCACCAAAATCATCAGCGCCCTTCCAAAAGCCGGATTCATCTGGCTTCTGGCCGGCGGCATCATCTACACCCTGGGCGGCATCCTCTATGCCCTGAAGCTGCCGCTCTTCAATTCCAGGCATAAAAATTTCGGTTCCCACGAAATTTTCCATCTCTTCGTTATGGGAGGCAGCCTGTGCCACTACGTGATGATGTACCGGTTTGTGGCGTAAGGTCTTTCTCCGAAAATCCTTCGATCAGCCGCTCCTTTTCCCTGCGGCTGAGTTTTTTTATGGCCCACTCCCGCTTCATCGCCTCTTCTTTTGTGGCGAACACCTCATAGTAGGACAAGGAAACGGGCCGCCGGCTCCTGGTATATTTTGCGCCGCGGCCTTCATTGTGGGCCTTTACCCGTTCATCCAGATGGTTTGTCCACCCACAGTAAAAGCTTCCGTCCCTGCAGGTCAGCAGGTAGGTATAATTCTGACATTCTTCCATTTTCCATCACTTCCAAAACCTATGTAAACGGCAGCAGCACCCAACGTGCGCCGCAGCCGCCCGGAGGCCAGGGTCTCCGTCATCTATATAAAAGCACCAGCTGGATGCGCATTGGAGCCGGTTTGCTTCCTCTGTCTTAGTATATGATCCGGGCGTCAAAATGTGCATCCGCTAGAATCTTGCGCCGCCTCCCCCATGGCTGCGGCCGCTGCCGGACCGGTGAGTGGTGCTTCTGCCGGGATGGCCTCCTCCCGGACCGCTGCGGCCGGAGACAGGCGCGATTCTCTGCCTGGTTACAAACTGATTCACCAGCCGGTCTGCCGTCCCATCCGTCCGGATCCGGGCCTGGGCCTGATAGGCCATGGAGGCATTTCTCCTTTTCCGGTCCGTCTGCTCCATCCCGTAATCCCGGACCACGGCCAGGCAGGCGCCTGCCGCCGCTGCCCCCGCAGCTCCCACGGCGGCTAAAACCTCGTACCAGCGTAAACTGCGGTAGGGACTGACCCTTCCGGTCTCCTCCTCATAATTGTACTGGCCGGATTCCACTCCCATCGCTGCATATTCTTCGATCTCCTCCATCACCAGAAGGGCGGAGCCGGCATAATCCTGTGCGGAGAGCCGGGAAACCGCTGCCTCCCCCAGCCGCCGGATCCGCTCGTCCGTCAGGATCCTGATCATCTCTCCGGCGGTGGAGATATAGTATTCCCCTTGGACTTCCCCTGGTCCGTCCATGTAGATCAGGTACAGAGCGCCGCTGTCCTCTCTTCCTTCTCCCAATCCCATCTCATCGTAAAAATCATCCGCATACTCCTTGGCACTGCTCCCCTCCTGCCGGAAGGCTGTCACCACCGCCAGGTCCATGCCGATTTCTTCCCGTTCGCGGCTGATCCGTTCCTCCAGCTCTTCCTTTTCCCAGGCTTCAAAAAGGCCTGCCTGGTCAAATACCCTCTCCTGTGCGCCATCCTCCCCACTCTCCGCCCCCATGGCGAAAAGCGGAAATGCCAGCACCAGAAGAAGACACAGCCAGAACCCTTTCATCCATCTGCTCATATGAAATACCCCACAATCAGCATAAAAATCAGTATCGGGAAAAAGACCGATGCAAAAAGCACGGCCAGCTTCCCCTTGTCCACCGGCAGGCAGCCGCAGGTTTTCCCGGTCTGTCCGTTCAGGGCAAAGTAATAAATCTTTCCGCTCCTCCGCTCCCGATATGTAAGGGTCCACACCGGCAGGAGGGCATAGCTCCACTTCTCCTGGTCCCGATGCACCTGCCTGTCGGTCACCTGGAAGCTGCTGTAAGCTCCTCCCTGGTTTTTCAGTCCGTCCAGAAAGAACTCCTCCACCTCACGGCCTGCCTCCTGGCTGAACTGGGAGGACTCCATATCCCGCTTCTCCGCCTGAAAACCGGACAGAAGCCCCATGGAAAATTCCTGCGCCTTCTCCGTCTCAAAGGGCTGCACCCCTTCTGCCAGGTTCCGGTCCCCTTTTTTCAGGGCGCTGCGCAGAAGTCCCTGGATCTGCGTCTCACCGGAACGGCTGACCTCGTAAATTCTTGTGGTGGTAATCCGCATATCCCCCGCCGTCGTCTGGGAGACCATAGTTCCCTGTCCTTCCAGCTTTCCGGAGATATGGCAGCTGTACATCCAGTATGGATAGTAGACGCCGGTCATGGTCTCCAGGCTTCCCTCCGAGCAAAATGCCTCCGGCACAAATTTTTTCCTGCCCACCCACTGCCCGAAGATTTCCCTGGCCTTTTTCCGGTCAATCTGAAAGGGGATCACCAGGTCCGGCCTGAATTCTCCGGAAAGCCTTCCCGAAAGCACCACGGGATTGTGGCAATAATAGCAGAAGGTAGCTGCCGTAGTTTCATCGGTGACGATCTGGGCGCCGCAGCTGGGGCAGGTATAAAGAGCAGCTCCTTCCAAATCCTCCGTTCTGCTCTCCTTCTCCCCGTCCTGATCGCCCGAAAGCGCTTCTAACTCCTCCTGGGAAAACTGGGACCTGCAGTATTCGCACCCGTACTTCTGGGTTTTCGGGTCAAAGATCAGCCCGCCCCCGCAGTTGGGGCATTTATAGGTAATGGCTGCCATCCGGCACTCCTCCTTTAATCATTGTGAGGCTTTTTGTAACTTTTGCCCCTGTTTTCCCGCCGTCCTGAACTGTTACGGATTCTTAGGCTTTCCGCACTCCGTACAGAACTTTCCTGTATTGACGGCCCCGCAGCTGCAGGTCCAGGAGCCGGAAGCAGGCCTGGGCGTTCCGCACTCACTGCAGAATTTTCCGCTGTTCTGGTTCCCGCAGTTGGGACAATACCATACCTGGCCCTTGGGAGCAGCTGCGGCGGGCTGTCCGGCATTCTGAGCCATCTGCATCTGCTGCAGGTTGGTCCCGGAGGCAGCCCCCATAAAACCTCCTCCTGTCTGCATCCCGAATCCCATCCCCATAAAACCGGCCATGGAACCGGCGGAATTGGAGCCGGCCGCCTTCAGGCCCTCCGCGATGGAGCTCTGCACATACCCCTCCCGCACTGCGGGGTCCCCCATCATGGCTCCCTTGTTGCGCATATTGATCAGATTCTGGGATTCCTCGTCGTAGGAGATGCTGGCAATCCCCACCGCCTGGATCTCCATCCCCCGCATCCGGTTCCACTCCTCATCCAGGGTCTGGGCCATATAGCTTCCCAGCTCCCGGCTCTTGGACGGTACATAGGAAATCCGCACACCGTCAGCAGACATCTGATTGAGCGCCGTCTGGAAAGCCTCCATAAACTCTGACAGATACTGCTGGTTGACGTCCTCCATCTCCACCCTGTCCTGGTTTTTTGGAATGACTTCCCGGTAAAACTTCAGGGGGTCCGTGATCTTCACGGAGTAGGTCCCGTGCGCCCGCAGAAACAGCTCCGCGTTATAAAAATTATCAAAATAGTTTACCGCGTTGCGGGTGCCGAACTTCAGTCCTTTGATCTCCTGGAGATTGATATAATAAACCTTCTGAACCCCCGGCGTGATCCCACCAAACCGGATCCGGTTGAAGGATTCCTTCAGAGCCTCCCCGAACTGCCCGTTGAAAAGAGAAGGCATGGAGCTGTTCTCTACCTTGTAGTAGCCCTCCTCCGCCGTATAGTCTACCACTTTTCCTCCGTCCACCAGCATCATAAACTGATTGGGGTAGACATGGATCAGAGAGCCGTCGGATACCACATCCCCGCTTCCTTTGGTATTGGAACCGCGCCCTTTTCTTACCTGGACTCCGCGGACAAAGACCGTCTGGTCCCCCATATCATCCGGCTCTATGGCCTCCAGCCACTGATCCCCCAGAGCCGAACCTGCTGCCTGTGTCACCGCTTTTATAATTCCCATTCTCCATTTCTCCTTTTCTTTCTATCTTTCATCCTGCTTTGTTCTAAACTGCCGTTTTCTTCTCCTCCGGGCGGAGCCGTTTCTTCTTGATGGGGTCCACGCAGCGGACTGCGAAAAACAGAAGAACTCCGCTCAGTGCGAGCTGCAGCACAATGCTCGTAAATACCCAGTGCTCCATGATCCAGCCCTTGAACTGCACGCCCATAGCCCGGCACATGCTCTCAATCCCCATGCCGCTTTCCGCCGGTCCGTTCATCACCGTATAAAAAGTAGCCGCAGGGTTTAACAGCAGCAGATAAAAGGCCGCGCCGGCCGTAGGCCTGGCCATCTCCCCCGCTGCCCGTACCGCGCCGCCGTAGCGGCTTAAATGGGTGGAAGACAAAGCCATGGCAAACCGGTTGGCAAAGTAGGTCCCCGCCACCAAAAGCCCGATTACCCCGTAGGTGCAGACGGAGGCCAGCGTAGAGCGCTTAAAAACAGCCGAGAAGAAGATGCCCATGCTCCCGGCCACCAGTGCGACTGCCACATAGCAGAGCAGCAGAGCTGCCAGGTCCATCCAGGTGATCCCTCCAAACACCAGCACCATGGAAATAGGCGGAAAACTGGAAACTACCAGCAGCACCATCACGCTCAGAGCGCTCATCAGTTTTCCGGAAACGATCTGAGCCGGCGTCAGCAGGGTGGTCAGCATCAGATCCAGTGTCTGCCTCTCCCTCTCTCCGCTGATGGAGGCCGCCGTCAGAGCCGGTACGATAAACAGCAGCATGATAAATTCCAAAGCGGCCAAAAGCTCATACATCTGCATAAAACTGGTATACTGAATGGAAGCAGAAGCCCTTACCTGGGCCATGACCGAGTACATGTTCAGCAGAGCCACTGCGGACAGAATGCCATTGAACACCATCACGATCATGGGGAGGCGGATGCTGCGCACATTCACCCTGGCTTCCCTTTTATAAACCGGATTCTGCTTCATAGGACAACACCGACCTTTCCTCTTCCTGATCCGTCAGCTGCATAAATACGGACTCCAGGCTTCCCGGCTCCCGGACGAAGCTGCTGACCATCACCCCTGCTCCAACGAGCTCAGCCAAAAGCCCCGCTTCCTCCTCCTGGTCCCCGGAAAAATGGATGCTGATCTCCTGGTCCCGCACGGTAATGGTCTGCACCATCGGATTGTTCTTGAGCATGACCAGAGCCTGGTCCAGGTTCCGGCAGACGGTGATCACCAGAGGCTTGGAGGTATTGACCCTTGCCAGGATGTCCTCCATATTCCCCTCTGCCAGAAGCCGTCCCTGGTCCAAAATCCCAATATCCGTACACAGCTCGGAAAGCTCCGAGAGCACATGGGAGCTGATGAGGATCGTCTTTCCTGCCTCCTGCAGTTCTCTTAAAATCTCCCGGAATTCAAACCTGGTTCTGGGGTCCAGCCCGGAGGTGGGCTCATCCAGGATCAGGATTGCCGGGTCGTGGATCAGAGCCCTGGCCAGGCAGAGGCGCTGCTTCATGCCCCTGGAAAGACCGTCCACATAAAAATCCATCCGCTCATCCAGACCCACCTGCTCCAGAAGAGCCAGACAGCGCTTTCTGGCCAGAAGTCCGTCCATATGGTAGCAGGAGGCAAAAAACTCCATGTATTCCCCCACTGTCAGATTGTCATAAACCCCAAAGAAATCCGGCACATATCCGATCTGAGTCTTCAGCTCCCCTTCAAATCCGGTCACATCCCTGCCGTCAATCAGCACCTGGCCGCTGTCCGCCTCCAGAAGCCCCGTCATGATCTTGATCGCAGTTGTTTTCCCCGCTCCGTTTGGCCCTACAAAGCCGTACAGAGCGCCGTCCCCCACCGTCATGGTCAGTCCGTTCAGAGCGTGGAATTTTCCATAAGCCTTGTGAAGCTCCCTGATTTCCAGCATCTACTCACTCCTTCCGATTACCGTCACAATGGGAAGAATAATATTTCCCATATAATCCTCCGCCTGGTCGTACAGATAGCGGACCGTCAGCGTATTGCCCGGGGACAGATACGGGTCCAGATCCTCTCTGGAGTAGGTGCCGGTAACGCTGTCCATCCGGTCGTAATTTCCTGTATTGTAATTGTAAAAATACACATCTCCCGTAAAGGGGACCGTATAGTTGTACCGAAGGCTGTCAAGGATCTGCTCTGACTGGGAGCGGAACTGAACCTGCACCACCTCCGTATCATTTCCCAGATAATATTCCAGGATCAGGGGCGTCACGCTGTACATGGTGTTGGTGGAGGCAAAGTATTCCCCGCTGATGACCTCCGGGTCTCTGGGAAGGGAGGAATAGTATACATAGCTGTCCCTGGTGAAATCCACCTCCAGAGGAGCGGTAATCAATGTGGTCCCATAGGTTTCCCCTGCCGGCTCCCTCAGAAAATCCTTCCGTCCGCCGCTCTGGACAAATCCCACAATTCTGGCCTCCTGACGGTAGGTATCCAGAGACTGTCCCATGTAAAAGGACAGCAGGTTCGTTCTCTGGACCGCCTGCATATTGGCCTCGCCCTCAGCAGTGCCGGCCGCGGTTCTGGAAGCTCCGGTCACCTGCTCCGCCATCACATATCCATAATTGGCTGCCCCGTAGATGACCTCCCGGCCGCCTAAATCCACGGTCTCTCCAGGTTCGATGCGTCCGATCATCACCATCTGATCGTACAGGAGCAGAGCCGCATTCTCCAGGGGCTCCGGGTAGCTGCTGGTGATGGTTCCGGATATTTCCCCGTCGAAGAAACGGATATCCCCCTGAAAACCTTCCCCTTCATTTTCCCCGCTGCGCTCCATCATAAAGTATTTGGATTCAAAGGCCCCTGTCTGTCCGGCACTGATCCTGGTCGCATCCTGGTCAAAACGCATGGAGATCGAGGGCTCCTCATCCCCGTTAAATTCCGGTTTTGCCTGTTCATAGTAGGCACTCTGGGTAATGGGGTAAACCTGGTATTCCGGATTCAGGCAGACCCGGTACGGGCGCTTGCTGGGAGCACGCATATTGATGAAGGTCATTTCCGATTCCCCGTCCGGACCTGCATCGATGATGGAGGCATAGGTAAAAAAGGGACCTGAAAAACGGGTGGAGGTGCTCATCACGACCATAAAGCCGGTTCCGGCCAGGGCCAGAAGCAGCACGCCGGGATAGTAATACCGGCGCAGCCCCCGATGCTTTAAGAAAAAGTAAAGCCCCGGCCCCACTAAGATCACATAGGCGGCAGCCACAATGGTGTACAGCCCCACATCCGGCAGACGTTCCACATCCCCCGTATTGATCAGGTTCTGAACCGCCCAGAACTGTTCCGATGTGGTCCCGTCGGAAAGACGGACAATGCTCTGAATCCGGTTTTCCCCCAACAGAGCAGTAAACATCCGGTCCACATAGGTGATGTTCTCCCGGCAGAACTCCTCAATATCCCCGAAGTCGTAGACCGCAGCCGCTACCAGACCGCTTCCCGCCTGGGCGGCGGACAGCACCGTCACCTCATCGCTGGAGAGAATCTCCTTGGCCCCATTGAGATAAACGTCCGTGCAGGTCAGGGGAATGGTGGCGCTGGCAGGACTGTCCTGTGCAAACTCCACCCCCATATTGATATCCCGCTCCTCCGCATCGGGCAGCGGGCTCTCCAGGATCTCATCCCCGAAGGCGTTCATGACCTCTTCCCCGTGGGCCCCTGTGCCAAAAAGCAGAACGCCCCCGCGTCCTACCCACTCCCAGATGGCCTCCACCTGGGAAACGGACAGGCGGGAGGTATCAAAATCGGAAATCAGGAGCACATCCAGCTGGTCCAGCCCCAGCCCGTCCGAAGGGATCATCTGGGGCGTCAGCTCAATGGTCCTGGTCCGCAGGGTGCTGTAGCTTACGCCCACATTATTCAGATAGCCCAGCTTGTCCATGGAATCACTTAAAACTCCGATAAACAGCTGAGCCGTTCCTTCCTCTACATCCAGTTTCAGGCGCTTGCTGGCGATCTCCTGTCCTTCCTCATCCAGCACCTTCAGATACATCTGGTCAATCTGGCCTCCCAGGGAAATGCTTAAATCCCGCTCCTCCTTCTGCCCTTCCTCCAGCTCCACAGGATATTCATAGCGGTAGATCGTGTAGTCCGACTCCATCGTCAGCACGCAGAGGGTTCCTGAAAAGCTGCCCTCCTCCCGGTTCTCCAAATTTACCTTGATAGGCAGGAACCGGCCGCTTTTGGCCATATTCTGGTAGCCGTAGACCGCATCCAGAAGGATCCTTCCGCCCTCCAGGCCGCTTTCTCCGGTTGTCTCCTGGCCGTATGCCGTAAACGTCAAAAAGACGCAGCAGGCCGCTGCAGCCAGAAGCCTGGCTGCCCACCGGATGCGTCTTTCCCCTTTCTCTTTCCTGTTCAGGGCTGGATCTCTGTCTGTCATATCATGCTCTCCATCAGTCAATGGCATCAAAATGCTCTTTATTAATATCAAAATGCACCTGAAGCTTTACCGTAAATACCGTTCCGTTCAGATCGCTGGACACCCCGATGCTGCCCCCGTGCATCTCCACAATCTCCTTGGCAATGGCCAGTCCCAGTCCCGTTCCCCCCGTAGAGCTGGAGCGGGACTGCTCCACCCGGTAGAATTTATTGAAGATCAGGGGGAGCTCCTCCGGCGGGATTACAAAGCCGTAGTTGGTCACGGACACGGAGACCACCTCTTCCTCCGCCCGGATCTGGACCAGCACCCGCTTTCCGTCAGCCCCGTATTTAATGGCATTTCCGATCAGATTGTCAAACAGGCGGGCTAACAGGGTGCCGTCGGCTGTAATGGTCTTGGCCGGCACATTGCTCTGAAGGTCATAGGACAGCCCCTTTTGGGCAAAGCTGGGATAGGACTCCTCCAGCAGCTGGCTTAAAAGCTTCACAATGTCCAGCTGGGTCACATGCATGGCGATCTTTCCATAGTTCAGCTTTGTAAATCCAAACAGATCCTGGATCAGCTTCTCAAGACGCTTGGATTTCCCATAGGCAATCTCTATGTACTTGCTCTGAAGTTCAGGCTCCAGGGAGGGATTCCGTTCCAGAAGTTCCAGATATCCGATGATAGAGGTAAGAGGGGTCCTCAGGTCATGGGCCACATTGGTAATCAGCTCATTTTTCGTCCGCTCCGACTCCCGCTCTTTCTCCATCAGACGGCGGATATCCTCCGCCATCTTGTTTAGATTGGCCGCCATGCCGGAAAACTCATCATCTCCCACCACCTTCACTGTGGTGTTTAAATTTCCCTCGGACAGATCCTGAATGGCATCGGAAATCTGGTTCATATACCGGATCGAAGGCCCCTGCAGGAACAGCAGGGTGCCGGAGAACAGCAGGATGCCAAAGAGCACATAGAGAAGCACCACCAGCGGCTGGGAACCGGAAATCGCTTCCAGAAGCCTTCCCTGATGGCCCTGCTCCCTCAGATACCGGACCAGCATGGAAATATTGGCCACCAGAAAGATCTCCACCAGGCAGGTGATAATGGCGCTGTAGATGATGTTCATCACAATTCTGGCATAGTAACGCCTGCTTACATCATTTTTCAATCTTATAACCTACTCCCCATACCGTAGTAATGATCTTGTTCTGTCTGGTGTCCTCCTTCATCTTCCCCCGAAGTCTCCGGATATGTACCATAACGGTATTGTTAGCCTCATAAACCTTCTCATTCCACACCTTCTCAAAAATCTCATCGGTGCTGAATACCCGTCCCGGGTTGGATGCCAGAAGATAAAGGATATCGAACTCAATGGGCGTCAGCTTGATCTCCTCTCCGTCCACGACTACCTTGTGATTGTCCTTGTTGATGACCATTCCCTTGATGGAAATTTCATTTCCCACCCGGTCCCTGGCCGCGCTGTTGGAATTTAACTGTGTGTACCGCCTCAGCTGGGACTTCACCCTCGCCGTCAGTTCCAGAGGATTAAAGGGCTTCACCACGTAATCGTCCGCCCCGGTTCCCAGTCCCAGAATCTTATCCAGGTCCGTGGACTTGGCGCTGAGCATAATAATGGGAATGTTGTTGGTCTCCCGGATTTTCTTGCACATATCCAGCCCGTTCATCCCCGGCATCATAATATCCAGAAGCACCAGGTGGATATCCTCCTTATCCAGGATCTCCAGGCCCTGGGCAGCATTCTCCGCCTTGAATACTTTATATCCATCGCTGACCAGATAAATTTCAATCAGGTCCGCAATCTCTTTTTCGTCATCCACAACCAGAATGTTGATATCAGGCATGGCTTTTCCTCCTTCATGTTTAACCTCATGATACCGGACTGCTGTGCTGACACACTCCCGCAATCCTCAAAGACATTCTATCACATCTTCCTTTCTTTTTCCTTACTTTTTTCATGAGATTTACCGGGAATTTGTGGCAGCCGTTCAGGGCGGCGGGAAAATGGGAGGGAATACAGGCGTTCCGCTTGCTTATGATCCGGTTCCTTTCTCCCCGTGATGTCCTCCCTTGCCATGGCAGCCCTGGCCGCGGAAGTTCTCTCCTGACAGTTCGGCAATCCGCTGACGGATCTCTTTCATGGACATATTTCTGACCTCCTCCGGCTCAACATCCGGGTCCAATGCCAAAAGTTCCTGATAGGCCCTGTATTTCCCGCAGGAAAGCCCCATCTCATGGGCCAAAGCGGCTTCGCCGGAATCCATGGAATAGCAGTGGGCGTTTTCATGGCCGGAAGCGCAGACTTCCATCTGGGTCAGTATCCTTCCGCACTGCCTTTCGCTGGTTCCTGCCACCGCGATCGTCAGCGCCCCGTCCTCGGAAAGCAGGGAGGCGATGCGCCCGTCCGCCAGGATCTCCTCCACCGCCTGGGTATACGTTTGGTACATCACATCCAGTGAATCTGCCAGTTCCTTTCCGTCATCGTTATAGCCCTCAACAGAGACCACCCGGTCGAAGCGGTTGATGCCCAGCTCCAGGGAGGGGTTGATGTCTATGCTGATGGAGGCGGTGGGCGTAAAGTACAGCCACCGGACATTTCCGGCCAGCAGGACGAAGAAAAAGCACGCGAGGGCAGGCGCCAGGAACCGGAATCTGCCGGCACAAAAACGCCTTTTTGCATGTTTCTCTCTCTCCTGTGCAATATAGTCCCTGGTCCTCTCCTTCAGCTCTTCCGGCGCATGGATTTGGTTAAACGCGTCTCTGATCCGGTCATTCATCCTCTTCACCTCCCAGCTTCTCCCTCAGCAGCTGCCTGGCGCGATTTAAAAGTGTGTACACAGTATTGACGTTTTTTCCCAGAATGCGGCTGATCTGAGGCGCACTGAAACCCTCATAATAATGCAGGTAAACCACATCCTTGTACTTGGCCGGGAGAGAGAGGACCGCCTCCAGGACCTCTCTGTGCTCTTCCTTCAGAGGTGCAGCCTGCTCCATGACCTCATCCAGCGATACGGTCCTGCTGCGGAAAAAACTTTTCAGCATGTCCCGGCAGGCATTGATCGTCACACGGATCAGCCATGCCTTCTCATGTTCCCGGCTTTCAAAAGAAATACAACTAAGGACATACTTCAAAAATACCGTTTGAAATATGTCCTCCGTATCCACGTAATTTTTTAAATGCAGCATACAGAGCCGCCGAACCATATCTCCATATTGCTCGATGGCCCTGTTTACCTCTTGCTCACTCCGCATGTTTTTGCACTGTCGGCTCCCTCTTATCTGTATGCACAGCCATATCCCCGGCCGCAGCCCATTCCATGGCCCCGGCCATGGCCCAGCCCGGTTTTGGGGCAGGTGTTGTCATGATGGTTGTCGCAGATGCCGTCTCCGTCGGCATCCACATAGTAACAGCCGCTGCCGCAGGTGCCGCCGTGGTGTCCTGCCGCGAACGCGCTGGTCGTACCAATGGTCAAGAGAGCTCCTGCCGTCAGGATTCCTGCTATTAATTTTTTCACGCTGATTCCTCCGTCCATTTTAAGGTAGCCTTTTGGGGCTTCATCTATCATACGAATGAGCCCCGCCAATCCATTCAAATTTCCGAAAAAATTTTTATTTTTTTCTCTCCGGCTTAATCCCCGCTCTCAATGGGCTTAAAGATCCGCGTCACCACCGGGTCATCGGCCTTGCGCACCGAGTCTGCGGCCGCAATCGCCTCCCGGCAGAACTGCTCCTGGGAATTGACCAGCACTTTGCCCCGCTTATCCTCCTTGGCGTAGGTTCCGTCCGGCTGAAGAATATGGGCCTTCACATTGTCCTCCAGCTCCACATCCAGAATATGGATCACATCCTCCCTCAGCTTCTCATCCTCCACCGGGAACATGATCTCCACCCGGCGGTCCAGATTTCTGGGCATCCAGTCGGCGCTCCCCATGTAAACCTCAGGGCTTCCGTCGTTGTAGAAGTAGAAGATCCGGCTGTGCTCCAGGAAATTCCCCACAATGGAGCGGACGGAAATATTCTCGCTCAAGCCCGGCACACCGGCCTTCAGGCAGCAGATGCCCCGGACCACCAGCTCGATTTTGACGCCTGCGTAGGAGGCGTTGTAGAGAGCGGTGATGATCTCCTTGTCGCAGAGGGAGTTCATCTTGGCCTTAATGTGGGCCTCCCGTCCGGCTCTGGCGTGGTCCGCCTCCCGGTTGATCATCCGCAGGAAGCGTTTTCTCAGCCACAAAGGAGCCACCACCAGACGATTCCAGGCCAGAGGCTCGGAATATCCGGAAAGCATGTTGAATACGGCGGTTGCGTCCTCTCCGATCTGCGGATTGCAGGTCAGAATTCCGCAGTCCGTATAGAGCTTTGCCGTAGAATCGTTGTAGTTTCCGGTCCCCAGATGGACATACCGGCGGATCCCATCCTCCTCCCGGCGGACCACCAGGGTAATCTTGCTGTGTGTTTTTAAGCCTACCAGGCCGTAGATGACATGGCAGCCGGCTTTCTCCAGCTTCTTGGCCCAGTTGATATTATTCTCCTCGTCAAACCGCGCCTTCAGTTCCACCAGAACAGACACCTGCTTGCCGTTGTCCGCCGCCTCTGCCAGGGCCGCAATAATGGGAGAATTTCCGCTGACCCGGTACAGCGTCTGCTTGATCGCCAGCACCTCCGGGTCTCTGGCCGCATCCCGCACGAACCGCACCACCGGGTCAAAACTCTGGTAGGGGTGGTGGAGAAGGATATCCCCCTTGCGGATATTGGTAAAAAGGTCGTCATCGTTCATCAGAGCCGGAACCGGCTGAGGCGTATAAACCGGCGCCTTTAAATGGTCAAAGCCGGGAAGGCCGTACATCTTCATCAGGAAGGTCAAATCCAGAGGACCGTTGATCTCAAAAATATCCGGACTGCTGATGGACAGCTCCTTCTTTAAAATCTTTAAAAGGCGCTTATCCACATTGGCCTCCACCTCCAGGCGGATGGCCTCTCCCCACTGGCGCTTCTTCAGCTGCTTCTGGATCTCCTCCAGCAGGTCTACCGCTTCCTCCTCATCGATGGTCAGGTCTGCATTCCGCATGATCCGGAAGGGATGGGAGGCCACAATATCATAATTTAAGAACAGAGAAGGCATATTGCGCTCAATGACCTCCTCCAGAAGGATGACCTGGCGGAGCACTCTGCCGTCCTCCTGAACAGCCGGCAGCTCCACTATCCTGGGGATCACCGACGGCACCTGGACCATGGCAAACTCCAGCTCCCCGTCCCCGTCCTTCTTTTTCTTTAAAAGGGCCGCAATATTCAGGGTCTTGTTGCGGATCAAGGGGAATGGCCGTGAGGAGTCAAAGGCCATCGGTGTCAGAACCGGATATACATCCTCCCGGAAATACTGGTCTACAAACTCCCCCTCTTCCTCCGTCAGATCCTCATGGGCGGTGATCACCCGCAGGCCGTTCTGTCTTAAAAGGGGGAGCAGCGAACGGTTGTAAGTGGAATACTGCAGCTCCACCAGCTGGTGGGTCTTTTCCGCAATGGCCTCCAGCTGCTGGGAGGGCGTCATGCCGGCAATGTCCGGCTTGGTATATTTGGCGTGGACCATATCCTTTAAGGAAGCCACCCGCACCATGTAGAACTCATCCAGATTGGATTCGGTGATGCTCAAAAACTTCAGCCGCTCGAAGAGGGGGATGGTCTTGTCTCTTGCCTCGCTTAAAACCCGGTAGTTGAACTCCAGCCAGCTCAACTCACGGTTCACATAGTTGGCCGGGTTGGCTCCGAAATCCGGAGTCTGGCTCTTGCCTGCTTCCTCCCTGCGCACAGAGGGAGATTCCAGCTCCTTCGCACCGTTTTTTATCTTCTTTTTTCCTTCCACTGCCGCCATGGCCTAACTCCTCCTCTTCTGCTTTAATATGGGCCGTACTCCAAAAATCTCTTCAAAAAAGTCCGCCTTCTGTGCAAATGACTGGGCTTCCAGGGAAAGGTCCCCCTTATAGCCCGTGGTCACCACCAGTTCCCCGTCCCGGACGCTCATCCGGCAGTCCGCCAGCTTGCCGCTGTGTCCCCGGTCCATGGAGTTGGCCAGACGCAGAATAGCCGTCAGCTTTGCAATGCGGATGGTAATATCATTCTGGCTGACCTGCTCTTCCCCATAGGGATGAAGATCCGCCTCCAGCTGAACCTTGTCATAATCAAAGTCCCGGATATTGTAGCGGACCACATTGGCGATAATCTCCCGCTCCAGATGGCTAAGTCCGATGATCTCCGTGGACATGATAATATTGTACGCGCACTCGTTGGAATTGCGCATGCTGATAAATTTGCCGCAGGCGTGAAGGATCACCGCGATCTGCAGCAGAAGCCGGTCTCTGCTGTTTAAGCCGTGATATTTTTTCATGCTGTCAAAAATAGCGCCGGCATACTGTTCCAGATATTGATTGTGGCTTAAATGGCATTTATACCGCTTCGCCATATTCCGGGAAGCTGCCAGAATGTCATTTTCAAAATTATGGCCGAATTTCAGGATTTTCTTCTCCTGTCCGTACTCCGCGGCAATTCCATCGCAGAGGCGGATGCCGGGAAGCCAGAACAGCTTTGCCCCGGTAATCTCCATCACCCGCTTGTAGACGACCACCGCAGGCAGGAGGAGGGAGGCGTACTCTGCCGTCACTCCGAACCGCTCCTCGATCTGGTCCAGGGTCATGCCGGTAAACAGATCGTAAAATCTCATCAGCGCGCCTGCCTCCAGACAGTCGCCGGAAACCCGCTGTCCGATCTGGCGCAGCAGGTATAAAATATTATCTCCGATCCCAATGAGGTTGGTGATCTCCCTGTCCTTCAGATACATCTTCCGGAAGGTAAACAGCTCATTATCCACAATCTCCTCAATCTGCTGCCTGTGCAGCTGGGCCGTGGCAGGGATCCGCTCCAGAAGGCTTCGGATCCGCAGCGCTCCCAGCGGAAGATTCTGGGTAGTCACCAGAGCATCCTTGTCAAAAAGAGAAATCTGGGCGCTCCCATAGCCCATATCCAGGATTGCAGCTCCCTCCTGGATGATCCGGTTAAACTCCGCCGCCTTTGATGCGATTCCCTTATAGCTGATCAACCGCTGTTCCGAATTGCTGATGACCCGGATATTCAGCCCGGTTCTGACCCGGATCTGGTCCAGGACGATCTGCTTGTTCCTGGCCTCCCGCATGGCGCTGGTGGCATAAGCCCGGTAATCCGTCACCTTATAGGTATTCATGATTTTTACGAAATCTTCCAGTACCCGGCACATCTCCTCCACCAGCTTATAGCTGATCTTTCCGTTGCTGTAAGTGTCCTTTCCCAGTCCGATCACATGACGGACTTCGTCCACCCGCCTTACACCATTTCTGGCGGACAGCTCATAGATGCCCAGCTCCAGTTCAAAGGAGCCCACGGCAATGGCCGCAAATGTTTGTACTGCCATGTTCTTTCCTCCCCTGCCGGCATGGACCGGCTTATTTCGTATCTGTCCGTAACAATTTACGATTATAGCTGAAACCGGTCCCCTGCGCCCTCAGCTTTCTGTGAATTTTAAGTAAAATCCATGTAAATTTCTCCCGAACTCCCGGTTTATTCCGGCTGGGAGTTCTTCTCCGTCTCCATAGTCCCCAGGATATGGGTGATAAATTGGGCAGCCGTCCGCCCGGAGAGTCCTCCGTGGCTCAGCTCCCACTTATTCGCTTCCTCGTAGAGCTTCTCCAAAGGCATCTGAAGATTATGGCGTTTGGCCAGGGCCTCCACGATCTCCTGGAACTGCCGCTTGTCAGGGGAGCCATAGTAGATGGTGACGCCGAACCGGGCAGCCAGAGACAGCTTCTCCTGAACCGTATCGTTGTTGTGCAGTTCATCATCCAGCTCCCGCTTATCACTGAATTTTTCCCGGATGAGATGGCGCCGGTTGGAGGTAGCGTAAATCAGCACATTCCTTGGCCGCTTGCCCAGGCCCCCTTCCAGTATGGCCTTCAGGTATTTATATTCCAGTTCATAATCCTCAAAGGACAGGTCGTCCATATAGATGATAAACTTGTAATTCCGGTCCTTGATCTGCTCCAGCACATCGGACAGAGCCTTGAACTGATGCTTGTATACCTCAATCATACGCAGGCCCTGGCTGTAATATTCATTTAAAACAGCCTTCACGCTGGAGGATTTTCCGGTGCCTGCATCTCCGAACAGAAGCACATTATTTGCCTCCTTCCCTGCCAGGAAGGCCTCCGTATTCTCCACCAGCTTTTTCTTCTGAAGCTCATATCCCACCAGATCCTTCAGATATACGTGCTCCACATTGATGATGGGGTCGATCAGCACCTGTCCGCTCTCCTCCCGCTCCACAATGCGGAAGGCCTTATTTAAACCGAACTTGCCTACCCCGAATTCCCGGTAAAATTCCGCAGCGTGGTCCTGAAACTCCTCCGGACTCTGAGCGTTCTCCAGCTGCACCGCCAGATTCACGATCCGGTCCCGGATCCGCCGGTTAAACACCCGGCTGTCCGCCTGAGCCGGCCGGTAGCAGGACAAAAGCTCCCACACCTCCCCTCCCAGGGTTCGGATATCGTAATCGAAGAGCTCCTTAAATATGGCAAAATCCTCCCTGGCCAGGGCGTCCAGGGAACCGCCCGCCTGCCCCCGGATCTCACAGGAAATGCTGTAAGCGTTCTCATGGTCTGCGATGCACAGGGCCAAAAAGCAGTGCCACAGGTTGCCTTCCAATCCGTACTTGGCCGCCAGCTCGATCAGCTGGTTTGCCAGGCTCCACACGTTCCCGGACATTCCCCCTGTGTCCAGGGCGGCATCCATATCCTCCAGCAGTTTCTGATATTCCATATTCCGGTAAAGAATCAAATGCTCTGTCTTCATATGCGTTTTACTCCATTTCTGTCTGTGGTCATGCTGTATTAATAAGTTCCCAAAATCCGCATGGCTGCCGCCTCCTCGGCGATCCCCTTTAAGGCGTTCTGCACTGCCCCGTCCCGAAGGGAGCCTTCTACATCTACAAAGAACCGGTACTCCCAGCTTCTCCCTTCAATGGGCCTGGACTCGATGCGCAGCATATTCACCTGGTTGTAGATGAAATTTCCCAGCATATTGTACAGGGAGCCGCTCTTATGCGGTGCCTCAAAGCAGAGGCTGATCTTTCCGGCATCCTTACAGTACACCGCCTTGGGCGCCAGGATAATAAAGCGGGTTACATTATCCTTGTTGTGGTTGATGGCCGGAGCCAGCACCTTTAACCCGTAAAGCTTTCCGGCGATCTCGCTGGCCACGGCAGCCTGGCTCTTTAATCCGTCATCCGTAATCTTCCGGGCCGCCACCGCCGTATTCTCCACACTGATCTGCTTCCACTGGCGGTGGCTGTTCAGATACCTGGAACACTGCATCAGCGCCTGCGGGTGGGAGTAGACGGTTTCAATGTCCGTAATCTGGGCATCCGGCAGCCCCAGGAGGGCGTGAGTCACTGCCAGCTGGGTTTCCGCCACAATATAATTGGAGTGCTTGATGAGCAGGTCGTAGTTGTTGCTCACCGCCCCTGCAGAGGAGTTCTCAATGGGCAGGACGGCGTAATCCGCACGCCCTTCCTCTACCTCCACCATGGCATCCTCCCAGCTGGGTACATGGTACAGGTCCGCATCCTCTCCAAAGAACTGGATGGATGCGCCGTGGCTGTAAGCTCCCTCTACCCCCTGGTAGACCACCCGGACTCCTTCCTTCTTCAAAAAGGGGATCTCCTCAAATCCCAAATCCACCTTCTGGCCGTGGTCCGCCAAGATCTGGTACTGGCGTTTCCGGCTTACGGTCATCATCTGGGTAAACAGCTCCCGCACCGCCTGCTTGTTAAAATCTCCGCTGGCCATAGCTTCCACTGCTGCCAGCTTTTCCTTTTCCCGCTTGCCGTCGTAAACCGCCTTTCCGGTTTCCAGCTTATACTCCGCCACATCACAGCAGAGTCTCATCCTCTCCTGGAACAGCTCTACCAGACGGGCATCGATGCCGTCCAGCTCCCTGCGAATTTCCTGCAAATCCAGATTTTTCATATGTCTCCCTGTATCCTCCCGTATTATTTGTCGTTGTTTGAGGCGGCTCTCTTCCTGTCCGGCCGTTCCGGAGCGCTGCCTCCGTTTTAAGAAAGCCCGGTTTTTCCACCGGGCTTCTTTTAAGCGCTGGCCTCCATCTCTTTCAGCATGGAGATGATCACTTCTCTGGTATAGGCTCCGGAGTGCCTGCGCTCAGCCGGCTCCAGCTCCTTGATCAGAAAAGGCGTTCCGTACCGGATTCTCACTTGTCCCGGCCGGATAAAGGGCAGATGACTTTCAAAAATTTCCGCCGTTCCCATAATGGCCACCGGAACCACCGGGCAGCCGCTCTTCTCCGCAATCTTTAAGCTGCCTTCGTGAAATTCCAGCAGATCCAAAAGGTCTCCCTCATTTCGGGTCCCCTCCGGGAAGATCCAGACGGAAACCCCTGACTTGATCTGTTCGATTGCCGCGAGAATGGTCTTCAACCCTTCCTTGATATTCTCCCGGTCCAGGAACAGACAGTTCACATTCTTCATCCAGGTCTTCAGCAGAGGATAGCGGAGCATCTCCTTCTTTGCCACAAAGCCCATGAGCCCGGGCACCGTCACATAACCGGTGAGAATGTCAAAATAGCTCCTGTGATTTCCCACATAGAGCACCGCCCGGTCCTTTGGAACCTGCTCCAGGCCCTCTATGGTGATCTGCACCCCTGCCAGTTTCAGAATAAAGCGGAAAATCCCCTGTATCACCCTTATGCTGATTCTCTGCCGCCTCTGCCTGTCAAATCTATCCATAACCCACAGCACGGCCAGCAAAGGAATACTGAGAATCAGAAACAGCACTACCGTCAGTGCTACCAGAATGAATCTTATCATCGGTTTTCTCCTTTTCCAGGCGGAGCCTTTCTCCGCCGTCCGCCCAAAGACAGCTTCTTTTGTCCATATTTTCCCGCTGCCTCAGACTGTCATTCTTCATTATAGTAAAATCCGCCTTCAAATACAATACCTGACTTCACAGGTTTTTGTAAAGTTGACGGTCTGTTCCTGTAAAAGAAAAGGGAAGAGATTTTTTAGGACCGCAGCAAAAAGGCGCAGCCCCGCATTCCCGGCGGGCTGCGCCGCATATCTAGGGCCGCTTTGACAGCCATTCAAATAAAAGTCCTGTTCCGAACCAGAGGGGCGCAAAGCCAAGACGGATGACACCGTCAATATTGTCCGGCCAGGTTGAATAGTCCCAGGGACAGACCCCGAGGCCCATCAGACACCGTCCCGATAAGTACTCCATCAGAAAGATCAGCACCATGTAAAGAAGTCCGTGGCGGATGCAGTGCGCCAGCCTTTTCCGCTCCGAATCCGGGGCCTTCTGAGGACCGTCCACCCACCAGTCAGCCAGCCGGCCGATGGGCTTGAGCAGGGCCCCCAGCCCGTAGATCGGGAACATGATCAGGGAAGTCTGGCCCATCATTTTCCAGTTTCCTCTGGCCAGAGAGTCCAGGGCGGTGAACACGACCTCCAGGCACCAGCCGGCTATGCCGCAGCGGATAAAATTAGTCGAAAACATTTTCAGATTCTGTCTGCTCATGGCCTTTAGTATGGCCCGCCCAGTCTCTCCCAATACACATTTCGGAGGCTTCCACGAATTTCCACCCTATAAGAGCGGCGACAGGAGGCGGCTGCACTGTTCCTTTACCCGCATCCACAGACTCCTCCTGGCATACGCCTCCCTGGTCAGCTCCCGGCAATGGGGCAAGTCATCCAGAAATGCCTGTTCCAGCCTTCCTGTGACCTGTGAATCATAAATAGTGGCATTTACCTCAAAATTCAGCTCAAAACTGCGGATATCCATGTTGGCCGTACCGTAACAGCTAACCATCCCGTCTGCCATCACCCCCTTGGAGTGGAGAAAACCGTTCTCATAGATATAGCAGCGCACCCCGTAATCCAGAAGCTCTCCCGCATAAGAGCAGGTAGCCCAGTATACAAAAGGGTGGTCCGGCTTGCAGGGGATCATCAGACGCACATCCACGCCGGACTGGGCGGCGATCTTCAGCGCTGAGAAAATCGCATCATCGGGGATGAAATAGGGGGTCTGGATATAGATGTGGTGCCTGGCCTTGTGAAACAGCTCCAGATAGTTGTTGCGGATGTGAGGCTCCCTGGTATCCGGTCCGCTGGCTATAATCTGAATGTGGATCTCATCCTCCTGCTCTTCCCCCGGCCACAGGACCTTCTGGACCCCATCCAGGCGTTCTCTGGCTTCTCCCGCCTCATCGCCAAAATAGCGCAGTTCCTGAAACAGATTTTCCCTGGTGGCATAGTTCCAGTCCAGGGCAAACCGGATCTGCAGGCCAATGGCTGCCTCCCCGGTGATCTTCAGATGAGTATCTCTCCAGTAGCCGAACCTGGGGTCCTTGGAAATATACTCCCTTCCAATATTGAAGCCTCCTACAAATCCGATCTTGCCGTCGATTACCACGATTTTTCGATGGTTGCGGTAGTTCACCCGCAGATTCAGCCAGCCCAGGAACGGCGGGAAAAATGCCCCTACCTTGACGCCGGCAGCCCGAAGCTGCTCCCAGCGGCTTTTGGGCATAAAGCGGCCTCCCATGCCGTCGTAGAGGATCCTCACTTCCACCCCCTCCCTCACCTTTTCAATGAGGATCGGGACAATGGAATCAAACAGTTCGTCGTTCTTAATAATATAGTACTGAATATGGATAAAGTGTCTGGCACGGCGCATCTCCCGGCGCAAATCCTCGAATTTGGCCTGCCCGTCCGTGAAAATACGCACCTGCTGATTGGCAGTCAGAACAGACCCGGTGGTCTCCAGATTATAGAGAATCAGACTGGCATAATCCCGAAACTGCCTCCCCTCCGGCCCAATTCCATATTCTCCCTCCCATTTCAGCAGCCGTTCCTGATGGCGGACCGGAAAATTTAAGCGGTCCTCCATCCCTTTTACCCGGAACATCCGGCTCTTTTTCAGATTCTGCCCGAACAGAAGATAAAATACCACCCCGAACACAGGGATAAAGTAAATTGCCAGAAGCCAGGTCCAGACTGATTTCGGATCCCTTCTCTGAAAAAATATAATGCCGATGGTCAGGATCAGATTTAAAAATACCAAATTGTCCAATAGCCAGGACCAGGCAGTAGAAGCCACAACGCCCGCATATGCCATTATTCAGCCGCCTTTCCAAAATCCGCCCACTGGGCCTTCTTTGTTCTTATAATTCCTGACCTGGATATTCGATCTTCATATTTCCCGCCTCATCCCAGGTCAGCCTCACACGGACATAAGGATTGCCGTACGTCAGCTGCTTCAGCCCGCCCGTAGAAAGGTCCACCGCCACCGTCTCAATTCTTGCCCCCGGCTGTCCCGGTCCCAGGTACTCCTCCAGCACATTTCCCGGCTGGTCCAGCTCCAGGCCGATCAGAGGAAACAGATCCTTTGTTTTCAGTTTCCCTTTCCTCTGCTTCTCATCCAGATACCAGCGAACTCCATCAGCCGCAAGCTGCGCCTCTTCTGCCGCCGCTGAGCGCCTGGCTGACTGCAGCAAAGCCTTTGTCTCAGGAACTGCTACACAGACCAGTATAACCAGAATTGACAGAACTACTACCAGCTCCAGCAGCGTATAACCTTTCTCCTGATGATCTTCCCCTCTCTTTTTCACTGTGCGTGGGCACTTCCTTCCCCGGTCCTTCCATCGTAGATCCCAATGTATACCCGTCCGTTGATCTCCCCTTCCCAGGTAGCGGTATCCGTTTCCGGATCATAAGAGCTGGCTTCTGTTTCTTCCTCATCCATCAGCCCTGCTTCTACCATTGTATACTGGCTTTTGCCAAATGTATACTCTGTTCTTGCATTGGCGGCGGCAACTTCCCTGGCAGACCGGTCCCGGAGTGCCTGATATGAGGGAACTGCCACTGCTGTCAGTATTGCCAGGATCGCAATGACGCACACCAGTTCAATCAGCGTAAATCCTTCCGTATTCAGCAGCTTTCCTTTCTGTCCCTTCTCTGTCATCTGTATTCGCCTCTCTTTTCCATATTACTCCACATCGTACACCAGCCGTTCCAGCTCCTCCAGAGTTGTCTCCCCTGCCTTCACCATAGCCAGACCCAGGCTCCTCAGATCAGCAGATGTCCTGCTTTTATGATAACTGCGGATCTTTCTTACCGGAGCGCCCGACAGGATCATTTCCCGGATGGACTCATCCACCTCCATCATCTCATAGACAGCTCTCCTTCCCTTCCATCCGGTTCCACCGCACCGGACGCATCCGGCCGGTTTCCAGAACACCGGGAGCGGGCTGTCAGTCCCCTCCTGCGCCAGGCTCCGGTACCGCTGTACCTGTTCCGTTCCCGGCTGACAGACCTGACGGCAAAAGGGACACAGAACCTTGACCAGGCGCTGGGCGATCACGCCTGTAAGCGCTGAAGCCACAAAATACGGCTCCGCCTTCATGTCCAGGAGCCGCGTTACTGCGGCTGCACAGTCCCCGGTATGCAGGGTGGAAAGGACCAGATGGCCGGTGATAGCCGCCCGAAGTCCGATGGCTGCCGTCTCCTCATCCCGCATCTCACCTACCATGATCACATCCGGGTCCTGGCGCAGTATCGCCCGCAGAGCTGCGCCGAAGGTGAGTCCGGATCTGGGGCGGATCTGAAGCTGGGTCACTCCCTCCATCAGCTTTTCCACCGGGTCCTCCGCTGTCATAATGTTGATATTTCCAGATGCCAGCCTCTTTAAAGCTCCGTACAGGGTTGTGGTTTTCCCGCTTCCGGTGGGGCCAGTTACCAGTATCAGGCCATAGGGAGCACGGAGCATGTGATCAAAAAGCCGAATCTGCTCCGGAATCATCCCCATCCTCTTCACATCCAGCAGATGATCATCTCTGCCGGTATCCATCAGACGCAGCACCACCTTCTCCCCGTACACCCCGGGCAGTGTGGAAATTCTTAAATCCGCCCGGATTCTCCCCCTGCTGTACCGGCACCTTCCATCCTGAGGCATGGTTTTGACCGCTATATCCATTCCGCCCATCACCTTCAGGCGCGTTGTCACGGCGCGATGCGCTTTCATTGTCATGGACACATAGGGCCTCAGCTCCCCGTTAATCCGGAACCTTATGACCAGGACCTCCGGCCCCGGCTCCACATGGATATCGCTGGCTCCCCTGTCCCAGGCCTGCTCGATCATAGCCCGTACCATCCGGATTACCGGCGTATCCCCCTCTTCTCCCGTCCGCTCTTCTTCCTCTTTTTCGTAGTGTCTCGCCGCCAGACGGTCCATCTGAACGGCAGCTTCTTTTAGCTCCTGCCCTCCATAAAAAACCGGAAGCCACTCCTCAATCTGCCGTTTCAGTGCCAGGACCTGCTTGACCTTTCGTCCGCAGACTTCCTCCAGCTCGTCTAAAGACTCCTGCCTCAAAGGTGCAGAAACCGCTGTCACAAGCCTTTCTCCCTCCAGACCCATGGGAATCACCCCCAGTTCCATGGCAAGTTTTCCGGGAACCTGGCCGGCCCAGTCCCGGCTGAGGCCGCAGCAGGCCAGATCCACGGTTTCCATGCCGCCGCTTTCCGCCAGGCAGGACAAGACCGTTTCCTCCTGAATATATCCCAGTTCGATCAGAACCTCCTCCATGTTCTTTCCCGGCCTTCTGACTGCAAAGCTCTCCGCCCTCTTTAACTGCCCTTCGGTCAGACAGCCGCTTTTTACCAGCAGTTCTTCTATGGGAATATTCATAACCGCATCATCCTTCCCTTTCTTCAACGGGGATCCTTGTAAAAAAAGAAAAATGGAAGCCCCCGCAGCTTACCTCCGTGGATACCTCTGCCTGATCCTCCTCCGGCAAAACCAGGATCCTTATCTCCGCCTTTACATCCTCCGTTTCCCCTTCCCCGTAAATCTCCTTTGTCTCCTCCTCGTCTGCCAGCCATTCTGCCTCTTCCAGTCTCCTGCAGACAGACTGATGAACACTCCTGGCCATGACCAGAGAGCGGGCATAGCGTCCATTTTCCGCCCCGGACCGGCAGGCAGCCTGGATCATTGTCAAAAAGCCGGTACTGAGGACTGCAAGCAGGCACAGCATCAGGATTACAAACACCATAGCTCCGCCGCTCTTTTCCCTTAATCTCATAAAACCTCCTCTTCTGACAGGATCATCAGCTTCCGGTCCGCCAGAACAGTTTCCTCCTCCTCCAGCCGGGCTACGGCTCTGATTTCCGCTTCCAGCCGTTCCTCTGTTGTACCCGTAAAGTCCAGCTCGATCCACATCGTATGAACGCAGTCTGACAGCAGCTCCTCTGCTTCCAGGCTTTCCCACTGTCCCGTTTTCTGTTCCTGAAACCAGAGCACTCCCGGCGAATCCTCTTCTGTCTGAAAACAGCTTCCATTGCGGACTTTTTCCTCCAGTTCAACAAAGGCTGCAGCGCACAGCTCTCCGGCCAGTTCTCTCTGACGCTGATAGCGGAAAGAGGCCAGCTGTGTCTCCACTGCTCCCCAGACTGCCGGGATCATCAGTCCCAGAATGGCCAGGGCCGTCACCACCTCAATCAGCGTGCAGCCCTTTTCTCTTTCCTTCCGTTTACTGATAGTACCGGACAACAAATGCCCTATTCTCCTTCTCAGCCCGAACTTCATATTCCTGCAGCACCTCCTCCGGCCAATTCTCCCGGCTTTCCGGCTCCTGCTCTGTCCCGCTCTCCTCCCCTTCCTCCCGGAAGCGAATCCGCAGTTCCCGCCCTGTAGGTTCCCCCATTCCCTCCTGAGCCATTTCGGCTCCCTGGTCACTGAGCTGCTCCATCTGCTGAAGGATGCGCAGCTGATTCCGGCTTCCGGATGCCGCCGCCAGCAGCGCCGTGACGATCACCGCCAAAAGGGACATTGCGACCACCGTTTCAATCAGGGAGAATCCCTCTGTTTTCCTGCCCATGCCCATTTTCCCCTTCCTGCTGGATCTCGTACAGTCCCAGCTCCATCACAACCGTTACCCCTTCTTCTCCTGGTTCTGCCTCCACCTGCTCTACCACCATCGGGGTATAGGCAGCAGCAATTTCCGCCGTCATGCGGGCGGCACTGTCAAGATCCGGTCCGTTCATCTCCACTTTTACCGGCAGCTTGCTCAGGACAGCTCCGCTCTGCCCGGCTTTAAGCTCCCCGCTCACCGCCTCTCCCATCTGGAGGCTCACAATATCCATCCCCCATTTCTCCGCCTCCTCCTGGAGAAAACGGTCTGCCTCCTCCGGCTGCCAGACCTCCTCAGGAAAAGAACGCACATCGCCCTGATGACCTGACGAAACTTTCTTTGCCTGCTCCTGAAACTCCCACAGCTGCTGCTGTGCTTCCTGGCGCTTCTCTAAAGCCGGAGCCAAGATCAGATTCCAGCAGAAAAATCCCATATATACCGCTGCCGCAGTTCCAAGAAGAACTTTCTCCCTCCTAGTCAATGTCCTCATGTCCTGTTTCTCCTGTCTCTACCCATACAGTCAAAATACACCTTGTCTCTTTGCCCCGCTCTTCCAGTTCCCAGCCTCCGTATCCAGCCTTTCCCTCCTCATACCAGTTTCTGAGCTGTTCCATGTACTCCGGTGCCTGGCTCCTGCCGGCCAGCCGGAAACGTGCTGTCAGCCGATGCCGTTCGGAGTCATAGGAAAAGCTCTGCCACTCCATCCCCGGAAGCATCGACTCCATCAGCCCCTGGAAATCCTGTTCCTCCGGACCGCGGTCCTGAAAAATTTCCTCGTCCAGCCTGGCCTGCCACTCCTCCATCTCCCCTCTGCTGTCCAGGCTCTGTGACAGCTCCTTTGCCTGAGCCCTCAGCATCTCCTCCTGGCGGCTCAGAAAAAATCTTCCCAGCCCAGAGACAGCAAGCATTCCTGCCATCAAACACAAGAATGCACATTTTCCTAGTTTTTCCCTGCGCTCTTTTGCCATTTTTCCACGGAGCAGATTCATCCTCCGCCCCGGCTTTTTCCTGTCCCAGGCCAGAACCGCAGCTCCCGGAAAAAGTGAGCCATCCTCATCCCAGCCTTCCAGAGGGATCCGGGCCTCCCGGCAGGGGATCCCCAACAGCTCCTCCAGTCTTCCGGACATCTGATCAACATTCTGAAATCCAGACCGCAGAAGCCGTACCTCTCCTTTTGTACCTTCCATGAATCCTGTAATCTGTTCTGCCAGCTCCTGACAAACCAGTTCTCCCATCTGCTCCTTATAGAGCACCTCCGCGCAAAACGGGGCCCTGCGGATAGCCGTACAGTGTCCCTGATCGATCTGGTACAACCGGATTTCTTTCGGGAAAAGGCCTGCAAAAATCAGTTCCTGATCCTCCTCATCCTTCTTTGCCGCAAGGGCTCCCAGGCATTCTGCCCCCGGAACCGCACAGACACAGCTCAGGCCGGCTTCCCGGAGGCCTTTCATCCAGTCTGCGAGACGCTCCTCCCTTGCAGCCCAGATCTGAACTTCCACTCCCTCCCGGGAAGCTCCTCCCCTCTCTGAAATCTCCGTTACCTCAGCCTCCAGTCCGGGCTTTCCTCCCTGGCGGTATTCCATCTCCCGCAATGCCATCTGCCGGAGAGTCCGGCGTGAAGCTCCGGGCAGTACCAGCCGGGCTGTCTCCAGCTCCTGGTCCCCCAAGACCAGAACAGCCGGCTTGACGCCAGGGCCATAGGTTCCCAGCTCATCCTTCAGCTTCGCCCAGACCCTCTCCTTGTCATCCCCGGAGGATGGATCCAGACAAACCGCCCCCTGGGCTGCTGCCCTCCTGTGGTTTCTTCTTCCCGCGGTTTTCACATACTCCAACCGGTCCTGGCCAATATAAATAAAATATCTCACTGTTTCACCTCGTTTTACATCATCTGGGAATACAGCGAATAGAGGGGGATCACCACCGCCATTACAATGGTTCCCACGATCAGCCCCATCAGGAGGATCATGGCTGGTTCCAGAAAGGCCAGCAGCTGTTCCAGCGCACGCTGCTCCTCTTCTTCATAAAATATACCTGCCTGTCCCAGGATCCTGGCCAGCTGTCCCGACTCCTCCCCTGCAGCCGCCATCGCCCCAAATGCCGGCGGAAACAGACGCTCCTCCGAAAAGACCTCCGACAGCATACGCCCGCCTTTTACCTCCTTTGTCAGCTGAGCAATCCGTTCTCTTACATAGAGATTGGTCATCATCCGCCCTGCCGTTTCCATACTCTCAAGCGCATCTACGCCGCTGCCGTAAAGGATGGAAAAGGAACTTGCAAAACGGGCACCATTGGAGATACGGAGCAGGCCTCCCGCCACAGGAAGGGACAGCAAAAGCCGGCTTCCCTGAAGCCGGACCGCCGGGATTTGAATCGCTCCCCACACTGCAGCAGTCAGAAACATGCAGAAAAATAGAACACTCATGGGATTATCTGTCAGAAAGGCACTGATCTTCAGCATTACTCTGGTCACCAATGGAAGGCGGCTGCCGGACAGGAGAAGTGCAAACTGTGGGACCACCACGGTAAAAAGAAAGCAGGAGGCCGCCGCCGTAACCGCCAGGAGGATCAGCGGATAGGTCATCACGTTCCGGAGCTTCTGTCTGAGACTGTTTTCCCTGCTGCAGCGCTCTCCCAATTTCTCCAGCAGCTGCGGCAGCCTGCCGCTTTTCTCCCCTGCCTCCGTCACACGGACCATCAATTCGGGAAATACATGATCCATCTCCTTCATCGCCTCTGACAGAGTACAGCCGCCGCGGATATGGGCTTCCAGCTGTCCCAGCAGCATTCTGGTGTTTTCCTCCGCCGTCTGACCGCAGATCTCAATGGCTCTGGTAACCGGTATTCCCGCCTGTATCATCGCGCTCATCTGGTGACAGAAAAAGGAGAGCTCTTTTAATTTCATCCGCCTGCGCCAGCGGCCCATCTGCGGTGTTCTCACCCTGACGTACCAGCAGCAGAACAGCTCCTCCTTCCGCAGCTTCTCCATCAGCTGCCTTTCATCCTCTGCTTCTGCCTCCCCCTGCTTTTTGCTCCCATCTATCGCCAGGGCTTTATAGCGATATCGCGCCATTTTATCCCCCCTGTCCCTATGCGCAAAAACCGGCCATCTGATCCGGATCTCAGATCAGGCCGGTTGCACCTTTGCAGCATCAATGAAACTGATTGTTTTCTGGTTCGTAGAGAAATCCCGCTTCCTCCATGGAAGTTCGGATCTGCTCCTCTGACAGCTCCATGTCCTCACACAGCTCCTTCAACGATTTATAATGGTCCCGAAGCTGTGTGTTCAGCCAGCTAAACCGCATCACGGGATCTTTCGGCAATGTGTTCATCGCGCTTCTCCTTTGCTGTTTTCCTGTTTGCACATTTACAATCATTATGATAGGGAAAGTCTTTAATTGTCAAGGAAATTTTTACCAAAAGGCAAAAAAATATCCCCCCAAACCCTTAGGGTCTGAGGGGACTTACCGTACTCCGGACTGGTCTTACTCCACAAAGGCGATCAGACGGTCTCCCTGCTCGGATACATCCACCACAATGGTGTTTCCGGCTCTGACGCCGTCTCCCAGGATGATTCTGGCTGCCAGAGTTTCAATGTTCTTTTGGATATAACGCTTCAGAGGACGGGCGCCGTATACCGGGTCGTAACCATTCTCTGTTACAAATTCCTTGGCCTGCTCCGTCAGCTCCACCTTGAGCTCCCGGTCTGCCAGCCGCTTGTTCATATCTGCAATGCACAGATCCACAATGCCGCTGATATTCTCCTTGGTCAGAGGCTTAAAGAGAATCACCTCGTCCAGACGGTTCAAAAACTCCGGACGGAAGTGGGCCCGCAGATCATTCATCACAGCGGTTTCCGCTTCGGGGCGGATCTTGCCGTTCTCGTCAATTCCTTCCAGCAGATACTGGGAACCGATATTGGAGGTCAGGATGATAATGGTGTTCTTAAAGTCCACCGTCCGTCCCTGGGAATCGGTAATCCGTCCGTCGTCCAATACCTGCAGGAGCACATTGAACACATCAGGATGGGCCTTCTCCACCTCATCGAACAGCACAACCGAATAGGGTTTGCGCCGTACAGCCTCTGTCAGCTGTCCGCCTTCATCGTATCCTACATACCCTGGAGGCGCTCCGATCAGTCTGGCCACGGAATGTTTCTCCATATATTCACTCATATCAATCCGGACCATGTTGGATTCATCGTCAAACAATGCCTGGGCAAGGGCCTTGGCCAGCTCCGTCTTTCCTACGCCGGTGGGTCCCAAGAACAGGAAGGAACCAATGGGCTTGGTGGGGTCCTTGATTCCGGCCTTGGAACGGATAATGGCCTCCGTCACCTTTTCCACGCCTTCATCCTGGCCAATCACTCTCTTATGAAGCTCCTGGTCCAGATGAAGGGTCTTGTTCCTCTCGCTCTCCGTCAGCTTGGCAACCGGAATCCCGGTCCACTTAGATACAATCCGGGCGATCTCGTCCTCGGTTACGCTCTCGTGTACCAGGCTCAGGTCCTCATTGCGGACCTTCTCCTCCTCTGCCTCCAGCTCCTTCTGCAGCTGAGGAAGCTTGCCGTACTGCAGCTCTGCCGCCTTGTTCAGGTCATACTTCTGCTGGGCGTCCTGAATCTGACGGTTCACCGCCTCAATCTCCTCACGGATGGAAGAAAGACGGTCCACACTGGCCTTTTCATTCTCCCACTGAGCTTTCTTGGCCGCAAACTCGTCATGCATCTCCGCCAGCTCTTTCTGAAGGTCCGCCAGCCGGTCCTGACTCAGCCGGTCCGTCTCTTTCTTCAGGGCCGCCTCCTCGATTTCCAGCTGCATGATCTTACGTGACATCTCATCCAGCTCCGCCGGCATGCTGTCCATCTCCGTCTTGATCATGGCACAGGCCTCATCTACCAGGTCGATGGCCTTATCCGGAAGGAAACGGTCAGAAATATACCGGTCGGACAGGGTCGCAGCGCTGACCAGGGCGGAGTCCGTAATCTTGACGCCATGATAAACCTCGTAGCGCTCCTTTAAGCCTCTCAGGATGGAAATGGTATCCTCCACAGACGGCTCATTGACCATCACCGGCTGGAACCGGCGCTCCAGAGCAGCATCCTTTTCAATGTACTGGCGGTATTCATTTAAGGTAGTAGCACCGATGCAGTGCAGCTCGCCTCTTGCCAGCATGGGCTTTAACATATTGCCTGCATCCATGGAGCCCTCCGTTTTTCCGGCTCCCACAATGGTATGAAGTTCATCGATGAACAGGATGATCTGTCCTTCGCTCTTCTTCACTTCCTCCAGAACGGCTTTCAGACGTTCCTCAAATTCGCCCCGGTACTTTGCTCCTGCCACCAGGGAACCCATATCCAGTGCGAAAAGCTTCTTATCTTTAAGTCCCTCGGGAACATCGCCCCGCACGATCCTCTGTGCCAAACCTTCTACCACGGCGGTCTTGCCTACGCCGGGTTCACCGATCAGAACAGGGTTGTTCTTCGTCTTTCTGGACAGGATCCGGACCACATTCCGAATCTCGCTGTCACGGCCGATCACCGGGTCCAGCTTCTGGTCTCTGGCACGCTCTACCAGGTCATAGCCGTACTTGTTCAGGGTATCGTAGGTTGCCTCCGGGTTGTCGCTGACCACCCTCTGGTTTCCTCTTACGGTAGACAGGGCCTGAAGGAAACGCTCCCTGGTAATGCCGTACATCTTAAACAGGTTCTTCATCGCCTGGTTGGGCTGCTTTAACAGGGACAAGAACAGGTGCTCCACCGATACATACTCATCCCCCATGGCCTTCGCCTCATCCTCGGCATTGACCAGGACTTTATTCAAATCGTTGCTGATGTAGAGCTGTCCGCCTCCGCTGACCTTCGGCAGCTTCTCCAGGGCCTGACCAGCCTCGCCCACAAACATCTCGCCCTGAATGCCCATCTTGGTGATCAGCTTCAAAATCAGACTGTCCTCCAGGGAAAGAAGGCTGTAAAGCAGATGTTCCTGGTCGATCTGCTGGTTTCCGTACTCATAAGCCAGCTTCTCGCAGTTCTGCACCGCTTCCATAGACTTCTGTGTAAATTTATTGATGTTCATCACTCATTCCTCCTTGTTTTGCGGAATTGTGCTGTTGTTTATTTGTTCTAGTCGTACTATAACACCATTTGTTAGCAGTGTCAAGAGGTGAGTGCTAATTTTTTTAAATCTGCTATGCTCCTCCATGTCCGGGCAGAGGGTATCCGGCAGGCACTATCCGCAGGTCATGGCTCCGGACATGACACATACCCCCCTGGCTCCGGCAGCCAGGGTTTTTTCTATCTGTTCCTGATCCGGACGGATCCCGCCGATGGCATACACCGGCAGAGAAACCGACCGGCAGGTCTCCTCCAGGAACTCCAGTCCTCTGGGAGCCAGGCCTTTCTTGCAGTCTGTGGCGTAAATATGCCCGGCGATCACATAATCCGCT
>ERZ1643246.913-NODE-913-length-34742-cov-22.687549_pt1 | contig 34742 bp, 47 predicted proteins | sample MGYA00579265_ERZ1643246 | MGnify/ENA primary metagenome ERZ1643246 (study PRJEB29033, sample SAMEA4952261) | chicken gut metagenome | biome: Broiler Chicken; feature: Gastrointestinal Tract; material: Caecum | place: Ireland | collected 2018 | study: Broiler...
TGTATCACAGAAGACCAGGTTCAATGGGACCAACATCTACACCAGGTAGAGTATTTCCAGGTAAGAAATTACCAGGACATATGGGTGTAGAAACAGTTACAATTCAAAACTTAGAAGTTGTAAAAGTAGATTTAGACAAAAATGTAATTTTAGTAAAAGGAAGTGTTCCAGGAGCTAAGGGAGCAGTTCTAAAAATAAAATCATCAGTAAAAAGTAAATAATAAGGAGGGAAAGTAAATGCCTAAGGTAGACGTATACGACATAGCTGGTAAAAAAGTAGACACTGTAGATCTTAAAGACGAAGTATTTGGTATTGAACCAAACGAAGCAGTTGTACATAGTGTTTTAGTAAATTACCTAGCAAATCAAAGACAAGGTACACAAAGTACAAAAACAAGAGCAGAAGTTTCTGGTGGTGGAAGAAAGCCATGGAGACAAAAAGGAACAGGTAGAGCAAGACAAGGAAGTATAAGAGCTCCACAATGGATAAAAGGTGGTATTGCATTAGGACCAAAACCACGTTCTTACAAATATACTGTTAATAAAAAAGAAAAGAGATTAGCAATTAAATCTGTTTTAAGTTCTAAAGTTTTAGAAAAAGAATTAACAGTAGTAAATGAAATTAAATTAAAAGAAATTAAGACAAAAGAAATGCAAAAAGCATTAAACAATTTAAAAGTAGAAGGAAAAACATTAATTCTTTTACCAGAAAAGAACGAAACTGTACAAAAATCAGCAAGAAATATTGAAGGAGTTAAAACAACATTAGTTAATACAATTAATGTTTATGACTTACTAAAATATAAAAATCTTGTAGTTACATTAGACACAGTTAAAAAATTAGAGGAGGTGTACGCATAATGTTAGCAGAAGAAATAATATTAGCTCCAGTAGTAACAGAAAAAAGTAATGATGGTTTACAAGCTGGAAAGTATACCTTTAGAGTAAACAAAAAAGCTACAAAAATAGACATAAAAAATGCAGTAGAAAAATTATTCGAAGTTAAAGTATTAAGTGTAAATACAATAACAGTTAAAGGAAAAGAAAAAAGAGTAGGAAGATACACAGGAAAGACTTCTGACTGGAAAAAAGCAATAGTTACAATAGATACAACAGCTTCTGAAAAAACATATACTGCAAAAGGTGGAAAAGAGACAAAACTTTCTAAGAAGTATAAGGATTCTATAGACGAATTCATGGGAGCTTAGTCTTTATAAACGTCGTCTTACTACGTTGAACATCATAAAAATTTTTTCAATATACAACATGTATAATTTCAAAAATTTTTATTCGTTCGCCTTGTAATACTCGTTTCTAAAGCCTAATCCGGTCAAGGAGAGTATATGAAAGAAAGCGCAAAAGTCAAAAAAGTTTATCTAGATAGAATAAACTAGGATAATAAACTAATATCTGCTAATGCAGGGCAGGAAAATAAAACTGCAAAATATAATTTTAAAAGGAGAAATTAACAATGGGAATGAAACATTTTAGAGCTTATACTCCATCAAGAAGACATATGACAGTTTCTACATTTGATGAAATAACAAAGAAAACTCCTGAAAAATCTTTATTAGCACCAAAAAAGAAAAATTCAGGAAGAAACTCATATGGTAGAATTACAGTAAGACATCAAGGTGGAGGAAATAGACAAAAATACAGAATAGTAGATTTTAAAAGAAATAAAGTTGATATGCCAGCAACAGTAATTGGTATAGAATATGATCCAAACAGAAGTGCAAATATAGCTTTAATTCAATATGAAGATGGAGAAAAATCTTATATATTAGCACCAGTTGGATTAAAAGATGGAGATAAAGTAATATCTGGAGAAAAAGCAGATATTAAGCCAGGAAACTGCATGAGAATAGAAAATATACCAGTAGGTACTATGATTCACAATATAGAATTTAATCCTGGTCAAGGTGGAAAAGCAGTTAGAGCAGCAGGACAAGAAGCACAACTTATGGCTAAAGAAGGAAAATATGCTCATGTAAGATTACCATCTGGAGAAATGAGATTAGTAATGGCTGTATGTAAAGCTACAATAGGGACTGTAGGAAATGCAGACCATGAAAATGTAAATATTGGTAAAGCCGGAAGAAAGAGACATATGGGTATTAGACCAACAGTAAGAGGATCTGTAATGAACCCAGTAGATCACCCTCATGGTGGTGGTGAAGGTAAGTCTCCAGTAGGTCACGCAGGACCATTAACACCTTGGGGCAAACCAGCACTTGGATATAAGACAAGAAAGAAAAATAAAAATACAGATAAATTTATAGTTAAGAGGAGGAAGTAGAATATGTCAAGATCAAGTAAAAAAGCACCTTTCGTTGCACCAGAGCTAATGAAAAGAATTGAAGCAATGAATGAAAGTGGCAAAAAAGAAGTATTAAAAACATGGTCAAGAGCTTCTACAATCTATCCACAAATGGTAGGACATACCATAGCTGTACATGATGGTAGAAAACATGTACCTGTTTATATAACAGAAGAAATGATAGGACATAAATTAGGAGAATTTGCACCTACAAGAACATTTAAAGGTCATGCAGGAGACAAAACTACTACTAATAAATAATAAAAAGTAAAGCGTAAAATTATTTAAGGAGGGAATTTAAGTGGAAAAGCAAGAAGTTCGCGAGGAAGTAATACCAAAAGCTGAAGCAACTCTTAAGTATGCAAGAATATCAAGCAGAAAAGTTAAAATAGTAGCAGACTTAATAAGAGGAAAAAATGTTGATGAAGCTTTAGCTATAGTAAAATATACACCAAAAGCTGCATCTGAAATTATAGAAAAATTATTAAAATCAGCAATTGCAAATGCAGAAAATAATCATAGTATGGCTCATGAAAAATTATATATTGACGAAATTTATGCAAACCAAGGGCCTACACTAAAAAGAATTAGACCAGCTGCAAAAGGTTCAGCTGTTAGAATAAGAAAGAGAACAAGTCATATTACAATAGTTTTAAAGGAAAGGAGCTAAAAATAAAATGGGACAAAAAGTAAATCCAGAAGGATTAAGAGTAGGCGTTATAAAAGATTGGAATTCTAAATGGTATGCAGATTCTAAACATTTTGGAGACTATTTAGTTGAAGACCATAAAATTCGTGAATATATAAAGAAAAAATTATATGTTGCAGGAATTGCTAGAATAGAAATAGAAAGAACAGCTAAATTTGTTAAAGTTAATGTTTATACAGCAAAACCAGGTTTAGTAATTGGAAAAGGTGGAAACCTAGCTGAAATATTAAAGAAAGAATTAGAAAAAATGATTAACAAAGAAGTTAATCTAAATATAGTTGAAGTTAAGAATGCAGACTTAGATGCACAACTAGTTGCAGAAAACATTGCAGGACAACTAGAAAGAAGAATATCTTTCAGAAGAGCAATGAAACAATGCATGCAAAAAACTATGAGTTCAGGAGCATTAGGAATTAAAACATCTGTATCAGGAAGATTAGGTGGTGCAGATATGGCTAGAACTGAATTCTACAAAGAAGGAACAATTCCACTTCAAACTTTAAGAGCAGATATTGATTACGGATTTGCAGAAGCAGATACTACTTATGGAAAGATAGGTGTTAAAGTTTGGATTTATAGAGGAGAAGTTCTTCCATCTAAGAAACAAAAAGTGGAAGGAGGAGACAAATAATGCCAGTAATGCCAAAAAAGACTAAATATAGAAAACAACAAAAAGGTAGAATAAGAGGTAAAGCAACTAGAGGAAATAGAGTTACAGACGGAGAATATGGATTACAATCATTAGAATTAGGTTTAATTACTTCTAACCAAATAGAAGCAGCCCGTGTTGCTATGACACGTTATATAAAAAGAGGTGGAAAGGTTTGGATTAAAATCTTCCCAGACAAACCAATAACAACAAAACCTATAGGTACTCGTATGGGTAAAGGTAAAGGTGCTGTTGAATACTGGGTAGCTCCAGTTAAACCAGGCAGAGTTATGTTTGAAATTGCAGGAGTTGCAGAAGATGTTGCAAGAGAGGCTTTAAGACTTGCTGCAAATAAACTATCTGTAAAATGTAAGTTTGTCAAAAGAGAAACTGAAGTAGGTGGTGATAGCGATGAAGATGAATAAAATTAAAGAAATGTCTTCACCAGATTTAGAAAAAGAATTAGGAGAGCTAAAAACAGAGTTATTTAAACTAAGATTTAGTTTAGCAACAAATGGATTAGATAATCCTATGAAAATTAAAGAAGTGAGAAAAGACATTGCAAGAATAAATACAGAATTAAGACAAAGAGAATTAGCAAATAAATAAAGAAAGGAGATATTCGAATGGAAGAAAGAAATCTTCGTAAAGTAATGATAGGAACTGTTAGCTCAGATAAAATGGATAAGACAGTAGTAGTTTCTGTTGAGACAAGAGAAATGAATAAATTATATGGTAAAATTGAAAAAAGAACATATAAGCTAAAAGCTCATGATGAAAACAATGAATGCCATATAGGAGATAAAGTTAAAGTAATGGAAACAAGACCTCTATCTAAAGACAAAAGATGGAGAGTAGTTGAAATTGTAGAAAAAGCTGTTATAAAATAATTAAAAAGGAGGATAACACAATGGTACAACAACAATCTATATTAAAAGTTGCTGACAACACTGGTGCAAAAGAGATTATGTGCATTAGATGTTTAGGTGGTTCTTATAGAAAATATGCCGGAATTGGTGACATTATAGTTGCATCTGTTAAATCAGCTACACCAGGTGGCGTTGTAAAAAAAGGCGATGTTGTAAAAGCTGTTGTAGTAAGAACTAAAAAACCAATAAGAAGAGCAGATGGTTCTTATTTAAGATTTGATGAAAATGCAGCAGTTATTATAAAAGACGATAAAACACCAAGAGGTACACGTATATTTGGACCTGTTGCAAGAGAATTAAGAGATGGAGAATACATGAAAATTCTTTCTCTAGCTCCAGAAGTTCTATAATAAAGAAAAAGAGGTGAAAGCAATGAGAATAAAAAAAGGCGACACTGTTCAAGTTATGTCTGGAAACGATAAAGGTAAAAAGGGAGAAGTATTAGAAATAATACCAAAAACAGAAAAATTAATCGTTAAAGGCGTTAATGTAAGAAAAAAACATGTTAAACCTAGAAAACAAGGTGAAGAGGGCGGAATTATATCATCTGAATGTGCTATTCATAGTAGTAAAGTTAATGTAGTTTGTCCAAAATGCAACAAACCTGTAAGAGTAGGTTATAAAATAGAAGAAAATGAAAAAGTTCGTGTTTGTAAAAAATGTGGAACAAAATTAAAATAATTTAGAAAGGAGATCATTTTAATCAATGGAAGTATTAAAAGATCAATATGAAAAAGAAGTAGTACCAGCATTAATGAAGAAATTTAATTATAAATCAGTAATGCAAGTGCCAAGACTAGAAAAAGTAGTTATTAATATCGGATTAGGTGATACAAAGGAAAATCCAAAGTCACTTGAAAATGCAATTAATGATTTAACATTAATAACTGGTCAAAAGCCTGTAATAACAAAGGCTAAGAAAGCTATTGCTGCTTTCAAGATAAGAGAAGGAATTAATATGGGATGTAAAGTTACATTAAGAAAAGATAAAATGTACGATTTTACATACAAACTATTTAATGTAGCACTTCCAAGAGTTAGAGATTTTAGAGGATTATCTGCAGATTCTTTTGATGGAAGAGGAAACTATTCTATGGGTATAAAAGAACAATTGATTTTCCCTGAAATTGAATATGATAAAGTAGATAAAATTAGAGGAATGGATATAATTTTTGTTACAACAGCAAAGACAGATGAGGAAGCTAAAGAATTGCTAACTTTATTAGGAATGCCTTTTAAAAATTAATATAAATAAGAAAGGAGAAAAACATGGCTAAAACATCTTTAAAAGTAAAACAACAAAAAGTACAAAAATATAAGACAAGAGAATATAATAGATGCAAAATATGTGGAAGACCACATGCATACATTAGAAAATATGGAATTTGCCGTCTTTGCTTTAGAAAATTAGCTCATAATGGTGAAATACCAGGAGTAAAGAAGGCTAGTTGGTAAAAATTTAATTTAAAATTAAATTTAAACAACCCCAAAATCAATAAAAATTAGAAGGAGGGAAAATAATTAATGAATACTACAGATCCAATAGCAGATATGCTAACAAGAATAAGAAATGCTAGTAATTCAAAGCATAAAACAGTTGATGTACCTGCTTCAAACATGAAGAAATCAATTGCTAATATCTTATTTAGAGAAGGATATATAGATGCTTTTGAAGAAATAGAAGACAAGGGTCAAGGAACAATAAGAATTACATTAAAATATGACGAAAAAGGTGCAAAAGTTATAGATGGGTTAAAGAGAATAAGTAAACCAGGATTAAGAGTTTATGCATCTAAAGATGAATTACCAAAAGTATTAAATGGTTTAGGGATTGCATTAATTTCTACATCTAAAGGAATAAAAACAGACAAAGAAGCAAGAGCTGAAGGTCTAGGTGGAGAAGTATTAGCATATATTTGGTAATTTAAAACATTTACATTTATATCATAATCTTAACAATAATTAGAAAGGAGCAAATAAAATGTCAAGAATAGGAAATAAACCTATTACAATACCTGACGGAGTTGAAGTTAGTCTTAATGGTAATCATATTACTGTAAAAGGACCTAAAGGAACATTAGAAAGAGACTTACACAAAAATATGAAAGTTTCTATAGAAAATAATGTTATAACAGTAGTAAGACCAAATGATAATCCAGCAAATAAAAGTTTACATGGATTAACAAGAACTTTAATTAACAACATGATTCAAGGTGTTGTAAATGAATATAAAAGAGAACTAGAAGTTAATGGTGTTGGTTACAGAGCACAAAAACAAGGAAACAAATTAGTAATGAACCTTGGATATTCTCATACAGTAGAAATGCTACCACCAGAAGGAATTACATTTGATGTACCTGATGCTAACCATATAACTGTTAGAGGAATTGACAAAGAACTAGTTGGTCAAACAGCAGCTGTAGTAAGAACAAAGAGACCACCAGAAGTATATGGAGGAAAAGGTATTAAATATGCTGAAGAGCGTATTAGACGTAAGGAAGGTAAAGCAGGTAAGAAATAAAAATTAAGAATAAACTAGTACAAAATATTAGTTAGAAAGGAGATTTTGTAATGATTACAAAAACAGATAGAAAAGCTGAAAGACAAAGAAGACATATAAGAGTTCGTAGAAAAATATCTGGAACAGCAGAATGCCCAAGATTATGCGTATATAGAAGCAATAATAATCTATATGTTCAAGTAATTGATGATGTTGCTGGAAACACATTAGTTCAAGCTTCAACACTTGATAAAGAAGTAAAAACAAAGCATTCAAATAAAGAAGCTGCAAAAGAAGTAGGAAGCTTAATTGCTAAAAGAGCATTAGAAAAAAATATTAAATCTGTTGTATTTGACAGAGGTGGATATATTTATCATGGTGTTGTAAAAGAATTAGCAGATGCTGCCAGAGAAGGTGGATTAGATTTCTAAAAAGGAGGTAAAACAAGTGCAATCAGAAAACAATACAGAGTTAAAAGAGAAAGTAGTAGCAATAAATAGAGTAGCTAAGGTTGTTAAAGGTGGTAGAACTTTTAGATTTAGTGCTGTTGTAGTTGTTGGAGACGAAAATGGACACGTAGGTGTAGGAAATGGAAAAGCAGCAGAAGTTCCAGACGCTATAAAGAAAGCTATTCAAGATGCTAAAAAGAATTTAGTAGAAGTTCCAATTGTTGGAACAACAGTTCCTCATGAATATGTAGGAAAATTCGGTAGTGCTAGCGTTATGTTAAAGCCAGCTGAAGAAGGTACTGGAGTTATTGCAGGAGGAAGCGTAAGACCTATATTAGAGCTTGCAGGATATAAAGATATAAGAACTAAAGTTATTGGGACTAACAATCCAAGAAACGTTGTATATGCTACACTTGCAGGTTTAAAAAACATGAGAACAGCAGAACAAATAGCTAAAAAAAGAGGAAAAACAGTTTCAGAAATTCTTTAATTGTTAATAATTTAAATACAATAAAATGTATTAAAATATAAATGTAATTAAATTAATTTATACAGTAATTTAAAGGAGGTGCTAGGCAAAATGAAATTAGACGAACTAAAACCAGCTCAAAGTAAAGAAGTTAAAAGAAGAGTAGGACGTGGAGTTGGATCTGGATTAGGAAAAACTTCAGGAAAAGGACATAAAGGACAAAAAGCAAGATCTGGCGGTGGAGTTAGAATAGGCTTTGAAGGTGGTCAAACACCATTATATAGAAGATTACCAAAAAGAGGATTTAACAATAAATTTGCTAAAAATTACACAGAGGTAACTTTAACAATGTTAAATAAAAGCAAAGCTACAGAAGTAACTGCACAAACTTTACAAGAAGAAGGAATAATAAAGAAAATAAACGATGGTATAGTAATACTTGCTACTGGAAATTTAGATAAAAAATTATCAGTAAAAGCAACAAAATTTACTAAAGCTGCAAAAGAAAAAATTGAAGCTTTAGGAGGAAAGGCTGAGGTGATTTAGTTGTTTAAAGTAATTGTAAATGCTATAAAAACACCAGAAGTCAGAAAAAAAATATTATTTACAATATTGTTAATTGTTATATTTAGATTAGGTTGTTATATAACAGTTCCAGGAGTAGACACATTTGCATTAAATGATATGATGCAAAGTTCAAGTAATACTCTTACAGGAATGATTGACTTAATCTCTGGAGGCGCATTCTCTAGATTGTCAATATTCGCTATGTCAATTAGCCCATATATTACAGCCTCAATTGTTATTCAATTATTAACTTTAGTAATACCAGCTTTAGAAAGATTAACCAAAGAAGGTGGAGAAGCTGGAAGAGCAAAAATTAATAAATATACAAAAATGTTAACAATTGTTTTAGCCTTAATAGAAGGTCTAGGAATATTCTTATCTTATAAATCATCAGGAATATTCATTGGAGAAGGATTCTTAACAGGATTTTTAGTAGTATTATCACTAATGACAGGTACAGCATTACTTATGTGGTTAGGAGAACAAATTACTACAAAAGGAATAGGAAATGGTATTTCTATATTAATCTTTGTAGGTATTATAGCAGGATTACCAGGAGCTGTAACATCAATAATAGGACTAATATTTGTAAATGGTGTATTTAGTACAACAGGATTGCTAACAGCATTAGGTATAACTATAGGAGCAATAATCCTAATAGCTGCTGTTGTATTTGTACAACAATCTGAGAGAAGAATACCAGTACAATATGCTAAAAAAGTAGTAGGTAGAAAGATGGTAGGTGCACAAAATACACACATCCCATTAAAACTTGCTATGGCAGGTGTTATGCCAATTATATTTGCATCAGCATTTATGACATTTCCTGCAATGATAATACAAATATTTGTACCAGATATAGCTACACAAACAGGATTCTGGTCAGTTATATATCAATTTTCAATTGCAACTTCATCATCAGCAGTTCCAATTGGATACACAATAGCAAATGCAATAGTTTACTTATTGCTAATAGTTGGATTTACATTTTTCTATTCATATGCAACATTCAATCCAGCAGATATATCAAGTACAATAAAAAGAAATGGTGGATTTATACCTGGTATTAGAGCAGGAAAGCCAACAACTGAATATTTGTCATCTGTTATGTCTAAATTATTATGGTTCGGAGGATTATTCTTAGCAATAATCGCAATAATTCCTATGATGGTAAGATTTTTACCAATAGACTTAGCATTTGGAGGAACATCAATACTTATCGTAGTAGGTGTTGCATTAGAAATGATACAACAATTAGAATCACAACTTGCAGTAAGACATTATAAAGGATTCTTAGAGTAAGGTTTTAGGCGTATTTAATAATACGTCTAAAATTGGTTTATATAAAAATTAGAATGATATATGGTTTATACAATAATTAAATAACAGAAAATTGTGAAAATATTAAGATAAAAATGAAATTTAGAGTTATATAAAAAATTTCAATGTTAAAACTAAATTTTATAAAGATGTATAAATTAGGAGAGTAGATATTATGTATATAATAATGTTAGGAGCACCTGGAAGTGGTAAAGGTACTTTAGCAAAGGAATTATCAAAGGAATATAATTTGGTACATATATCAACAGGAGATATTTTTAGAGAAAACATAAAAAACGAGACAGAATTAGGAAAAAAAGCAAATGAATATATATCAAAAGGACAACTAGTACCAGATGACCTTACTATAGATTTAGTAAAAAATAGATTAAGTCAAGAAGATGTAAAAAATGGTGCAATATTAGATGGTTTCCCAAGAACAACACATCAAGCAGAAGAACTAGAAAAATTTATAAAAAATAATAATCCAATACAAACTGTTGCAGTATTATTAGACATCCCAGACGAAGACTTAGTAAAAAGAGTTGTAAATAGAGTTATTTGCTCTAATAAAGAATGCGGAGCTATATATAATACAGAATTTAGAAAACCAAAGCAAGAAGGTATATGTGATATATGTGGTTCTAAATTAATAAAGAGAGCAGATGATAATGAAGAAACTGTAAGAGATAGACTAAAAGTATATCATGATAATTCAAAAGAAATTATAGAATATTACAATAACGAAAATGTATTATTTACATTACATCCAAATATATATTCAGAAACTGTTTTAGAGGATAATTTGTCTAAAGTAAAAGGACATTTAAAAGAAAAGGTAACAAAATAATATTTGAAAATTAATTTGTTTATGAATTAATACATGTAAAATATATAATGGTTGGATACGTTTAATATATAATAACTTAAAATATATAATGCATGTAACATAAATTATAAAAAATAAATTTAGTACAGAATTATAAGACAAAAAGAAAGAAGAAGTTTAAGATGATAACAATAAAATCTGAAAAAGAAATTGAATTAATGATAGAAGCATGCAGAATAGCAAATTTAGCTCAAAAAGCAATTGAGGCAGAAATAAGACCAGGAATGACAACATTAGATTTAGATAGAATAGCAGAAAAAGCAATGAGAGATAATGGTGCTATACCTGCTGAAAAAGGTTATCCAAGTGGAATTAAGGGAGTCATGGACTTTCCTGGTTCTATTTGTGCTTCTGTAAATGACGAGGTAATACATGGTATTCCATCTAAAAGAACAATTTTAAAAGATGGAGACATTGTAAGTGTCGATTTAGTAGCTTATAAAAATGGATTTAATGGTGACTGCTGTAGAACATATTTAGTAGGAAATGTAGACAGCGAAAAAAGAAGACTAGTAGAGGTAACAAAACAGGCATTTTTTGAAGGTATTAAATATGCAAAAAAAGGTTATCGTTTAGGAGATATTTGCCATGCTATAGGTGAATATGTAGAAAGTAATGGATATTCAGTTGTAAGAGAATTTCAAGGTCATGGAATAGGAAGAGAAATGCATGAAGATCCAGGAATACCAAACTATGGTAAAGCAGGACATGGAATAAAGCTAGAACCAGGCATGACTCTTGCTATAGAACCAATGGTAATAATGGGAAAAAGAAATATTTTACAGCTAGATGATGGATGGACAATTGTCTCAGAGGATGGTAGCCCAGCAGCACATTATGAAAATACAATTTTAATTACAGAAAAAGAGCCAGAAATATTGACATTAGAATAATTTTAATATATAATATTAATGTTATTACGTCGAATTGGCAAAAACAACTAAATTCGACATTAAAATTGGAGGAAAAAATGGCAAAAGAGGATGTTATAGAAGTAGAGGGAACTGTTATAGAAGCATTACCTAATACAAATTTTAAGGTAGAACTAGAAAATGGCTATGTTGTATTAGCACATATTTCTGGAAAACTTAGGATGAACTACATAAAAATTCTTCCAGGAGACAAAGTAAAAGTAGAATTATCTCCATATGACTTAACAAAGGGAAGAATAACTTGGAGAGCTAAATAAAACATTATTTAAAAATTAAGGAGAGGTGAATAGAAATGAAAGTAAGACCATCAGTAAAGCCAATTTGTGACAAATGTAAAGTTATAAAAAGAAAAGGCGTTATAAGAGTAATTTGTGAAAACCCTAAACACAAACAAAGACAGGGCTAATTATAATTTTTTGATATTAACACAGGTATAAAATTAGCGGCTGATCTTTGTATTTGTGTTTAATATATATTTGTCTTAATAAATATTATTGATTGGTTTTATACCAATGCATTTCACCTTTAATATTTAAAAGACTACTAAACAATAAAATAAATAAGAAAATAAAATTAATAAAATATTTGGAGGTGCAATAAATGGCTCGTTTAGCAGGAATTGATTTACCTAAGGAAAAAAGAGTAGAAATAGGATTAACTTATATTTATGGTATAGGTTTAACTAGTTCACAAAAAATCTTAAAAGAAGCTGGGGTAAATCCAGATATAAGAGTTAAAGACTTGACAGACGACCAAGTACAAGCAATAAGAAAAGCTATGGAAGGCTACAAAGTTGAGGGAGACTTAAGAAGAGAAGTAGCTCTTAACATTAAAAGACTTACAGAAATCGGATGCTACAGAGGTTTAAGACATAGAAGAGGACTTCCAGTTAGAGGACAAAGAACAAAGACAAATGCTCGTACAAGAAAAGGTCCAAGAAAATTAGTAAGTAAGAGTAAAAAATAGAGGAGGGAATATTAAGAAATGGCTACAAAAAATGTAACAAAAAGAACAACTAGAAGAAGAGACAGAAAAAACATAGATAAAGGAATGGCTCATATTCATTCTAGTTTTAATAATACAATAGTTACAATTACTGACGTGAAAGGAAATGCTATTTCTTGGGCAAGTGCTGGAGAATTAGGATTCAAAGGTTCAAGAAAGAGCACACCATTTGCAGCAGGAGAAGCTGCAGAAACAGCAGCAAAAGCAGCAATGGAACATGGATTAAAATCTGTAGAAGTTTTTGTAAAAGGTCCAGGTTCAGGACGTGAAGCAGCAATAAGAGCTTTACAAACAGCAGGATTGGAAATTAGTAGCATTAAAGATGTTACACCAATACCACATAATGGGTGCAGACCACCAAAAAGAAGAAGAGTTTAATTTAAAGGAAGGTGAAAATAAAAAATGGCAAGATATAAAGATGAACAATGCCGTATTTGCCGTAGAGAAGGTCAAAAATTGTTCTTAAAAGGTTCAAGATGCTATACAGATAAATGCAGTATTTCAAGAAGAAATTATGCACCTGGACAAAACGGACAAAAAAGAAAAAAATTATCTGAATACGGTACTCAATTAAGAGAAAAACAAAAAACAAAAGCTTTCTACGGAGTAGGAGAAAAACAATTTAGAAAGTATTTTGAATTAGCTTCTAAAACAAGAGGAAAAACCGGTGAAGTTTTACTTCAATTATTAGAAAGCAGATTAGACAATGTTGTATATAGATTAGGATTTGGCTCTTCAAGAGCACAAGCTAGAATGCTTGTAACACATGGAGCTTTTGAAGTTAATGGTAAAAAGGTAGATATAGCCTCTTATTTAGTAAAACCAGGAGATGTTATTGCAGTAAGAGAAATAAGAAAAGATAATGGAACAATTAAAAACAACATAGAAGAAAATGCTTCAAGACCAGTTCCAGAATGGTTAGAGAAAGATGCCGAAAAATTAAGTGGAAAAGTAGTAAGATTAGCAGCTAGAGAAGATATAGATCTTCCAGTTGAGGAACATTTAATAGTAGAGCTTTACTCTAAATAATAGTATATAAATAAAAAAAGAGATTTTTAGTATCTCTAAAATTATTGGGAGGTAAAAATGATAGAATTTGAAAAGCCAAATATTAAATGCTTAGAATTAGACGAAGTAAAAAACTACGCAAAATTTGTATGTGAACCATTGGAAAGAGGTTATGGAATAACAATAGGAAATTCTTTAAGAAGAATATTGTTATCATCTTTACCAGGAAGTGCTATTACTAGCGTTAAAATAGATGGTGTATTACATGAATTTACCACTATACCAGATGTAGTAGAGGATGTTTCTGACATTATTCTTAATCTAAAAATGGTTAGATTAAAATTAGATAAAAATGAAGAAAAAGTTCTAAGAATAGATATTCAAGGACCAGCAGATGTAAAAGCAGGAGATATAGTAACAGATGGAACGGTAGAAGTACTAAATCCAGATTTACATATTGCTACAGTAGAAAAAGGTGGACATTTAGTAATGGAAATGACTGCTGAAATGGGTAGAGGATACAACTCAGCAGAAAAAAATAAAAAACCAGAACAAGCATTAAATGTACTTCCTATAGATTCAATCTTTACACCTGTAAAGAAAGTTAACTATCAAGTAGAGAGTACAAGAGTTGGACAAATGATAGACTATGATAAATTAGTTATAGATGTTTGGACAGATGGTAGTTTAAAACCATATGAAGCATTAAGTTTAGCTGCAAAAGTTATGACAGAGCATTTAGAGCTATTTATAGACTTATCAGAGATGGCTAAAAATACTCAAATAATGGTAGAAAAAGAAGAGTCTAAGAAAGAAAAAGTTCTAGAAATGTCTATAGAAGACTTAGAATTATCTGTAAGATCATTTAACTGCTTAAAGAGAGCAGGAATATCTACAGTAGAAGACTTAACAAGCAAAACTATATCTGACATGATGAAAGTTAGAAATTTAGGTAAAAAATCTCTAGACGAAGTAACAAATAAATTACATGCATTAGGTTTAGACTTTATGACAGATGAAGACTAATAGGAAAAGGAGGGTAATTTCAAATGGCAAATAGAAAATTAGGTAAAACAACAGACATAAGAATGGCAATGCTAAAAACACAATTATCTGACTTAATTTTAAATGGTAAAATTAACACAACAGAAGCAAGAGCTAAAGAATTAAAATCATTAGCAGATAGTATTATAGCATTAGCAGTTAAAGAAAAAGACAATTTTGACATGGTTGATGTAAAAGTTTCTAAAGCTAAATTAGATGCTAAAGGAAACAAAGTAACAGAAATAGCAAAAAGCAAAAATGGTAAAGAATACCTAAAAGTTGTTAGAGAAGAAAAAACAGAAAAAAGACAAAAAGACCAACCATCAAGATTAAATGCAAGAAGAAAAATGATGAAAATGCTAAATAAAGTTAAAGATAGCGAAGGTAACCCAGTAGATTTACCATCTAAATTATTTAACGAAATAGCTCCTAAATATGCCGACAGAGTTGGAGGATATACAAGAATTCTAAAAACAGAGCAAAGAAGAGGAGACGCAGCAGAAATGGTAATATTACAATTATTGTAATTTTCTGGAATTTTATAATAAATAAAAAAGTCATATGGATTTTCTATATGATTTTTTTATTTATATTATATCTTTTATATACTATAATAAGAAATAGCAATAAATAAGTATTTTAAGTTAAATTTCGGACGCACAGCTACTTTATAATTTTGTGAATATATCACAAAATTATAAAGACCTCATTTAACTTAAAATACTTATTTATTGCTATGCCTAGATAATATATATTTTATTATTTCATAATGAAAATTCACAGAAAAATATTAATTTAATATAATATACAAAAAGTATAGGAGGCTTATTATGTCTGACTTTATATTAAATGGTATTTTGTGGGTACTTGCACTTTATGGTTTATTTGAAATTATAAAAACAATTATTTATACATATACATACACAAGTTTAAAATCTGATGGGATATATGTAATTATAGCTGCTAAGAATCAAGAAAAGCGAATAGAAGGATTTTTAAGGAGTATATTATTTAGATTTTTATATGGAAAAGAAGATTATATAAAAGATATAATAGTTACAGATTTAAACTCGACAGATGATACTAAAAAGATTATAAACAATATTGGAAAGGATTATGATTGTATAAAAGTAGCAGACTGGAGAGAATGTAAAGATGTTATTGATAATATAGACAATGTAAGGTAAAATAATATATAATTAATACAAAAATTTAAAATAGTAAGAGGTAAATAAATGGATTATGTTTTTACATTTTTAGAAGGAATAGCAAGCTTTATATCGCCATGTATTTTGCCAATGCTACCAATATATATTTCGTATTTTTTAGGAAAAGAAGAAAAAAGTGCAAAAAATGCAGTAATAAATTCATGTGGATTTGTGCTTGGACTTACAATAGTTTTTTTAACATTATCAATATTTGCAAGTCAATTTGGAACAATAATAAGCGAAAATATGAGATACATAAAAATAGTATTTGGAATATTAATTATTGTACTAGGACTTAATTACATGGAAGTATTTAACTTAAAAATATTAAACAAAACTAAAGGTATAAATACTAAATTTAAAAGTTTAAACTTTATAAAATCATTAGCTTTTGGAATGTTATTTTCAGTTACATGGACACCATGTATAGGGACATTTTTAAGTTCAGCATTATTGCTTATTGCAAGCCAACAAGATATGGTAAAAGGAATAATTCTAATGCTATTATATTCTATAGGTTTGGGAATTCCTTTTGTTTTATCAGCAATATTTATGGAAAAACTAAGGGAGATATTTAATTTTATAAAGAAAAATTACAATTATATAAAGAAAATATCAGGTGTAATATTAATAATTATGGGAATATATATGATGCTTTTTTAGATAGAACTCTTTTTTTATCAGATTGGTACCTAAAGAAAGGAACGAAATAAAATATGAAAAATAAAATAATTTTTATTGTTGTAACTATTATTGTTATATTGTTAATTATTTTAATAAGTATGTTTTTAAATAAACAAAATGAAAAAATGTTAGGCATAGATGAAAGCAATAATTACAAAACAAATACTGTGGTAGCTACAGATAATAATATGATTGTAGAAAATGCTTTGGTAGAAAGTAATCATGTAAACAATAATTTGGAAAATAACAATGCAGGTAGCAATACTGTGGAGAATAATAATAATGATGCAGGAATTATAGAAGTAACAGAAAAAGACTTTAATAATGAAGTATTAAATAGTGATAAGCCAGTATTAATAGATTTTTATGCAGATTGGTGCGAACCATGTAAAATTTTATATCCTATAATAGAGGAAATTGCAGAAGAAAATGAAAATATAAAAGTTGTTAGAATAAATGTAGATAATGAATTTGACTTATCTATGCAATATCAAGTAATGTCAATTCCAACAATGGTTGTTATAAAAAATGGAGAAGAAGTGAATAGAATTATAGGAGTAAATACTAAAGAAAATATATTGAGTATTTTAGAATAAACGTTGGATATATTGAGAAAATGAAAAGTGATAAGGTACTTTATAATACAATTATAAATAAAGAAGGCAGAAATATAGTATAATATATTTTTGTTTTTTTTATTTACAAAAATTGTATAAAAATTATTGACTAATTATGTTATCTATGATACAATAAAAATGCCATCAAAAAGAGGCAATATATTCAAGGAGATATATATTGGAAACAATAATACATCAAATACAAGTACAAAATCTGCTAAAAATTAAAAAAATCATAGATAAAGATAAAAATGGAGATAAATTTATTATAGGTAAATATTAGTGGGGGGAAAATATATGAAAGCTTATTGTCCATATTGTAGAAAAGAAAATGAATATAGGATAGAAAAAAGAGAAGTAAAAGAATTTAGAGGAATAGAGGTAAATACTTATGAAAATGTAGCTGTATGTAATGGTTGTAAAAACGATTTATATATAAATAAAATAGAAGAAGAAAATAATAAAAGGATATATGGAATATATAGAGAAAAGGCTAATATTGTTAAACCAGAAGAAATAGTAGAATTAAGAAAAAAATATAATATATCCCAAAGAGAATTAACTTCTATACTTGGATTTGGTAAAATGACAATTAATAGATATGAAAGAGGTGGAGTGCCAACTAAGTCTCAAAGCGATTATATAAAGTTATTAAATGAAAATGAAAATGAATTTATTAAAAAGTCTAAAGAAGCATATGAAAATAATGCTATAAGTATAAAAACTTATAACAAGATAGTTTCAAGAAAACAAGAAGATAAGTGTATAAAGGAAGATATCCAAGAATTATATAAACTATATATAAATAATACATTATATAGAAAACCTGACATATACAATGGATACAAGACATTTGATTTAGACTTAGTAGAAAATATAATTTCTTATATTGCAAGTAAAGTAAATAACTTAACAATTACAAGCGTAAATAAATATTTGTGGTTTATAGATATCTTATCATTTAATAGAAGAGGAGTATCAATAACTGGTTTGACATATCAAAATCAACAATTTGGACCTACAATAGCGGAGCAAAAATATAAAGAAATTTCTTTATTAGACGATAAATATACAAGAAATGATTACGAAGATGAAAATGGTACAAAAACGTATATAGTAAGTAATAAAAATTATGATTTATCAAAATTGACAAATGAAGAAATAAATATAATAAATGATATAATCAAATTATTAAAAAGTAAGAAAGTAACTGATATATCAAATATGTCACATCAAGAAGACGGATGGAAAAAGACAAAGAGATATGAAAACATATCATTTGAATATGCTATGAAATTAAATTTTATAGACTAAAATACTTATAAACTTAGAATAAACTTACAAAACCAGTTGCAAAAACACTTTAAAAATTATACAATAAGTAAAAATAGCAAAAAGAGGTTTTTTAATTGGAAATTAAGGGAGAAGTAACAGAAATAATATATAAAAACGAGGTAAATGGCTATTGTATAGCAGCTTTTGAAACACAAGAAGAGGCAACTACAATAGTAGGCTATTTACCTTTTGTAAATAAAAATGACACTTTAGAAGTAACCGGAAAATTTGTTGAGCACCAAGAATATGGAAGGCAATTTAAGGTTGAAACATTTAAAAAAGTAATGCCAGAAACTTTAGATTCATTAGAAAGATATTTAGCTAATGGTATGATAAAAGGAATAGGACCAGCTACGGCAAAAAAAATAGTAGATACTTTTGGAAAAGAAACTATTAATGTCTTTAAATTAGAACCAGAAAGGCTGGCACAAATAAAAGGAATATCTAAGGATAAAGCGCTTGAAATAGCACAAGAATTTATAGAAAATTGGGAATTATGGCAATTAGTAACATACTTAGAAAAATTTGGTCTTGGACCACAAAGTGCACAAGGAATATATAAAAAGCTAGGCGAAAACGCAATAGAAAAAATAGAAGCAGATCCATACCTTTTAGTAGAACTATCTAATAAGGTGGATTTTGTCCAAATAGATAAAATGGCACTTAAAATTGGAATGGAATATGACAACGAAAAGCGTATAAGAAGCGGGATAAAATATGCACTTTTAAGAGCAACGTATAACGGACATTGTGCGGTTTTATATGACAATTTAGTTACATTTACAAGAGATTTACTTGGAGTAAGTGAAGATGCAATAGATAGCTCATTAATTAATATGAAAGCAAAAGAAGAAATTTATATAGAAGAAAGAAATACAGGAGACTGGATTTATCTAGCTACATACTATAAAGCAGAAAAAAATATTGCAGAAAAATTAATAGAATTAAGAAATTATACTAATATAAATGCAGTAGAAAATTTAGATAAAAAATTAAAAAAGATAGAAAAAGAACAAAAAATAGAGCTTTCTGATAAGCAAAAAGAAGCTGTAAAACTTGTAAATGACAATAATGTATGTGTTATAACAGGTGGTCCTGGTACAGGAAAAACAACCATAATTAAAAGCATAATAGATCTATACAATAATGAAGAATTAAAAATAACATTATGTGCTCCAACAGGACGAGCTGCTAAAAGGATGACAGAAGCTACAGGAGAGGAAGCAAAAACATTACATAGGGTTTTGGAAATAGGAAAATTTGCTTCAGAAGATGAAATAAATCCAGACTTGTTAGTTACACCAATAGATGCAAATATTGTAATAGTAGATGAAGCTTCAATGATAGACTTATTTTTAATGAATTATTTAATGAAAGCTTTGTATAATGGTACAAAACTAGTTTTGGTAGGAGACGAAAATCAGCTTCCATCTGTAGGACCAGGAAATGTACTAAAAGACATTATCGCATCAGAACAAGTACCAGTTGTAACACTAAATAAAATATTTAGACAAGCTGCAAAAAGTAAAATAATACTAAACAGCCATAAAGTAAATGAGGGAGAAAGCTTTATTGGAGTAAAGCAAGATAATGAAGAAGAACTTTTACAAGACTTTTTCTTTATCCAAGAAAATAATAAAGACAATATAACAAAACAAATTGTGTCTCTTTGTACAGGTAGATTAGAAAAGTATGGTAATTATGACTTTATAAAAAATATCCAAGTTATTACTCCAACCAAAAAAGGAACATTAGGTACAAAAGAGCTAAATCAAGTAATACAAAGCAATGTTAATCCATTTGAAACTACTAAAAAAGAAAAGAAATTTGGAGATGTTATATTTAGGCAAGGCGACAGAATAATGCAAGTAAAAAACAATTATGACATGTTTTGGGAAAGAGATGGAAAAACAAACGAAGCAGGTTCTGGAGTATTTAATGGAGAATTTGGAACAATTATAGACATAAACGAAATGGACAAGGAAATTGTAATTAAATTTGATGATGATAAAAAAGCGTGGTACTCTTATGCAGACTTAGACCAAATAGAACACGCATATGCTATTACAGTACATAAAGCACAGCGGAAGTGAATTTGACGTTGTAATTATGCCAATTGCACAAGCTGCACCTATGCTTCTTACACGAAATTTGCTTTATACTGCAATGACTAGAGCAAAGAAATTATTAATTATTATAGGAAATAAAAATGTTATAGATTTTATGATAAATAATACAGACAGCAAAAAAAGAAATACTGGATTAGAATACAAATTAAGACAGTTGTAAAAGAAAGGATATTTATTTGTTTAAGTTCATAGAAAAAATTTTAGATCTAATATTTCCGCCTGTTTGCGGTATTTGTAATAAAAAAATAAATACATATTTATGTGAAAAATGTGAAAAAGAGATAAATAAAATTACATGTGTGGGGGAAAATAAATATAAAGATAAATACTTTTCAACACACATGTATTTATTTAGATATGAAGGAATAATAAGGAGCAAAATTATTTCATATAAATTCGATGATAAACCATATTTATACAAAACATTTTGTGAAATTTTTGTAAAAAACAAAAAAGTTTGCGAATTTATAAAAAATTATGATATAATAATTTCGGTTCCAATGTATAAAAAGAAGAAAAATCAGAGAGGATATAACCAAAGTGAACTAATTGCAAAGGAAACAGCTAAAAAAGTAGAAAATATAGAATATAGAAATGACATTTTAATAAAAATAAGAAATACAGCTAAGCAAAGTTCATTAAATAAAGAACAACGAAAAGAAAATTTAAAAAATGCCTATGTAGTAAATAATAATGAGTATATTCTAAATAAGAACATACTTATTTTTGATGATATATATACAACAGGAAGTACTGCTAATGAATGTGCAAAAACATTAATAGAAGCGGGAGCAAAAGATGTGGGAATATTGACAATTGCTAGAGACTAACTTGGAAATTGGGACCAGATCTAAATTTCCTAAAATGAGAAATTGGGGGCACATCTTAAAAGGTATAAAAGAACAATTAAGATAAAAATAGTAGATTTCAAAAGAAAGGGATGAAGTAATGGAAGATTTAGTAGAAAGCATATTGGATTATATTAGAGCAGATTATACAGATTATGCAATTATGATAAATGGTGAGTGGGGAAGCGGAAAGACATATTTTTGGAATAATAAAATAAGGCCAAAAATAGAAAATATGTCTGTAAATGGAAGAAGACTTACACCAATATATATGTCTTTATATGGAATATCAAATTTAGAAGAAATAAGCAAGAAGATATTTATAGAAACGACACAGTTAATGGACAAAAATTTAAAGAAATTTATGAATGCAAGTGGAGTAAATGCTATACCAGAGTATGCAAAAACTGGTTTAGATATGGCAAACTTCTTTGGAGTTACACAAAATGGAGATAGACTAGATTATGGTCAATTTTTTTCAACAGATGACAAAGTATTATGCTTTGATGACCTAGAAAGAGCAAATGTTGACGTTATAGATATTTTAGGATATATAAACAATTTTGTTGAGCATGACCATATAAAAACAATTATTATTTGTAATGAAAAAGAATTATCTACAAAATTAAAAAGTAATAACTTAGAGATGAAAACTTTTATAGCAACATATTTGTTAGATAAAGAAGGAAAACTTAATATAAAAACAGATAAGCCAATGGTAGAGCGAATTAGAGACACCATTGAATATGTATTTGATAAAGCTAACGATTATGAAAGAATAAAAGAAAAGCTTATAGGTGAAACATTTGAATATGCACCAGAGTTTAATTATATAATAAATGGTCTTTTAATGCGTTATGAAAAATACCCAGAACTAATACGTTTTTTAAGAGAAAATACAAATTTAATTGTGTCAACATTTAATAAAAGCGGGACGAGAAACTTACGTATTTTAAAACACTCATTAAATAACTTTAAAAAGATATTTGACATGGTTAATAAATCATATCCAAATACAAATAATAGAATTTTACAAACTATGCTTATATTTACAATTGCAGTTTCATTTGAGATAAAAGCAGGAAAAATTACAAAAGACAAATTTGTAAATATTAATAGCAACGAAGAATATAAAGCAATATTAGTTTCTTCAAGAGTATTTATGGATAACAGACAATTCTACATTAAAGAGTTTGATAACAACTATTACTATAATTTTAAAGCCGAATATCGTTTCTTTAAATTTATAGAATTATATGTACGTACAAGAATATTCGATATGAGAATATTTAAAGAAAACATGGAAGTAATAAGAAATACCATAGATACAAGTCAATTACCAGGATACAAGAGACTACTTACAGAAGAATATTGGAAAATACCAGATGATCAATTTGAAGGAGTTATAACAGAAACTTTAGATGATGTGAAAAATGGTAAAGTAGAACTTATAGATATTGTTAAATTATTTGCATATTTCTCATATTTTATAAAGAAAGAATTAATAGATTATGATATGAGAACTATAAAGAGTGTATTCTTTAATGGTATGAATATTTCTTCACTTACATCAAAATATTGTGAAAACGTAGACGAAGAGCTTTCACAAATAGCAATAAACGATGAAGAAGCTCCAGAAATGGAAGATATACTAGCACATTTTAACGAAATAAACTTACAGCTAAAAGATAAAATGTACAAAGAAAAGGCAGAAGAAGTATTTAAGTGCATACCAATGAAAATGGAATTATTTTATGATAAATTTGATAAAGAATGTATGCAAATACCAATTTTTAAATATTATGATTGCTTCCAAATGTTCCAAAGAATTTCTTGTGCAAGCAATGAAGACATAGTAACAATAAAAGAAAAATTAGCAGATAGAGCAAAACTATACAAAAATGAGCTAGCTCCAGAATTGCCTAATATAAAGAAATTAAAACATATTATGGACGACTATATAGAAGGAAAGCAACCAAGTATAAAACTTGTTATATTACAAGATTTTTCAAACGAACTTGCAAACATTATTGTACAGTATGAGTCAACAAATGATGATAAAGTATTTGTTGATGACGAAGTAGCCGAAAAAATAGAAAATTAATAAGATAAATGCACTAGGCTTTTAGAGAAGTATAAATTCTACTAAAAGTATGGTGCATTTTTATTTACATAAAATTATAAAAATTTTATAAAGATGTATAAAAATGTATTTTAAAGGAATAATAACAATATCATGAAAAAAGGAGGGAGATTTTTGAAAGCAACAGGTGTAGTAAGAAGAATTGATGATTTAGGTAGAGTTGTTATTCCAAAAGAAATAAGAAAAACACTTAGAATAAAAGAAGGAGATCCTTTAGAAATTTTTACAGATAAAGAAGGAGAAGTAATATTAAAAAAATATTCTCCAATAGGTGAATTATCTGAGTTTGCAACAGGTTATGCAGAAACTTTAGCAAAAACAACAGGACATATTGCTTGTATTACAGATAAAGACACAGTAATTGCTGTATCAGGAGGATCAAAAAAGGAATTTTTAGAGCAAGATGTAAGTCCAGAACTTGAGAGTATAATGGACGAAAAAGAAAGTTATACTAGTCAAGAAAATAATGGTCTATCTATTCCAATAACTAAAAATGATAATAGAGAAAGAAAATATAATGCACAAGTGGTATATCCTATTATATCTGATGGAGACGTTATAGGAAGTGTTATATTACTATCTAAAGAAAGCAAAACAAAAATGACAGAAGTAGAGCAAAAAGTAGCACAATCAGCTGCAAACTTTTTAGGAACACAAATGCAAATCTAGAAATTTAGATGCAAAGTTAAATCAGCTACAAATTTAGAACCTTAGATGCAAGCTATAAAAACTATTAACATATAACCAAAACTTTGTGAACAACTATATTTAAATTAAGCAAATTTGGTCACGTAATGTTCTTGTAATATTTTAGTAATGAAAATGTAAAAACAAAAATATATAAAACATCTTGCCAAAATAATAGAATTGTAGTATAAATAATGTAGTGTGAAGAATAACGAAGGAGGACTATAAAATGGAAAAGAGATTTGAAGTAAGTAATTTACCAGCAGAGGTATCTGTATGGACAAAAATAAAGAATTTTCTATTTCATGAGGTAAAACTTGAATTAACACCAAAGCAAGAAAAAGTATTTAGAGAGGTTCATGACTTCTGGAATCAAGAGATTACAGGAGAGAAAGTTCATGATTTTCTATTTTATGAAATAACAGGGGAAAAAGTAAAGAACTTTTTATTTCAAGATATAAAAATAGTAGATAACATTAAACTATAATTGTATAAAATAATTGGATATAAATAAAAACAATTAAAGAGAATATCTTTAATTGTTTTTTGTACTTTTAAATTTACAATATAATACAAATCAAACCGCCACTACCCTCATTAACTATTTTTTCAAGTGTTTCCTGTAACTTCTCTTGTGCATCTTCTGGCATCCTAGAAAGTTTATTTTGCAACCCCTCATTTACAAGCTCATGTAAGCTTTTTCCAAATATATTAGATTCCCAAATTTTCTTAGGGTCAGACTCAAATTCAGAAAGTAAATAGTTAACTAATTCTTCAGATTGTTTCTCACTTCCAACAATAGGAGATACCTCAGTTTCTATATTTGCCTTTATCATGTGTATGCTAGGGGCTTTCGCTTTTAGCTTTACGCCAAACTTAGAGCCCTGTTTTACCATCTCTGGTTCTTCCAATTCTAACTCATCCATTGTAGGAGTAACAATACCATATCCTTTAGCGTTTACTTCATCCATTGCGTAAGCTATTTTATCGTATTTTTTCTTTGTTTGTGAAAATTCGCTAATTGTAGCAAAAAGGTCACCTTCATTTGCAATTGTAACACCTGATATTTCGGTTAAAATTTTATAAAATAAATCTTCTATTAAGTTTATAGAAATGTTAACACTACCATCGCCAAGATTAATTTCATCTATCGTGCTAGAACTTATTATTTCTGTATGACCAATTGTGGCTAAACAAGAATCAACTTGTTTTAATATTTTTACATCCTTAAAAGCTGTTTTTATTTCAGCAAACAATTCTTTCTTTAGCCAGTGGTCGTTAGAAAGCCTATCTACCCAACGAGGAAATGTAATATTAACACGTTCAATAGGAAACTCATATAAAATTTTACCAAATATATTATTAATATCATCTATAGTAAGGTTAGCACAATCGGTTGGAATTACAGGAGTTTGATATTTACTTTCTAATTTTTGTGCTAAACTTAAAGCATATTCGGAATATGGGTCATCTGTATTTAAAACAATAACAAATGGCTTATTAATTTCTTTAAGCTCATTAACAACTCGTTCTTCTGCACCTATGTAATCTTCCCTTGGAATACCTGTAATACTTCCATCTGAAGTAACTAAAATACCAATTGTAGAATGTTCCTTTATAACTTTACGAGTTCCTATTTCAGCAGCTTCTTCAAAAGGAATTTCCTCTTCAAACCAAGGTGTTTTTACCATTCTAGGCATATCATCTTCTAAATAACCAATTGCATTATTTACTAAATAGCCAACGCAGTCTACAAGTCTTACTTTCAAATTCAAATTATTACCAACAGTAATATCTACAGCTTCGTTAGGAATAAATTTTGGTTCTGTGGTCATTATTGTTCTACCACCAGCACTTTGAGGAAGCTCATCTCGTGCACGCTCTTTTTTATATTCGTTGTTAATGTTTGGAATAACTAATAAATCCATAAAATTTTTTATAAAAGTAGACTTACCAGTTCTTACAGGACCAACAACACCTACGTAAATATCACCATCTGTACGATTTGCTATATCTTGATATAATTTTAAGTTTTCTTCCATTAACTTATTAACCCCCTTAAGAAAAATGTTTGTACTAAACTTTATTTAATGTATATTAGGTAACTTAAAACTTATGACTAAAAATTAAAAAAAGTTGTAAATAAAAAAATGTTGTGATACAATAACTAAAGCGTTTTATATATGCAATTATATTCCTAGGCTTTATAATGTATGCACTATGAAAAATATTTTGCATAACATATATAAAAATCTTTTATTTAAGAAAGGAAGAATTTAGATGGAAAATGATATTATTGCTATAGTTATGGCAGCAGGAAAAGGGACAAGAATGAAATCTAAAAATTCAAAATTAGTTCAAAAAATATATGGAAAAGAAATTGTAAAAAGAGCAGTAGAAAATGCACAAAAAGCAGGAGTAAGAGATATAGTAGCAGTAGTAGGTTATAAAAAAGAAGAAGTAATGAAAGTATTAGGAGATAATATAAAATATGCATATCAAGACGAAATGCTAGGTACAGGTCATGCAGTAATGCAAGCAAAAGAATACTTAAAAGGAAAAAAAGGAAAAGTTTTAGTATTAAATGGAGATGTTCCATTAATAAGACCAGAAACTCTAAACAAATTAATAGAAAAGAGCATAGAGAATAAAGAATATGCCACGTTACTTACAGCAATTTACGACGATCCAACTGGTTATGGAAGAATAGTAAGAGACGAAGGCGGAAATATAGAAGGAATAGTAGAAGAAAAAGACACTACACCAGAACAGAAAAAAATAAAAGAGATAAATGCAGGAATTTATTGCTTTGATATAGAAGCTTTATTAAAAGCTTTAGAAAAAGTAACACCAAATAATAAGCAAGGAGAATATTACATAACAGATGTAATTCAAATAATGAACGACAGTGGATTAAAAACAGGAGCAGTTCTTGTAGAAGATAATACAGAAATATTAGGAATAAACGATAGAATTCAACTAGGAATATTAACAAAAGTATTACAAATGCGTATAAATACAGAGCTTATGAAAAATGGAGTTACTATAGAAGACACAAACACTACATATATTTACGATGATGTAGAAATAGGGATGGACACAGTAATACATCCAAATACAACTATAAAATCAGGAGTTACAATAGGAGAAGACTGCGAAATAGGTCCAAACTCATATATTCGTGAAGGCTGTAAATTAGCAAATCACGTAAAAATAGGAAGCTTTGTAGAAATAAAAAAAGCAATAATCGGAGAAGGCACAAAAGTGCCACATTTGTCTTACATGGGAGACTGTGAAATAGGCGAAAAATGCAACATTGGATGCGGAACTATTACATGTAACTACGATGGATTTAATAAGAGCAAAACTATAATAGGAAATCATTCATTTATAGGCTCAAACACAAACTTAGTAGCACCAGTAACATTGGGAGACAATACATTTGTAGCAGCAGGCTCTACAATAACAGACGACGTGCCAGAATACGCTTTAGCAATAGCAAGAGAGCGTCAAACAAACAAAGAAAATTGGAATAAGAAATAGTTGGAAATTGGGGACAGGTCCCAATTTCCCAAATCGGGAAAAAAGGGACAGATCATGTTCTGAAAAAAGGCTTAACAAAACAGCCTTCTTTTAAAACTGGTTAAAGTTAATTAATAGCTGTCCCATTTTTTTAGCTTGTGCATATTATATATTAATAGTGTTAATAAAATAATTGTTTATTAAATAATTAGTAAGATACTAGATAATGTAAGGCAATCTAAGAAAAAATAGAAAATGAAAACATTATCCGAAAAATACAAAAGGCACTATTAAGGGGGTGTAAATATGTACGACGATAATAAATATACAAACTGTTATGACAATAATTGCGATAACATGTGCAATAACCAATGTAACAAATGTAAGAAAACATGTAAAAACGAATGCAAAGATAAATGTAAGCCTTGTATAGAGCTTATAATTGCAATACTTTCAACATTACTAGCATTAACTATAGGTCTAATATTAGGAGGAATTTCAGTAATAAGTTCTATATTAGCTGCAATATTACCAGCTTTAATAATTTTAGCTATTGTGTTATTGCTATTAATTGCTATAAAAATTATTGAAAAAATATGTAATAAAGGTAAAAATAATTGTTGCTAATTATATAAAGAGACAAAACCACAGAGTTACAAAAGCATATAATTATAAAGATATAAACTTACAAAGTCATCAAACTTGATAATTATAAGAATATAAATTTATAGAGGCATAAAGTTAAAGGCTGTTTTTGGGAAATATCCCAAAAACAGCTTACATTGTTTGGTTTCCTGGTAGAAAATAATCTACTACACCATAAACTAAAGCACCTATAATGGCAGCCATCCAAGATACAGCGTATCCTGCTACGAAATATTGAGTAACATATAAAACAACTGCAGACAATATAAAACCTACAAATCCTTTACCAAAAGGTGTTGCGTGTAAACCAGTAAATTTTACAATTAAATAATCAATAAGAGTAAGGACAACTGCTGCTAAAGCTAGAGCCCAAAAACTATTAATTTGAAATCCTGGAGTAAAAAAAGCTGTTATAGCAAGAACTATTGCAGCAGTTGCTAGTCTACCTAATATTTGCCAAACAGTACTTTTGCTACCTTCTTTAGATTTACTGTTAACATCCTCTGACATATAAAACCTCCTTATTTTCTATAACATTGTTAAAATGTTATTTGGTTCAATTTTTATTATGTACATATAAAAAAATATTATTCATTTTAAAATTATTATTTATAAAAATTAAAAAAATATGCGTAAATTGAATAAAAAAAACAAAAATGCAAAAACTAAAGTAAATAAAAAGTTAAGAAGGTTTATAGGTATCCAGTAAAAACCTAAATATAAATGACAAGGAGAGTATAATATATTTAAGAAATTAAATTATTATACGAAAATAAAATGTTAATTGTTTTTTTTAGAAGCATTGTTTTATACATAATTGTTTTAATAGTTATGAGATTAATGGGAAAAAGGGAAATAGGTCAGCTTCAACCATTTGAACTTGCAATTGCAATAATGATTGCAGATTTAGCAGCTGTGCCAATGGCAGAAACAGGGATACCAATAAGCAATGGAATAATACCAATATTAGGGCTTCTGGTTATGCACTTAATAATTTCTTTCCTAAATTTAAAAAGCATGAAAATAAGAGAAATATTATGTGGAAAACCTGCAATTTTAATATATAGAGGAAAAATTGATGAAAAAGTTTTAAAAAAAGAAAGATTCACTCTAAACGAATTACAAGAAAGGCTAAGAAGTAGTAATGTTGTAAACTTAGGAGATGTAGAATATGCAATATTGGAAACAAGTGGACAAGTTACAGTAATACAAAAACCAGACAAAAGAACTACAACGCCTAAAGATTTTAACATAATGCCAGAATATGAGGGAATAGCATATGACTTAGTTGTAGATGGAAAAGTAATATATAATAATTTAAAAATAATTGGAAAAGACTATAACTGGTTAAAAAAACAAGTAAATAAATTTAACATGGAACCAGAAGAGGCATTAATAGTTACATTTGACGGCGGAAATCAAATATTTTGCCAGAAAAAAGCAAAGTTTGGAAATTAGGGACAGGTCCCAACTTCCCAAATCGGGAAAAAAGGGACAGGTCATAAAACTGATGTGTCCCCAACTTCCCAAATCGGGAAGTTGGGACCTGGTCCAAAATTCCTAAATTGGGAAAAAATGACCTGTCCCTAATTTCCAAAAGGAGATAATCATGCAAAAAGAATTAATTATATGTATAATAATTGTTATTGCAATTATTGTTGGAAATACATTAACCCAGAACAACACAAAAAATGCTGTTAGTGAAGTTAATAAGAAATTGCAAGAGGTAACTGAGAAAATTTTATATGCTCAAGGAGAAACAGAAAATGAAACAGGGAAAAGTTTTACAGAAGAGCAGAAAAACACAAAGTCGGTTGAGGCAGAAGAAGAGGAAAATACGAAAGGAATACTAGAAAAACAAAATATAGAAGATGAGATAACAAAAAGTAGTGAATTATGGAATAAAGAATATCAAACACTTGCTTATTATATTGAGCATGATGAACTTGAAAAAGTTTCAGAGGCATTAGTAAGAGCTAAAGCTAATATAAGTGCAGAAGAATATAGCTCTGCTATAGAAAATATAGATAGTTGTATATTCTTACTGCAACATATAGAAGAAAAAGATAAATTCACTCTGAAAAATATTTTCTAATGTATTTCAATTAAATTATTCATTGTGTAATAGCCAGACGATTTATCGGAAATAAATTTAGCAGCTTTTAAAGCACCTTTTGCATAAACTGCTCTAGAATATGCGATATGCTTTATTTCCAAACTTTCGTCATCACTAAAAAACAAAACACTGTGCTCTCCAACAATATTACCGCCTCTTACAGAAGAAAAGCCAATTTCATTTTTTGCACGTTTTTGTCTATGGTCATGTCTATTAAAAATATAAGTATATTTGTTACCAGATTTTCTGTTTATGCTGTCTGCCAGCATTATAGCGGTACCGCTTGGAGAATCTAATTTGCTATTATGATGTGTCTCTACAATTTCAATATCATCGTTAGCTAAAAGTGTAGCTAAATTTGCAACAGTATTTTTCATAATGTTAATATCAAAAGACATGTTAGCCGACTGAAAAATAGGGATGGTTTTGCTATAAGTTATAATTCTAGATTGTTCTTCCTTAGAGAAACCAGTTGTAGCAATAACTATTGGAATTTTAAATTGATTAGCAAAATCAAGAATTTTAAAACTAGCTTCAGGAACCGAAAAATCTATAATTACATCAGGTTTATTATCTAAAGAAATAAAATTAGAAAGCTCTAATATGGATGAGAAAATTCTATAATTACAGTTTTCTTTTTTATTTCTGTCTAAACCTCCAAACAAATAAAAATCACTACTTTTAGAAACTAATTTAATAACTTCTTGACCCATTTTTCCATTAGATCCATTTACAAAAATACGTAACATTATTATTTCCCTCCTCCTAAAAATAATAATAAGAAACTACAAAAATTAATAGCAACAAAATAGCAGCAAAGTAGCAGCAAAATAGCAACAAAATAATAGTAAAACAGCAACAAAAATTAACAGCAGCAAATAATAGCAAAATACCAGCAAAAAATAATGGTAAAGCAAAAATAGTAAAGGTAATAAAAAAGAATAACAACAAAGCTGATGTGTCCCCAATTTCCCGAATTGGGAAAAAATGACCTGTCCCTAGTTTCCAACAAAAATAGGTAAAAGAAAAATCTTTTACCTATATATATGCAATATGCAATTAAAAAATTCTAAATATAAAAAGTCCTAGAAAAACATATGCGTATCTATATATTCTAGAATTAGTTATTCTATTTCTACAATTCATAAAAGTCTCGGCAGTTGCACTGTATTTATCCATACAAGAAACTATAAAAGCTTCTTTAGTTTTTGGAAATTTTAAAGTAACAGGCCACATATGGTTTCTTATTATATCTTTTTCGGTATTATTTAGAGTAAATATTTTAGATGCATTTTTTAAAGCGATTCTTGGGTGTGCCCAAGCATGAACACCTTTTTCGTTAATGTCTGCAGGAGAAGTGGTATGCCAGTCATATAAAAATAAATCATGAAGCATTGCACCACGTACAGCAGATTTATAATCTAATTTTAATTTTTTACAAATTAAATAAGTGTAATATGCAACATAATAACAATGTGTATAGCAAGATATTTCGCCATGTTGTATGTAATTATGCATTTGTTTAACTGTTTCATTAGATAATATATCACTCAAAATTTCATTAAATTCTGTGCATTTTTCTATGTTTTTATTAAGATTATCCCCGTTCATCTTTTGCTCCTTTTTTATAAATTAATTATAGCATAAATTATTGGACGATTGTAGATATTAATAAAAAATTAATTTTTTTTAGCGAAATTTTCAATAATATGTTGTAAATTTTCTTTTCCTGTTTTTGACATTTCTACAAGTGGAAGCCTTGGCTTTCCAAAGTTAAATCCAAGGATATTAAGAGCTTCTTTTATAGGAATAGGATTTACCTCGCTAAATAATGCATCTATTAAACTTAAGCTATTTAGTTGAGCCTTTAAAGCTTCTTCGTGTTTGCCACTTAAGTAATTTATAACCATATTGTGAACGTACTTAGGGTAAATGTTAGATAAAACAGAGATTACACCTAATCCACCAAGTGACAAAATAGAGAGTACTTGGTCGTCATTTCCGGAATATATGTTTAAGTTATCTCCACACAATTCGGCAATTTTAGCAACTTGAGAAATGTTACCGCTTGCTTCTTTTACAGCTACTATGTTTTCGATTTTTGACAATTCCAAATAAGTTTCTGGAGTGATGTTTAAGCCAGTTCTACTTGGAACATTGTACAAAATTATAGGTAAGCTTACAGAATTTGCAATAGCTGTATAATGCGAAACTAATCCTTGTTGAGTAGTTTTGTTATAATATGGTGTTACTACAAGAAGTCCGTCAGCGCCTACTGTTTCTGCATATTTAGAAAGTTCAATAACATTTGCAGTATTGTTACCGCCGGTCCCTGCTATAACAGGTATTCGTTTATCTACAATATCAACAGTAAATTTTATTAAATCTTCTTTTTCAGTATTAGACATTGTAGAAGACTCGCCAGTAGTACCACACACAATTATAGCATCTGCACCTTGAACTATTTGAAACTCTACAAGTTTTTTGTATTCTTCAAAATTTATTCCTCTTTCATCGAAAGGTGTAGCTATTGCAGTACCGGACACCTTTAAAAATTATTTTTTTCGACATAAAACGACCTCCTTTAAATAAGATTTTAAAATTATTGCAAGCAAATCAAGTCTTTTAAAATTTGTACTGCGTTAGTAGCAGCACCTTTTCTAATGTTATCTGCTACAACCCAAAGATTTAAACCGTTATTAATGCTGTTATCTCGTCTAATTCTACCTACATAAACATTGTTATAACCAGATACATTAATAGGCATAGGGTATTGAGGAGTATTAATTACTTTAATACCAATAGAAGCACTTAATATATCTAATACATCTCTTAAATAAAAAGAATTTTCAAATTCAATATTTATACTCTCTCCGTGGCAATTTCTAACAGGAACTCTAACAGCAGTAGCGGTAATACTTAAGTTAGGTTTCTTTAATATTTTTCGTGTTTCATTTATCATTTTCATTTCTTCTTTTGTGTACAAATTATCTTCAAACACATCAATTTGTGGTATGCAGTTGTCAAAAATTTCATAGTCAAATTTTTCTAAATTATAAGAATATAAAGGGGTAAAATGCTTTTTTATACCATTTTCATAGTCATTTAAAGCTTTTTTACCTGCACCAGACACAGCTTGATATGTTGAATAAACAATTCTTTTAATTTTATATGCATCATCTAAAGGTTTTAATACAACAACAGCTTGAATTGTAGAACAATTTGGATTTGCAATTATACCTTTGTTTTTTAAAATTTCTTCCGGGTTTACTTCGGGTACAACTAAAGGAACATCTTTATCCATTCTAAAAGCACTACTATTATCAATTACAATACAGCCAGTAGAAGCGGCAATAGGAGCGAAATGTTTTGAAGTAGAGGCACCAGCAGAAAATATAGCAAAATCAAAATGCTCATCTTTAAATGAATTTTCAGTTAACTCTTTAACTATGTAATCTTTACCATTAAAGTGTATTTTTGTTCCCGCAGATTTACTAGAAGCAAATAATACATAATTAGAAATAGGAAGCTTAAACTCTTCTAAAACTTTTAAAGCAGTTCTTCCAACTAAACCAGTCGCACCGACAAGTGCTAATTTATAATCTTTCATAATATCACCTGCTTAATAATATGCTTAACTTACAAAAAAGGTGCGGATAGGGACTTGGCAATTGAGGTGGAAATCTTTGACACATAAAAGTCAAAAATTAAAATCTCAATTGAAGAATTACCATCTATGATATGCTCTATTTTTTATATTTATATGTAAAAAAATTACATAAATATAGAATTCCATTTTGTAAAAAAATATCAAATCAAAATACGAACAAAAGTTTATATAAAATGTAAACGAATAAAATAGGAACAATTTATTCTCATTTTGAGATTAACTAGAACGACAAGACTTACAAAAAAACACTAATTTAAAAAATAATAAAAAAATTTATAAATAATAAAAAAATAGTCAATTGAAAAAGTAAAATATATTTAGAAAAAGTAAATTCTAATTACCGATTAA
>ERZ1643246.914-NODE-914-length-34721-cov-10.402585_pt1 | contig 34721 bp, 26 predicted proteins | sample MGYA00579265_ERZ1643246 | MGnify/ENA primary metagenome ERZ1643246 (study PRJEB29033, sample SAMEA4952261) | chicken gut metagenome | biome: Broiler Chicken; feature: Gastrointestinal Tract; material: Caecum | place: Ireland | collected 2018 | study: Broiler...
AGGTCTCCTGGGTGGTGTTGGCGCCCCGGATGATCTCCACCAGCTTCATGCTGGGCACGGGATTGAAGAAGTGCATGCCGATGACAGGATGCTTCAGGCCGTTGCCCATCTCGGTGATAGACAGAGAGGAGGTATTGGAGGCAAAGATGGCCTCGGGCTTGCACATGGCGTCCAGCTCGTTCAGCAGCTCCTTCTTGGTGGCCATATCCTCCTTGACGCACTCGATGATGAGATCGGCGTCGGCGCAGGCGGACTTCTCCTCCACCAGCACGTTGGCCAGCAGTGCGTCCACGGCCTCCTGGGTCATCTTGCCCTTCTCCACCCGCTTCTGCAGGGAGGCGGCCAGCTTATCCTTGTGCTTCTGGGCGGAAGCGACGGAGCTTGCATACATCAGGGCGGTGTGGCCCTTCGCTGCGAAAACCTGTGCGATGCCGCTGCCCATGGTACCTGCGCCAAAAACTGCAACCTTCATGATGTTTCCTCCTGTTTTTATGAATTAAAATTGTATGGTCCCTTGCTGGATATCCCCCGGCGGGCCGGGGTGCCAACGGGGGCGTTTTCCCCCGCGAGAAGACAGGGTGCCGCCTATATTGCCAATTTACTCACAATCTTTATTATAGGGTCCGCCGCCACATTTATCAAGTATAATTTGTATGTTCAGCGGGCCATTTCGCGCTTTTTTACACTTCGTACAAATTGCTCGTTAAATCTTATACAATTTTGTTAATGCATTAACAAAACAGGTCCCCTCCGGGCCGGATCCCGGCCGGATCGCCCTGGAATGCAGACATTCTCCGCTCATTCTCTTTCCGTCAAAAATGCCAAAACCGCCCGGGCCGCATCCTCCGCCCGGGTGAGCACCGCCGGGTGCCCGCCGGACGGGAACAGGCACACGGAGGCACTGGGGATCTGCGCCGCCATAGCCGTGTATTCCGCCTCCAGATCCAGCCGGCACATGGGGTCCTCCCGGCTCCCCATCAGCAGCACCGGAGGCTTCATCTGCTCCAGCGGGCGGCAGAACAGCGGCCGTCCGGCGGCCGCGCACCGCAGGAGGGCATCTGTGTCCCGGTCCACCACCGCCTCCCAGTCCGGCCCCTGGCACCACTCGTAAAACCCCCGGGCCGCCGGGTCCTGTTTGGCTCTGTCCCGCTCTGCCGCCAGATCCCGGGCAAACCCCGGGTGGAGCGTCCGGCCGTCAAAGCTGTCCGCCGCCACGGCCCCTATCGCGTCGGGCGCCAGCAGGGCGGCATTCACGGCGGCCCAGGCGCCGCCGCTGGTCCCCAGCAGGCAGGGCCGTTCATAGCCCGCTTCCCGGATCAGTGCCAGGACCTGCCGGGCCTGATCCTGCCACAGGTCCGTGGGAAATGATGCCACCCGGTCCGAGCGGCCGTTTCCCAGGAAATCCAGCAGCACGCACCGGAAATGGGGCGTGTAGAGGGGCAGCAGCGGCTCAAACAGCCGGGACGAGGCGGTATTGCCGTGGAGAAAGATCAGAGTCGGTCCCTCACCTGCCTCCTGATACCAGAGGCTCCTGCCGCAGTAGGGCACATAGGGCATCGGGGTCCCCCCTTTCCTGTTTCGGCCATCATATCATGTTCTCCAATGCCGCGCAAGCCGGGAAATCGTGTCACGGCATTTACATCGCCGGGTCTGTGTGATACAATGACATCCTGAATTTGCGGAGGGCCCTTTGGCGGGCGCTCCTGAAAACGGGTCGCCGAGCGATCCCAGGAGGATGTTGCAATATGCGGATGCGGAAGAAAAAGAACCTGATCCCCCGGATGGAGCGCTGCGGCGACCGTTTGATCCGGGAGCCCTATGCCATGCCCGGCAAGTGGCGGGAGCTGATGCCCCAGGCCCGGGAGCTGCGGCTGGAGCTGGGCTGCGGCAAGGGCCGCTTCACTGCCGGGACCGCCGCGGCGGAGCCGGATGTGCTGTTCATCGCCGTGGAGCGGGTGCCGGACGCCATGGTCATGGCCATGGAGCGGTGCGTGGCCCAGGGGCTCACCAACGTCTACTTCATCGACGCCAACGCCGACCAGCTGCCCCTGTTCTTCGCCCCCGGCGAGGTGGACCGGATCTACATCAACTTCTGCGACCCCTGGCCCAGCAACCGCCACGCCAAGCGCCGCCTGACCCACGGCAACTTCCTGCGGCTGTACCGGCAGGTGCTGAAGATGGGCGGCCAGATCCACTTCAAGACGGACAACCAGGACCTGTTCACCTTCTCCATCGAAGAACTGCCCCTGTTCGGCTTCCAGCTGTCCGAGGTCACCCGGGATCTCCATGCGAACGGCCCGGTGGGCGTCATGACGGACTACGAGGCCAAGTTCCATGATCAGGGTCTGCCCATCTGCCGGTGTGTGGGCACCATGGTCCCCTGGGAGGAGCCCTTCCCCACCGACATCCGGCGGGTGAAAAACCGCTGGCTGGATGTCTTTGCCGACGGCGTGCCGGATGCGGACCTGGGGAAGCACGTGCTGTCGGAGGGCAGTTACCTGTGGCATCTCTTCTCCTGGGAGCTGGTGCCCTGCCTCTCCGGCGACGCCGCCCGACAGGCGCTGGCAGCGGCCCCTGGCGAGAAATACCTTTTCTATTATGAATATCCGCCGGAGGGCGAACCCCTGGTGCGGCCGGTGACGGCGGAGGAGCTGGCAGCCCTGCCCACAGACGCAGGCGCCATTCCCGGGGCAGACTGGTACCTGGTGGACAAGGACTTCACCTGGACGTATGTCCAGACCCATGAGGCGGACTGCGGACCGTATTTCTGCCGGAGAGATCCCTCGGTCTCCGGCTGAGAGCCCAGGGTCCCGTATCCGAAGAAAGACGAAAACCGAACCACCCCCTGAGAGATCCGGAGGGCCGGCATTGGCGCCGGTGTTCACGGATTTCTCAGGGGGTGGTTCTTCAAAGCTTTGGGGCCGGGCTCCGCGGGAACGCCTATGTTCCGGCGGTCAGCCCTCCGCCAGGTGGAGATAGCTCTCGTACCGCTCCCTGGCGTCCCGCGCTGCCTTTTCGTACAGCTCCTGGGCCTTCTCCGGGAAGGAGAGCTTCAGGGAGGCATAGCGGTTCTCCCCCAGCAGGAACTGCTGGAAGTCGCCGGTGGGGGCCTTGGAGTCCAGGGTGAAGGGGTTCTTCCCCTCCGCCTTCAGCCGGGGATCATAGCGGTACAGATGCCAGTAGCCGCACTCCACCGCCTTCTTCTCCTCCAGCTGGCTCAGCCCCATGCTGGCCTTCATGCCGTGCTCGATGCAGGGGCAGTAGCAGATCACGATGGAGGGGCCGTCGTAGGACTCCGCCTCCCGGATGGCCCGCAGAGTCTGGCCGGGGTCCGCCCCCATGGCCACCTGGGCCACGTACACGTAGCCGTAGCTCATGGCCATCATCCCCAGGTCCTTCTTCTTGGTGACCTTGCCGCCGGCGGAGAACTTGGCGATGGCCCCCGCCGCCGTGGCCTTGGAGGACTGTCCGCCGGTGTTGGAGTACACCTCCGTGTCCAGCACCAGCACGTTGATGTCCTTGCCGGAGGCCAGCACGTGATCCAGGCCGCCGTAGCCGATATCGTAGGCCCAGCCGTCGCCGCCGAAGGCCCAGACGCTCTTCTTGGTGAGATACTCCCGGTTCTGCCGGATGAAGTCCGCCTCCTCGCTGGTATTGTCCGCCAGCGCATCCAGCAGCGTGTCGCTGACCGCACGGGAGTCCTTCGCGTCCGCGCCCTTTTCCAGATAATCCCGGCAGGCCTCCGCCGCCTCGTTCCGGTCCAGCAGGGTCCGGACCTTCTCCCGCAGCTGCCGCTGGATGGCGTCCTGGCCAAGCAGATAGCCGTAGGCGTACTCCGCATTGTCCTCGAACAGGCTCATGGCCCAGGCGGGGCCGTGCCCCTGTTTGTCCGTGCAGTAGGGGGAGGAGGGCGTGGAGCCGCCGTAGGCGGAAGAACAGCCGGAGGCATTGGTGATGTACATCCGGTCCCCGAACAGCTGGGTCACCAGCTTGATATAGGGCGTCTCGCCGCAGCCGGCGCAGGCACCGGAGAACTCGAAGTAGGGCTTGGCGAACTGGGAGGCCTTCACGTTCTTGTCGCTGACGGCGTCCTGTTTGATGGTCACCGTCTCCACGGCGTAGGTCCAGTTCTCCGCCTCCTTCAGCTGGCTCTCCAGGGGCCGCATGGCGATGGCGGTCTCCTTGGCCAAACACACGTTGACGCAGCTACCGCAGCCGGTGCAGTCGTAGGGGGAGACCTGGATGCGGTAGGTGTACTTCCCGCTCATGCCCCGGGCCGGGACTGTCTCAAAGCCCGCGGGCTTGGCGGCCTCCTCGGCGCTGTCCAGCAAAATGGGCCGGATGGCGGCGTGGGGGCACACCAGGGAGCACTGGTTGCACTGGATGCACTTGGCAGCGTCCCAGGCCGGGACCTCCACGGCGGCGCCCCGCTTCTCGTACTGAGAGGTGCCCGCGGGCCAGGTGCCGTCCTCCAGGCCGTACTTCACCATGGCGGACACCGGCAGCCGCTCTCCCTCCTGCCGGTTCATCACGGCCACCACGTCCTGGATAAAAGCGGGAGCCGTGTCGGCCTTGGGCTCGTCCTGGGCGTCCAGCCAGCGCTCCGGGATCTGCACCTCATGGAGCTCGTTGATGCCGTGGTCGATGGAGGCGCAGTTCATGTCCACCACCGCCTGGCCCTTCTTCTTGTAATACGTCTTGTAGATGGCGTCCTTCATCTCCGCCACCGCCTGGTCGATGGGGATCACGCCGGTGAGGGCGAAGAAGGCCGCCTGAAGGACGGTGTTGGTCCGGCTGCCCAGCCCCAGCTTCCGGGCGATGCCGATGGCGTCGATGGTATAGAACCTGGCGAGCTTTTCCGCCAGCGCCCGCTTCATGGAGGCGGGCAGGTTCTGTTCCAGCCCCGCCTCGTCCCAGGGGCAGTTCAGCAGGAAGGTGCCGCCCTCCTTCAGATTGCGCACCATGTCGTACTTGTGGACGTAGGAGGGGTTGTGGCAGGCCACGAAGTCCGCCTTGGTGATCAGGTAGGGAGAGCGGATGGGCGTTTTTCCGAACCGCAGGTGGCTCTGGGTCAGGCCGCCGGACTTCTTGGAGTCGTAGACGAAGTAGGCCTGGCAGTACAGGTCCGTGGCGTGGCCGATGATCTTGATGGAGTTCTTGTTGGCGCCCACGGTGCCGTCGGAGCCCATGCCCCAGAACTCCGCGCTGGTCTGGCCTGTGGGGGCGGTGTCGATCTCCGCCGGGACAGGCAGAGAGGTGTTCGTCACATCGTCCACGATGCCCACGGTGAAGTTGTGCTTGGGCGTTTCCGCTTTCAGGTTTTTGAACACCGCCAGGAGCTGGGCCGGCGTGGTATCCTTGGAGGAGAGGCCGTACCGGCCGCCCACGATGGTCATGGGGATACCGCTGCTCTGATACACGGTGCACACGTCCTGGTACAGGGGCTCGCCCATGGCACCGGGCTCCTTGGTCCGGTCCAGCACCGCGATCTTCCGGCAGGTCTGGGGGATGGCGGAGAGCAGATGCTCCGCGGAGAAGGGCCGGTACAGGTGGACGTTGACAAGGCCCACCTTCTCGCCCTTGGCAGTCAGGTAGTCCACCGCCTCCTTGGCGGTCTCGGCGGCGGAGCCCATCAGGATGATGACCCGCTCCGCGTCCGGGGCCCCGTAGAACTCAAAGAGCCGGTAGCTCCGGCCGGTGAGCCGGTTGATCTCCTGCATGTAGTGCTCCACCGCGTCGGGGATGGAGGCGAACTTCCCGTTGCAGGCCTCCCGGCACTGGAAGAAGATGTCCGGGTTCACCGTGGTGCCCCGGGTGGCCGGGTGCTCCGGGTTCAGGGAGTGGGCCCGGAAGGCCTTCAGCGCCTCCATATCCACCAGGGGCCGCAGGTCCTCGTAGTCCAGGGCCTCGATCTTCTGGATCTCATGGGAGGTGCGGAAGCCGTCGAAGAAATGGAGGAAGGGCATCCGGCAGTGGATGGCCGCCAGATGGGCCACCGCGCCCAGGTCCATCACCTCCTGGGGGGAGGAGGACGCCAGCAGGGAGAAGCCGGTCTGCCGGACCCCCATCACGTCGGAGTGGTCCCCGAAGATGGACAGGGCATGGGCGGACAGGGTCCGGGCGGAGACGTGGAACACCCCCGGCAGCATCTCCCCCGCGATCTTGTACATGTTGGGGATCATCAGCAGCAGGCCCTGAGAGGCGGTGTAGGTGGTGGTCAGGGCGCCGGACTGGAGGGAGCCGTGGACCGTGCCGGCGGCGCCGCCCTCGGACTGCATCTCCACCACCTGGACCGGCTGGCCGAACAGGTTCTTCTTCCCGTTGGCCGCCCACTCGTCCACATGCTCCGCCATGGGCGACGACGGCGTGATGGGGAAGATCCCCGCCACCTCCGTGAACGCGTAGGAGATATACGCGGCAGCCTGGTTGCCGTCCATCAGTTCAACTTTGCGCTGCATACTGTTTCCTCCTTGTCTGATCCGGGCGCACCGGCCGCACTCGGAAAATATCCGTTTATTGACTGTCAGTCAATCATATCCATAGTTATTCTATTGACTGTTTGCGCACTTGTCAAGCTCTCCTACGGAATTCTGCAGGATGCCCAAACTCCTAGCTGGAAAACTGTGCAAAATCTGCAGTAGGCCCCAAGGCGGCCGCCGCGTGATCGAGAATTGACTTTTGGCCCCCGTTGAAGTATTCTAAACAATAAGATGATTTCGTTGATCTCTCTTGAAGGGAAGTTGTTTACGTGAATAAGCCAACCGATCCCGCCTCCCGTCCTACAAAGCGGCAAAGCCAGGCCCAGAAGACAAAACGAAAGCTCTATGAGGCCGGCATTCGTGCCATCAATAAACAGGGATTTCACGCCGTGACGGTGGAGGATATCACCACGGCGGCCCATGTGGCAAAGGGCAGCTTTTACACCCATTTCAAGTCTAAAGAGGATCTGGTCTTCTCCACACTGGCCTATTCCGATGAGATCTATGCTCAGGCCTATCAGCAGGTTCAGGAACTGTCCTTTCTCCCCATGATCACCCAATTCGTCCGCCTTTCCTATCCGGAGTACGAAAAGCGGGGAAAAGGGATCATCCGGGCGATGGTGTCCAGCTATTTCACGCAAAACGACCAAGAGTACTACGGAGACGACCGGGTCCTGCTGCAGTGCCTGCGAGGGATCGTGGACCGCGGAAAACAGGACGGTCTGCTGGATGAGCGCATCTCTACCAATGAATATGCGCACATCCTTCTCTCTACCATGATCGGTGTGGAGATCCTGTGGTGCTTTGACAAACAGGGTCGCAGCCTTGCCGATATGATGGAGCAGGCGGTTCGCGTAACGGCCCGCGGCATGATCCGCTGACAGCCGCCGTGTTTTCCGAATGCCTCCCTGTTAAATCCTCTCACTGCTGAAAGAGCACAGTCCATGGATGGGGCTGTGCTCTTTGTCTGTTTCTTGTTGAAACCAAACAAAACTCTTTCAAAATAATTGTCCAGTTTGGTGTCTTTACAAAATGCCGCCTTCTGCATATACTGACTATCAGTCAATGACTAATAGTCATCAAAATTTCAGCCACAGGCTGACCAAACGGGAGGACGACTGTATGGACATGCGTTATCTGAAGGATATGCCGATTGCCATTTTGGGTGCCGGCGCCGTGGGCAAGACCATGGCGGCCGACTGTGCCATGGGCGGCAAGGAAGTCCGCCTCTGGGACCAGCCCCGCTTTGCCAAGACCAACTTCACCAATATCGAAAAAACCGGCATCACCCTCAGCGGCAACCAGTTCAGCTATTTCGGGTTCCAGCGCAAGGGCAACGTGAAGATCGCCCTGGCCACCGACGACATGGCCAAGGCCGTCAAGGGTGCCGGCATCATCATCGTGGCCACCGTGGCCATCGCCCACGAGGATGTGTTCCGGCAGCTGATCCCCCTGCTGGAGGACGGTCAGGTCATCCACATCCTGCCGGACAACTGCGGCACCTTCGTCTGCCGCAAGCTGATGCGGGAGATGGGCTGCACCAAGAAGGTCATCGTGGGCGCCTGGTACACGGCCCCTTACGGCATCCGCATCGTCCGCCGGGGCGGCGTGACCACCAACGAGTGCAAGGTCGAGGACCGCATCACCACCATCCGGGGCTGCGCACTGCCGGACACGGACACCGATGACTTCATGGCCTCTGCCTGGTACATCCCCGCCTTTGACGCCATCATGGATGCGGAGGGTGAGGTCACCATCTCCAAGAAGGGCGAGGCCTTCCAGCACGGCTTCATCCGGGGCAACACCGTCCTGGACATCAATCTGTCCAACGTGAACCCGGTCATCCACGTGCCCAGCGCCGTTCTGGGCGCTGCCGTCATGCAGAACTTTGACAAGGTCCTGGATCAGGAGATGAAGAACTACTCTCTGTACGGCTTTGCCCTGTGCCCCGCCATCGCTGAGGTCCAGGCCCGGTTCTGGGAGGAGGAAAAAGCCCTGGCCTCCGCCATGGAGGTGGGCCTGTGCACTGTCAACTATGAGGACTTCTTCTCCCGCACCACCATGTACGGCAAGGAGTATATGGGCCCCGACTTCGCCGTCCCCTTCACGGAGAAGTATGAGAACTTCTTCGGCGACGGCCCCTTCGACCTGGAGAACCGCTACATCACCGAGGACGTGCCCGTGGGCTGTTACTTCATGAGCCAGCTGGGCAGGAAGTACGGTGTGCCCACCCCCATCATCGACTCCATGATCCTGCTGGCCAGCACCATGCTGAAGCGGGACCTGGCCAAGGAAAGCAAGTACACACTGGATTATCTGGACATCGGCCACATGACCCACGAGCAGCTCCACAAATATCTGCGGGAGGGCGTCTTCACCGAGAAATGACCATGCGGAAGCGGGGCTGCGGCCTTGACGCCGCAGTCCCTCCCCAGTACGGGATGCCCCGCCGGGCGGAGCATCCCCTTCAAGATCATATCGTAAGAGGAGGCGCAACATGCGTAAAGAACGAAGCGGATTGATGCAGGTCCTTGCTGTAGCCGGGGCGTACACCGCCTACCACATCGGCTCCGGCTTTGCCACCGGAAATGAGATCGCCCAGTTTTTCGTCTCCTGGGGCGGCGTCTGGCCGTTTATCGTGTTCGCGGTGGCGGCGCTCTTCGCCGCCGGTACCAACTACATCATGTACACGACCGGCTGCCTGATCCACTTCAACAAGTCCAATGAATGCTACTACTATTACTGCGGAAAATATATCGGCAAGATCTTCGACTACTACGTCTACATCACGCTGGTGGCCTTCATCATGGTGATGATCACCGGCAGCGGCGCCACCATCCGCCAGTACTTTGACCTGCCCGAGTACGTAGGTACCATCGGCATGGGCGTGGTCTGCGCGCTGGTGGCCTGTCTGGGGTTGCGGAAGCTAGTAGATGTGCTGGGCTGTATCGGGATCATCATCATGGTGTTTACTGTGAGCTGCGGCATCTACATGATCCTCACAGCTGACGTTTCTCCGCTGGAGGGTGCTAAAAACACCGCCCGGTATGTTGCGGAGGGCAAGATCCTCCAGCCCACCGTCCTGGGGATCAAAAACCCCATTCTGGCTGGTCTGTCCTACGGCGGCGTGCTGATGCTGGCCCTGCCCTGGGTCACCTCCATGGGCAGTCTGCTCAAATCCAAAAAGCAGGCCGCCACGTCCGTCCTCTCCGCCCTGTTCCTGTTTGCGGCGGCGTTCTCCGTGGCGCTGGCCCTGATGCTGAATCTGGACGACGTGGCGGGGTCCCAGATCCCCATGCTGGCGGCGGTCCAGGCGCACCTGCCCTTCCTGGCCGGTTTCTACTCCATCGTCATCATTCTGGGCATCTTCACAACTGCCACCGGTCAGCTCTTCATCCTGGCGGACCGTTTTTCCCAGCAAGGCACCAAGAAGTTCTACGCCATCGTCTTCGGCACCGTGGTCTTCGGCATCGCCACCGGCAGCTTCATCCCCTTCACCACCATCGTGAACATTGTCTATTCGGTGCTGGGGCTGTCCGGCGTGATCCTCTCCGTCTTCCTGCTGGTGAAGATCATCCGTGTGCGTCGGTCCGGCGCGGCAGAGGCCGGCTGAATTCTCGAAGTCCCATCAAAACACACCTGCCGCTGCTGCGATATACAGGAGCAGCTGCTGTTTGAAGCCTTCCTTCAAAAGGGCGGGCCGGAGATCTCCGGCCCGCCCTTTTGGTGCATCTTTTCTCCCCCGGGCATCTTTTGCAGATATGCCCCCACAGGGATCCTGCCCGCTGCTCAGTTCAATACGATGGCGTTCACGGCTTCGATCAGATCCACTGCCTGGCTGCGGGGGACTGTGCCGATCTGCTCGCCGTCCACTTCGGCGATGCAGCTCTCTCCGTCCGCACGATAGAGCGTGATCCCGATCTCCGGACTGCCATCCAGATCCAGCACAGCCGTAAGGGAGATCTCTGCCTCGCCGGCAATCCCGCTCTCGAAGCTGCTGGCGGAAAGCGCCGTGAGCGCATCCTCCACACCGGAGAGATCCGCCTCTTCCTCTCCGTAGGTCCATTGGGCATCTGTGTCCTCTCCAGCCTCCGCAGTGCGGGTAAAGGTATAGGACTGCCCGTCCAGTGTGACCGTGAGGCTCTGCACATCCTCAAACTCCGCCGGGAGGATCTCGCTGTGGCGGAGATCGTCATATGTGCAGGCCATGATCTGCGCGAGGTCCTCATAGCTGATCTCATAGATGATGGTGCTCTCCCCCACCCGCAGGTAGGCGACAGAGTCCTCGTAGGCCGAGGTGTCCTCATCCTCCGATCCCAGGGCCGCTGCCACCTCCGACCAGGGGGTCTCCCGGTCCGCCGGGGCGCGGGAGACTGCCACCGTGATGATCTCCGTCTCCTCGGTCTCCAGATCCGGATACTCCACGGTGACCATCAGCTCCGGATCGTCCAGGCCGTACTCCGCCAGATCTGCCTCCGCTGCCTTGTAAGTGGCATAATCATTGAGGCTCATACCGCTGAGGTGCGAGAGGTAGCTGTCCAGCTTGTCCGTGTCCAGCGGTCTGCCGTCCAGATAGTAATCGTCCTCCTTCCGGTAGGAGTCTCCATTTTCATCCCGCCGGATGGTCTGATCCTCCGCCCCGCCGAAGGCGACGGACTCCACCTCCGCAAAAGCGGGGATGTCATCGCCCCGCAGAAAGTCGTCCAGCGTGGCCTCATAGACGTCCATCGGGTCCTCATTCACCAGATAGACGCTCCCGTCCCCCAGAGAGAGGTACCGCTGGCTGTCCATCTCGCTGTAATCGCCCACCAAGATCTCATAGTCTGTCTCCCCGGCGGTGATGTCAATGGAGCAGATCGGATCCTCCAGGCCGTACTGGGCATAGTCCGTCACGTCCTCAATGACGAATGCCGCACGCAGCTGGGCGAACTGGTCCAGCAGCTCCTGCAGCTTTTCCGCGTCCACGGGGAATGCCTCGTCGCCGTCGTAGAGCCAGTCCCCATCTTTGTGGAAGGACAGGGACACCGTTCCGCCGTCCTCATCCGTATAGGTCCAGGAGACGGCTGTAGCCGTATCCGCCGGCAGCTCGAACACCACCTCGCCGCTCTCCCGGATGTCCTCCCGGGCTTTTTCGGAAAGGCTGACGCCCACGGCGGCACCCACCGTGACCACCAGGATGCCGGACAGCAGGATCAGCCTCGTCTTTCTCGTCATTTCTGCAGCCTCCTTCTCCGTACCACCACAGCGATGCCCGCCCCCAGGAACGCCAGGGGGATCAGGCCGATCATCAGCACCTGGAGCAGTCCGCTGACGCTGTCGCTGATGGTGAGATAGTTGTAATTGAGGGATTTTGCCCGGATGGACAGCGTCTCGCTCTCGCCGATGAGCTGACTGACCGCGTTCATGGTGAAGTTCACATTGGCGCCGGAGCTGTAGGCGTTGTACATATCGTCCAGGTAAGCCGAGGAGCTGATCCAGATCAGCCCGCCGCCGTTTTCATAGGATGCCTCCACCGCCAGGGAGAAGGGGCCGTCGATATCCCCGTCCTCCTTTTCATAGGTGGCCATGTCATAGCCGGCCAGCTTGCTGTAGGCCGCATCAGAGGTAGACAGCAGGCTGGTCACCGTGGCGCTGGTGGTATTCTCCCCCACCGTCAGGCCCACGGCCAGCGGCAGGATGACATAGTAGCCCTCCTCCGCGAGAGGCGTTGTGATATCGCTCTCCGCCAGATCCGGCATCAGCGCCGCAGGGGAGGAAAAGGCATAGTGCTCCCGGTCCCCCTCGACGACGATCCCGTCCGCCGCCGTGACGCCATAGGGCTCCAGGAGGCCATAGAGATTGGGCAGCTCCTCATCCTCCACCGGCCCGGCCATCACCAGAAGGCGGCCGCCGTCCTCCACATAGCCTGCCAGCATCTCCCGCTCCGCTTCGGAGATGTCGCTTTGGGGCGCGTATACGATCAGGCACGCGGCGTCCTCAGGGATCTCGTCGCTGTTCAGAAGGGACAGCTCTTCTACCAGGATGTTCTCCTTTTCCAGGTCATCGGCAAAGGTGGCAGGCAGCTCTCCCTCCCCGTGGCCGGTGAGGGTGTAGACCACCGGCTGGTCGGGGTTCGTCACATAGTCGATGGCGGAGGTGATGGCCCCCTCGCCGTCGAAGCTGGTGCTGTAGCTGTAGGAGTAAAGGGACGCATCTGTCAGGTAGATATCCGTATTGCTGATATACCGGCTGCGGTCGCCGCACTCCACCACCAGGGAGTTGTTGTAGACCGTGCCGTCCGTATACTGCTCCGCGAAGGTGGGATACACATCCGGATTGCGCTTTTCCACGGTGATGTGGTCTGAGAGGCTCTCGTACCGGTCCAGCAGCTTTTCGATCACCTCATCCTCCTCGCCGGCCTGGACGATCCAGTAGATGGTCACATCCTCCGTCAGCGCGTTCACCACGCTCTTGGTGTTGCTGGTGACGGAGTAGAGCTTGCTGGCACTGATGTCGTACTCCGTGGAGCTGGACGGCAGGGCGGAGAACAGCACGTTCACCGCCACCAGGATGGCCAGCACCACAGCGGTCATGACGGCGGAATAGGCCCCGCCCCGCATGGCGTTCTTCTTCATCAGTTATACCTCCTCTTCTCCAGGGACTGCACGGAGAGGAACAGAAAGAACCCGATGACGCTGAGATCGAACACCACGGCCTTTACATCGAACACCCCGTTGACAAACACATAGAATCGCTCAAAGAGGGACAGTGCGCTCATGATCTCCGGCAGCAGGCCCTCCAGCGCCTCCGGCGCCAGCAGGTACAGCGCCAGAGACGCCGCGCACAGCGCAAACCCGGTCCAGTATCCCAGATTGCCGCTGCCAGTCAGCAGCTTCAGCAGAAGGCCGACGACGCAGCTCAGCACCACCAGCGCCGCCGCGCTGCCCAGGGCAGAGGCGGAGACATACTCCGACAGGCTCACGCTGTAGTAGTTGAACAGCATCACCGCGATGCCGATCCCGGCGGCCAGCCCCTGGTTGTCCGTCAGGGAGGAAATGAACATCCCCACGGCCAGCAGCGCCGCGCCCAGCAGGAAAAAGGCGAACAGGCTGCCGTAGCTGGTGGGCAGATACACCTCGCCGAACTGGGCGAAGATCAGCGGATACACGGCGATGATGGCCAGGGGCACCAGATAGAGCACCAGCAGCGCCGCGTATTTGCCCAGGATCACCTCCACAGTGCTCACCGGCAGGGCGTAGAGCAGCTGGTCCGTCTTCTGCCGCCGCTCCTCTGCCAGCACCCGCATGGCCAGAATGGGTGCGATGACCACAAACGCCAGGGAGCTCAGGGACAGCACATATTCAAAATTGCTGACCGCCGCCTGGATGTTGTACATCATCGCGCCGATCCCCACGAAGCAGAGCAGGAACGCCGCAAAGACCCAGGCCGTGAGCGAGTGGAAATAGCTTTTGAGTTCATGGATAAAGATCGCCTTCAAGGTGTCTCGCCTCCTTCTGTCAGCTCCAGGAAGATGTCCTCCAGGCTGGGTTTTTTGACGCCCAGCTCACAGAGGGCACAGCCGCTGTCGGCAAAGGTCTGGAAAATGGACCGGGAGAGCGCGTAGATGTCCTCTGTCCCGGAAGCCACCGCCAGCTGCGAGCGGTCCGGGCCGTCCGCCCTGACCGTGATGCCCGCCACGCCGGGAAGCGCCTCCACCAGAGTCCGGGCCCGCTGGGCATCCGTCTCCGCCGTGATGGTGATCTCCCCGGGCGCGGCCAGCCGCTCCTCCAGCTTTTCCGGCGCATCGAAGGCCACCAGCTTTCCGTGGGCGATGATGAGGATCTTGCTGCACATGGTCTGCACCTCAGAGAGGATGTGGGAACTGATCAGCACGGTCCGGCTCCTGCCAAGAGAGGCGATCAGCGACCGGATCTCCAGGATCTGCAGGGGGTCCAGTCCCACTGTGGGCTCGTCCAGGATCACGATCTCCGGTGTGCCCAGCAGGGCCTGGGCAATGCCCACCCGCTGCCGGTAGCCCTTGCTGAGGGCATCGATGCGCCGGCTGCGCATCTCGCCGATGCCGGTCTCCTCGATGGCATCCTCGATCTCTCTCCGCAGGGCATCTCCCCGCAGGCCCTTTGCCTCGCCCACGAATCGCAGATACTCTGCCGGCGTCTCCCCCAGATAGAGAGGCGGCTGTTCCGGCAGATAGCCGATCCGCCGCTTGGCCTCCTTCGGCTGCTCGTAGATGTCATAGCCGGAGATCCTGACTGTGCCGCTGGTGGCGGACAGGCAGCCGGTCATGATGTTCATTGTCGTGGACTTGCCGGCGCCGTTGGGGCCCAGAAAGCCGTAGACACCGTCATCCGAGATCTCAAAACTCAGGTCGTCCACGGCGGTGACCTTCCCATACCGCCGGGTCAAATGTTCAACTTGAAGCATGATGCGCCTCCTTTTGCGGTTAATGTGAATATTTTAGGGACCGGACCTTAAATGGAAGTTAAAAGCGGCAAAAATCTGGTCTGCAGGTCTGCTCCGGCTTTCAGCCGTCTGTCCGCTGCGCGGTCCCTTCCCCTTTCCGAAAATTTTTTGAATTTTTACCGTATGGATAAAACCCGGCCCATCGCAGCGGTGTCTCATTCACAGAAAGGCTCCGATGGGCCAGCGGAGGGAAGCCGTTCCGAACGGCTTTGTCCCTGATCAGAGTTCCCGCCGGCTGTCCCCGGACGTCCTGCAGCTCACCGGATCTGAAGTGATCAATAAAAGGAGGATCTTTCCATGAGACAACACGTATTTTTCAAGACGATCAGCCTGCTGCTGGCGCTGGCCCTGTCCGCCGGACTGCTGGCGGTCCCCGCCGCGGCCAGCGGCTGTGAGCACCTCGTCACCGGCACCCGCTCGGAGCAGCTCTCCTGCACGGAGATGGGCGCCACCGTCACCACCTGCCTGGACTGCGGCGAGGAGCTCCGCCGGGTCTACGACCAGCCCCCGCTGGGCCACCTCTACACCTCCTCCGTCACCCGGGAGGCCACTGTGGACCAGACGGGCGTGCGGACCTACATCTGCATCCGCTGCGGCGACTCCTACACGGAGCCCATCCCCAAGCTGGATGCCCCCACGGGCGGGACTGGCGGTGAGTCCTCTTCCCTGCCGGACGCGGACCTTCCCGATGGGCAGCAGCCGGAGGAGGATCCTCCGGCCGGCCAGGGCGGCGACGCTCCCGGCAGCAGCCAAGGCCAGGACCCCAGCGGCGGCCCGGATGCACCGTCCGGCTCTGAGGGCGGCGGGCAGGACACCTGCCGCCACGTCTGGGAGCCCGTCAGCCGGGCCACGCCCGCCACCTGCACGGAGCCCGCCCGGTACTACCACACCTGCAGGCTCTGCGGACTGGAGGAGGTGGACTTCACCTCCCCCGCCCTGGGGCACACGTACACCTCCGAGATCACCCGCTACGCCACGGCGGACCGGGAGGGCGTGCGGACCTACACCTGCACCCGGTGCGGCGACTCCTACACGGAGCCCATCCCCAAGCTGGACCAGTCGGACGCGGCCGGGAAGACCGGAAACCGGGACAGCGGGAGCCTGGACATGGAGAAGCTCTCCCAGCAGGAGATCGAGTCCCTCCTGGCGGAGAGTCCCCTGACCCTTCCGGAGGAGGTCTTTGACGTGACCCCCTCCACCGCCGCTCCCTACACCACCGGTAAGGTGAAGGCCAGCGCCCTCCAGGCGGCCGCGGACCGGCTCAACGCCCTGCGCCGCATTGCGGGCCTTCCCGCCGTGACACTGGACCTGTCCCTGTGCGAGAATGCCCAGTACGGCGCGGTGATCCAGGCGGCCAATGGCAGTCTGGACCACTACCCCGATCAGCCCGCCGGCATGGGGGACAGCTTCTACCAGCAGGCCAAGAGCGCCTCTGCCAGCAGCAACCTCGCCGCCGGCCATACCCTCACAGGCGCCGTGGACGCCTTCATGGACGACAGTGACGCCAGCAACATCGCCACGCTGGGCCACCGCCGCTGGCAGCTGAATCCCACACTGGGAAAGGTGGGCTTCGGCTACGCCGTGAGCGGCCGGGGCTACAGCCGCTATGTGGCGGAGAAGGTCTTTGACCGCAGCGGTGCCGGCTGTGACTACGACTTCATCGGCTGGCCCGCCTCCGGCAGCTTCCCCGCCCAGCTCTTCGACGGCGACACCGCCTGGAGCGTCACCCTGAACCCCACAGCGTACCAGACTGCCGTCAAGTCCGCTCTGACGGTGACCCTGACCCGGAAGGCGGACGGCAGGACCTGGACCTTCTCCAGCCGCGGCAGCGACGGCTTCTTCAATGTGACCTCCTCCGGCTACGGCGAGGGCTACTGCGTCATCTTCCGGCCGGAGGGCGTGGAGACCTACGAGGGCACCTACACCGTCCGCATCGAAGGCCTGAAGGCATTGAACGGCCAGGACGTGGAGGACTTCACCTACCAGGTGGACTTCTTCGGCAGCGAGACTACCAATCAGGACAGCACCGCGGCGGAGCAGCCGGAGCAGGCCGGGACCGGGACCCAGGGCGGCAGCAGCCAGACCGCCGGCGCCGCCTTTCGGGATGTCCCTGCCGCCCACTGGGCCAGCGCCGCCATCAAAGCCGCTGTGGAGCAGGGCTTCGTCAACGGCTACGCCGACGGAACCTTCCGCCCGGCCGATCCGGTGACCAACGCCCACTTCAACGCCATGCTCTCCCGGGCCTTCTACCCGGCGGACCTGAAGTCGGCCAAGTCCGGCGCCAGCTGGTGGACGCCGAACGTGACCGTCAATGACGCCCACGGGATCCTCGACGGTACGGACCTGAAGCAAGCGGAGCTGGCGGAGGGCGTCTGGAGCGCAGAGATCAACGCCCCCATCAGCCGCTGCGACATGGCCCAGATGATGTACAACATCCTGCTGGACAAAGGCGCTCCCCTTCCCTCCGCGGCGGAGTGCCAGGCCGCCCAGAGCCGCATGGGAGACTGGAGCCGGATCCCGGCCCGGTATCAGGAAGCGGTGAGCACCTGCTACGCGCTGGGCCTGCTGAACGGCCAGAAGGACGGCACGTTCGGCGGGAGCAGCAGCATGAACCGCGCCCAGGGCTGCACCGTCATCTCCCGGCTGCTGGACTACATCGCCTGAGTGCGCTTCACCGCCGGTCCGGCGCATCCTGCCCGGATCCCCCCGCCCCCCAAGGGCTCAGCGGACAGCCGCCTCCACGGTGCCGGCCACGCAGGGGTCTGCGTTTTTTCGGGCCTCCGGCTGCCTCGTCCATTGACAGGTCCGCTCCGCCGGCATAGAATAAGGGCGAAATCATTTGAAAACCGGGTATCCGGAGCGTTTTTGAGGGAGAAAGGAGCAGGCGCATGGCGATGCCGAGCATGTCGCCGGTGATCCGGCGGTGTCTGTCCGGGGACCAACAGGCCCAGGAGGAACTGGTCCTGGCGGCCCAGAACCGGGTGTACTACCACTGCAGGAAGATGCTGAAACACGAGGAGGACGCCCTGGACGCCACCCAGGAGATCCTGATCTCCATGCTGACCAGGCTGGACAGGCTCCAGGACCCGGAGGCCTTCTGGGGCTGGCTCTCCGCCATGACCGCCAACCACTGCCGCAATGTCCTCACCCGGGGCCGACGGGAGGCCCAGATCCCGGAGGACGACGAGGGCAACAGCCTGCTGGATGCCTTCGAGAGCCTGGACGAGCAGACCGTGCCGGACAAAGCGCTGGACAATGATGAGACCCGGCGGATGATCGTGGAGCTGGTGGATCAGCTGCCGCCGCCCCAGCGCCAGTGCGTGCTGATGTTCTACTACGAGGAGATGAGCGTAAAGGACATTGCCGCCGCCCTGGAGACCTCGGAGGGCACCGTCAAAAGCCGCCTGAACTACGCCCGGAAGGCCATCAAGTCCGGCGTGGACGCATACGCGGCCCAGGGCGTCAAGCTCTACAGCGCGCTGCCGTTCCTGGTGTACTTCCTGCAGAGGGACGCGGGCATCGGCGGTCTGAGCGCCTCTGCGGCAGAGGCACTGGCCCGCTCCGTGCTGGCCGGAGCAGCGGGTACTGCCGCAGCCGGAACGGCAGCCGCCGGTGCCGCCGGCACAGTCGCTCCCTCCGGCGGCGCAGCTGCCGGGACCGCTGCGGCCTCCGGCGGAACGGCCTCCCATGCGCTGAGCGGCCTGCTGGCCCATAAGGCTGCGCTGGGGCTGGCCGGACTTGCAGCAGCGGGCGCCGTGGCCGGCGGCGCAGCGCTTTACCAGCCGGAGCCGGAACCGGCGGAGGATCCGGCACCCATCGTGGAGGTGGCGGAGCCGCAGCCCATTCCGGAGCCTGAACCGCCCCCGGAGCCCGAGCCGACTCCCGCCCCGGAGCCGGTGCAGCCGCAGCCGGGACCCGCGCCCGAACCGGATCCGGTGCCGGCGGAAGAGCCGGAGCCGCCGGCAGAGCCGCAGCCTGCCTCCACCCCGGAGGTCCGGATGAACTTTTCAAGCTATTCCGCCGGGTACGGGGACAACGTGGCCTTCCCCATCAGCATGATCAGCAATGCCGATACCCCCTATGACGGCATCGTCTATTCCTCCACCAATCCGGCGGTGGCCGATGTCAGCCCCATCGGCGGGATCGCTCTTCTGAGCCCGGGCACGGCAGAGATCATCGCCACCTTTCCAGATGACAACAACTATCAGGTCCGCCTGCCTGTAACGGTGGAGGGGCACTATGCGTGGAGCTATCAGTGGGCTGATGACCCGCTGTATCTGACCGTCGGGCAGTCCGGCAGCAACTATCTGCAGCAGTACAGTACGGGCCGCAACAGCACCATGACAGGCACCACATGGAGCTGCAGTGACCCCTCGGTCGTGTCGATCTCCTCCAGCGGCTCCAACTTCTGCAATGTGACCGCCCTCTCCCCGGGCACCGCCACCATCACCGGCGTCTATCAATTTGACGCCTGGACCAACGTGGGGACATTTCCCATGACGGACACCGTCTCCTTCCAGGTCATCGTGTCGTGACGGCCGCCAGTGGGGCGGTATCATCAGAGGGCCAGCGGATTTCGCCGCTGGCCCTCTGTTCCTTCCAGACCGGCTCACCCTCCTTCAGAGCTGAGGGCCGGACACCCCTGCGGATCCCGCAGATTTTTTCTCTCCTGACAAAACCCGGCACCGCTCTCCCGTGTCTCATTCCTTGAAAGGGCCGGCAGGCCGTTTTCAACAACATGAGAAAAGGAGAATCCGTTATGAAATGCTTTTACCACGAGGACCGGGAAGCCGTCGCCACCTGTCAGCACTGCGGAAAGGCCCTGTGCAGGGCTTGTGCCAGCCTTTATACCCCCTGCCTGTGCGTGGACTGCGCTCAGCTCCTTCGGGACCAGCAGGCAGAGCAGGCCCGGGCCGCAGAGGAGGACCGCCGCCGAGAATATCTGGACGCGCTTGTGGATACCCGCGCGGAATTCCTCCGCACGTGCGTATACGGCGCGGTCACAGCTCTGATCCTGGGACAGACGCTCTTCCAGAGCAGTGCCGCCGGCCCGGAGCGGATGCTGTACGCCGTTTGGTTTTTCTTCATTCCCTTCGGCTGGAAGCTGATCACCTACCTGCAGTCCTTTCTGCCTCTCACCATCTTCGGGACCCTCTGGTTTTGGATCTTCTGGGCTCTGGCAAAGGGGATCATCAGTATTATTATCGGCATCCCCGCCTTCCTCTACCAGCTGGTCAAGACATTTTTCGTCCAGCGGAAGATCCAGGCCGCCAGCCGGAGCTGCCGGCAGGACGCGGAGGGGATATGAGATGCGCCGTCCCTGTCTTCCCGGGCTGGAGGTGGCCGCCGAAGCGCAGACTGCCCGGCAGCGCACGGCCAGCCTGCCCGCCGTCTGTGGAGGGAGCTGATGCCCTATGCCGGGATGCCGCCGGACCTCATCCTGCGGGCGCCCCGTCCCACTGACGTTTGCCCAGCTCCTGCGCCGCAGCCTGGAGACGGATGCAGCCGGAGCTGCCCCCTCCCGGGACCTGCTGCAGGCTGTTCTGGAGCAGGTCCGGCGCGGGACCGGCGGCAGGGGCCCGCCCCATCCCAGTCTCCCGGATCCATCGCAAAGCCGGCCGTGAACCCCGCTTCCCTCGCTGCAAAGAAGGTCCGCTTCGTGCAACCATCAAATCAGTCTGCAGAGCGCTCCATATCCGGTGCCTCTGCAGGACACAACCTGAGGCATGCGCAGCGTGCAGGCACGGCTCCCATGGCAGACACATTCCAATGAAAGCCGGACATTTGTTCAGAAATCCAGCTGCCGTACGGAGCGCTTTGACTGGCGCATTCGGCCAATTACGTCCAAGAAAAATGTGTCACATGCATATGCTGCAGCGTCAAATTTTATGGATCCCACAAAAACAGTCCTACTTTTTTAAAGATTTTATACAAAGATGTGATTGACAAATGCGCGCATGGCCTTTATGCTAATAACAACACAAAGGAGTGTGAACGGTTTCCGTTCGCACTCCTTTTCTGTTTTTCCAGAACTTTTTAAGGAGGAATTGTGATGAAGAAGAGAAGAATCCTGAGCCTCGTGACAGCCGCCTGCCTGGCCTTCAGTCTCACTTCCTGCGGCAGCACCAGTGATGACGCTGCCGCCGACAGCGGTGATGCCTCTGAGGACGGCGGCACGGCCGTCATCACCCTGGGCATGATCGGCCCCCTGACCGGCAGCCTGGCAGTCTACGGCACCCACAACCAGCGGGGCGTAGAGCTGGCCATTGAGGAGATCAACGCCGCCGGCGGCGTCACCCTCAGCGACGGCACCTATCAGCTGGCAGCGGACATCCGGGATGACCAGGGCGACACCACCGAGTGTGTCAACGCCATGAATGCCCTGATCTCCGACGGCATCCAGCTGGTGATCGGCTCCGCCACCTCCGGCTGCACGTCCGCCATCACCTCCATCGCCAGCTCCGAGGGCGTGGTGCTCATCACCCCTTCCGGCACGGCGGACTCCCTGACCACCTCCATGGGCTATGTGTTCCGCACCTGCTTCCGGGACTCCTTCCAGGGGGAGCTGGCGGCCCAGTACGCCGCTGATCAGGGCTACACCCGGGTGGGCATCGTCTACTGCTCCGCCGACACCTACTCCTCCGGCCTGCGGGACGCCTTCTCCGCCGCCTGCGCCGAAAAGGGCATCGAGGTGGTGGCGGAGGAATCCGTGGCCACCATGACCGAGGTGGATTACACCAACCAGTTCAACCAGATGGTATCCGCCGGCGCGGAGCTGGTGTTCACCCCCTTCTATTACGACGTGATGGGTCCCTATCTGATCCCCCAGGCCCGCAGCGTGGGTTTCGACGGCGTCCTGCTGGGCGCTGACGGCGTGGACAACACCGAGACCACCATTCCCGACGGCGCTGACCTGTCCGCCTACAACAACGTGATGTTTGTCAACCACTACTCCACAGACCTGGCCACCAGCGACGTGTCCCTCAGCTTCATCGAGAGCTATGAGGCCAAATACGGCGAGTCTCCCAACAACTTCGACGCCCTGGCCTATGACGCCGTGTATGTCCTGGTGTCCGCCATGGAGGACGCCGGAGCCGCCGACGCCGCCAGCGTCCAGGCCTCTCTGGCAGACACCAGCAAGGTCTACGAGGTGTCCACCGGCACCTTCTCCTTCGACGACACCGGCACCCCCATCAAGTCCGGCGTCCTCATGGGCTACCAGTACGACGAGGCCACGGACTCCGTCCAGAAGATCTCCATTGAGACCCTGAGCGTGGACTGATCCCCGCACGCCGAAGCTTCATAAGGGAAAGGGAGGCGTCCCGCCTCCCTTTCGCCCTTTCCGAGCCGGACCGGGCACAAACCAAGAAGAGAAGAGGGAACTGCTATGATCACATTCATCCAGTTTTTGATCACGGGCCTGCGCCTGGGCAGCGTCTACGCGCTGATCGCCCTGGGCTACACCATGGTCTACGGGATCATCAAGCTGATCAACTTCGCCCACGGCGACTTTATCATGGTAGGGGGCTACACGCTGTTTTTCACCATCCCGCTGCTGATGGGCATGGGCCTGCCGGGCTGGCTGGCGGTGATCCCGGCCATCGTCATCTGTGCCTGCGTGGGCGTGCTGGTAGAGCTGCTTGCCTACCGGCCGGTCCGCAGGACCGGCAACAGCCTGACCTGTCTCATCACCGCCATCGCCATGAGCTTTGTGCTGGAGAATCTGGCCCAGGCCATCCCGGCCATCGGCCCGGACCCCAGGGTGCCCTACACCCTGTTTGCCGACACCATCTCCGTGGGCGGCGTCTCCATCAGCCACGCCACCATCATCACCATCGCGGTCTCCGCCGTCATTATGGTGGCGCTGTACCTGTTCACCCAGAAGGCCCGCATCGGCTGCGCCATGCGCTGCGTGTCGGAGGACAAGAGCGCCTCCACCCTTATGGGCATCAATGTCAACCACACCATCCTCATCACCTTTGCCATCGGCGCCGGGCTGGCGGCGGTGGCGGCGCTGATGTACGTCTCCCAGTATCCCCGGGTCTATACCACCATGGGCGCCACCCTGGGCATCTACGCCTTCGTGGCGGCGGTGCTGGGGGGCATCGGCTCCCTGCCGGGGGCCATGCTGGGAGGACTGCTGATCGGCATCGTCCAGTCCGGCGCCAACACCTACATCAGCTCGTCCATGTCGGACACCTTTGTCTATCTGATCCTGATCGTGGTCCTGATGCTGCGGCCCGCCGGGATCCTGGGAAAGAATGTGGGGGAGAAAGTATGAACGCAAAAGAGACCAAGCTCCGATACCTTGTCAACTTCATCGCGGTGGCGGCGCTGTTTGCCGCTGCCGTGGCGCTGGGCCTGACCGGCGGCGACACCATGAAGCTGCGGATCACCCCCTCCATCTGGCAGTGCGGATATCTCATCGTCATGGCCGCCTCCCTGAACCTGGTGCTGGGCTTTCTGGGGCAGCTGTCCCTGGGCCACTGCGGCTTCATGGCCGTGGGGGCATATGCGGCGGCCCTGATCTCCCTGGCCTTCCAGCGGGCGGGCGTCTATGACCAGAAGTCCGGCCCGGCGTTTATCCTGGTGCTGCTGGTCAGCTTCCTGGCAGCGGGGGTGCTGGCGGCGGTGCTGGGACTGCTGGTGGGCATCCCGGCCCTGCGGCTGAAGGGGGACTATCTGGCCATCATCACCCTGGGCTTCGGCATGATCATCGTCAACATCATCAACAACCTGCCCTTCTGCGGCCAGCAGGGCCTGGGACAGGGCTCCGCCTCCTCGGCGCTGTACGCCACAGGGCTGGGTTTCTCCAACGACGAAAAGATGCGCTACCTGTGGCTGGTGGCCCTGGTGGTGATCCTGTGCGTGGCGGCCATGTTCCTGTTCGTCCGCTCCAAGTACGGCCGGGCCATCCGGGCCATCCGGGACAATGAGATCGCCGCCTCCGCCTCCGGCATCAACGTCAACTACTACAAGGTGCTGACCTTCACCATCTCCGCCTTCTTCGCGGGGATCACCGGTGCCCTGTACGCCTGCTGCAACGGGGCCTTGACCACCACCTCCTTCGCCTTCACCAACGGCTCCATCCTGAACTCCGTGTTCATTGTGGTGATGGTGGTGGTGGGCGGCATGGGCTCCCTCACCGGCTCGGTGATCGCCGCCGTGGTGATGTTTTTGCTGAACTACACCATCAAGAACGGCGCCTGGGTGGCGGCGCTGCCGGCCATTGTCCAGAACGTGTTCGCCTATCCCATGCTGGTGTACTCCATCGCCCTGATCATCGTCATCCTGTTCCGGCCCAAGGGCATCATGGGCAGCCGGGAGTTCGCCCTGTGCGACATCCCCAGGTGGCCTGCCCGGATCCGGGCCCATTTCGCGGACGCCGGTGCCGCCAGGGCTGCCAAAAAGGAGGTGTCCTACCATGGCTGAGACGAAGACGCCGATTCTGGAGACGAAAAAGCTGGGCATCACCTTCGGCGGGCTGAAGGCGGTGCAGGACTTCAACATCCAGATCTGCCAGGGGGAGCTGGTGGGGCTCATCGGCCCCAACGGCGCCGGCAAGACCACGGTGTTCAACCTGCTCACCGGCGTGTACGTGCCCACCGAGGGCACGGTGCTGCTGAACGGCGTGCCCCTGAACGGGAAAAAGACCCACCAGTTCGTGGCCGCCGGCATCGCCCGGACCTTCCAGAACATCCGCCTGTTCGGGGAGATGACGGTGCTGGAAAACGTCAAGGCCGCCTTCACCAAGGACATCTCCTATCACCTGCTGGACGCCCTGTTCCGCACGCCCCGCTTCTGGCGGGCGGAACGGGAGCTGACGGAGAAGGCCATGGACCTGCTGGCGATCTTCAACCTGGCCGACAAGGCGGACTGGAAGGCCTCCAGCCTGCCCTACGGCCAGCAGCGGAAGCTGGAGATCGCCCGGGCCCTGGCAACAAACATGAAGGTGCTGCTGCTGGATGAGCCCGCCGCCGGCATGAACCCAACGGAGACGGCGGAGCTGCTGGCGTGCATCAACACCATCCGGGACCGGTTCGGCGTCGCGATCCTGCTGATCGAGCACGACATGTCCCTGGTGATGAACGTGTGTCAGCGGATCCAGGTCATCGACTACGGCCAGACCATCGCAGCCGGCCTGCCGGAGGAGATCGCCTCGAATCCCCGGGTCATTGCCGCCTATCTGGGCGAGTGAGGAGGGAGCACTATGCTGGAAATCAAGGATCTGCATGTATTCTACGGAGCCATCCACGCCCTGAAGGGCATCTCCCTCACCGTGGCGGACGGGGAGCTGGTGTCCCTGATCGGGGCCAACGGCGCCGGCAAGACCACCACCCTCCACGCCATCTCCGGCCTGCTGCCGGCGGCCTCCGGCTCCATTTTGCTGGACGGCACGGACCTGCAGAAGGTCCCGGCCAACACCATCATCGGCCTGGGCATGGCCCATGTGCCGGAGGGGCGTCACGTTTTCGCCCGCATGACTGTGGAGGAGAACCTGCGGATGGGGGCCTACATTCTCCGGGACCAGAAGCGGATCTCAGAAAATCTGGAGCGGGTCTACGGCCATTTTCCCCGGCTGAAGGAGCGCCGCCGGCAGCTGGCGGGGACTCTCTCCGGCGGCGAGCAGCAGATGCTCTCCACCGGCCGGGCCCTGATGACAGACCCCAAGATCGTGCTGATGGATGAGCCCTCCATGGGCCTGTCCCCGCTGCTGGTGAAGGAGATCTTCTCCATCATTCAGGAGCTCCACAAAAGCGGCATCACCATCCTGCTGGTGGAGCAGAACGCCAAAATGGCCCTGGCAGTCAGCGACCGGGCCTATGTGCTGGAGACGGGCACCATCTCCATGGAGGGCCCGGCGGCGGAGCTGGCCGCCGACGACCGGGTCCGCAAAGCCTATCTGGGCGCGTAAGGAGGCAGAGCATATGGAGCGTTTCATCATCACCGTGGCCCGGGAGACCGGCAGCGGCGGCCACAATGTCACCCGCAGGCTGTCGAAGGCCCTGGGCATCCCCTATTACGACCGGGACCTGCTGCGCAAGGCCTCGGAGGTCAGCGGCATCCACGAGAGGCTGTTCGGCGCCGCCGACGAGCGGATCGGCCTGCGGGAGATGCTCTCCGCCGCCGAGAAGGTGTACACCGGGGAGATCCTGCCGCCGGACAGCGACGACTACATCTCCACCCGGAACCTCTTCAGCTTCCAGGCGAAGATCATCAAGGAACTGGCTGACAGCGAGAGCTGCGTCATCCTGGGCCGCTGCGCCAACTATCTTCTGATGGACCGGCCCAACGTACTGCGGGTGTTCATCCACGCCCCGCTGGAGGCCCGGCTGGCCCGGGTCGCCTCCTACTCCCTGGCCTGGAGCCAGCGTGAGGTGGCCCGGCATATCCGGGTGGAGGACCACCGCCGTGCCGCCTATTACCACTACTACACCGGAGAGGAATGGCGGGACGCCGCCGGCTATGACCTCTCCCTGGACTCGGAAAAGCTGGGGGAGGACGGCTGTGTGGAATTCATCCGGAACGCCCTGCCCCTGTTCATCAAATAAGGAGGGACGACTCTTGCGATTTTCAAACCGAATCTCTCACATGGATACATCCGCGCTGCGGAACGTGCTGGCACTGACCGCTCAGCCGGATATCATCTCCTTCGCCGGCGGACTGCCTGCGCCGGAGGCATTTCCGGTGGAAGCCCTCCGGCGGGCTGCTGACAAGGTGCTCTCCGCCCGGGGCCCCGCCGCCCTGCAGTACAGTGCTTCTCTGGGGCTGTCCTCCCTGCGGGAGAAGCTGGCCCGGCGACACCGGGCGCAGGGGATCTCCTGCACGGCAGATGACATTCTGATGGTCAGCGGCTCTCAGCAGGGGCTGGATCTGGCGGGAAAGGTCTTTCTGGAGCCGGGGGACGCGGTACTGTGTGAAAATCCCACCTACCTGGCCGCGCTGACAGCCTTCCGCTCCTATGAGTGCCAGCCCCTCCCCGTGGAGACCGATGACGAGGGCATGGTGCTGGAGGATCTGGAGCGCAAGCTCGCCGCCCATCCGGAGGCCAAGCTCATGTACATCATCCCCACCTTCCAGAACCCCACCGGCAAGACCTGGTCCCTGGAGCGCCGCAAAGGGGTGCTGGCCCTGGCGGAACGGTACGGCCTGCCCATTCTGGAGGACAATCCCTACGGCGACCTGCGGTACGAGGGGGAGCCCGTGCCCACATTGAAATCCATGGATACCGCCGGCATCGTCACCTACATGGGGTCCTTCTCCAAGGTCCTGAGCCCGGGCCTCCGCCTGGGCTGGCTGATCGCCGCCCCGGCGCTGCTGGAGAAGTACGCCAGCGCCAAGGAGTGCGCGGATCTTCAGACCAGCACCCTGTCTCAGATGGTGGCGGATACCTATCTGGAGGACAATGACCTGGACGCCAATATCCGCCGGATCAGTGCCCTGTATAAAAAGCGGCGGGACCTGATGCTGTCCTGCCTGGAGCGGGACCTGCCTGCAGGGGCGTCCTGCACGCATCCCCAGGGCGGCCTCTTTCTGTGGGTGACGCTGCCGGAGGGGATCGACACCACCGCCCTGATGCCGGTGATGGCGGCCCGGAAGGTGGCCTATATCCCCGGTGTCTCCTTCTTCGCTGGACAGGACGAAAAACGCTGCCTGCGGCTGAACTACTCCAACGCCTCGGAGGACCAGATCGTCCTGGGCGCAAGCATCATGTGCCGGGTGTTCCGGGACGCCCTGGAAAAGGGATAGGAGCGGTGCAGATCCAGACCGTCCGCATCCTGGGTCCAGGAGGGCGGAGTTTCCCATCTCGTGTGGTCAACTGTGGATTCCAGGCACATCCCAAGCTGGCATCGTCATTCGAATGGATCTGCAGCGGGATTCATCGCAGGCGTTTTTGACAGCAGGCTTCCTCCTATGCTATATTAAAGCCATGGCGTTCTTTTATGTGAGAAACATTCGGCACGGCGTTCTGCACGCACATCATGGGCTCTGTGCTGAATTCGGAATTTCTGCAAAACAGCATGAGGTAGAAATGTCATGGCCAAAACCGTCGTTCTGATCACGCAGGCCGCATCCACCTGCCCGACCTATGCTCAGCGGCTCCACCAGTTTTTCGGCTCCAGCATCGCGCTGAAGACCTTCAGCGTAGAAGCCGGCGATTTTCCCCGGATGCCCACTGACGCCGATCTGTATATCATTGCCGCCACCTCTTCCGACGCTTTTGCTCAGATCTCCGCCCTGATCCCGGACAAGGAACACGTCGTGACGCCGTCTCTGACATTTTTCAAAAAGGAGATCGACGCTCTGCGGCAGTTCCCCCGGGGCACGCAGGCCATGCTGGTGAATCTGAGCGTCCAGATGGCATACGAGAGCATTGCGGAGCTGAACTATCTGGGCATCACGCAGATCGAATTCATCCCGGTCTACCCCGGCTCCAGCTATCCGCCGGATGTAACGCTGGCCATCACGCCCGGCGAGTCCCGGTATGTGCCGCCCACGGTGCTGCAGGTGATCGATCTGGGGCCCCGGGTCTTTACTACGGATACCCTGCTGAAGATCGCGCTGAAGCTGGGCTTCACCTGGTTCCCAAAAAGTGCGGAATTCTGCAGCTATGCCGAATCCCTGGCGCATCAGGGGCAAAGCCTGGCAGCCCTGTGGCGGGCCAACCTGAAGGCGGAGTCCTATCTGGACATCCTGATGGGCACGCTGGAGACCGGTATTCTGGGCATTGATGTGAACAGCTGCTGCTTTGCTGTCAACGACCTGGCAGAGAGCATGCTGGGGCTGAAGAAAAAGGAGTCCATCGGCCAATCCTTCCACGTGCTCTGCCCCGCCCTCTCCCGGCAGCTGACGGAGCGTGACTGCCGCCACAAGACCTCCCGCCTGATCCAGCTGAAGGGCACCTATTTCAATCTCACCATCGCGCCGGTGGACTGGCAGGGGGAATATATCGGATGCTTCCTGCTGCTCCAGCGGTTCACCGCCGAGGAGGAGCGGCAGCAGCAGTTCCGGCTGCAAATGTACCACCGGGGCTATCAGTCCAAATACACCTTTGACGATATCATCGGTCAGAGCGACGCCATTTTGCGGACCAAGCAGATCGCCGCCAGAATGGCAGCCACGGATTCGGCCATCCTCCTGACCGGCGAGAGCGGCACCGGCAAAGAGCTGTTCGCCCACTCCATTCACAATGCCTCCCGCCGCAGGGACCTTCCCTTTGTGGCCATCAACTGCGCCGCGCTTTCCGACTCCCTGCTGGAGAGCGAGCTGTTCGGTTATGACGAAGGCGCCTTCACCGGCGCCAGGAAGGGCGGAAAGCTGGGCCTCTTCGAATACGCCCACCGGGGCACGCTCTTTTTGGACGAGATCGAGGCCATGAGCCAGACGCTGCAGATCAAGCTGCTGCGCGTGCTGCAGGAGAAGGAATTCATGCGGATGGGCGGCAACTGCATCATCCCCACGGATGTGCGGATCATCGCCGCCTCCAATGAAGACCTGCTGGAGCGTGTCCGGCAGGGCACCTTCCGCAAAGACCTGTACTACCGTCTCAACACGCTGCCGATCTCCATTCCCCCGCTCCGGGACCGGGGAGACGATCTGTTTTTGATCGCTGCGCACCTGATGGACCGGGTCGGCACACACTTTACCTTCTCTCCCGCCGCCCAGGCGATCCTCCGGTCCTACCGCTGGGATGGAAACGTCCGGGAGCTGTCAAATCTGGTGGAATACCTCTTTATTCTGGGAAAGGAGCGCGTGGACAGCGGCGACCTTCCCGACTATCTCTGTCCCTCTGCGCTCCCGGCCCGCGAGCAGTTCACGCCCAAGCCATCCGGCGACCCGGCGTTCTGGCAGGCGGCCCAGGGCCGTGAACCGCTGTTCTGCTTCCTGCTTCGGACGCTGGGCGGGGCGGCTCAGGGCATGGGGCGGGGCACCCTGCTCTCGGGGGCATTGAAAGAGGGATTCCGCACCACCGAGCAGGAGATCCGCGATATCCTGCTGACCCTGAACCGCCTGGGCCTGGTGACCGTCTCCCGCGGCTGCGGCGGCAGCCGTCTGTCCCAGCGGGGACATGCCCTGTATCAAGAGTTGGCACAAAATGCCTTTCCTAAAATAGGGTGAAGTTTTTGAACTTCACCCTATTATTTTTTCATTTCCCCAATTTTTAAAACAGGCCCCCCTCTCTTTTTTGTCGCTTTTTCGGAAGATGATCCACAAAAAATTGGACATTCTCACAAAATTCACCTCCCCGCAAACTTGGCACAATTTTTGCTTTTTATATTTGGCGTCCTACAAAACAATCGGGAGGCAGGATACATGAAATTCAATTTTGACGAGATCGTAGACCGTTCCCAAAATTATGCGGCCAAATTTCAGGAGGCAGAGCTGCACTACGGGACCAATGATGTGATCCCCCTGTGGATCGCGGACATGGATTTCCGCACAGCGCCCTGTATCGTGGACGCCATCAAGGCCCGGGCGGACCAGGGCATTTTCGGCTACACCTGGCGGACGCCCAAATACTTTGAGGCCGTTGCCGGCTGGCAGGAAAAGCGCAACGGCTGGCGGCCCGATGTGGAAAAGATGGCGTTCGCCCCCGGCGTGGTGCCCAGCATGCGGATGGTCCTGACCATGTTTACACAGCCCGGCGACAAGATCCTCATTCAGCAGCCGGTGTACCATCCCTTCTCCGACGTGGTGCTGAACACCGGCCGTGAGCTGGTGGTCAGCCCGCTGAAGCGGGATGACGCTGGCTATTACACCGTGGACTTCGCGGACTTTGAGGAAAAAGCCAGGGGCTGCAGATTCTTCATCCTCTGCAACCCCCACAACCCCGTGGGCCGGGTGTGGACTCCCGAAGAGCTGCGGACGATGGGCGAGATCTGCCTCCGCCACGGCGTGGAGATCATCTCCGATGAGATCCATTCGGATCTGATGCTGGACGGCCACAAGCACACCTGCATGGCCTCCGTCTCCCCGGAGATCGCCGCCGTCACCACCACTTGCATCGCCCCCAGCAAGACCTTCAACCTGGCAGGCCTCCAGTCTTCCACCATCGTGTTCAACAGCGGTGAGCGGAAGGACGCCTATGTAGCGGAGCTGAAGCGGATGGACATCGCCCGGAACAACTGCTTCTCCCTGGTCGCCACCATGGAGGCCTACACCCACGGCGAGGAGTGGCTGGAGGAGCTTCTGGTCTATCTGTCCGAGAACATGCGCTTCATCCGCAGCTTCTGCGCCGAACGCCTGCCGGAGCTGAAGCCCAACACCCCGGAGGCCACGTATCTCTGCTGGATCGACGCCAGAGCCCTTGGCATGGACGACGAGACCCTGAAAACGTTCTGCGTGGAAAAAGCCGGTGTGGCCTTGGGCTACGGCCCCGACTTCGGCGTCGGCGGCTCCGGCTTCCTGCGGCTCAACGCCGCCTGTCCCCGGGCCACACTGGAAAAAGCCCTGACGCAGTTGGAACGCGCGGTCCACAGCCGCTGATCCATAGATCGTAGAGGAAACTGAGAGGAGAAAGATTATGGAAAACCAGAAAAGACTCGGCGCATCCGCATTCCTCCCCCTGATCGTATTCCTGGCACTGTACGTCGGCTGCGGCATCACCTTCACCCTGATGGGCGTTGAAAATCCCTTCGGCATGTTCCCCCGCCATGTGGCCCTTCTGGCCGGCATTGCCGCAGCACTGATGCTGGCTCCCAAGGTGTCCGTCACCGAAAAGCTGGACGTCTTCTGTCAGAGCATGGGCAACTCCGGCGTCATGATGATCGTCCTGATCTATCTGATGGCCGGCGGCTTCCAGGGCGCTGCCGCCTCCATGGGCGGTAAGGACTCTGTGATCAACCTGGCTCTGCACTTCATCCCTGTGACCCTGCTGATTCCCGGCGTGTTCCTGATGTGCTGCTTCATCTCCACCGCCATCGGCACCTCCATGGGCACCATCGCCGCCATGGCTCCCGTGGCCATCGGCGTGGCGACCGGCGCCGGCCTGAACCCCGCCATTGTGGGTGCGGCCGTCATCGGCGGCTCCTATTTCGGCGACAACCTGTCTATGATCTCCGATACCACCATTTCCGCCGCACAGGGCTGCGGTTCTGAGATGAAAGACAAGTTCCGCATGAACTTCTTCATCGCTCTGCCCGCAGCCATCGTCGCACTGGTCCTCTACACCGTTTTGGGCGGTCAGGGTTCCGGTACCATTGAAGCCGGCGCCTACAGTGTTATCCAGGTCCTGCCCTACATCGTGGTCCTGGTTTCCGCCCTGATGGGCATCAACGTCGCCCTGGTCCTGTTCATTGGCATCCTGATGACCGGCGTCATCGGCATTGCCCAGGGTACCGTCGGCTTCTTTGAATGGATCCAGGCCATCGGCACCGGGATGAGCGACATGTTCAGCATCAGCATCGTGGCCATCCTGATCTCCGGCATCATCGGCCTGGTCCGCTACTACGGCGGTGTGGAGTGGATGGTGAATGCCATCACCGCCAAGATCCACAGCCGCCGCAGCGCCGAATATGGCATCGGCCTGCTCTCCGGCATCCTGTCCGGTGCCCTGGTGAACAACACCATCGCCATCATCGTCACCTGCCCCATCGCCAAGGAGATCGGAGGCAAGTTCGGCATCGCGCCCAAGCGCCTGGCCAGCCTGGTGGACATCTTCGCCTGCGCGTTCCTGGCTCTGATGCCTCACGACGGCGGCATCCTGATCATCACGGAATTGGCCGGCTGCACCCCGCTGGATGTTCTGCCCTATTCCTTCTACATGTTTGCTCTCATCATCGCCACCTGTGTCACCATCCAGTTCGGCCTGCTCCGCACTCCCGAGGAGAAGGCCGCTGAGAAGGAAATGTCTGTAAAATAAGTTTTTTCGAACGGCAGGGCCGGCAATCTTGAGAGATGCCGGCCCTGCGCCTATTGTGAAAGGTCTCCAGGCATCGTTCTGTCCGCTTCTGTCTCCGGATGCCGACGTGGTGGTCAGCAGTGCCAAAAGGCTCTCCGTATCCGCAGCAGTGTGACTGCCGCCTTCAAGGCCGGCGCTGGTGGGATCTGGCCAGCGAAAGTAAAACGATCCAGGGCCAAGACCGCCGAAAGCGCATAGCTTTCGGCGGTCTTTGGAAGGTCGATCTCTTCCCGTTTCCGAGAAACGCCGCCCGCAGGGCGGCCCACCAACTGCGAGCCCAGCGGGGCGGGGCGCAGTGGGAAGCGGGGAGCAGCTTCAATGGGCGCGCGATGCGTTTTGCAAGGAAATGAAAAAACTCGTCGCAAGCGATATGCCGCTTGCGACGAGCTGGATGGGACGGTTAAAATCGATATTTCTTAATCGAGAAAAATGCCGCCCGCAGGGCGGCCCACCAACTGCGAGCCCAGCGCAGCGGGTCGCAGTTGGAAAGGAGGAGCAAGGGAGCGGGCGGATGACGTCTTTTTTGCCAAAGGCATAAAAAGACGCCGGAGCAAAGCGGACTTTGCTCCGACGTGGAAGGGACGGTTAAAATCGATATTTTCTTGAAATCCTTGCGGCAGAATAACTTTGGAGTCTTTGGGTCAAGTGGAGGCCGCACCTCTTAGATCAGTCCCTGAAACAACTCGCACTGGAGATCAACGATTTCATCCAAAGAAATCGTCATCCCGTCTGCCAGTTTTAATGTGCCAGCAGTTTCATCAACTTTCTTGAGCCTTCCCGTAGTCACGACATACGCGCCTCCGCTCTTTTTTTCGTCGGGACAAAACCAAGTGACCGTGATCTCTGGCTGTTCCTTGACGTGCTCCAGCAACACCGCCTGCCGTCGGTCCAGCTCCGCCTTGGCGTCCTCGTCCAGCTCCATTTTCTGCTCCGTCAGTCGGGCCGTTTCCCGGATGGCGTCTCCGTGGCCGGTGAGGGCGGCGAAGGGACTGAAAATGGCGGCCCGGTCTGAGATCGGCATCCGGGGGTGCTTTGCCGAAGTGGGATAGGGCAGGTTGATGATGTCATCGTATTTCCCACTCATGCGTGGTGCCCTCCTATGGTCTGGTTCCGCTCCTTGGCGGTGGCGCCCTCCTCCAGGTTCATACCCTTCAGGATGGCGTTCTTGCCGTATTTCTTCTTGATGCCCAGCATGGCCTCCTGAATCTTCCGCTCCCGGGTGTGGGCGGCCTCGTCCGCCTGCTCCCGCCGCTCCTTGACGGCGTAGTCGGTGAACAGATCCAACTGCTCCGACTGCTCCTTGGGGGCGTCAGCCTCGGGCAACAGCTTGTTGGCACTGATGCTCAGCCGGCGGATCAGCAGATTCTTGTCCACGATCCGGTCAAAGAGGGCAGTCACCGCTTTCAGTAGGTCACTGGCGGAGGAGGTGTAGGGAAAATTCTCCGTCCCCACCGAGTGCTTGGGGATCTTCCGGCCATAGCGGTCGGCAGTCACCGGGCCACGGTAGCTCTGCCGGCGGCTGGGGTCATCCAGGTTTTCCCGGTCATAGCCCACGGTGAGCACCAGCTGGTTGGTCACCAGCCCCTTGTCCACCAGATCCAGAGCCAGGGCGTCCGCCATCTCCCGCGCCACCAGCCGGGCTTTCTGGAAGTCGTAGGGGCACTGGAGCACCTGGCCGGAAACGATGCTTTTATTCTCCGGCTTGTAGGCTTTCACGTCCGCGATGGTGCAGGACTCCCACCCCCAGGCGTGGTCAATGAGGATCTCCGCGTTGACGCCGAAGAGCTTATACAGCAGCTCCTCGTTGTGGTACTCCCCAGGCTTGCCGATGGAACACCGGGCCACATCCCCCATGGTGTACATCCCGTGGGCCTCCAGCT
>ERZ1643246.915-NODE-915-length-34692-cov-23.414095_pt1 | contig 34692 bp, 32 predicted proteins | sample MGYA00579265_ERZ1643246 | MGnify/ENA primary metagenome ERZ1643246 (study PRJEB29033, sample SAMEA4952261) | chicken gut metagenome | biome: Broiler Chicken; feature: Gastrointestinal Tract; material: Caecum | place: Ireland | collected 2018 | study: Broiler...
TTTAGTGTTAGTAGCATTCTAAACAAAATTTTCAAATTTACTAATAAATAAAAAAGCTTGTTGACTAGTTTGTCAACAAGCTGAAAAGTTATCCACACCAAATGTGGATAACTTTATTTATATCACTACAATAAAATCATAATTAGGGGAGTAAAAAATTCAATTATAATTTCTAAAAACTTAGATAATAAAAATATGGTTTCAAAGGTTAAAAAGACAATTGTCGCCCTTTTAGAGATATTAACCTTAGCTATTAAAGAATAAATAAAATATATTAAGATAATAAACATATTTATTCCTAAAAAGATAAAAAACACATCAAAACGAAGAACTGTTAAAATGATATAGACTATAGTTAAAATAGTAATTAATAGGGCATCTATATAAGCTAAAACACTTAATTTTTTCATATTTGTATCACTCCCATAAACAAAAACCAAGGTATATTTATGCACAATATTAAAGCAATGGACATATAATAAAATCTTTTGTAAATATGATAATATCCCTTTTTAAGAGTAATTATAAATTCATAAATTACTCCAATTTGTATAAATGTTAAACATAGCATATTAAACAAACCCCAAGGAATTAAAAAGCCCATAGCCTGAGCTCCTAAGGAATTAGCTAATATTCCAAGCCCAATATCGCTTAAAATTATAATTACTAAAATTACTGTTTCTGCTATAAAATTAAATCTTAATTTCTTTTTAATTTGTTCTTCGTTCATAAATAACACACTACTCCTTTATAGACTTAAAATCATAGGATAGGCTTAAAATTAACAATATAATATTAATAGAATTTAAACCATATATAGACTGTAAATACTTAAATTCAAAGCTTGGCATACTCTTATAAAATTCACACACCATTAATAGTAATAAACACATACTATATATTAACACAGCCAAAACAGTTAGATTCTTGTTCTTTATAAATAACTTTAAAACAGCTATAACAATTGATAAGGCTACAATAATTGCTAAAACAATAATTTCTCCTAGGTTAATACACCAAGGAAATTTTGCATAATTTATATATTCACCCAAAATAATGGTATTCTTTAAATCAATAGCACTTATAATTAAGCTAACAATACTGCTAACAGCTAAAGCCAAATACAAAACACTTGATAATGCTTTTATTTTAATCTTATTATAGCTTGCAAAAATAGAAGAATTATATAAAGCCAAAACAAAGCCAAATGCTCCTAAAATTAACATAAAGATATCATATGTATAGGCTGATATTAAAATAGAAATTAAAGCAATTAAGTAAAGCATAAAACTTACATCATACTTTTTCTTAGTAAAATTAAACACTGCAATAATAATAAAATAAAGCAACAATAAACCACAATTAATATAGGCTAATAAGCTATTTAGTAATATACTTGAGGTTATCATTAATCCTAATAAAATAGCGGTTAAAAGGTAATTAAAATAATAATAACTACTACTGCTACAACTATCCTCATTATTATCAGACATTTCTAATCCTAATACTAATGATAAAGCTATAGTAAATAAAGAACAATCATAGAAAAAATCTTTAGTTACATCATAAGAATACTGCCATACATTAATACTTATAAAAATTAACGCTATTAATAATGGCAAACTTAAATACCCTAACTTATTAATCTTGTCTTTTAAAAATAAACCTCTAACACCTAAAACAGCCACTAAAGCAATTCCTACACCTAAAATCGTAATACCATAATCTACAATATTTCTATTTTCTACTAGTAAAATATTTTTCCAATTGTTAATTAAAAATAAATCTACAATCAATAAAACCAAAGATATTAAATATCCACATAGCTTAATAATTTTATTATTTTGATAAGTTTCATCCTTGTATATAATAAAATTATATATACTAATGAATCCAGAAATAATAGCCAAGATAAAGCTTAATAATACTTTACTGAAATTAATACTAAGAACATCTATAAAAAAGACAATTGGTAAAATAAAATTAAACCTGATATTTTTCTTTAAAGCTAAATTTAAAATATTTAAAATTAAATATAATAAAATAAACCCAAAAGAAAAATATGAATAATTCACTTTAAAAACAAAGATATTTACTACATTCAAAACTAAATAAACTACTAAAAATAAATAATTTAATAAATAACTTATTCTTTTCATATTATTTCACCATCCCCACCTTTTAAATTTGAAATAAGCTAAAACTATAAATTTATTATACTTTATTATAACATACTAAACATATTAAAAAAAGACTTTTGAAAAACTAAATTTTAAAAGTCTTTTTTATCTTATATTATAATTATGCTCTTTCTGTTAATAAATCAATTTTCTTTTTAAATAAAAGTCTTTTCAAAGGAATAATTAAAGCTATCAATATTATCAAGGCCATAAACACTAACAATAAGATTAGTATATACACTCTACCAGATATGCACTCAAATCCTATGCTATATTCAACCTTTAAATAAGCATTTATGCTAGCTAAAACTGGCCAATATAATATAACTGCTATTATCCATGTTATAATCGCAATTATAAAATTCTCAAATATATATATTTTAGGAATTGATGATTGTTTTATATTAAAACTTGTCAAAACACCAATGAGTTTTTTGTTTTGATTAATGCTTGAGGTAGTATTATTTATAATAGTAAAGAATGATATTAATATAAATATAACCAAAAAAGCATAAAGAAAAGGCAATAAATTATTAAACATTTTAAAAACAGTATTCATATTATGTCCTAATTCTTCAACAACTTCAAGCCCTTGATTATATGCTGTTTTAAAATCATTTAAATCATAATTAATGAAACCCATTCTAGCCGAATATAAAGATGTAAATTGATCTGAACAATTGCAGGAATTACAAATTTTATTAAAAACATCTTTTGTAAAAACAAAGTAAACACCCACTCCAATTACTTTAAAGCTTACTGTTCCATCATTATTTTTATTATCTAAATCAACCTCATTTGCAAACTTAAGATTAATAGTTTGACCAATAACTTCAGTAGGTTCTAAATTTAATTTCTTTACAAAATTTGTTGTCAATACAACCTCATTATCTGCTTGAGGGATTTGTACATCATATTTTTCTACATTATTATTAAATATTTGAAAAGATTGAATCTCATCATTAATATTTAGGTAAACACTTCGTATAGAACCAAGATTATTAGTTTTTAATATATCATAAACATGTTCATTAACGATTATATATCCTTCATAATCATTTAATTCAAAATAGTTAGATACCTCAAAGGTATAATCAAAATAAAATAATTTCTTCGTATCTAATTTTTCATATATTTTTTTACTAACATAAATATGAGAATCATCAAGATTTAACTCTAAAGCTGTTTGTTCATTTACTTTAATCAAATAATTAAATGATAGGAACTTACCATTTTCTTGGCAAAGCGCTAATGAAAAGCCACTATAAACTATATATTCAGGATTTAATTTTTCATATTGTTCTTGTGAGAAGGCATCTTCATAAACATATCTATCGTTATCATAAAATGATACAGTGGATTTTTCATAGGAATAGGCTTTATATTGTAGCTCAGGAAGTTTTAATGATAAAATCGTAAGTATTAATCCTAAAAGTATAAATGATAAAAACATAAAGACAAAGGTCATTATAAATCTTACCTTACTTCTTTTGATGTTATTACAAGAAATCTTTAAGGCAAATTTGGTCTTTAATTTATTTTTAGGATTTTTAGTATAATTACAAATACTACTATCAGGATCTAAAGAATTTGATTTAATACTTCCATCCTCAATCTCTATTAAATTTGTAGTAAACCGATTTAAAAGATTTACATTATGTGAAACCACTACTACAAGTTTGTCTTTACTGATTTCCTTTAATAATTTTAATATCGCTTCAGCTGTTTCATCATCAACATTAGCTATCGGTTCATCACAAAGTATTATATTTGAATTTTGGATAATAGCTCTTATTAACTCAACTCTTTGACGTTGTCCTCCACTTAAAAGATTTACCTTTTGTTTTTTAAAATCAACTAAATCTAATTTTTTTAATAATTCATCTATATACTCTAAGTCACATTTAGAACATGACAACTCTAAATTTTCTATAATAGATAAATTTTCTACTAACTTATATTCTTGAAAAACGTAAGAACAATAATTACTTAAATTTTTAACTAAAACATTATCTAAATATATTTCTCCAGATGTAAATTTATCTAATCCACCAAGACAGTTAATTAATGTTGATTTACCACTACCACTTTTGCCATATATTCCTATAAAACCATTTTTAGGTAAGCATATATTAACATTTTCTATTCCTACCTTACCTTTTTTATATTTTTTCATACAATTTTTTAGCTCTATCATTTTATCTCCCCTAAAAATATAAGAAAATTACCTTTTTATTTATTTTATCATACTATAATAATTAAATGAAATAATAATTTATAAATAATTTATTTTAATAAAAAAACTTAACACTAATTAATGGTGTTAAGCTTTTTTATTTATTCTGTTTTAATATCATCTTTATCATAATTATCTAAAAATGATATGTTTTGGCCATCTTTTTTATAGCCTAAAATTTTATCTATATAAACATTAGTTGTGCTTTTAAAAATATTTTTTTCTACAAAGGGATTATATTTTGTTAATTCCTTGATTAACATTTTAGTATTTAATCTTTGTGAGCTTGTTATATTTTCTTTTAAAATATTATCTGTTAGTTTACAGGCACAGGCTATAAATTCTAAGCCATTATAATTTTTCCAATTTATAATATCCTTTTCTCTTATATAGTATAAAGGTCTTATAAGCTCCATTTTTTCATAGTTTTGGCTATGGAGCTTAGGAAGCATTGTTTGAAATGAACCAACATTTAGCATATTCATTAGTGTTGTTTCAATAACATCATCAAAATGATGACCTAAAGCTATTTTATTACAGCCTAGTTCTTTAGCTAATTTATAAAGGGCTCCTCTACGCATTTTAGCACATAAATAGCATGGACTTTTTTCTTGGAGATTAGCTATTTCAAATATGTCAGTATCCTTAATTACAGCATCTATCTTCATAAGCTCTAAATTGTTTTTAATTACATCTAAATTTTTTTGATTATAACCAGGATTCATTACTAAGTATTCTACCTCGAATTCAAAATCAGAATGTCTTTTTAGTTCCTGAAATAGCTTAGCCATTACAAATGAATCCTTACCACCAGACATACAAACACAAATTTTATCATTTGGTTTAATTAGCTGATATTCCTTAATAGCCTTTATGAATTTACTCCAAAGCTTACCACGATAGGTAGTAATAATACTTCTTTCGATTTCTTTATATTTTTCCATCCTATAATTCCTTTACAAATTGAGCCTCATATATTTGATAATAGAAGCCCTTCTTTCTCATTAGTTCTTCATGAGTACCTGTTTCCATAATGTGTCCATCCTTCATAGCAATAATTAAATCAGAATGAATGATAGTTGATAGTCTATGAGCAATTATAAAACTTGTTTTATTAGTCATAAGCTTTTTAAAAGCTTTTTGAATTAATACCTCAGTTCTAGTATCAATATTACTTGTAGCCTCATCTAAGATTAGAATAGGTGGTCTTTTAAGCATCAATCTAGCTATACACAATAGCTGTTTTTCGCCTATTGATAAACCACTATCATCGCTTATTATGGTATCATAGCCATTTGGTAATCTTTCAATAAAATTATGAGCAAAGCTCTCCTTGGCAGCCATAATAATTTCCTCTTTAGTGGCATCTGGTTTAGCATAACGAATGTTATCATAAACGCTTCCCTTAAATAACCATGTATCCTGCAATACCATTCCTAAGCCCTCATGAAGATTATCTCTTTTTATTTTTTTAATATCAGTATCATCAATTAAAATAGCTCCACTACCTACATCATAAAATCTCATTAAAAGATTTATAATAGTTGTTTTTCCACTACCAGTTGGGCCAATTATTGCAACCTGATTTCCAGGCTTAATATCTAGTGAAAAATTCTCGATTAAAGGTCTATTTTCTACATATTTAAAGCTAACATTATCAAATTTTACATGACCAATATAATTAGGCTTAATGATGGCATTAGCATCCTCGACTTCATCTTTTACATCTATTATTTCAAAGATTCTAACTGCTGAAGCTAAAGCATTTTGAAATTCGGCAGCAACGCTACTTATATCATTGAATGGCTTTGTATAGCTTGAAGCATAAGATAAAAATACAGTTAAATTACCAACACTAAATGTTCCAGAAATAGCCTTCAACGCTCCAAAGACACCTACGAAGGCATAAACAATTGAATTTATAAACCTTGTAGATGGGTTAACTAATGATGATAAGAATTGAGCCTTAACTCCTACCTTAGCTAGTTCATTATTTATATTTTTAAATTTTTCTATGCTTTTTTGTTGATAATCATAAGATATTACAACCCTTTGCATATCCATCATTTCATTAGTATGAGCACTAAGTCTTCCCTTAATCTCAGCCTGTTTTTGCATAGTTTTAAAGGAGAATCTAGCTATTAATGAAGCAACAATTAAGGATATTGGAGTTAAACAAACTACGATTAGTGCCACTTGATAGGAAACACTAAACATAAATACCAAGGTGATTACAATAGTAATTACGCCACTAATTAATTGCGTAAAGGCTTGTAATAAACCATCACCTAGTTGATCAATATCGCCAATTATACGCATTATTAAATCGCCATGGCTATGAGAATCAATAAAGCTAATTGGAACATTAATCAGCTTATCAAACACTTGGCATCGAAGATCTTTCATCATTTTATTAATAAGAATATTCATTAAAAGCTGCATTAAAAATGAGGAAATAGCATTGCAAGCTATTATTATTCCAATTACAACCAACAATGAATAAAGACTATTAAAATCAACATTATGAAAATCAATTATCATATCGATACCTTCACCAACCTTAATTGGTATAAATAATGTTGATACAACAGATATAATAGTACATATAATAGCTATAATAAATAGCCACATATGTCTTTTGATTAACTTTAAGGTGCGACTAAACGCTTTGTTTTTCATCATAATCCTCCTTTGCTTGAGAATCATATATTTCCTTATATAAACTACATTCTGATAATAATTTATCGTGAGTACCTATAGATATAATATTACCATTATCTAATACAATAATCTTATCAGCATTCTTAATAGAGGATATTCTTTCTGTAATCATAATTGTAGTCATCTTAAGCTTATGTAGTTCACTTCTAAGCATTAAATCAGTTTTAAAATCTAGGGCTGATAAGGAATCATCTAAAATTAAAACCTTAGGATTTTTAACAAGGGCTCTAGCAATACATAATCTTTGGCGTTCACCACCAGATAAATTCTTTCCACCTTGATATATTTCTCTATTTAAACCTTCACTACTTTTATAGACAAAATCATAGGCTTGAGCTATCTTTAAGGCTTTATTTAGATCATCATCTGTTGCTTCTTTATTACCCCATAGTAAATTTTCCTTGATAGTTTGATTAGCTAAACTAGCCTTTTGTAAAACTGCACCAATTGATTTATGAATAAAACTAAGCTTATAATCCTTAATGTTTCTTCCACAGTAGTAAACCTCTCCACTAGTAGCATCATAATATCTAGACATTACAGCCATAAGAGTTGATTTTCCACTACCTGTACCACCGACAACACCAATAAATTCATTTTCCTTTATTGTAAATGTCATATTATTTAAAGTAGGCTTTGAGGCTGTTTTATATTGAAATGAAACATTTTTAAACTCAAAAATATTATCACCATCACCATAGCTATCAAACTTTCCATCAGTAATCGAAGATTTCTTTTGTAAAATTTCATAAACTCTACTACCACAAGCACTAGCTTTAGCAAATATTACAATTAGGTTACATACTACCATTACCGCTACTAATATTTGATTTAAATAATTAAACAAAGCTGTAACATCACCTTGAGACATTAAGCCATCATAAACATAATTAGAGGATAAATATAATACTACAATAATGGCTACATTGATAACGATGGTTGAAACTGGATTTAAAAAGGCACTAATTAATCCAACAAAGATAGCATTTTTCTTTAATACATTAACCTCATTATCAAATCTTTGTTTTTCTTCATTTTGATGATTGAAGGCTTTAACAACTCTAATACCACTTAAATTTTCCTTGGTTATAGTAGTTGTCGATTCTAAATTTTTTTGTACCACCTTGTTTAATGGTACTGTTTTTCTCATAATCAATAAAACAACAACACCAACAATAATGGAAGAGAATACAAATATAAGAGCTATTTTCCATGATATTAAGGCAGCCATTACAGTGGCTCCAATAACTAAAAATGGAGCCCTTATAACCAAACGAATCAACATAGCAACGCCAAGCTGTAATTGATTAACATCATTGTTAATTCTTGTTAATAAAGTTGAAACACCATACTCATCAAGCTCTTGGAAGGAAAATGAATTTATAACCATAAAGCAATCGTTACGTAATCTCGTACCAACCCCTTGAGAGGCTTTAGCGGCCAAAGCCTGACATACTAAAGTAGTACATAAACCAACTACCGCAATGATTAATAAAACACCACCCATTTTCCATACATAGGCTGTATTATTCGCTTTAATACCATTATCGACAATATCAGCCATAATTAATGGTACTAAAAGCTCGAAAATAGCCTCTAATAACTTAAACATGGGGCCAAATATTACCTCTTTTTTATAGTATTTTAAATATCTTTTAAATATTTTTAGCATCCACATCTCTCCTTATCAATAATTAACATTATATAGATAAAGTCCATATCCATCACATACCTTATGAGAAATTGAAGGATCCTTTTTTTGTAATACCTCTACTATTTTATCCTTAGTTTCTCTACCAAGACCTATTTCAATTAATAGCCCCATCATTCTTCTAATTTGATATTTTAAAAAACCACTTCCAATAAAAATAAATTCTACAAAATCACCCTTTAAATTTATTTCAGTGTGAAAAATAGTTTTATTTGTATCCTTTCTAGGATCGATACTAGCTGAAGCAAAGCCCTTAAAATCATGTTTACCTTCAAAAAGCTTTATTGCCTCTTGCATTTTATCAATGTTAAGATTTCTTAAAACTAAAGCATATCGCATTATAAAAGGATTATCACTACCTTGATAAACATAATAGCGATACTCCTTAGATTTAGCACTAAAGCGGGAATGAAATGATTCATCAACAAGCTCAACACTTTTAATTCTAATATCCTTTGATAAATAGGAATTTAATCCTCTTAAAATACCCATAGTCGGAATATTTTTTTCCAAGTCAAAGTGAAAGACCTGATTGATAGCGTGAACATAGCGATCAGTTCTTCCTGATGGATATATTTTAATATCTAAAGCAAGCATTTTATATAATGCTTGCTTTAACTGTAGTTCGATTGTATTTAAATCATTTTGAATTTGAAAGCCCATATAATTATAGCCATCATAGGCAACAATACATTTATATCTATACATAAAATCTACTCCAAATAACCAATGCTAATAAAGCCAATGATATAAATATAGCGACATAGTCACGCCATCTTAGCTTTAATTCATCAAGCTTAGTTCTTTTAGCACCTATTATGTATCCTCTAGTTTCCATAGCATTAGATAAATCCTCAGCTCGTTTAAATGATATAACAAACATAGGTATTAATAAAGAAATAATTTGGACAACCTTATCCTTAAGCTTCCCCTCTTGAAAATCAACTCCACGAGAGGCTTGAGCATTCATAATCTTCTTACTTTCCATAAGAAGAGTGGGTATAAATCTTAGTGTCAAAGAAACTAGCATTGAAAAAATTCCAACATTTATTTTTAAAAGCTTAAGAGGTGATAAAACACCCTCTAAGCCATTATTTATATCTATAGACATAGTAGATAAGGTTAATAAAGAGGTAATACCAATCATTAAAACTATTCTTACAAAAATAAAAACGGCATTGTCTACTCCTTCTTTATAAACAATAAAATTAAAATCTTTCCAAACAAAACTATCAAATTTTACTAGCCACAAAATCAAAAACATACCGACAGCAATTACAAGCAAATAGATTATCTTAAGAGGTATAAATTTCTTAGTAAATAAATAAAAAATAAATATGCCAATCAAAATCAATAACTGAAACAAGCCTATTTGCATATTAAAATTATATAATACACTTTCTGAATTACCAGTCGTATAAATTAGTTGTAATACAATCGTAAAGGCTAATAAAAATAGAACTGGTCTTAATCCCTTTATAACCTTCCACAAGGAAATTCTAGTGGATAAAAACATAACTAAAAATGCCACTAAGGCAATGAACATACCAATTAAATTAGGAATTAAAAATAAAATTACGATAAGCAAAATAGTTAAAATAATTTTTACTCTAGGGTCAAGCTTATATACCCAGCTATCACCAGGAACGTATTGTCCAAAGGTAATATTATTCATGAGTAGCCACCACCTTTTGTAATAAATCTTCTAACGTAAAATTATTATAATCAATATTATATCCTAGTTTATCATTTAAATAATCGATTAATTGAAGTACTTCTGGCTTAGTTAAATGACCATCTAAATAGATATTTGATTTAAAAAGTTCAACCTTATCACCATCGTAAATGATTTTAGAATCATTCATAAGAATAATTCTACTAGCATACTCATAGGCTATATTCATATCATGAGTAATCATTATTATTGTCTTACCACTCGTTTTAAAAATATTATAAAATAAATCCATTATTTCCTTACTAGCCTTAGGATCTAAACCTCTTGTTGGCTCATCTAATAATAAAATATCAGGATCATATGATAAAATTCCCGCAATAGCAACCTTACGCATTTGACCACCGCTTAAATTAAATGGTGATTTATCTAAAAGTGATTCTATATTTAATAGCTTAGCAATTTCTAAAGCCTTTTGCTTAGCTTCCTTCTCACTATAGCCAAAATTTAAAGGAGCAAACATTATATCCTTTAATACTGTTTCCTCAAAAAGCTGATATTCAGGAAACTGAAAAACAAATCCAACTCTTTTTCTAATTTCCTTTAATTTTGGATTTTTCTTTTTATTACTCGTAATTACCTTATCAAATATAATAACATTTCCTCTACTAGGAAGCATTAGAGCATTCATATGCTGAATTAAAGTTGATTTTCCACTACCAGTTTTACCAGTGATGGCAACAAATTCATTTGTTGAAGATATTTCTAAATTAATTGAGTCTAATGCTGTAGTTATTTGTTTTTTCTTAAGCCCTGGATAAAAATGGCTTACTTCTTTAAATGATATTCCCATAATGCCTCCATTAAATTTTTATCATTAGCTAATTTTGTTATTTTTGATGCCTCATCATATGCTCTTAAAGCAAAAGGCATATCCAAATTAGAGCTTTTAAGCATTTCTCTATCTTTAAAAATTTCAGAAGGTTCGCCATCAGCTATTTTATTTCCACCTCTCATCACGATAACACGATCAGATAACTGGGCAAGATTTAAATCATGAGTAATTGTTATAACAGTTTTATTATATTTAGTGTGAAGTTCTTTAATTAACTCAATAATTTCTTCAGTTCCCTCTGGATCAAGCATCGAAGTAGCCTCATCTAAAATTATAATATCGCAATTTAAAGCCAAGATACCAGCAATAGCTACCCTTTGTTTTTGACCGCCAGATAAGGTTTGAGGCTCTCTATCTAAATATTCATTCATATCAACCTTTTTAGTATATTCATCTATAAGCTCAACCATTTTCTCTCTTTCAACTTGATAGTTTTCTAGTCCAAAGGCAATATCATATTTAACATTAAAGCCTACAAATTGATTATCAGGATTTTGAAAAACAATTCCTACCTTACGACGAATTCTATTAATATTATCCTCAGATAAAGCTTCATTATCATAACAAACAAAGCCCTTAGAGGCTTCTATTAAACCAACCATAAGCTTAGCAATAGTTGATTTTCCGCTACCATTATGACCTATTATAGAAACCCATTCATGATCGTGAATAACAAATGAAACATCACTTAAGGCTTCTTCCTTTTTGTTATATGAAAATGAAACATTTTTAAATTCAATCATATGATACTCCTTTACACACTTTATCTATTTTATTATAACATTAATTAAAAAAAAAGAAAGGAAAAGAAATCGTTTTAAATCCATATTTATCATTTGACATCACCATAAAATTTATTTTATTAGCAAAAAATAAAATGTTAAATAATAAATCCTTTTATGTCAATCTTATAAAATTTAAAATTATCTAAAAGTTTGCTAATCATACATTACTAAAATTAAAAAGTTATCCACAATAATTGTGGATAACTTAATGCTTTAAATTATACTAAAAATCAATTAATACAATTTTTTATCTTGCTTACTATTATAATAATTAAATAATTTTAAGCAATCAGACTTATCAACCTCTATAAACATATTTTTTTGCTTATCCGGATTTGAAAATATTTCATAAAAGGCATTATCTCTAAAACCAATTTCTTCAGTATCAATAATATTACAGCCATAATAACATTTACTTATATTAGCCCATAAAATAGCAGCCTTACACATTGGACAAGGCTCGGCTGTTGTGTAAAGCTCTGAGCCTGATAAATCAAAAGTATTTAAGGCTTTACATGCATTTCTAATTGCTTGCATTTCACCATGGCAAGTTGGGTCATTATTTTTTAACACCTCATTATGACCAACCGCAATGACTTTACCATCTTTAACAATGACACTACCAAATGGTCCACCATCATTATTATCAACACCTAAATAAGCCTCTTTAATTGCTAAATCCATATATTTTTTCATAAAAACCACCCAAGTATATTATACTATATTTTATTTGGTTTTAGTAGAATTTAGCATATATTTATTGGCCAAAAAACAAGCTAATATACGAGCCTGAGAGTCATCTTGAATGGAATACTGAGGATCATCAACCCCAATAAATGCCACCAGCTTTTTATTTACAAATATAGGTACAGAAATCAACCTCTTTATATTTTGTCTTTTTAGTTCTTGATATTCTAGAAGTGATAAGCTTTTAATAGTCTCAATATTATAGATTATAATAGACTTATTTTCTTTAAATATGTCAATCCATCTTCTAACTATTTCACCACTAACATTTTGTAATTTATCCCGTTGCGATTTAACACCATCTGAACACCACTCATAGGTATTATCCCAACAATTACTATCTATGCTGTTTCGTTCAAATAAATACGCCCTACAAGCTTTATAGAAATCCCCAATTGAGGCTAAAACCCTATTTACAGCTGAAGAAAAGTCATTTGTTGAATTAAGGATTTCAACATAGCCAACAATTTTTTGAGAAAAATATATTCTTTCTTTAACCTTTTGACTTGTATATTCCCTTTTAGTAATATCCATACCTATTTGCATCCGCATTTTTTTATCATCTATACTAATGATTTTATCTTTAAAAAGGAAATGCTTATTGCAATGAGAATTCCAATTTTCCCAAACATAAAACTTATCATATCTTAATAACTTATTGGGACAAAAATCACAAGGCGCATCAAGACCATAAAATACCTTAAAGCATTTTCTTCCTTTATAATCCTTTGTACCAAACATCTTTTGACTTGCTTTATTTAAGTAATAAATTTCATAAGTCTTTACATCACATAAAGAAATTATATCATCAGTAGAACTTAGAATTGAATGCTCTTGCTTTAAAGATAAATTATCATAATTTGCATTAACAGATTTAATAGATTCGCCCATTGAATGGTTGACAAGCTCTTCTTGCCATTTTGAGTAATCAAAAATAAAATCTGATGCTTGGCAAGGCTTAGAAAATAAATATCCTTGATAAGTATTAGGATGAAGCTGTTCTAACAAATTTAATTCTAAAATATTTTCTACACCTTCACAACAAACTCTAATCTTAAAGCTATCAGCTAGTTGTAAAATATTTGACAAAAGTCTAATATTATAGGCACTGTTATTGATACCTCTTATAAAACTTCTATCAATTTTTATTTCATCAATTGCTAACTCCTTAAGTACACTTAAGCCTGAATAGCCTGTACCAAAATCATCAATAGAAATTTCGATTCCTTCTTTTTTCCATAAACTAAAAATACTATTTAAACTTAAAAAATCCTGTAACTGGGCACTTTCTGTTATTTCAATAGTAACAGCATTACCAGCTAAACCACTTTCTTTTAAAACATCTAATACATCTTTGCATATATTAGCATTACTAAGCTGCATATAGGACATATTTACACTAATATGAAAATTAGAAATCTTTTCTCTCCATTTTAAACATTGCTTAAAGGCCGTTTTTTAAACCCACAATCCCAATCCATACATCATATTATTTTTTTCTAAAATAGGAATAAATTCATTAGGCGATATAAGCATTTTTCTACTAGGTGAATAAAATCTCAATAAAGCTTCAGCACCAAATATTTCAAAATTTTCTGAATAAACTTGCGGCTGATAATATAATGAAAAGCCATTATAGTCATTATTAATTGCTTGATAAAGCTCTTCATAAAGCTGTAAAGACATAAGCTTTTTTTCATATTCTTCAGCTGAAAAAAATAACAAACGTTTAGGCCCTAATTTTTTTGCCTCTTCTAAAGTGCTTTCTACATATTCTAATAGCATAGATCCATCAACCAAATCGTATTTTTGGATAGAAACACACCCACATGATATACTACAATATGGTTTTAAGCTATTATTTATTTCTAAAAATATTCTTTTGATATCATCTTCTAAAACATTAATAAAATATATACAAAAACAATTACCATTAACTCTAAAAATGGTATTTCCATATTTAGATAAACTATTAAAAAGCTGTTTTATTAAATTATCCCCATATTCTATACCAAATTTTAAATTAATACTTCTAAAATTATCAATTCCAATTAATAAAACAAAGCCATTATAGCCATGCTTATAAATCATTTTTAATTCTTGACAAAGCATTTGCCTATCATCAAAATCGGTTACACTTAAATCATTTTTCTTAAAAAAATTACCTAAAACGAATCTAGGCTTATCATCATCTAAATAGCATTTACCACGACTATTTAGCCAGATATATTTTCCATCATTGTTTTTAAGTCTATAGCTTATACTATATTGTTGTCTTTTATTAGAAACTATATCATTAATTAAGCTATTAATTTTTAATAAATCTAGTTGATAAACACGATTAAGCCATACGTTAACTGAACAATCATTACTAATAAAACTAAAATCATTTAATACATTTTGGGAAAATTTCATTGTCCTATTTTTTAAATCTATTAAATAGTAATAATCTCCAGTAATCTCACTAAAGTCGTTAAAGTACTTAATAAATGAACAAAAATTATCATTATTAATCTGCATATATTTACCTCAATAATAAAATATCTATATAAATTATTTTAAATTAATATTTTTACTATTATTTATGTCAAATTCTTTTTGTATATAAGACTTTATATTTTCATCCACACTATAACTAAAATTATCAAATTCAATATTATTTGCATTAAAAATTTTGATAATACTCATTGGCATTGTAATAATTTGATATTCCTCACATGGTCTTAAGTCATAGATATCCTTTTGATAATTTGTCTTATTATTTAAATTCATTTTTAAATCTACAAATTTTAAATCACTAATCTTAGAATCATCATATCCATATATAAAAATTGGGCTTTCACAATCCATTTTAATGTTTTTAAAATAAATATCTTTAATATTACCAAGCTTACCTTCTTTTATTCTTTTTACAGCAGTTATGCAAATAGGCTCTCCTTTTCCCCACCAATATATATGAGAAAAACGTCTAGTATCAATATTAATATTTTCAAATCTAATATTACTAATATTGCCCTCATCTCTAAGCATAAAGGCTATACCACGATTACTTTTAAGTATGTTACAATCATGAATATATATATTTTTAAAATCACTAACACTTTCAGTTCCAAATTTTATTGCAGCACTAGTCGAAATTAAAGTACAGCCACTAACCTCTATATCCCTACACTCACCATATGCTTTACCTATAGAAGTGGTCTTAAAAACAATACAATCGTCTGCAGCCTCAATATAACAATTTTTTATCACGACATTTTGACAATGATCAGGATCGATTCCATCACAATTAGCTAGCTTTAAATTATTTAAAATTTTAATGTTATTTATTATAACATTTCTACATCCTACTAAGTGAGTAGTCCAAAACGCACTTCTTTGAAGTGTAATATCGCTTATACAAACATTTTCACAATTTTCAAAATAAATAAGGGGAACTCGAGGATAAAAAAAGCCATCAATATGCCACTTACTAACTTTCCCGTAAAATATTTCTTCATTACCATCTATAATACCACAACCACTGATCTTAATATTTTTAGCATTATTAGCGTAAATAAAAAATTTATCAGGTTGTCCATTATAATCACAGTTTTCAAAGGTAGGTGCTGAAATAGATTGTATATTTAAGTTTTTATCTTCACTAAAATCTAAAATATTATCACTAGCCTTTAAAATTGCATTACTTTCAAAATATAACTCCACATTATCTAAAAGTCTAATCATTCCCGCTCTATAAGTACAATTGGCACTAAAATATATCGTTCCTCCACCATTTTGATTACAATATTTAATAGCATCATTAATTGCCTGGGTGTCACTTATATTATCCTTTTTAAAATCATTTACATATATAATCACAATATTTACCTCACTTAAAATTTCTACTAGTATTTTAAAAAAAGTTTTGTTATGATACAATAGTATCACAAAATTATAATACACATAGAGGTAATTATGTATCATATTTCTAACGATTTACGTGCTAAAAAAAGCGCAGAAAAAATTTATCGCTCCTTAAGACATATTTTGTTTAATAAAAGCATCGAACATATTACAATTACAGATATAAAAAATGAATGTGGCGTATCTAGAGCAACATTCTATCGTTTATTTGATAATGTTATTGATGTTTTAGAAATGAAAATGGACTATTTTATTCTTTTATATAAAAAAGATTTGCTTCAAAGTCAGGATCATATTTCTACTTTTTATAATTTTTGGAACAATCATAATGATTTTATATATATTTTATCTAAGCAACAGGAACATATATTAAAAAAATTATTTATAAAGCATTTTTATCAAACGTCATATAATAAACTAGATTTATATTTATTTGAGGTCCAAATATCTGTAATGACAGGATTATTAAGTAAATGGGTTGAAAGAGGTAAGCAAGAGTCAGTTGATGAAATGATAAAAATCACAAAGCAAATCCTAAATAACACCTCAAAATTACTATTTTAAATTTAAAAAGGGCATAATTTAACAAACCTATAATTTTAGTTAAATTATTGCCCTTTTATTATTTAATTAAATTGTATAATCACTTTGTAGGAAACTATAGCCGAAATCTGAAGCGTTTTTAACACCAACACCATATTTTTCATTAGTAAGTATTTCTTCTAGCTTAGATACATCCAAATCCTCTACCTCAAATGGTAATATTCCACCAGTAGTATTCCATCTAAAGTCTAAGCTTGGAGTTAGGCTAGTATTAGTCCATGGTGAACCAACAACTCCTGAATCACCAAGATATGAGTAATCACCTAGAACAAATAATGAATTTTCAACCTCATATTTACCTGTATAAATGATATTTGTTACATCTTTATTGTTAATTTTAATAACCTCATCAACACCTCTTACTATCATATTCTTATATTTAACGGCACCACCATTAGAAGTTACCATAGCTTGACTAGTTAATGATAGTTTCCAACCATTAGTAGAAATTTGACTTGCAATATCCTTATAATTATCCATTGTCTTTATCTTTTGTCTTGCGTTAAAGAAATCAGTTGAATCGATAATAGTATTATAAATATAAGCATTACCACCTCTTAATCTTGGAATTCTATCTTGGAAGTTTTTAAAATAACAATTTGCTATAGAGAAGGTAATTTCTTTATTAGTTTCCCATTGCCCGTCATTAGGATCATCACTATCACCAATTAGGAAGCCCTTCTTTTGTGGCATAGCAATAGCATCTACAATAGTCTCATGATCAATACCAGAATCTCTTAAAAATTCATAATATTTATTTTTATTTTCATCATATCCTTCAAATGTTTCGATCTCTCCACTTTGAACCTTTTTAACCATTTCATAGTATTCTTTAACCTCTTCCATTTGGTTAACAACGAAATCACTCATATCACCAGCTAAAAAGTTACACCATGAAATATGAACATTCTTTGATTCATTAGCAACATCAATTTGTCCGTCATATGATTTTCCAAACTCACAATGATCAATCCAAATATTTTCGCAGAAATTAATCTTAAAATAAGCCCAACCATAAAAATCATAATCGCCAAGCTTATAGCCTGTTGTTGAACCCCATGATGGATGCGTAAATGAATCCTCCCATTGCCACATTTCATCAAATCTTAAATTTCTAAATGCTAAATTCTCACATCTAGTAACCTTAAATCCAGCATGCTTTATAGTAGCACCATTTTTAGAGTAAATAATAACATTATTAACATCACTTATTTCAATTTGTGAAACACCAGATTCTAATAATACCTTAGAATGAATAAATGTACCATTTTTAGCGTATTTATCAAAATCTGTTAAACCATTTGATTTATACTTATTAACAACATCATCACCAATTTCTAAATATCCTAAATTTAAGTCATTCAAAATTTCTATAACCATTGGATTATCACTGCTACTTTCCTTAGCTTTAACCCTAATAGCATCCATAAATTCCATTGGTGTTGATACTTTAATATAATTAGTATCACTTTCAGCCACCTTATTTAAGGTCATATCATAAGCAAAGCCTCCAACTGATAGCCCTTTATTATAATCATATGTAAATTCAGGCTCAACTTGTGGAGGTGTTTCATCCTCATTATTATCAGTATTTGGAACCTCAGGAGTTTGATTTGTATTATCATCCTCGTTATTTAAGTCATCTTGTTTTTGATTACAAGAAGTTACAGTAAAAATACAAAATACTGTAAGCAAAAATAATATAATTTTTTTCATAAACTTAATCCTACCTTTCACCATCATTATATATTTCACGGTTAGCGCTTTCAAGGAAAAATAAACACCATGTTTTTTATTTTTCGACAATTTTTTTAAAAGTACTTTCATTGTTTTCAGGGAAAACAAATGGCTTTATATCAGTATATTTTTCAATTTCCTTGCAAATAAAAAATAATTCTGGACAAATTCTTATTTCACTAATTTTTATATTTAACTTAAAAATACTATCTATAAAATCAGCTACTTGTTTTTGATTAAAATCTTTGAAAAATTTAAACTCTATTACATCACCTACAAAACCATCTCTAATGATTAAATGAGCATACGTAGAAAACCAACTAAAATCAAAGCTCAGTTTAATATCTTTATAGGTTTGATAAATTTTACTTAATGATGTTTTTAAATCATCATACTTATAACTAATAAATTGGTTGTATTTATTTTTTAAATTAAAAACAGTTTTAGAATTAATATCTATACCCCTTTCATTTAAAATATACTCAATATCTTCTCTAGTTTTTCCTTGTAAATACAATACATATATTTCTAATAATATCTTATAGGAATATCTAATTCCCTTAGGTGCTAATTTATCTAAAGACAAGCACTTATATTTAAAACCTTTTTTTAAACAATTTTCATTACTACATTTATATATCATATGGGCTAATCTAATTTGGTGACCTGATGCAAAATAAACCTTCCTATAGGTTTTATAGAGGGGGATTAATTTAGAACCACAGAAATAGCATCTTTTAACCTCACTAGCACCATAAGAATATTTTTTAGTTTCATTCATATAAAAACTCCTATTAACATCTTATCCATATTATATAATTTAAAAAAAGACTTTTTATAGGAAAAAATTTCACAATTTTAATAATATTCGTTTTTTTCATAATAATACCTGCCTTCAATAAAATTATATGGTTCATAGATAGCGCTTTCAAGGCAAAATAAACACCATTTACCATAAAATAAAAAATACATAGAACTTTTTAAATTCCATGTATCCTTCTTTATTTACAATTTTATGTCTAGTCTGGCTGTGTATACAATTTGACCCACTTAGGATATACAACTAAGCCAGGATATGTTTCATAATTCTTTTTATTTACACATATCTCATCTGAACACTTTTTTCCACTAGAAAACCAACATTCTAAAGAATTATCATCAAGATAGTACCATTCATTACATATATAATCATCTCTATTAGGATAATTTACAATATATTCGCGTTCAATATTATCATAGCTATCTATACAATACACATTGTTATTAGGGGCATCATCATAACCATATTGATAGGTAATATTTCCAACAAGAAGCTTATTATTCATTAGATCAGGTGAATATGTTTTATTTTTATACATATCCCAGGTAATAATATTTCCTAATGTATTTATGAAATTACCAGTTGGACCATCTACTGATATCCATACCACATAACAATTAGGTAATGAAACTAAATTATATGATTCTACAAAGAAATTTGCATCACATGTAAAATTTATGTCAAAAAACAATCTTTTTAATTTCGTACTTCTAAATTGTGATACAAACTTCTTTTCATTAGCATCTGAAGATATATTACAGCCAAAGCCTATTACATCCATACCATCAATTTGATTAGGGAAATACAAATATTCTAATTTAGAGCCACTATTAGTTAATCCAAATAATTTACAAACATCATAATATTCTTTCTTTTCATCATCAAATCTTTGTTCCTTAACGTATCTAAAGGTATTAGTTTGATCTGTATAGTAATCAACAGTTATAACATCATCAAAATTAAACGGATCATATTGACTATCATCATCTGTACAGCTAGATAATATCATAACACCTACTATCAAAATAAAAAACAAAATTTTTTTCATAATCTAAAACTCCTCAATTGCATTATTTTTAACTAACATATATCTTTTTATAATTGTATAAAATCTAATATTATAATCTTTAGATTAATAATGTTTGTCTTTTTATAAAAATAACTACTATTATTAAGCCTATAAAAAGATTCAAATGATAAAAATCCATATAAGTTAGGTGACAAGTTGACATCATCTTTACTATTATCAGCAAGCTTATCATTTACATAATTATCAACATACACTTTTTCATATTTAATGTCATCTTCCATATTGATATTAATACCTATATCATCTTCACCACATATTCCACCACAAGCATACTTTTTTTGGTCATAATTATATTCTTCTTTCCACCATAGTGCGCCATTTGTCCAGTTCACACTGTCTAAATCACTAAAATCAAATGTAGCATGACTTACAACATTATCATATGTACCCTTATTTAGACCAATAATAGCACCTATTCTAGGTTGAATATTTTTATTATTTAAAACCAAATCTTCACAATAAAAGCCCATTAAGGCATTATTAACGCTATTCAAAATAGAACCATAATTGATACCTACAATGCCACCTACATAAAATACTTCCTTTTGATTGGCTGAATTATAATAATTTGTAATTTTACCATTGGAATTACAATTATTTATAATACCATTTCTAGAGTTATACCCAGCGATTCCACCTTTATTGCCATAGCCGACACTAAATTCTACATTAATAGTACAATTTGTAATACTACCTGAATTCCACCCACAAATTCCACCTTGATAAGAATTAAATGATAAACCCTTATTTACATTTTCTGCCAAAACATTACATTGATTAATTAAACCGTAATTTATACCACAAATAGACCCAGAATAGTAGGTGTTTGTAGTAGTATCCTTTTTCAAATCATAGCCATATAGCTTTATCGTAAGATTTTTTATAATTCCATAATTACTTGAAAATAAGCCTTGTTCTGAAGTAGATGGATTAACTGTATAAAATAAATTATAAATCGTTTTATTATTACCATCAAATGTGCCATAAAAATTACTAAAGGTAGTAAAATTATATTTATATTCCTTAGGTATTAAAATATTATCCTCTAAAATAAAACTACTCATAATACTACCATTAGTTTGGGCTAGCCTAATATTATCAAAATGACGAAAATATTTAATCACATAAGGATTAGTAGTTGTTCCTTCTCCGCTATAAAATAAGTTGTTTACAGAACTACTATAACTACAATTATATTCTTCAATAATACCATAAATAGATTTAACATATAATTTTGATATCGTAATTTTTACATCAGTAGGATAATTCCATTTTGACATACATAAATCCTTAATACCTTGTTTACAAGTATCACTCATTAAATCTATTGTGCCATAAATATTATTATTTTGACTTAAAGCTCCAACTGATAATATATAGTCACATTTAACAACATATTTAGGAACACTAAATTGAAAGCCAAAGTCATCTTCTTCATTAAAGGAAGATAAATCTGTTATCTTACTGTTAAATTTAGGAACTATCTTCAAATGATGATTATATGATATATCCGTATTATATAATGCTCTTAGTTCTATACCTTCTCCACCAATTAAAGTATTTTCATCTAAACATATGGAATTGTCTTTGATGTTTAAAGTAACACCATACGAATTATCCATACAACTTATAGTTGTACAAGATATTATTCCGTTTATTAGAAATGAAAAATTATATGTATAACCTGTCAATAATTCTATTTTGTTTTCAAATGTAACATAATCTTCATATATGCCCCCATTTATCATCCAAGAAAAAGAATTCTCACTTAATTTTAAAACAAGATCTAAACTTTCATCATAATTTGAATATATACCAATATAAATAGTTTCATTATTATTAATAGAAAATTGAAAAGCCTCATTTGTATACTTTATATTTTCAATAAAGTTATATTGAAAATCAAAAACCCGAATGGCAAAATTATTTCCTTCGTTGGCATAATTGCTTAAAGTTATAATATAATTTCCGGCTGTTAAATTATTAAATGTAAAATAATTATATATATTGCTCTTAAGATTTACTTGCGAATTAGCATCTATGTTTTCTACATCGGTAATACTAATAGAATAATTTATTTTCGAATTAGACATATTAGTCAAAATTATATAAAAACAATCGTAATCAGTAAATATATAATCTAAACATGAAGAACTAGTGTAATTACCATACTTTGAATAAACTTGAGTTGTTTTGCCATCAAATATTAAAATATTACTAATAACAATATATTGATTATTAGTATCCAATCTTTTTACGCCTTGTAAATCATTAATTTTAATAATATAATTTGATTCACCTATATCAAGATTGTTATTTAATAAATTTTCATTAGGCGTAATGCTAATGGTACCGATAAAATTTAAATTATTTTCATTTTCTATTGTAAATGTTATAGTATCATTCATAGCCACATAACACTCGACAATTATATCTTTACCTTTATAGCTTTTACCATTGATAATTAGTATAACCTCAATATTAGAGTTAACAGTTATAGTATAATTACTAGAAAAAGCAAAGGAAAAACTAAAAATATCATAGCCATTAGATAATGCATAAGCTTCTTCTTCATCTTCTAGATTAACCTCTTTAATATTGGGTTCATATATATTATTTGTCAGAACTCCAATTGAGGTTGTTTTTATAACCCCTTGAGAATCTACAATTTTGATGGCAAGCTCATTAGTAAACCTAGTATAATAGGGGGCCATGCCATTTGAAGCACCATTATTTATGCTAAAATACCCAGTTAAGCTATTTCCTACACCATACCAAATTGATTCTTTATCACTATTAATTTTAAATGACATATTTTTTATCAACAATGGATTACCATCTGCATCTTTATAGTTTTGTAGTTGCTCATCCCTATTTATATAGTTACATTGAGCTTTATATTTATGCGATGTTTGTTCTAGTGTTCCATTTATAAAAGAATCTATTGTCTTCTGAACAAAATCAATGTTACCACTTGCAATAGATATCATATCATATATTTCTGATAATCCAGACAAGTAATTACCAATTATGGGAACGGCCTTCATAGCACCTAATACTACCATTACATCATCAATTAATAGCTCAGAGCCTCCATCTAAATTAAAAGTGCCATCCTTATAATATAATCCATCATATTCATAATCAAATTGTGTAAAAAATGCTCCAAAATCTTTAGTAGCGTCATAATTAGCATCGCCATAATTTAAATACTGTTCATTAAAAAGCGATCCTGAAAAGCTTATATCATTTAAATAAAAATCATTAACCATATTATAAGTGATATTAAAATTACTATCTATTGTAGGATAAGGAATTATATAACCATTACCATTTATCTTAAATTCAATACCATTTATTTTAATGGTACTATTTTCCGTTAAATTTATATATTTATATTCAAATATTGGCATTATTTGGGTTATTACTTTATCAATTGTTTCATTTAAATTAGCATTAATATTAATATCAAAAACTAAAACAGTTGATACATATGCCTTTAAATTATTGTCATAGATTGTATTAATATAAAAACCATACTCTTGACCAATCATTAGCTTATTAGTATCAGATGAAAAAAATTGTTTTGGTACTATATTAACAATTAAATCATCAGCATTAGAATCAATAACAAAATACTCCTCATTTTCATTTATATACGTATAAGAAATATCGCAATTACTTCCTAATAACTCATTTGAATATTCTCTAATAGTATACCTTGTATTATTAATTAAATCTGATGATAAATAGCTGTTAATAATTTCAGCATCAGTCATTACCACATTATCCATGGCATATACAGGTGTATATGAAAAACAAAGCATTACAAAACAAACAAATATTAAACAAACCAGTTTAAAAAACACATTAATCTTCATTTTTTCATCTCCATATCATAAATAATAAAATAAAACACCCTCATAAGCAATTTAATTATAACATTATTATCAAAATATTTAAATAAGATACTTTATAAAGTTTTATCAATGAAAAACAACTAGGTTATAATTTAGAATTTTATAAACCAATGAAATATTATGATAATACTCACCCAAAATATGTTAAATTCATTATTACCATTATTTTTTTAATCTATTATAAAATAATAAAGCTATAATTTTTAAATTGCCAATTATATACAGCAAGGTCTAATGGTGTTTTTGTTTACTTATTAATAATTTATATTAACTTTGCTATAGATAATTATTTCCATTAAAAAAACAGCTATATGTAAATAGCTGCACCTATAATCATTAATCCATCTTTGTTTATTAACAAATCATTCTACTTTCAGCTTCAAACTCTACTGAATTATTGTAATCTTTTTTGATTAATATAGCTGATGATAATATTAAAAAACGTAAATAGAGTATAAAATATTATTTAAATTATAGCCTATAGAATTTAGCATTTTATACAAATATATCTTGGTCTAATGTATATACATAGTCATCTATAATCATTAGCTTATTAAAATCATAGTCATATGCGATAAAAATATATTCATTTTCTCCTTTTGCAGGAAATGTATTATATTCATCACTTGTAACATTATAAAATCCAAATACATCAAAAAACTCAGTTTCTCCTTGAACATACAATGGTAATAAATTTTTAAGTGTTACTTTTAAATTATTTTGCCATAACGAATTATTTTCAATTTCATTTTCGAATTCTATTATGTCATTATCATCAATAATTTTTGCATACGTTAAATTGCATTCTCCGGTTTTAAGTGTAGACACTTTTACTTTTGTAGGAAGATTTAGCTTTATAATTTGTTCAACATCAGAAACCTTATTAGTGTCGTATGAGTAAGAATCACTAAAAATCCACATATATGACCCCAAAATGGCTAGTATCGGTAAGCAAATAAAAGCTATAATAAGATTTTTTATATATTTTTGCTTGTTTTTTTTAAGTAAAATAGCTATAAAAATCGATAAAATGCTAAGAGGCATAAAAAGAAACATTATCCATGAATACCTCATCATTCCTCCCAATCCTACTAGATCTTGGTCTCCCATATTACTTGCCAAATAAAATGAAAATATTGGAGAAATTAAAGTTGCCCAAAATAATAAATTACCTAAAATTTTAAGGACTAAATTATTTTTTTTCATATCCTTTTCCCTTTCTATTAAGCTAACATTGTATTATTTTAATTTTTAAACGAATCAAAAAACTTTTCTAACTCATTAGTTTTAGGAAAAGATAAAGCTTTTTTATAAGTTGTTATTAGTATAATTAGGTGATTGGTTTTAATAATTTTTTTGATATAACTTATTTTAATTTTATCAACAGTGTCTATAGATAAATTTTTGATAACCAATGTATCATCAACAACATCTAACGCTTTTTCTACATCACCATTTTCATTAGCATTTTGAAAAAATATTTTTAATGATTTCTTGTAAGAAATATATATTCTAATGCATGCTTGTATACCAATAATGCCACAAAATAAAAGAAAAATGCCAAAATATAAAGTTAAACCTTTATCATTAATACCTTTTAATAAATAATATATTCCCGCTGGTAAAATAAAAATATCAATAATAACCCACAATTTACAAGTGTACCAAAATAAATCACTTAAATATAATTTAAAATCCTTTATATTATTCTTAAAATAAATCATAAAATTACTACCTCCTAAATAGATAAATCATAAATATCATTGGTATTAAGCTAATTAAAAATTGTGTAATAACACAAGCTAACGTACCAGTTATGTTTTTTCTAATTCCCAAAAATTAACCAGTCGACAAAATCATAATAATAACATTACCATTTAAATGAATCTCTATTTCTTAATGTATAATACCTAATCATTCATCACTTTCTGAATCTATATAGCGGTTTAATAAATATAATTTATAATCATCTAAATAAAATATTTTATTAGAACTTTTATCCCCATATTTTAATACTAATTCTCTTAAAGAAATATTTCTTGCCTTATTCAAAGCGAAAGTATCCTCATTAATAATTTTTCTTATTAATTCTTCCTTAACATCGTTTTTAATGTTACCTATTTTCCAATTTGGAGAAATATGTGTAAAATTATAATAAACATCATAATTAGAAGTAATATTTAACACTATTTGATCGCTATTATGAGGAACATAACTTGAGTTATCATTAACTAAAATTTCACAACATTCTTTTTCGGTTAATAGTTGATCATAATCTAAATGATAAGGAATTAACTCTTTAGGAATATCTTCTTTATTAATTCTTATATTATATAATTTACGGTTTTCACCATCACATGAGCCTTCATGAACAAAGAACTTAAATGGAACCCCTATATTTTCACATCTTTTATATAATTTAAGTTCGTCAATAAATTGTAATAATTTTACAACATCTTCTTTATTTTCAGCATTTAAAAATGCTTGATATCTAGGTGCAATTCCATTTTCTATTAATATATTTGTAGCATTAACTAATTCTTTAAAGGCTCCTTTTCTACCAACATATTTATCTGTCATCTCTTCCAAACCAAAAAACGTTAATTGAACAACTTTAACACCAACATCCTTAAGAAATTTTACATAATTTTTATCTCTATTTAATTTATAAAAACTTGCTAATTCAAATCTTTGTGGCTTAACGTTTATAGAAATTTCATTATCTTTGTTCCATCTTTTTACATAAGCTTTTGTATAATCAGGTTCTCTTAACCAGCTATAAAATGTAATATTTTCAAAATAATTTTTAAAATAAGCAACTAAAAATTCATCAGCATTATCTTCCATGGGAGTATTATTAAAATGTCCTAACCAACAATGTTTACATCTATTAGGACAACCTTTCATATCAACAACTAATGTTAAACTTTTCATCAAATTCAACTCCTTTAATCATCGAGTTTGCCATTGCTTTATCATTTTTCTAATATTAACAAAATAATATAAATAAAATTATTATTCTAATAATAAGACTATCATCAGCAAGCTTATTTAGATAATTTATTTTTAATTGAAGCACTTAGGAAAATGCTGTTTTCGGCATCTTCCATTGTGCATTTTATTTTTTTATAAATCTAACTAAATCTTTTTTGTTAACTTTAAAATAATAAGGTCTTTCCCAATTCTTTTTTCTAGATATCGGAATCTTATAAACTAAAGTATCCTTATCAGTTTCTTCTATAAGAAAACATAAATTGCTTATAGATTCAATTGTACAATCCTTTACTACTTCATTATTAATATTTTCAAAGCATTTCTCAATATTAATATTTCTACCTTTATTATAAAAATACTTTTGAACACTTTCTATAAGAATATCAATATCTTCTTGATTTATTTGAGTAACAAACTCTATATTTCGAGAACATTTTTGGCAATAAAACACCTTATGAATAAACTCACATGGTCCTACCATTACACCACCATCAACGCCAACACTAAAGTCATAATATTTAGCTTCATCTGATTTTTGACTCACTACTTCGTGATGCTTAACTATAGAAAGTTTTGAACCACATCTATAGCAATAATGTTCTCTGAATTTTACCTTAAATGGATTTCCAAAACTATAGTATTGTTTATTCATAGTCTGCCCTCCTATGCAAATTTGATTCTAATATAGAAATCATACCCAAATAACACAGCAAATCCACTCTTATAATAGAATTCACCGTCTTTGATTCCGACACCAAATTGAAAACCGGCAGATAATGCACTAACTGAACCACCAACCTCAATTTGTGTATCAAAAATATCAAACTGTACTCCTCCTCGAGCAGTAAATACTGCTGCTTTAGCTTCAATTCCTGCAAAATACGTGTTTTTACTTGGATCAATTAAAATTCCAGCCATTGCTGACACTGTACCAATATCACCAACACCAACCAATGAAACACTAAAATCATCATTGCCAATACCGATTTGACCAGTAGCATTTAATAATGAAAACTTACCAAAAGCACCCAGTACAAATTTTCCGTTTTTTAAACTAATTTGTGCTCTCGCATGTCCACTAGCATATAATCCAGTTACAGTTCCTTTACCAAAAAATAATCCATTTCTAAACGAACCATTAGCAAGAACTGAATTAAATATACTAGAACCTCCACTAGATGGATTTATAATCGGCATAAATCCTCCACCTAATGTCCCAGATAACGCTGAATCAGTAATTGAGCCACCGGAAGAAACGGGTCTCTGTTTGTAATTCACTGGATTATTCATACAGTAACAATATAAATTCAATCCATTGATACTTTGAGGATTTAAATATTCGATTGAATCTGGCGAAATCCATCTACATAATTCAGGCGAATAGTAACGTGAGGATACCCAATAAAGCTGAGTTTCAAAATCATAATAATATCCTTTCCATTTAAATGGATTTCTATTTCCTAGTGTTATATCACCAAAAATATTAAAAATATTTCTAAATGCGTTATATTCGTATTTTACTACTAAATTATCATTAGAGTCAATAATTCTTAAAATATATCTTATATAATAGAATTTAATTATTTTATTTTCTATAAATATTTTAAATCATTTTTACTTTATTTTTAGAGCTCAAATTCTCCCCACACTCATCATAATTTATAGAACCATTTAATCTATAATATTAAAGGCAGGGCTAATTCACCCTACCTTCATACTTCTTCATTTATAGCTACATTCTTAATTGCTTGTAGTTGTAAATATCAATTTTATTTATAGATTACTTTTCCACTATAACAGCATTAGATTGTAAAAAAACTTATCTAGTTTTGGTTGTGAAAGTTATTTGCTATGATTTTGTATTCTAAATTTGTTAACAATTACCGCTATCAGCCATAAAATCCCCAGTATAAGTCCTAGTAGCACAAACATTGTAATACTCCCAACTATCGCATGCTTAAATGTCATTCCTTCAGGATTATTTCCAAAAGCAGCAGAAATTGACATTAACAAACAACGTAAACAATATTTAATAAATTTCCACATCGGTTATACCTCCTAAAAATTATTGAAAATAGAACCCTAAAAATTATTGAAAATAGAACCACCAATGCCTCCTACTAAGCGCATAACTCCAGTTTTTACAGCATGAATTGTCCATAAGGTAGTTCAATATCTCAAATTGTTAACCAGTGATTTGGACTTTTTGGTGCAATTTTAGGTAGTAATTGTGGTCCAAACTTTCCTGCTAAATATCCTGCTCATTGTGCTACACCAGAAACTAACAAAGATATTTTTAAAGATTTCGTTGTTTCATCAAATGTTGCATTTTGATTTCAACTATTCAGTAATAATGTTCCTCCAAAAGCGGTAAATTTTTCTGCCACTGCCCAACTACCTGCTCCACCTGTTAAGCCCATAACTAATCAATATTCTGTTTTAGATAATGTTGAATATTTAGTTCAATCCAATTAAATTCTCCCCACACTCATCATAATTTAGAGAACCATTTACTTCATTTATGGCTACATTCTTAATTGTTTGTAGTCAACATCAATTTTATTTTAGACTTCTTTTCCACTATAACACTTTTAGACAGTAAAACCATTTTTTGTATTCAATCCTAATCCTACACTAATACTATAGCATTTATACCTATAATTCCATTTAAAAATTTTAAGTTTTTTATAGCAAGCTTATTTAGATAATTTATTTTAAATTGACACACTTTTTAAAAATGCTGTTCCCATTAGTTTCCCTTGTGTTTTTTTCTTACTTTGATAAGTTATATTTCTATTCTTATCTATAATTGTAATGACGCATATGTTTAAATTTGATAACTTATTACAAATCCTTTCAATTTTTCTTTTAGTTATTGTATATACTGACATAGCTAATTTTTTATTTTTAATATTTCTAAATTGTTTTGAATAATCTTTGCAAAAAATTTTGCCATCTATATATATAAATTTTATCATTACTGAATACTTATTATTTTCACATTCATTAAATACTATTGCTAGTTCCTCTAAATCTTTTACATTAAATTTCGTTAATCTAAAGTCAGGTAAAAATAATACGGTTCCTTTTTTGATGATAATCATTCCATTTAAAGGTGTGATTATTACTCCTATAAAAATAATTGCTAATAAAATTGGCCAAAATATTTTAATAAATATAGGCATTTCTAGCCAATAAACAAAGATTAAATATGAACACGGAACGATTATCATCAACAACAACCCTAATAATAGAACCATTATTCCTTTGTTGATAAATGATAACCATTTATTTTTATAAGTCATTAAGCCATTGTTTGATATCATCCAACCAACCTCACTTTTCGTTTGTACAATCCATAAGCCACGTAACTCCAGTTGATACAAATGGAGCAATAAATACTCCAACACCAGGAATTAGTGATACTAATGCGCCAGCACCACAACCGATTCCAAATGTTCCTAATGTATAAGCAGCAGGATTTAAGATTCCTTTTTATTCTAAAAATTTAGCAATAGTAGGTGCACCTTTTCCATTAACACACATATTAAATATTAATTCAACAACGTGTCTTACATCTCCATCTACTATTAAATGATTTTTATTTGTTGGATCTTTTGTATATCCATAAGGAGTTCGAGTCGATATAAATAATCCATTTAACGCTCTTTGTCTCTTTCCTGATTCAATATCAGCGTTTAATCTTTTAAATGCTAGTCTATCAAAATTCAATCCCGAATATCCATCATCAATATATACTTTATTAATAGTAAAGTTATTATCACGACAATATTTTTCTAGTATCATCTTTTGTGTATGAATACTACCAGATTGCCATAAAGATCCATCATCTAATGAAAGTCTACAATATATAGCAGTCTTATACAAAATAGATTCTATCATATCATCGCACCCTTACCATTACAATTTTAAGCTTGGTATCCAAGTTAAAACTAGAAGACGTGCAAGACTAAGTGTTGCAGGGTGAAACACGTCTTATCCTGTTTACAATTTAGTTAATAAATTAATATGTTTTACTCGTTTTCATTCAGAATTTTCTTTTTTAAAAGCTTTTGTTTTTTCGCAATTACACACTGATAATCATAACTAATTTTAGATCCACAATTTGGACACTTATAAATGTAATATGATTTCGAAATCTCATTCATTCCCAACGTAGAGTGCCCTAAAATTTTATTAGAATATCCTTGTTCTCCCTTTTTATATGTCTCGGTTATTTTTTCTTTTTTTAATTTAGCGCCACATTTGTGGCAAAACATTCTTTTAAAAATCATACCAACAGGTATTTCTGTTTCTGAACCTTTCCATCCCATATTATTCTCCTTTAAACAATAATTTAAATAGCTCTACAAAATCTATTGAAACAGACCATCCAAACCGACCTGCACCATAGCCAAATTTGAATTTTCCGTCTTTATACATATATGTTATACCTATAGTAAGACCTTCAATACTAGCATCAATGATTCTACCATCATATCCGATTTCCAACACACTAGTTCCAGCATCTATTCCTATTCCTTTCTTATAATTTATACCTGCATAAGCTCCAATGTTTCAAACCATAGTTTTTTATATACAGTAGTTAGTTATGTTTTCTAATTCTAAAGTAACCAAATCTAGATTTTACTAATCTTTATAGTTAACTCCATAACCCAGCTAATAGAAAACGCTACAAAGGCTTATGGAATTTGCATAAAATTAATTTTTTACCATCTAATTAACATTTTTATTATAAAAGAGTTGAAAAAATGTAATCATTCCACCTTCACTATTAGTCCAATTTTAATTTTTGTTTTCGATTATTATAAATATAAAGACTTTCTTTCAACAAATTCTTGCTCGGATATCTTAACAAAATACTTGTCTATTTTATGATGTGCAACATACCATGTTGTATAACCATAACCATTAATAGACTTCATCAAACAATTCATCTTGGTTTTGCCATTTTTTATTAAAGCATATTTTTTTATTTTTCTATTTTTTTTATAAATTATTTGAATATTACTATAACAAGTATACAATTTTGAGACATTAATATTTTTACCCATTGTATCCGAGATTAGTTTAAATTTATTAATGTATTTTATGATAAATTGCCTTCCTAAATATGCCTTTATAATCGTTAATGGAAATACGCAACCTTTCATATCAAAAATTAAACTCTTGTTCTTTAATTTAACTTCAAAAATACTTTTTCTTCTTTCTATTTCAATAATAAAGTATTCGTCACTTTCGATTAATACATCTATTAAAGGATTAAATTTATACTCTGAATATTTATTTAATGGATATCTATCAGCATGAACATGAAAAGCTTTCATATTAAACAAAATCATAAATGAAAAAACCAGAATCCAACATAAATATCCATATGGATAATTAATATAAATTGCTAATAAAGGCAATAAAGAAATTAATACTGAATTAAAAATAATAAATATTACTACCCTAATTAACTTTCTTTTAGGGACAAAATTAAGTTCTTTTAATAACCACGATTCTTTCCTTTTATTTGCCATAAACCCCTCTCCTTTTAGAACCAAATTCCAAGTGATGTAGACACCATATTACCTGCTATTTCAGTTACAATAACGTTTGAGGTAGTTTTTCTAAGTGTTTTTAAAAAATCATCCATTGAATTACGTCCAATTTTTAAAGCAGTGACACCAGCTCGTTTAAATTCTCCCTTAAGGCCTTTAATATAATTGTTAACCTTAATATTCTTTGTAGAAACTCCTCTAATTGCTTTGTACTGACTTGTTCCAAACGCATCACTAACAGCTGATGAAATACCTGATGAAAGAATAGACATTCCAATTGAGAGTACAACAGTTTGTCCAAAAGATTCCCAAGAATTAATGTCACCACTAATTAAACCTCCAACAGTGTCTCCAGCTACAGAAAACGCCATAGATCCTAACATATTAAGTCCAAATGCACCAGCTAAACCTCCGACACCACCTGCTATTGTATTTCCTAAATAGTCTTTCCAATCTTGACTTCCATTAAAAACTTGTCCATCATCGATTAAGTCAGTCAACATAGTTTCTGCAAATCCAAACGCTAAACCGATAAGTAATGCACTAATCGCAAGGTACACAGAAGGATCAACATAGTTAATCGGATTACTCATACAATAACCATATAAGTTTAGCTCATTAATACTTTGTGGATTTAAACTGGATACATCTGCTGGCTGAATGAATCTTCAAAGTTCAGGACTATAGTATCTTTGGCCAACCATTGCAAGGCCTGTCTCAAAATCATAATAATAGCGTTTCAATTTAAATGTTTTTTATTTCCTAGTATTATATCACCAAAATATTAAAAATATTTCTATATGTGTTGTATTCGTATTTTACTACTAAATTACCATTAGAGTCAATAATTCTTATTATCTTATGTAATAGAATTTAATTGTTTTATTTTCTATAAATCATTATTTTAAATCATTTTTACTTTATTTTTCGGAGTTCAAACTCTCTCCACACTCATCATAATTTAGAGAACCATTTAATCTATAATATTAAAGGCATGGCGACTTCACCCCGCCTTCATACTTCTTCATTTGTAGCTACATTCTTGATTGTTTGGTAAGCATAAAAGATTTCCATATACAAAAATAAATCAAAACCTCTTATAATTAAA